>Ga0179593_1628201_pt1 | contig 27952 bp, 36 predicted proteins | sample CZODoug2_1_08_16_FD_185931 | JGI IMG/M metagenome (GOLD analysis project Ga0179593, IMG submission 185931) | Vadose zone soil fungal communities from Angelo Coast Range Reserve, California, USA - CZODoug2_1_08_16fungal (PacBio error correction) | ecosystem: Environmental > Terrestrial > Soil >...
GTATGAAAAGACCAGGCTTTTAGAATAAGGATCGTCAGGGGAAAAGCCAAGAAAGAGAAATTTAGGATTGCCAAGAGAATGTCTTACAAAGCACTAAGTCCTTGTGGAGGGACGACGAAAGAGCTGTGAAGCAGAAGAGCAAACGGAGAGGGGGGGGTTCATGTTTTAGACTTTCTAATAGCGGAGAATCGCGTTCAAGTTACGACTAAGCTTTACACAGAAAATGCAAAGTGGACGAAGAAAAAGAGAGAACGATTGAGGTGCAAAAAGAGGGAAAAAAAAGGGTCCTGGGAGAGGGGAAAAAAGCAAGGACGGACAAGGTGACTTTAGATCCCCACAGACTGTTGGAAAAAAAGTCCCGAGTTCAAAAAGGAATGTTCCGGTCGTATGGAGAGAAATTCTTGCTGAATGGGGGGGGGGGGGGGAGCCTAAAGTCACGCGCGGGAAATACTTATATGATTAAGGCGCTCGGGGACAGGTTCAACAATGAGGGGATGGTGGAAGCACGGAAGGGGCTTAGGTATTAAGAGGAGCAGGAAGGGTCTACCGGCGGAGAAATCTTTCACAGTCTAGCAATTCTCCAAGAGAGAAAGCATTTGGAAAGGAAAGACCATAAGGGGAACGGGTTTTGGGGGGTACGGGCGTTGGGCACTCATTCCGTTATGGAAGTTCTCTGAAATAAATAAGGGAACTATGGGAGGAAAGTAGGGGCTCGGTGGAGGGAAAGTCTCTGAAGCTGGGACTCTGATCGGTGTACCCCTATAGATCACTATTGCACCGTGAATAAGATTCGGTCTGGAGGGACCACTAAGGAGGTGCCTTCAGGGGGGAGGAAAGGAGAACATCGAAATAACAAAAAAAAGGAAGGAAAATTAATAAGATGAAAAAGTGACGTAGTAAGGGGGTGGTCAACGCTGTTTGAAAGAGCAGGCTTGGAGGACACTGGCTTAAGGAAGAACTCCAGGGGGAACTACACGCGAGGGGGGGGGGTGCCAGGCAGCAATCCATAATCATCGGTCCTGGGTATCTTGTGGGGGGTCAGGATGTCTAAAGGGAAAAAAAGGAAAAATTTGCGGGAACCGGCAAAACGGAAAGGGATTAGCTCCAGGGTGCCGCAAGCAACATCCCGGAGGGCCAGAGGAGAGATACAAAGAAGAGAACGTGGACCACTCTCAAAAAAGATATATAGATAGTAGGGAGGGGGAAACGCTTGGGGGGCGGGAATTGGCTAGACTGATTTGGGGGCCTTGGGCACGGTATGGGGAAAGGGCGAGGCTATAAAAAAGGCCGTTTAGAAGGTAAAAGGAGTTAGCAATGGAGTACTTTTCCCAAGAAGAGCCCTAAGCCCTGAGCAAAGCCAAGTCCGGCAAGAACCTCTATAAAGGGGACGCTTAACGAGGAAATCCGCACCAAAAGGTATTTGGGGGGCACATCGGTGCGTTTGGTTGGGGTAGCCAGGGAATCGGTGAGGGGGGGAGGAAAGAAGTCAAACCGGGGGGGGGGGGGAAAAATTGGAAATCCTTCAAAGTTCGAGGGTTTCGCATGAATCGGTGTTGCTTCGAAGGAAAAAAGCGTGACGCAGAAAGAGTCACGGAAACAGCATAACGAAGAAAGGGTTTATGGCAAGGGGGGGGAAGGTTGATACTCGCAGGGGCAATTATCGCGTCCCAATGGAAGGACTTACACAGACGCCCAGGAGGAGGAAAAAGCTATTCTAGAATGGGGGGGGTACGAGGGGGGGGGGACACCTTCCGAAGAGAAGGAAGGATACCCTCCGTTATGGTAATGTCATTGCCTGAAAGGGTCCGCCAAAATTTGGAGGAATCGGGGGAGGGGGGAAAGAAAAGGGAAGTCGTGCGGCCGCAGACTAAAGCCTCCGACGCAAGTTAGTCGCAGATTAAAAGGTCTCTAGTCGGAGGGTAATGTTGAAAAATCGCTTTGGGGGGGAAAAGAAAAGAAGAAGGAAAACTCGCGTGATTAGGGAACCATGGTGACTGCCTCTCAACTGCTGGACTAACTCCAAAAACCACACCGGAAAATTCTAAAGGAGAGGAGTTCCCGTCGTGAAGCTTCTACAGGTACCTATACCCTGGGAGGCCTTGTCTGGGGGAATTTGGACGGGGGAAGGAGGTCGCCACAGACGTTCGGGGGGAGAAAAATTTGCCCAAAGAAGGGAAAGCTACGGGGGTCCAACGTAGTAAAAAACCAGCGGATGGGAAGCCGCTACTTTACGAATAAAAAAATGAACCGGAAAACCGTTGAAAGAGAGGGCTTCGAAAAAGGAAACAAGAAAAGAAAAACAGCCCCGTCGGCGAAAAACGACTTCAAAGGCTTGGAAGGTTCCAACACGGCAGCTGTGGGAAGGAAAAGAGTCCGGGGGGCCGGGGGACTATGTGCTGTGAGGGGATATGACCGAAACAGCTGGGTCCAGTGCAGAATAATCCATTTTCAGACCAGGAAGCACCCGGGGAAGGGGGGGAAAGCTTCGGGTGGGACTTTATCGGGAGAAGACTAAATTTAGGTGTTTGGAGTCTTTCTCGTGGTGCAAGCGGAGAAGGGACGTCAGGAAAAAGGACTTCTCAATCAATAAGGAGCTGGGACCTGCGGCCACCGCGAGGGAATCAGGAAATTTTCCCTGCTGCGGGACAGGAAGGAACGGACAACAACACCAAGGGGTTCGGGGGGGGGGGGGAGGGGGGAGGAAAGTCTCGATTCCTCTTCTCTTTTGTTTGCCTGAGACTTCCGGCTGGGCGAGCACCAGCAAGCTTGCCCGCGTACTCACAATCAGAAAAAGGAAATAGTTCCAACTGAGGGCGCTTGTCTGAGTCTCGGGTGAGGATAACTTTCCAGTGCCGGAGGGGGGTCAAGGTAATCCTTACGAAGGCGAATACGAAAGTCAAGAAGAAGGAAGGTGTGTGATGGGAGAGAAAAAAACCGGACTCGCACATCCAGATATGGTGGCTTAAGTCCTTGAAGGAGAAGTTCCCAAGACCGCTAATCCTTGGGGGGAAAAGAGGGGGAAAAATCATCTCCAGTGTCGAAGAACGAAAAAGGATAGACCACAGGTCTGTGTGTAAACCTGCCACATCGTTGAGATAATCAAGTGCAGAGGAAGGGGAAAAAACGTCCGAGTGAAAGGGAAAATCAACGAGGGGAACGTTAAGACTGCGCAATGGACCCATTCAGCCGGCGAGAACGGGGAGGAATTAAACCTCTGATAAGAAGGGCCCCGGTGACCGTCTAATGCAAAGGAAACTCGCCATGGTTGTGCGGATGCCATCAAATGGCACGAAGTCTTTGAAATGCCATCATCGAGTTGAGGATTCCCGGGATTACCTGAGACTTTAGAAGAGGAGGGCTTCAGGGACAGGAAAACACGAATTCTTTTGGTGAATATCCGAGTCTACATGTGAGGAAAGGTTACTTGGACCGGCGCTTTGTAATATGACTTAGGGGTCAGGAAATTGAGAAAATTCTGAGGAAAGTGCAGGGGGGGGTCGCTTAGATGGTAGAGCCACGAGATAGGCTTCTAAAGTTTGCAAGGCTGAAAACGTTTCAAAGGAATCCAGCCAAAAAAAGGGAGGAAATTACCGAGCCGGCCGCAAGTCGAGCCCGTGGAGGAGCCGCTTTTGGGGGGGAGCAATTTCGGCAGGGAGGGATCTCAGCCGGATTGGAAAAGGAAAAAAAAATCTGTGCCGCAAAAGGAGAAAAAACTCTGCACAGCGAAAAAGGGCGCGAACCATCACGAAGATTCGGCGAGGCTAATTCACGGGGAAAGTTCAAGGGAAAGGGGGCCTTGAAACGCTGATGCAAGGGGCCAAATTCCGCAAAAAGTTCAAAGCTCACTAAAGTTAGCACTTCAACGAAGGCCAGCATGAATCTCAGGAATGCGGCGTATACCTCGGCGGGAGCATCGTCCAAGATCAAACGGAAAGAGAGGTCAGGAAGGTCTTTGGGGGTAAAGCGATGGCCGGAAAAAACTTGGGCGTGGTGAGCGTCGGTCCTAGTACGCCGTGTTTGGGGGGAGAGAAGCGATTCATGGGGGAAAAGGGGAAGCCTCTAAGAAAAGAAGGGGCACACTCAGCCTTCTGTGCAGGGGGAAGAGCTCCGAAGTCAGGGACTCGAGGGGTAAAGAAAGGATTGCGTCGAAGAAAAATTATCGTGTGGTCGGGGGCTTATAGCCATGTAGATTCTGGGGAAGAGGAAACATCACAAAAAAAGTCTGCTTAGAAGGCTGGACCACAGAGAGCCATCTCTGCGGATAGGGGGAACCCACTACAACCAACGGAAATTTTTCGAGGTAAAGGGAGAGAAGGCTCGCCAAGAGGTATTCTTTCGAGAGGGAGACAAGATCATATGAGCCCATGTATCGAGTTGCTATTTGAAGGGGAAAATAACGCATCGGTGATAGCAAAAGCTTAGGAAAGGGGAGGAAGCCCGATTTATGTCAAGAGGGGGGAAAGAGGTCTTCCTGAAGAGCAATGTCGCAATTATTGCAGGAGGTCTGGATAAACAGAATGACCTGGGTACTGCCGAAAAAGGTTTGGGGGTCTTGTTGCTTGGGGGAGAGTCATAAGGAAGTATGAAGGGGGAGAAAGGAGGACTGAAGGGCAAAAAAAAAAACCCCTTGTTGGTGGCGGTCATCTCGGACACGAGTGGCTAAGGGGGATCAGGTCTACAAATTCACTTGTGAGGAGAAAAAAGACGGCGATTTTGAAGGAAAAGAAGAAGGAAGATCAGAGTATCGCTGACACTCTCTGCAAAACCTAAAAGAAAGATTTGGGCACATCAAAGAAGGGGAGGCACCGACGGAACATCCTGTGACCATCAATCGGAAGGGAGAATGGGATCAATAAGCTTGGAGGGGTCCCGAAGAAAGTTGTTTCAGGGAAAATAAGCACAGAACCGCGAAGCGAAGTACTTACTTTGGGGTCAGGAAAAAATGCCGAAAGGGAAGTCGGTGAAAGGACGACGACGAAAAACTGTGCTTTGAGAGAGGAATATCCAGGGCCGGAGACTAATGGGCATGGAGATCGGAGAGAGAGGATTACTAGAAGGGGGCAGCCCAAGAGAGACCTCTCCCGGGAATCACGCAAAAGAGACTCTTAAGGGAATACTTCAAATGGAAACTTAAACCGGATGAAGAAAGATTTGTTCCCGGGCAATCGTAACTAACAGAAGAGCAAGGGTTCCTTGGGATTTTCTAGAAAAGGAAAGGGTTGCGGAAAAAATGGTTCCAGAGGGAAAAGCGGGGAAAAGGGAAGGGCCAAGGCTATTGGAGGTCACAGAAAGCCATTGGGGAAAAAGAAAAAAAAAAAAGAAAAAAATGAACACACTCTTCTTGATTCTGGTCGGAAGAGTGGGGTTACCGAGGAAAAACCATTTGGAAAAACTTGGCAGGAGAAGGAGAAAAAGCCTTTTAGGACGAAAAGGAAAGGGATTAATTCACGGAGGGGGGGGGAGGGTCCACCAGGAGGGGGAGTAAATACTTCAAGCTGCGGGGAAATCCGCGAAGGGAAATCTAGTGGGGAAGGGAAATTCTCTGCTAGATTCGCTTAAAGAGGAGGCTGCTCGGTCGTTAAAAAAAGATATCACGTTTGAAACGTTCCATACCCCATCGAAAAGACGTTTGGGGAAGTGCGGGGAGCACTTCCCGTGAAAAAGGATTCAATGCGAAAAAAAGACGTTGACGCTAAAAAATGTTTGGGCAAAAAAGGGAAATTTAGAGACAAGTAAAGCCCAGAGGGGAAAGACACTTTCTAAGACATTCCCCAACGAGGTGTTGGAAGAAAAACAACGAGTGTAGGAACTTCTTTCAAAAAGAGCTCCTCTCTCGCGGGGGGGGGTTTTGATGTCAGTTCTTCCAGGGAAAGAGCTGCCTCACGGAAAAACGGAGATAAATATGAGAAGGCTGCTACAACGAAGGGGTCTTGAGGTATGTGGGGAGGGTTCGCGAGAATAATCTTCAGGGAGAGTGACAAAAAAGAGAGGAAAGAAAAAAAATCTTTGCCAAAGAGAAAAAGGAGAGAGAAAAAAACAACAACGGAGGAGAGATCTCTTTTGTTTGGGAACGCTGGGGTGAGCTTTCCGCTGGGGCTTTGTCACCTCTCTTTAAAGCGCTAAAACGCAAGGGGGGGGCGATCCTCCGGATCCGGGGTGAGAGTGTCGATCCCCTTGATGGGCGGGGGTCTTAGAGTTTCCTATTCTCTGAAGAGGCTCACCGAAAATCAGCGATATGAAATGAAAAGGGCGCGTGCCACGGGGAATACCAAATCTCGTTGGTAGAGTCCCACCAACAAAGGAATTATAGGGGAGAAGGGGCCATTGATTGGAGGGAAGAGGGAAACTCTGTGGAGTAAAAGAAAAATCTTTCAACAAGGCGGAGTTTTGCTTCAGCTATCCTGCAAAGGGCGAATTTTTGGGATTGCTTCTCTGGTGGGCGAGGGGGGAGAAAAAAGCATCGGGAAAGTCAAACACACCAGGAAAAAAAGACGATATGGGATGGCAGTGAGGAGGCTCGGGGTTAACATATCATAGTATCGAGGCAAGGCTCCTGATAAACGAGAATCGGCAGAAGAACTTGAATGAACATGGGATGGTGAGTTCTTGGGGGGAAAACGATTTGAAAGGACCGAATAGGGGGGCCCACGATACACAAAATCCGGAGGGGGGGAAGGGAGGACCGAACAAAAAGCCGCGGAAGAAAAGGAAATGTACTCGCGGGTTCCCGATAAAGTCCAGGTACAGTAATTCCTCCGTAAAACCAGCTTAGATTCCGGGCGAGAGTCCCAAGGGAAAAAATCTTCTTGAAAAAAAAAAAACCCGTCAGAACAGGGGGGCATAATCATCGAGTAGCCAGTTGGACCCTCGCGGGTTAGGGAATCCCGGGAAGGCAGGGAAAGGATATCGCGCAAAAAAAAGGGGTAGAATCGGCGGGGACTATTTCTTTCCGCGGACGAACGGCGTAATACATGGGTAACCAGAGGGGGACTTCCTTTAGGTATTCGAAAGGAAAAAGGAAGCCAGACCGAGGTCGTTGGAGGGGGGGTGCGCATCATTTTGCAAAAGGAGGGTGATCCTTGTTAAAAAGGTTACCCACAGGGAGTAACCTATTGGGTCAAATCGAATAGGGAAAAGAAATACCCGGCCAGGTGACCTTTGCCTATCTCCAGGCGTTTCCATGAAAAAAAAATAAAAAAAAACAAGAAAAGGAAAAAAATCCTTACTGAAGAGATCCATACCAGGGCACCACGGCCAGGGAGACTTTGATGGCCTGAAGTCCGAAAGATGTTCTTCACCAGCGGAGGGATGGCTCACTAAAAAGAAGGAGGAAAGGGGCCTTAAAAGGTTTCTTAACTGTATGTGGCACGGACCTAGTCGGGGCGAGAATCTTCCAGCCAAGAGCAAAAAGTTTAGGGGGAATGGATTCTGGCGGAGGGTGTCTGAAAACGTTTTTTCAAAGTCAGCGACAGCCAGACGATTCATCATCAAAATACGGAAAACCTGAAAAGAAAGGGGACCGTGCCGGGAATATCGTAAATACATATTGCCCAAGGACAAGGAGGCCTTCGGAGGAAAGAAAAAAAAAATTGTTTGCGGGGGGGAGGGGCTGTTCACTTCGTGAGTTTATTCTCTTTGGTTTTTTGGAGGGTCCGGGCGTAGCACCAACCATCTGAGGCCACTCTAATAGTAAAAAGAAGGGAGGAGGATAGGTAAGCTTCTGGAGAGGGCTGTTGAAAAAAAGAAAGCTCCTTGCATTCGGAGTAGTATAAGGCCACATGAATTGCAAAACGAGGTGATTGCACGAAACACGATTCCTAGACAAAAGAAGGCACAAAGCAAAATGCTAAGGAAGGGGAAAAGGGAAGGAGAGGGCGGTTCAAGTACCCATCGTATCCTTGCCCCTCTTGCTAAACTGAGAAAATCATATCCTAGAGTTCGAGCCGAAAAGATAACCAAACGCTGGGGTGTCAGGGGACGCCATCCACGGGGGTTGATATGCGGAAATCACCGATAAGCCGTCTCAGCTTGCGGATCTAGCCAACGTTTGAGACGGAAGAACCCTCCTTTGGAAGGAAAGAAAAAAGAGCCGAGGGGAAAATTAACCGGAAAGGAAAAGGGGGCCAGAAAATATTTCTAATCTCCATTGCAAAAAGCTTCCATCTGAACTCAGGATGGAAGCTAAAGAATCAGATGGACAACCTTCTCAGTAAAGATCCGAAACCGTCGTATGAAATCTCGAGGAGAGTCCGCCTGAAAAAAAAAATGCGGCCCGGAAGGGCGAGAAAAAAAAATGTACCCTTGGAAGTTCCGCTACCCAAGAGAGTACAAGCTACATTGAGAAAAGAGATTTTCAGAAAGAAGGGAAAAGAAGTAAATGGGGGCGTGTCCAGAAGAGCCGGGGTTAAGAGGTTGGCGAGGAAAAGGGGGCATACTCGCAGGAGGCACCGAAAAGGTCCAAAAAAAGGAGCCCTCCATAAGATTCTACATAACTATCCGGCAGCAAGGAGGGGGGGGGGGGGGGGGCGAGTGGGGGGGGGGGGGGGGGGGGGGGGGGTGGGGGGGGGGACCTAGGCCGCTTGGTATAGAGGGAGGGAGGGAGGTCTTGGTCTCACAAAAAGGGGAAACTGGGTGAAGTAAAAAAGGGAAACCACACTGAACTGGCCTCACGCTGCAAAGGATAAAAGTTCTAAGGAAGGAAGGCTCGGAAAAAAACAATAGGGAAGAGGGTTGAGCAATTGAAAGAGATCAGTTCTTTACCAATTAGAAAAGGGAAAAAAGGCACTCTGGGAAAAAAAATAAACTCGAATTGGCCCCTCTGAAAAGACAAAAACGCCTCGTCATTAAATTGAGGCCAGATTTCGCCTACAGAAAAATGGTCCGCGCAAGGCGATTGAGAAAAAAGTTCTTTGGGGGGGGGAGGTCCGGGGAGTGTGACTTGGAGACGTGCGGGCCAAAAAGACTCGCAATACTACGGTGTTGGGAAAATCATGGTGATCCTCCTCAAAAGTGAGGGAAAATTCCTGGAGAAAGGAAGACCGAGCGCAACGGAAAAAAAAGCGGTCTGGGGCGCGCATTCACTCGAGGGGACCTACGAGAAGGCTAGGACAGGAAAAGGGATTACCAAAAGGGAGGGGGATCTCCGATCAGGCAAAACTGCTCGTACGGTTCGCCATAGGGAGGGAAGTCTCGAGAACATCTAAAAAAAGTCTACCAAACCGAAGACTTTTTCCCTGAGGAAGGACTCCGAGAGAAGGAGATAGGGAGGGAGATGCTCTCGAGTATGCCCCTCATTATCAACCGGGATCTTATGAGCGAATAAACATGAAAAAAGAGAGATTGGGAAGGGAGGAGGGGGTAGTTGCAATAAATGGCGGGAAAAGGGGAGGTCCCCTATGGAGTCTCGGTTGAGGTGTCCGCCTATCCAGCCGAGGGAGGGGCAATTCGCAAGAAACTCATTGGCGAAAGAGGACACGGAAAGGAATTATTTTTGAACAAAAATTCCTGCCGGAGGAAGAGTTGAGTTCTGATGCAAGAAAAAAAAAACTAAAATAAACAAAATATAAGATCAAGAGATAAGCCCCAAAAAAAAGTTTTGCGAGCATTTCAAGAGTTGGCTAGGGGAAGGGGAGGAGAACATCTTTAGGGAAAGGGTCCTTCAAATGTCTTGGAAGTCTCATTTTGGGGAAAAAGCCGTCGGGAGAAAGGAACTTATAGGGCGGAAGCAAGCTGACAGCCCGACCGCATGATTTTGGGGTGCTGGAAGGACCATTCAGCAAAAAAAGTCACGTCAAATAAAAGAAACATCCAGAGGGAGGGTGGGGGGGGGGTTCAAGGGGCTGAACCATTTAGTCTTATTAAACCTAAGACTGGATTCACAAGAAAGAGTTGGGAGGTCCCTGAAGAAGAAGGGGAAGGAGGAACTTAAGCCTGAAGGGGGAAATGAATTATTAGACCCATCCGAAAATGAAAAAAAGGTCAGGGCATCGCCTAATACAAACATCCGCTTGGGGGAGAGACAGGGGGAAAAATCACCAGGAATGGGTCCTGTACCTTGGTACAGAACTTGAGGAAGAAGAAAATCGCGAAAGGACTTTGGGAAAAAAATCGTGAAAGGCTCCGGAGGAAAAGTGGCGCGCTAAGAGGGAGGTTTTTTTGGGGGCTGCGGACTAAGCTGTGCAGGGAGAATACTTCAAAAGGAGAACGAACGGGTTTAAGAAAGAGTGGGTAACAAAAGGGAAAGAAGGAACTACGATGAGCTCCTGTGTGGAAGGAAAAAGGGGAGGGGGACCTCCGCAGTCAGGAAAAGGTAATGTTCTTTTTCCAGCAACTACGGAGGAAGATTGAAAGAATTCCCCCCTGAGGGGAAGAACATTTGCAAGGGTGGAATACGCAGAGAGACAGGATCCAGACAACTTGGGGGTCTTACTGCGGAATTGTAAAGACCTGCATAGAAAGATCGGGGCGGCAAGTGAGAGCTGGGGGGGAATTAAACCCGAATGTAAGGGGCCATGACATAAAGCTCAAGAGTTTTTGGTATCAAGTGGGAAATTATTGAGGAGGGGGGGGAAAAGATCAAATCGGTCACAAAGACGAGGTTTTTTTCTGACGGGGGTCCACGAAGAGCTGCTAGCAGATGTGGGAAAAGAATAACAGGTTAAAAATACTCTTCTAGTCTTTTACCAAAAGTTCCTAGAAGAGTTATCCGGAAAGGGCCCCTACTTTGAAGGGGGAGTGAGGAGTCTCTGCCGAGGAAAAAGAGAAAAAAACCGCATGCAAAGAAAGCAATCTAAACTTGGGACGACATGGGGTCAAAGAGGTTTTGAAAAAGCCCAGCGTTGAAAGGCTAAAATTACGGAAAAAAAAAGGGAACAATGAAAGGGGAACAACTAAAAAAGAGGGTGGGATTTGAAAGGGAAAGAGCAAGCGAAGAAATGAAACAGGGGTTATTCACCGGGGAAGGGGCATTTGCTCAGGGGGCACAGAATCGCCGAGAGAAAAAAAAGCCATATAAAAAGGAAAAAGGGGGCAAGACACTCAAAAACAAGGGTCCGGATGGAGGGACGAAAAGCCTTGGCGAAGGGTCAAATACCGGCGGGCCATGAAAGACCGGCAGGGCATAAATCCGTCCGACACGCCTCGAACGAAAGAAAGCAGGATAAAAAGAGGAGAAAAGAATGTATCTTTGGGAAAAAAGGGGGGGAGAGACCGGCGTGGGGGAAAGGATGGAGAACGAAAAGGCTGGGCCCGAAAAGGGGCAAAACACATGGCTTCTGAGATCAGCAGAAGACAAGGGTTCTCCGCAAAAAGTATTGCGGCCAGTCCGAGGAGCTGAGGCGGAAATCAGGAGGAGAAGGCCATTAAACACTAAAGTCCGGCATAACCGGGTTATGGTGGCCGCGTGAAATCCAACCCAAACCACGCGGGGGGGGGGCGTAACACAAAACGTTGATGAGATTGATTATTTTAGGGAGCCTCAGGAAGAAAAGGGGAGGTACTGAAATCTGGCAAACCGGAGGGGGGGGGACCATTTGTAGGGAAGAACTAGCCTAAAAAAGTTCGATTTGCATGATCAGGCGCTTTCATTCAAGGTTGTTGGGGAAAAAGCGGCAGCACATCGCCTTACAAATACCACACAAAGAGAAAGAAAGAAAAGGGCGTCTATGGGGGAAAGGAAAGCTTGAGACAAGAAAAAGGCTACGAGCAGCGTGGGGGAGAGTCATCCAGGTTACATCTTCTAGCCGCCGAAAAGAAAAAAAAAAAGGGGGGCGCCAAAGTAAGTTATGGAGGGACGAGGGGAAAATGATCAAACTTAGAAAGAACGAGGGGTTTTTCAAACCAACTCCGTGAATTAGACAGGAGGAAGGGGTCATGCCTGAAGAGGGAAAAGGACGCCTTCGAAAAGATGCCAGGGTTTTGGGAAAAAAGAATTCGGGACGCCGTAAGGAATCCTACGCCAAAGCTGTCTGGATAAAGCATTAAACGCTATTGCTAGGTCAAAATGTAGTGGTGCCCGGAAGAACGCTGGGGGGAAAAAGGGACCGCGCGAGAGGCCATTTGGGGACCGGCCGCCAACTGCGAATTATCGAACACGCGTAGTAAGCCAACCGGAAAGGAGGTAGACGCGGGGAAGAAGACCGCGTGGACCAGTAACAGGGAAGGGGGGAAACGTCATTGGGGGGGGGGCTATTCGCCCAAAAGCTTCAGCTGTCAAGCAAAAACAACACGTTTGCGGGAGGGGATTTGCCCCGGAGGTGGGGGTAAGCTTGGTCAGAAGAGGAAAGGGGGGAAAGGCTCCTGACTAGTCGGAAGGGGACAACATAACCGAACCCATCGGCCGGGTGAGTCTTTCTTTTGAGATTGCAACAGAATTCAAAAACCATCAGTCGGGGAAGGAAGAAACAAAGGAAAGGAAAAAGTAATTTCGGAGGCGATCCAGGGAAAGAGCTTTCGCTTGACCTTTTGTCTGGGGGGAAGGGAAAAAGTGGCTGGAGGGCTAAAATAGGTAGGGCAGCGAAGAAATTGACAGGAACAGGCCTCTTTATTGGAACCGGGGAGTTGGCCGGGGACCTTCGGAGGGGGGGGCCTTGATCGGCAATCCCAAAGAAAGATGTGTTGAGGTAGGGGAAGCGGGGAGACTGTTGAAAAAGAGAGGGGGAAAAAACGTCAGTAGTCACAGAAACTCTCGGATCATCAAATCTACCTAGCGAAAGGAGTGGGCCGAGAGGAAAAAAAAGTGCCCTTCGTCGTCCAGGAAAAATAGGAAGACTATCCACAAGTTGTCTTTGCGGAGGGAAAGCTGATTCTCCGAAGGAACTCCTTGTGGGGTTGCTTCTTCATTTCTTCAGGAGGGTCATAAAAACGAAAAAAACCGCTGCCACCAAGAAAATCGGAAAAAATAAGGAGTCGGTCAGAGGAGGTCTCCGGCCAATAGGGAATACTTTGCGAACTTGAAGGAAGTAAGACGATATGAAGGGACCTCCGGACAGAAAATCGATAGAAAAGACGAAAACGGCAAGTTGTTAATTTGAAGAGGAACACCAAGCCGAAGGAAAAGCCAATTGGATCTTCTCATTTCTTCTTGAAAGGTCCGCATCACGAGGAGGGACAGAGGAGAAAGGTCAAGAATAGAGAAAAAAAAATGAGGCGGGAGTTTCGATCCGTCAGCGAAGTCGGAACAAAGAGGAAGGCGGTAGGGTTTAGTAAGGCTCCACATCTGTGGAGATGTCAAAAATCCGCCGAATTCTTTCACTCGATGAAAAAGCCGGGAGCCGAGGAAATCTCGGGTGATGCTGCTTCCAACCAAGAAGTCACGCCCGGATCCGGGATTCAACCTCGGGCCTCGAGGGGACCCTTATCAGCAGAGAAACCAGGAAAAGAGGAAGAGAAATTTGCGTAGAGAGGCTTCAATCTGTCACCAAAAATACGGGAGGTGATTCCAAAATCGACATTAATTTCGTATCCCTCACAGGGAAAAAAAAAGGGGAGGAGAAAACACACGTGCTCTAAGGCTTGCAGAAGTCTCGCAGCTCTTCACCAACGGAGTTTGGGGAAAGAGCCCGAAAAATCCCATAAGCATAGAACAAAAACAGGAACCCCACAATAAGTTGTCGCGGAAAGGTCGCTCGCCAACCTTTGGTCTCAGCCGGGGATCGCGAAACCTAGGGGAAAAAAGAATTGAACTTGACGGAGGATTTATCTCTGAATGGAGGTGATCGAGGATCTTTATTGGCTATAAAAATACTGAAAAGAAGTTCTAAGGGGGAGGCAACCGAACCCACGGGAAACATCAAATAAGGTAATGTACGATCAGAAAACAAAATGAGCCGTTACAGAACAACTCATCTCCAGACAGGTTTTATAGAGGAAATACTGGAAAGGGATGCTTGAGTAAGTGATGTATAGAACAAAGCACCGGTTTGAAACTGGACAGCACGCTTTAACCTGAAACACTAGGCCGCCAAGGCTCGCGAAAACTCCAGCTATCGATTTCTTTGCTCGTCGAAGGGGAGCTGTAGAAGAGATCACTTCTTGCGGGGGGACGTTTGCGGAAATTCAAGAAAACGTGTTTATATAACTCATTTGGTAAGACTAATCTTTAATCTAAAAATCCCCTCACGGAAAGGAAACGCAGGGCCCGAAGAGTCGGCAGGAAAAAGAAGCCGCCTAACGATCCGCCAGCGTCAGGCTACACTAAAAAGCAGGCCGTCCGGAGCTGGGGGGGGGGTTTACAACAAAAGAAGTCGTTTTGCAGAGCAATTCCGGAGACTCTCAGAGGAAGTTTTTGAAACTCCTCGATGGAGGTAAAAAATCCAAAAAAAAAAACTCTAGAGGGAATCAACTCAAAAAGATAAGGGCATGCGGAGGAAAAACCGATCTAAGCAAGACTCAAAATCTTCTGAAGAAGAAGTCAAAGGGGAGATCAGAGGTTAAAATGATTAGCAGGGAGGGGGGCTCTGTTATATCCTACAGGATTCATTCGTTAGCGGCAGAAAAAAAGGGGCTCTGGAAAGGAAATACCTAGTCGTAAGAAAAAAAAGGAAGAAATATTATCTCTGGGAGGGGAGAAACATTTTGACGGAGGTACACAAAGAAAATCTCTGTTTCTCTAATTCGAAGAGTAAGAAGCCTATGAGGAGTAAGGGCACTCGATTTGAGAAAAGAAAGATTATCACCTCTCTGTATGAAGGGGGGGAATGTGAAAAACGCGGAAACATTAATTAATAACGAAAAGCCGGCGAGAGTCAGCAGGTTCGTAGACGGAGGATACCCATGGAGTACAAGAGAGGGGTGGCCTTCCTATAAAAAAAGAATAAATGCTCCATTCTGTCTGAAACCTCAGGAAAAGAAAAGAATCGGAAAAGAGGAGATATTTTGAGAAGTCGTAGGGTACCGTAGGGAAAGAGGGGGGGTGTCTGTTGGGAATGAGGCCATCGGTGGGAAAAATTATAAGAGGGGGCAAATCAAGGAAAAAAAGGGGGCCCTAAACCCATGGTGGGGGGGGTTCCTTTCAGATACAGGAAGACCCTGAGGCATCCTCTTTAGGTGATTCGAGGCAAACACACACCAACAAAAAAAAAAAAGAAAAAAAGAACATCCACGGGTCTTTGAGGCCTGCGATGGGGGAGCCGGAAGGAAAAAGGCGTAAAAAGGGGTAGACTTTCACAAATCTCGGGAGAATTAACGAAAAAGAAAAAAGAAATGGGCTTTTTTCTGGCTTAAAAAGAAGACCCGACGCAAGAACTGTGAAGAGGCCTTTTAGGCAGGGAAAGGGTAGAGTAAATCACCCAGAAGAGGGGGAAAGTACACTAATAAAATCGGCGGGGTTACCCGGTACAGAAGGCCAAACCAAAAGAAAGAGTCCGAAAAGTTATCGGGGGGGAAATCCTAAATTAACGGTAGGAAGGGGTCTTTTGTTGGAGAGAACACGATGGTAAAAAGAGCTTAGGTTTATAAAAAAAAGAATCACCCGAAAATTCATTTGGGGAAGGGAGAGGGAGCTATCGGAGGAATCGTCGGAGAATACTTACTACGGACATCCCAACTAGAGAGGGAAACGGCTCTAGTCGGAACTGAAGCTCCTCCCCTCACTCCCAAGGAAAGCATCTGGGAAGGGAAAGTCAACAGCAGGACGAAAAGGGGGGGCTTTTTTTACGGGAGAAAAGGGAACGCTGGAAAGAGAGCCCGCCGGGGGGGGGGGGCTTTACTACTCGGATCGATGGAAAAAAGGATGCGGCAGGCTACCTTTTCTTGTTCAAAGTGAAAGAACTGGGAGAACCAAAGCGATTGGGGGGGGGAGGAAAACAATATTGAAGACCCATGGTGACGACGAATCTCGCAAGGAACGGCGGAAAACTTGGCTTAAAGGGAGGAGGTTAAAATTACGACGGAATTTAGGACAGACAAACCCAGCAGAAAGGTCTGGGGGGGAAAGTAATTAAAAGAAAGGGCGGCAAAGGAACAGAATAGGGAACAAAAGGGTGTGTGGTATCCTGTGGGAAAAAAATGTAGGGGGAGAAAATCCATCGCTAAACAAAAAGAACTTTTATGGATCTAGTGAGATTCTAGAGGGGGGAAGAATGTATCAGAGCTGAAGAAGGGAAAATACGCGCTCGAATATCACGAGGTAAAAATCTAAGAAAAGGGGAATCTTTGAGGGGAAGGGAGAGAATAGGAAGGCGGGACACCAGCGAAGAAAAAAAAGGCTACAAATGAAGAAGGAAGGAAGCGGGTAGAGGGGGACACATTTTTTGTCAAAAGGACTTCCAAGAAAGGATGCGAAAAAGAAAGGGAAGAGACCCTCTCCTTCCCGCGGCCATTGATGGGGCCTAACAAATAAATTGTATTTGAAAGAACCTCTTCCAAGCCTGAAAAAAAATCGCATAGCGCGGGGAGGTCCCGTGAGCGTGGTGTGGAGGAAGATTCGGAAGGGAAAGAGCAATCGAACAGGTCCCCGAAAGAGGGGGGGGCGCTACAACAGGAACCTTACTTTTCCCGGGAAAAAAAAAAAGGGTTGTGTGAGGAAAAAGGGGCTCAAGAAAAAGGAAGTGCAAGAAGGAAAGTCTCTACAGAAGAAGAGAAAAAACCATCTGGTTGCAGAAGGAATCCACAACAAAAAGGATTATGAAAAGAATAGCGGGGTTATATTTTGTCAACGCGGGGCTGCTTTCCGGAAAAGTGCTGCTGAACAGGGGAAGAGGAACTCAGGTATTGGAAGTGGAAGGGAACCACTCTTAGCAGGAACCGCCGGGGGAAGGCTCGCACTTATCAAAAAAGGGGGGGAGAAGAAAGTTTCCGAGGGCTTGAGAGGGTTCTCCCTGGAAAAAAAAAAATCACCATGGGGAAAAGGAAAATCTAGGAGAGGAGAGGAGGGGTGGAAGGCAAAAGAAACAAAAAGTTGTCAGTTGGGGCAAGGGAAAAATTAATTGGGCACTTGTCTTTTGCGAAAAAAAAAAAAAAAAAAAAAAAAAAAAAAAAAAAAATTTTAGACAGGAACGGCCGCAAGGAGGGGAGGGCGCAGAAAGCGGGCAAAAAGGTTGGTTTACCATTTTTCTTTAACTCTCGAGACACTTCTTTCATGGGGGGAAAAAGAGGGGGTGCTTCGAAAGGGGGAAAAAACGCCTGCAACGCAAAGCCTTCACTTAGTGACATAAAGACGCCTCAGAAGGTCTCGGAGGGAGAAACGTGACTAGTGAGGAAGCCGTGTTAAGACGAGACAATGCTTTCAGCAAAAAAAAAAAAGGAGAAACGCCTAGAAGGGACAGGGAAAAAAAAGTCTAAAAAGAAATAGTCGTTGTGATGAGGGTCAAGAAGCACTTCCTCCTAAGCAAGGGTGTTGGAAACAAGAGGGGTCATCCTAAGGGAAGCTAACACGGAGGAGAAAAGCCCGTAGAAGAAAGGTGGTTGAAAAAAGAAGTCGTCGAAGGGAAAAAAAGCAGTCAACTCCAATCTTGGGGTCTGGATAAAAGGGGGATTTCTTGGTCAAAATTTCGCGAGAAGGGGTGCCCAGGAAAAGAAAGATTTGCAAGAGAGCTTGACCAGAGAGGAGGAACCAGGTAGCCATTTGCGGCCGCAACTGCGGAGTTTGACCTAAAAGGGTACGCCACAAAAGGGCTCTTGAGAGAAAGGGGTTCGGGGGGGAAAAAGGGAGGGTACACCGCGGCGAAATACAGGTAACCAGAGAAAATGGTTTCCGAAGGGGAAAATTTGACGGGTATTCAGAAAGAAAGCTTATCAGAAACCCTCACCCGAGGTCGTGGAAAAAAATTTGCCGGGAAGGAAAGAAGTAAATCGCGTTTGGGAGGGAAGGAGTAATACACGAGGCGATTTCGAAGGGACAGCGAATAGTAGTGCAACATACGACATCTTCCTGGGGAGGAGGGAGGGAAACTTTGAAAGGGAGAAGGAGATTCTAAGGTGAAAATCGTCCGAGGGGAAAACCGACTTCCCAGTCGTACGAATTGGGACTGGTGGGAAGCCCATACTACATGGAAAAAGGGAGAATTGCCTGGGGAAGATGAGTACGGGACCTAAACAACCGAGGGGAGGGAGGAATATTCGAACCTTGGAGTAAAGGTGTGCGACGCTATCATGGGGGAAAACGGCTTCGAAAAAAGAGGAGTGTCGTTAAAAAGGGGGGGGCGTGAACTGCGGGCCTTTAAATAGGGGGAGGGGGGAACGAACAAGAAAGGGAGGTTAGGTTATCGGGAGGAAAGGTATCGAGGGTGGGGGGGAGATACGGTGAAGGGGGCGAAAAGGTCTCAAATCAAAATCGAATTAAACTCCTTCCAATACTGGCCAAGAGGAGAAGGTTTGCAAGGAAAGAAGAATTAGACAGAGGGGTGCTTGAACAAACGAAAAAACATGGGGGGGATGGGGCTTGGGGCGTCTTGATAGATCAGACAGGGTTTGTTTTTGCGGGGGGGAAAGAGTTTCCGGCGGGGAAGCAGAAGCCACCAGACCCGGCGACCACCGGAAATCGGGACATCCTGAACGGTCAGCCTGGCTTCTCAGCCCAGGCATCAATGAATGGGCTGGGCCTTCGTGGGAAGGAAAGTCACAAGTTGGAAATACTCCATCAGGGGGAGAAGAACGTCAAGGAATGTAATTTGTAATCTCCACAATCCCGGGAATCAAAGAGTTCTTGATAAAAAGAGAGAAAAAAAAAAGCGGGAAAAAGGACATCGAGAAATCGGGGCAATATAGGAGGGGACAAGTGAGCGTCGAAAAGCTATCCTCATAGGGCGATCGGGGGAGAAGGGAGAACCTTCGGACCACTCTAGTTTCGGGAAGCCAAATGTAGAGGGGAGGATCAGAAGGGGGGAGAAATCATGCTCAGGGGATCAGGCAGCCGAGCGTTCTTACGGGAAAAAAAAAGGAACTCCCTGAAGGAAGGGCAAACCGGAAATCTACGGGACTCGAAGGGAGGTTCCTAAAAAAAAAGAAACTAACCTTTTAACCTGGTAGGAGAAGCTTCTGGGGGGAAAAATGGATCTGAAAAGACCATGAACGGCGTTGAGACCATGCGGAAAAGGGTTTCTATGAAAAGGTGGAAAGGAGATTCCCCGCTCTCCGGATTCTAAAAAAAACTTAGGAGGCGAAAGAGGGGGTCATGAAAAGAAGCTTCACAGCGAAGCTTTGTGGGGGGCCCGGGCCATATAAATAGACAAAGACCGAGGAACTCATGAAGGGACCTCTACCTACTCTTGAAGGAGGAGCTACACATTTGAGGGGGAGAAGTGTCTCTACCGTTTTCCAAAAGGTCATGACGAGAAAAAAAAAGGAGGAAGGGGGTGTGCTGTTGAATTTAGAAGAGGAGAGCCCACGAGTGAAGGAATAATCATAGGGGAATTGTGCCCGTCCCAACAAAAAAATTCCAAAAAAAATTCCTATGAGGGGATACTTCAGGAAGGAGTCTCAGCCGAGCCTGACCGGCTATCCTCTGTTAAGGAGAGGCGTCGAAGGGGGGAAAAGGGGTATTAGAGGAGGCAAGACCGGGGGGAAGGTTGTGATCAAGGAAAGATCCTCCGTCGGCAAAAAAAGGAAAATGAGGAAAGAACCTCAAGGGGAGGAGGACGTTCTCTTTTATTCTGTACACTCCAATGTAAAGGGGGGAAACTTACCGGGAGGGACCTTTGAAAGCTGCGGTTGAGGATGGGGGCAACCGGGGGGGGGGGCCTCCTATGGGAGGTTTGGCTGATGCTGAAAGAAAAGTCACCTGAAGAAACAGCAGGGACAAATTCGGAGAACGAGGAGGGACGTACATCTAGAGGAGAAGCTTCGCAGAAAGCGCCACTGAAAGCGCTAGGGAGACCATTAGGAGGGGTCGGCAGGGGGAAGAAAAAACATCCTGGTAAGGCTCTTCGGGCCTGAGTGAAGGACTCTAATACTGGAACTTTGCTGCTACAGGTTAATCCGACGCGAAACATGACTCTCTAGGAAAAAAGGGGGGAACCTCTACTGCATGGCATCCGGAAGAAGGGGGGACCTCACGAAGCCAATGGAGGAGAGAGGTAGCTATTTCAAGGGGTCTTTGAAAAAGGAAGAGGATTTCGACTTTGGTCCGTCAGGACATTCTTAATTCGTGGGGGGGGGCATCACCGGAAAAAAAACGTCGGAGAGAAGAGAGCCTCCCGCGGAAGAAAATCTGAGGATAGATGAAACATCTACAAAACGATGTTTAAGCGTAAGGAAAACCACTCACAAAACTTGGTCGAGCCGTCTAGAAGAGCCTATGTAAGGGGAAGAGGGAGGAATTACTGACCCTAAATAGATTGGATCAGGGAGGGAGAGGGGAACTTTGTAACCTAAAATACAACTCAAGGATTTTTCCTTCTGACCCGGGGGGAATTACGGAGAGGAAAAAAAAGTCGCATCCCCTAGGACGGGGGGGGTTGTCATCCTATACGAGCGTAAAAAAATTCAATGAGAGTCATGAAAAAGTCATGGGCTTATAAAGAAAAAAAAGGACCGAAGTATTTTGATATTTCGAGGGAAAGTCCAATCGGTGGGGAGCGTGATGCCAAGGAAAGGGGACAAAAAAAGAAATTATAAGGCAGGAGAGGATAAGGGGGGAAAAAAAAAGAACCCTGGGTTTTGGTCTGTCGTCAATTCATGACACGAAAAAAGGGTGAACAAAAAAAATGTATGTGGAATCGAGGTCGTTACGCGGTGGGGCTATTTTGGGAAAGGTAGCCGGAAGGGTACCAGTGACTTAAACTTATCGATGTGATCAAAGAGAAGACATATCCCGGAGGAAGAGAAGTCCATTTGAGGGGTGGAGTCTTGACAGAAAAGTCACCAAGCACCTTTGAATACACATCAGAATTGGCTTACTTCAGATTTATACTAGGCCAAAGAGCCAAGGAAGGCTAATATGGAAGCACATAGCAGGGTGTAAAGTTGGAAAGACATAAACCAATGGGGGGAAAAAATTCCTTACGGGTCATGTGCTTAATTTCGACGCCGGAAAAACCGAAGGAGTCGGTGGGGGAGAAGACTACGAAAGGACTTTTCCTGGGGGGGGGGATCTCCGAACGATAACCGGCTAGGGGGGGGCCGGGGAGGGGTACGACTATTCTCTGGGAGAAGGCTGAGAAATCTCGCGGCATAGGAAGGGAAAACTAGAGGGGGCGTCGTCAATTTGGTGAAGAGGGGAGAGAGACAACTATGAAGGTCTGGAAAAGCTTGTGCATGCAGAATTCAAAAGCAAGGAAGGGGGGGGGAGTGGTTGGACTGTATACTCCTCGGTGTATCAAAGTCTCCATCCCAACAAGGTGGGCTTACTACGAAGGGGAAGAGAAAAGAACTCATTGGAGGGAGGGAAGACTGTTTCTGGCCCGTCACTGGCGAAGGAGAAGGGGAACCAAAGCGATTGTCGAGGGATGACCATTATTTCAGAGACTAACATTGAGAATGGTGGAACTAAAAAAGAAAAAAAAGGATCAAAAAGAAAGCTGGTCCGTAGGAGGGGGAAAGGACTGTTCCAAAGAAAGGGGGAAAAAGCGATTCAAGGAGGACAATGAAACCTGGAACCTCGAGGTTCACCATCATGTAAAATGACCGTAAAAATTCTTAACTTCACGAAGGGGGGGAAGGTCACACAGAAGGTTGCGCCTTTAAGAAAGAACCATCAAATCACAAAAAGCGACATTTATGGGCGGGAAATTGGCCGAGGAGAGCGAGCAATATTTATCATTCGAGAAATTGGGGACTCTATAGAGGCTCTTCTTGGGACAAAAAAAGGGGGAGAGTTCAAAGGAAGAAAGCTGAGTCAGTGAGATGCGGGGGAGCTTGAAGGACAGGAGGGGGGCCTGCGGAGGAGAGCAACACCGCATGACGAGGAGTCAATCGGAACGGAGAGAGGAAAGACGTTTTGTCAAAAAAGCGTTTGAAAAAGAAAAGTAAAGCGAGGGAAAAAAAAATCACGGCTAATAGAGAATCTCATTACCCGATGGTGTACGAAAAGAAAAGAGGAGGTTGGGGGGGGGGGAATTGCCTCCGCCAATCTGGGAAGCCATAGGAGAGTTCAGGAGGGGTTTTTCCCTCAACAGGGGGGGGAATAGAATCGTCCTAAAGAAACAATAGACTTTCATGAAAGGTGAAAAAAAAACCTGCTGTAACGAAAGAGTCCGAGGGCATTAAAAAAAAGGGCCCCTCCGGGGGGGTGGCAAGAGCATTACAATCCGTCTTCCTACAAGGAAGAGGGAAGAAATCTTTTTCCAAATCGAGAAAAAGGGACAGTTCAAAACTGATGATGATGAAAAGAAGAGAGAGGAGGGGGGGGTTGCCAAAGTGGCGCGGGAGGAAGGGGGGGGAATACTGGGGGGAAAAGAAGGATTATTGCAACGAAGGGGAAGCGCACAAAAAAAGGGAAAATGCGATCATAACCGGAAACCTTAGGAACTAGTTTCTCCTATTTCGCAAAGGGGAGGGGGCTAAAGGGGAAAACGCTTCTCGGGGGAAGGACCTGCAGCCCTGCAGGAAAAACACCATAAGTAGCTATCGAGAAAAGTTCTCTGGAAAGGGTGGAAGGAAATCCCACCACAAGAAGCTTTTAGTTGCAACAGGGGGGGGAATGCGCAGATTTTTAGCAAAGGGGGTTCGCCTCGGCCGCAGGCTGGGCCAAAGTCTTTCAAAAAGTCAGAAAGAGGAAAGGGATTGAAAGGGGAGGACTCTAAAAAGAAGGAAGGAATCTTCATTGGGGTAGGGAGGGTTGCTTCAGGGCGGCAGCGAAGCAAGGAAAACCTTCACGTAGTGGGAAGAAAAGAAGATAAGCCTCAGAAAGGTCTTTCAGGGGGATCCTTGAGACGAAAAAAACGACAAGCGAGGAGGAGAAACAATTCGTTCAGCGATGAGAAAGAGAGCCGCAGAGAAAGGCAAACAAAATCGAGGCTGAAAATAAACATTGCCGTCAGGGGGGGGTGGGGGCGTCACTAGACATGAAAGAGAAAAAGGAAATCAAGAAAAAGGGTTGGAAAAAAAAAGGTCAGGGGCCTGGGGGAAAAGGGGGGGGGGGGTCCATGAAACACTGGTGATAGCCGCGCTCGAATTGCGAGGAATCGCTGGTTTGACAGAGAGGGGACAATCCTCCGTCTAACAGCCTCAAAAAGATTATCCCGCTTGGAAAAGGAAAGCGTATTCAAAAAAGGACGTTGGAAAAATAAGGGTCCGAAGGGAAAATCGCTTTGGCATAAACTCCGTAGCCGCGCGGATTCTGAACTAAAAGGGACCATGGCCGAACTTCGGCATGGGATCGAAGCAAGAACCACCGTGAAGGAGAACTTCTGTCAAAAGGAAAGCTTATAACAGGTAACAATACGGGGTTCCGGGGGGGATTTTACGATTCAGGAAAGGGACCATCTTCAGAGGAGGGACCCTCATAGGGGGGGTTCGACGACCGCCGGGGTAGGTTTTGGCGAAAAAAAGCAAAAAAAAAAAGAGAAGCGCCGCTCTGGAGAGGGATAATCTAAAATCTGAATAGTCTTACGGTAAAATGCCCCATCGGGTTCCGGGAAGGAGGTTTCGGCGAGGACGCAAAAAAAGATTCTGGAGGGGGGCGAGAAGACCCGTCGTAGGGGGAGGGGATGTCTTCCAAACGAATCCAGGAAAAAAGTACGGGAAAGGGCCTTTGGTGAGGGGAAGGTACCGGAAACAAACGCGAGTGCTAATTCGTAACAGGGAGGGAGAAATTTTAGAGAGAATTATCAGTGGAAAGCAGGAAAAGGGGATCAACAGAGGGGGGAAAGTTACTTCAGAGGGGAGGAGCGTATCTTGGAACCCCCGCAGCAACTAGCCCAATTGAATTGTAGGGTTGTTTCACGGGGGGCCATCTAAGAAGGGAAAGCGGAGAACTTCATGCGAAACCAGGCAGAGGCATCATCAAAATCGGGGATTACCTGAGGCAAAGGAAAACTTTGCCATAGATGGCGACATCAATGGAAACTGAGAAGTATCCAGAGGGGAAAAAGGACTTGCAACCGACAAACCACCGGGGTCGGGGGGCGGACTTGCCCTTAACTCTGCTCCTCCGGGGAGAAAGGGTTTTTCTTAGTCCATTAGGAAGAAAACACAGCAAAAAAAGAGGGCGACCAATCACGGAAAGGAGAAGATGCTGCGAGAGGGGCAAGGAGTCGCGGCTGCGCGTAAACATGCGTTGGAGCATCAAAGAAGGGATGCCGGCGGGAAAGGAAAACAGGTCCAAATATTCAACAAAAAAGAGGTATTCTAAAGAAAAGAGCCTGTAAGGGGTATTGCCGCCCCCGCCGCCTGGCACAAAAGAGGATCTCATGTCCTTGACTTCTTCGCGGTGAAACGTCAAAAAGAGCCTACTCAAAAATCCATTGACGAGGGTCACGTTAATCAAATCCTCATAGGAGAGGGGATGCCGGTAGCGAGTCTAGAAATCGCGTGGGGGACGAATTCCACACGTGTAGAGGGGAGGAGAGGGCTTCCGAGAGGGGGAAGGGAAATCCGACCGCCGCGGGAGAGCCGGTGTGAGGAGAGCTCCACGAAGGAAAGAGGTAACGGCGAATCACCCAAAAATCTCCAGGGGGGGAGACCTTGAACCCGCAAGATTCCCCCGGGGAAAAAGAAATGTCGCTAAAGGGAGCCGGGGAACGGTGCGGTTAGCGTCCAGCGAAAGGGGCAAGGAGCGGGAAGGGGGGGATCTAATGTTGGGGGAGGAAAAGCTCTCTACGGGGAGCGCCTAAGGCGAAAAACAAAACAACGTTCGGAAGGGGTCTCGTCGAGGAGAGGAGCCATCTGTCAAAAAGCGGACCATTCGGGGGTTTTGTCCGTCCATATCAACTAGACAAAAACATAATGGCCGCCGCGACCCGAGCCGTGAACTTGGCAGGTCCGACTAAGCTATGGGAAAGGGCCGTCCTGGCGACGAGGCGGCATTCTTGAGAGAGGGGGAGGGCCTTGGAATCTTAATCTTGGGCGAGCCCACGCTTGAAAAGATACTAAGGGTGGTGAAAAAGGAGGAGTTTCAAAAGGCAGAGGCCGAATGGCATTTACCGTCAAAAAAAACGAGAATGAACTACGTCGATTCCGAGGGGGGGGGAGGACTTCAAGAACTGGCTGCAGATTCTGTAGAGGAAGAAACGTGGGGAAGTGGCAATTCCCATCTTGCAGTCCAAAAAAAGCCAAGGCGGAGGGGGCTACCTAAGAAGGGAAAGGGAAGGAACTCAAGGGTTCTTGCTGGAAATCGCCAGTCAATGATCGATAGGGGGTTGGGGGGGGGGGAAGCTGTAGTGCCTGAAAAAAGTGGACGGAAGCACCGGGAATGGGAACCTTGCACTCTTTGTGCGAAGAAGAATAAAAAAAGCAAAAAGAATCCATCGAGCAAAGGAAAAAATTTAACCCTCGAGTCTGGCTCCCAAAGAAAAAAAGATCTAATCCGGGCAGTTTCTCGTCGACGGAAAGCAGAGGTCGCGGGCCGGAAGTGTTTGAGAACGGGACAAAAAAAAAGATTGTTTCCGGAAGGAGGAGAGGGGCTTGCATGAAGAGTGGTCGCCTCCTTAGGGGCAGTGATGAGGGTCCTACTCGCAAAGTGGTCCATAAAAAAGAAGGGCTGTCGGAAGGGACACCTCCCGACGCCCAGGAGAGGGGGGGGCGCCTTAACCGCGGGGCAGGGTCCTAGATGGAAGAAGGGAGGGGCATGATCGTCTTAGGAGGGGAGGGATCCGTGCTTTCAATTGCGGGCAGAAACGGGGGAAGATCAAAAGCTTTCCTGTACACTCATCTGGAGGGAAGCTTCCTCCAAAGGGGATCTGGGCGAAAGAAAAAGATTTGAAAGAGCCACCAAAGACCGCGCGGGGGTTCTCGGAAGGAGTCATAGGACAAGATCGGACTCATTAGGGGGAGAAGGAGGTCAGCATTTACGGTGACAACTCAGGGGCCGCAATGGAGAAGGGCGATGTTAAAGAAAAAAAAAAGAATACAGGATGAAGAAAAGAAGGGGAAAGGGTCCGGCGCGAAATACCACGGGGGGAAAACGTTTAGTGGGAGGAAGAAAAGAGATTCCATTGAAAATAGTTGGCAGGGAGAAGGAGCGTAAAGAAGGGGAGGGATCTCAACCGCATGGGGAAAAGCTTGACAGGATACGGAAGGAAAAGGGGAACGATTTCGAGTGGGAGGATTGTCAAAGTGGGGGTCTTGTGTGCTTATTCCAATTAAGGAAAAAACAAAAGAGAGAGAGATAATGGCAAAAGGGAAGAAAGGGATCTGTTGGCAGGTGAAACACGATTGGCTACTGGGACGCCGCAGCACATCTGGTTGAGGCTACGCCTGCTGCAAATTCAGGGAGGGAAAACTCGGAAATTTTGATGATCGAGCAAAACCGAAAACGGGAGAAACGCAGCAAGAGAAAGGAAAAAAATCCCGACCGAAACGACATTTGGAGGAGACAGCAAGATAAGGAAGAAAAGCATTGTCAAAAGGACAAACAGTTGAAGACCAGCAAGCGGGGAGGACCTGAAGAAGAGGAGGAGAGCCAAATGACCGAAGCTGTTCGCATAGTCCGGGGTGTTTTTCAAAAGGGGAACTCATTCCAACCCCAGGAATAGATTAGCGTTTGGGGGGGCCCTGGATAAGAACATTCCCGTACGAGAGAGGGGGGGGTCATCCGCCAAGAAAGAGGGGGAATCAGAAGGAGGATTTTCAGGTGAGGAGAAGAAAAGAAAAAGAAACCCTTCCTGGGTTTCAGGTTAATGTTTTTACGACTCGAGGTCTTCGGGAAAGTCTCGGCGAGGGAAAAATGACAGCCACAGAGGGGATCCCGGCGGAAAATTGAGCGCATCACTAAAAAGACCAACGAGTGCTAATAGAAGCTGGGGGGAGCGAATACTTCGGAAAAAAAGTAAACAGGAAAAGTATCGGTTACGATAAGAAACACTCCGGGGGGGAAAGAACTCACTCCGAAAGGGGGGAGGGGGTTCCTGCCTACGCGGGGAGGTCGATCACAGAAGACATGCTGGCGGGCAAAAACTACAGTTCTTGTTCCCGAGAAGGTCGTTTTCAAGGGAGAACAGAAGGTAGGCCAAAGATCTTTTAGACCTGAATGGCAACAGGAAGGGGGGTCCATGGTGGGACTAAGAATCTCCCTGAAAATCACATACACTCAGTTGTCTTAGGAGGTGGGGCGGACTTGTCTTAATTGGAGATACTGAAAGAAGGCAACCAAAGGAAGAGTCAGTCAATTTTCTGGAGCAGGTTCTTATTAAAAAAGAACTTGTCTTCCATTGAAAGGAGAAAAGAAAGAAGGTTGTTGTTAGAAGAAGGGAGGGGAGGAGGGGGGGGGGAAAAAAGTCCTTTCCAATCGGGGGGTGAAGAAATAAACTATGTTCTGGAAAAGAATTTGCCTAGGAGAGGGCTGAAGAGCATAGGTATCATTCGATAAAAAGGGGGAATAAGAGAGAGAACAAGGAGGGAAGGAACCTTGCCATCAAAGGAGGGGGACAAGTTCTTGAGGGTTTATGCACGTGAGGGCTATGAAAGGGGCCTCTAAAGTCGACACAAGAGGAACCAAGACTACAAATTAAGATTGTCGGGGGACTTCTAATGAACTAAATTTTGGGGTGCGGTTTGAACTTTCCTGAAAGAGAAACCAGCGGGGAAAGGCGAAAAAATCAAAGGGGAGAGAGAGGCATCTCATTCAAACGAAAATTTATAGGGGGAACTACAACGCTTTGTGGATGGGTTTCCGAAAATTAAAAAAGACATCATCGATCAGAGGGAAGAAGGGGGGGAAACTTGTGTGAAGGCTTCCGGATCGAGCTCGTAAACCGCAAAAAAAGAATAAATTGTGCTAGAAAACAATGCTAACCGGGTTCCGGGGAGAATCCGTGGGGGGGAGGGGAGACCATCGAGGGGAAAAAAAAGGGAAGTTCAAGAATCAAATCCGTCTAAAAAAGCAGCAGACCAGCCACCCAGCAGGGGAAAAAGAGAT
>Ga0179593_1384629_pt1 | contig 27945 bp, 36 predicted proteins | sample CZODoug2_1_08_16_FD_185931 | JGI IMG/M metagenome (GOLD analysis project Ga0179593, IMG submission 185931) | Vadose zone soil fungal communities from Angelo Coast Range Reserve, California, USA - CZODoug2_1_08_16fungal (PacBio error correction) | ecosystem: Environmental > Terrestrial > Soil >...
ACCATCGCCCCAAAAAAAAACCGGCGCGCAAAACTGTTTCACGGGGAAGGGGGGGGTGCCAAAGGAAAAACGGCAAGGGGAACCTCAAACGGAACAATGTAAGGAGGACCGGGCGGCCAACTGCCTGGGGAGGGAGTGGGGCGGAAAACAACACAATAAAGGGGGGGAAATGGATGTGAAAGGAAAGAATTCACAACCCCAGGGAGGGGAAGGGCCTGCCGATTCCTGTGCCGGTTCCCCCTAAACAAAAAAGTCAAAAAGTGGGTGGCGTGGGGGGTTGCTGGGGTAGGAAAGGTTAAGCGGGCCTGGGAAGTTCCCGGCAAAAATTGGAAGGGACGGTCGGGGACCTTAAAAACAAAAAAAGCGAAAGGGAGGAACAAGTTGGTGGGAGAACATTGCGAAGAACCTCCTAGGGGGACAAGCACAGAAAAAAACGAGAAGCACGAAAAAAAAAACCAAAAGACCCAAAAACCACAACAAAAAAACGGATCAAAAACGGAAACGAGGGGGGGGTGTCGAGGGTGGTCTCAATGTCAGGGAAACGGGAAGCCGGGGAAAAAAGCTCTCTTTTTTCAGCTTTCTCATAAAAACGGGGGGAGAAGGGGAGGAGGGGGCAGAAGCAAAAAAAGGGCCATTCGGGTGTGCCCAGGAAAACAAAGAGGCGCAGGGAACAGTGGGGAGGGGCCGTCCGGGGGAACAAACTCAGGAAATGTCAGCCGGGACGAGAAGAGGAAAAAAAAACTAAAAAATCCACCTCAGTATTCCATTTGGAGCAGGGGGGGGAAAAACATCACTGGCAAACCAGCAAGAAAAAATGCCATGAGTTCTGTCAAAAGAGGGTGGCCAGTGTTGGTTTGGGTGAGGACCGGAACAGTGTAACAGGAGAAGAGGGGGCCAGAGGGACCGGGAAAACAGGACACATGGTGTTGAAGTAGCACCACAGGGAAAGGGGGGGGTTCAACAGGAACCGGTGGAAATCCCACTGGCCCGAGGGAGAACCAACACGCAAAAGGAGGCAGACTACCTGGAAGTGTCAAAAAGAAGAAAACAAGAACGGGAAGGTTCAGAGGGGGTGTGTCCGGAAATTTTGGGGATGTTCACCCAGACGAGAAAATTCCTGAAAACATCGGGAAAATCCCGGGAAAGAATGGGGGGGGTAAACAGCTCTTTTTCTCCGTTAGTCCGGAGGGCGGAAATGGGAAAAAGGGGTACTGGGGAATTTCCTTGAAGAGGACCGACCATGGGGAAAAAGAGGTTTGGAGGAAGATGGGGGGGGCCAGGCACAGGGACCCGAAGGTATTTTAAGAACTTCAAACGAAGACGATTTGTCGGAACCGTGCAGGATCCAACTTTCAACTCTGACACCAGCCAGACGTTCAATGACGGGGGAAGACAAAGTACACGAGGGAAAAGCTCGTCCCACTGAAAATCCAGTAAATCCGGGAATCGAGCAGATGTGACAACAGGGGTCGGTTAGGAGGGGGTCATCCAGAGAGGGGCTTCAAAAACACAAAAACACTTCTTCCGGCCGAAAACGAAAGGTGGAAAAATCCTGGAAAGAGGGCGCCGGACATGGGTGGGACTCCGGGGAAACCGAGGAAAAAGAACCAACTCACAGCGGTTAGAATCTTTTGAGGCAGCCGGTTAAGGTGGGATGTCCTCAGCCCCGGGGTAAGTGATGAACTGGAAGAAAAACACCCAGCCGACCCAGGGTTTTGAAAAGAAGAGTGGTCTGGGGCAGGGGGGTGCTATCGTATACCAGAGTTGACCCTTAATTTGAACAATCAATCGACCAATACGAAGGGGGACGGGGATAAAAGGAAGATTACAAAAGGAAAAGGACAGGAAGTCGGAGGAAATACCGGGTACTCCGTGCGGACCGTCCACAGACACGATGCTCGTGCCTGTCAGCGGGAAAAACCCCAAAATGTGCAAGGAGGGGAAAACCGGACCGAAGACTAGGGAAAGGGGGAAAAAGAAACGGTGAAATTTTTCACACATGATACGGTTTTATCCAAACACCCACACTGGATCAGCAACTGAACGGGGAAAGAAATCGAAAAAAGGGGGGCGTTAGGGAAGGTACCACTGCTCACATCGATGACGAGGAAAGGTACCTGAACATGAAAACCAAACACATCCTTCTGCTTGAACGCGCACTAAACCGGAAGAAAGTAAAAAAAATTAAAAATCAAGAAACATCAATAACAGAAAAGGACTAAACTGACCAAGGGGTGATGGTTGGAAAAAAAGTCAACAAAATATAGAGGTCAATTTACCCCAACCGGGGGGGAACGGTGGTCAAGGAACCGAAATCGGAATGAGGGGAAAAGTGAAGGTGCTATGGCTGTAAAAAACAAACAGAGGGAAATGTGGGGCTGGGTGGTGGCAGCGGGAGGCTTTTGACTGGGGGGTATGGGGTGCGTTGAGTCAGGTCGGCTGGTCGCCGGGCCAGCAAAACAGCACTAAACTATTCCGGCGCCAAAGCAGGAAGGAAGGGAGAAAACTGTCGGAAGGGGGAATAAACCCAAAAGAAGAGGGCAGTAGAAAAGGGGAGCCCGCGGGGGGGGTCAAACGGAATTGACGAAGCTCCAAAAGCAGCCAGCCCGATAAAAACAAAGAATGCAAAGAGCACAAAAACTGGGGGAAAAGAAGTGGCCAAAAGGACATTTTAAAAAAAACGGACCCACAAAAAGGAGGAAAAAATAAAAATCGACAGGGGGAAAACCCGTCAACACCTCACCGGCACAATCAAAGACCACCACAAGTAACACTGCCCTTGACCAAAAAAGGCCAGGAGGGGGCGGCAAAAAAAAGAAAGGTGGCGGGAAAAGTAGGAAGCAACCCCAGGGGAGAGAAGAACAAACAAAACGGAGGAGGAAGGAATAGATATGGAAAAAAAAAATGAATAAGGAAAGGTATTCAGAAAGTGTTAAGACGCCTGCGCAGGAGGAGGAAGGAGGGAACGGCGTTGGGGAAAGTCCGGGGGGGGTGGTAGAGAGGACGTGAGGGTTTTTTTCCGTGAAAAACGGTCCCCTAAGGAAATGTCTCTCCGATCTGGGGTTTTGCGGGGGGTCGAGAAAGAAAACCGGAGGGTCAACGACGTATTGTGGCCTCCAAGGGGCCAGAAAGGGCCGGCAGGGAAGACTGGCCTGACAAAAACGCCTGCGGGGAGCACGAGAAAAACCTAAAAAAAAAACTCCGGCTTTACAACATGGAAAAAAGTGGAAAAAGGAGTCTGGTTGCGTCCAGAACAGGCCGAAGGGATCAACTAAAAAGAGACGTCAAAAAAAAAATCTTCTGCAGGGGGGGGCAATGGGGGGACGGCCGAGGGTTACACTCCGGAAGGGAAGAGGGCCCAAAAAAACAATCCCACACCAAAAAAGCCTCATGGAGGCAAACCCCAAAAACGGTCAACAAAAAAAAATGGAGGCTTTGCGCCCAAAAAAAAGCACCAAAAGGTAGCTTCCAGATGCAAAAACGAAATTTCCAAAAAAAAAGGGGGTTGTCTGGTAAAAAGGTAACCGTGACCAACAAGGGTTTGGGGGGGAAAAGACGATTCGCGGAATATCTACTCACAAGCTTGGCACCTTCCGGAACAATGATCACCCGGGGAGAAAGGGAGGAGACTCAGTGTAGGTGGAGGGGGGGCCGTGGGAAGGGGAGAAAGGGGGGATGGGTCCGGGGCAGTGCTGGGTCTTACCACGCTAGGGGTGGTTGATATACAGGGGGGAAGGATTCAGAGAGGCTTGATCAGGGGGACTGAAAAAAAAAAAAGGGCGGGGGAAAAAACGGAGAAGGCAAAAAGGAAAGCATAAAAAGAGTGGGGGGGGTCGAGCGACTGTATAAGTTGGGGGGAAAACAACAAGGACACAAGGGAGAGAAAAAATGGTCCTCATATAGAGAAGGGGGGAATGCAATAAAGTTGGTTCACTGAAAACGGACAGCACCCAGGGGAAAGAATCGTTGGCGGAACAGGACTTAAGAAAAAATACGAAGGGTAAAAATAGTTCCGCCGGCGGGAAAGTCAATTCCAACGGGGGTTTGTTGCCCCACGGGGGAAGACCGTAAGTATTTTGGAGTTTTGTGGAAGGAAGGACAAAATCTGGTGACTAAAAGTGAAAGGACGCCAAACCATACGAATAAAAAGGAGGGTGTAAGACATAAATAAAAAAACAAAGGGGTGTGGAATTTGTTTGGGGGGGGGGTGGATCACAGTTGGGGTCACTATATTAAGTCAAGTTACCAGGGGAGAAAGGGACATCCAGCACTCAGAAAACAAAAAACACAAGAAAGACGACACGCCACAGTTTCGTTGCAAGGGAAGATGTCTGGGTGTTTTTTGGGGGTACCTCGTCGACAAGATGTCCCCCAGAAACTTCGGCAGAGGGAAGAAAAAAAGATCGAGGTTTGGGGACCCGCGTGAGGTCGGAGTTTTCCATTGAAGGGGGGGGAACTTTAGCTTGACCGGCCCCCTGGGGGCTGAAAAAGAGAAAGAACACCAGGGAGGGAAAGGGTCTATGATACGGGGATTGTGGTGGGGGGAATGAAGTCTCAGGGGGGGGGGAGATTGGCATCAAAAAAAAAGTTACAAAAACGCACGTTGTACTGGGTTTAAGAAACGGCAAATGGAAAAACGAGGGCAGTTACGACCACTGCACTAAACCCGCCGACAAAGAGTCGGATTGTGAAGGAGGCTGCAAGAGGCCAGTACGGGAGAAGTTCACGCCACCAAGAAAATGCACAACCAGGGGGACAACACAAGCTGTCCAAAAAAAAAAAAAACGAAACAAAATGTCAAAAAAGTGTAACACAGGCCACATGGGCAAGGAAATCCATCCTCGAACTGAACGAACAAACGCGTACACCAGCATCCAGGCGGGAGATGTTCAAAGAAAAATAAACAAGTGACACGAAAATAACCACAAATGGGGTTAGTCGGCCGCACCAAAAACTTAACCGCAGAAGGGACCCACAAGGAAAAAAGGGGGGACACCGTAATCGGAAAGGGCCAAAGCAAAGAATGGCAAAAACTGGGATCTAGGTCCAAAAGTGAAAGGGGGAAAGGGAAAGGGGTAACCTCAGTTGGGAAAAACGGACAGGAAACCCCTTTAAAGAAAAGGTTTGGTTCCAAGAGAAAAAAATCGGACCTGGACTGGTACAAGGGTGCCTCACCCACAAATGCCAAAAAGGAAACGAATCCCGGCCATGCCAAACCCACCGGGGGGACATGGGAGCAAAAAGGCAAAAATTTAAACCGCTCCCACCAGGCGGAAAAAAAAGAAAGGGGGGGGGGGAAGGAGAGACCATGGGGGCCACCTTAATCTAAAGGAAGGGTAATGTCAAGTCACATCTTTCCAGGTGAATCCACGTACCAGGGAAAGAAACTGAAAACTTGCTGTCAGCCCGGGATGTTGGGGCACTGGGGGTGAAAACAAGAACTGCCTTCAGTGACTGACACCAAAAAACAACGGCCTACCCATTCTGAAAAAAAGGGGCCAAAAAAAAAACCCCCAACGATTGGGACAAAGACGCCACTCCGCAATGCCAAACAAAAAAAAAACACTCGCCGCCAACAACCGACGTTAAAAGGAGGACGCCCAGGTGGGCGCGGTAGGGGTGTGGAGGGCTGTCCAATGCGGGTGGGGCGATGAGCGCCAACAGGAACCGCAGGGACGGGAGGACGCAAGCAACAAAAAAAAAGAAAAAGCGCCTAAATGGAAAAGCATGCAATGCTCTCGAAAAGAGGAAAACTCCCGACTTGAAAACAACTGGAACAGCCGGGGGAAACGCTCGAATCCGTTCCAGGAGGGGATGGTTATACAAATCCTACCGACCCTCACGCAAAAAACAAACACAACGACCACCAAGACACAAAACGGAAAAAAAAAGAGGTTTTTGAGAAGGGGGGAGAGGGGAAAAAAAAAAACGGCCATCATCAGCATGTCCCTAACAGACAAGGGAAAAAACTTTCTTAATGGCTCAACGAGCAACAGGCCAACCAAAAGCCATAATGTACTTCCCCCTCCTACAAAAAAGAAGCCAGGAGACAAAGGAGAACACCCCGTTGATCTTAAAAAAAAACTTTGAAGGGAGAAAGATATGCTGGAAAACGGCAATGCCCTGGGGTTCCCCTGTGCGCCAAAACGCCCAATCCGAAAAGGGGCGAACGAGGGGACAAGGGTCCGAACTACTGACAAGGGTACACACGGCCGACCACGCAACAAAAAAACAACTGATTTTCCAAAAACAACGAAAAGAGGCCAAAACCCGATACTCACAGGGAAGTATCCCCACACTCCACCAAACTCAGTAGGTACACACCTCAACTGGTGCAACAGGGCCTTGTAACCTCCAGTATGGGACACCACCTCTAAGATAGTGTTGGGGAAAGCACTTCCCAAATACCCAGAAAAAGATTGTCCTCACGGGAAAAAAGGCTGGGCCAAAGAAAACTGGAACTACCATGAACAAGGGGTAGCATCGCATTGGGGGGGGGGGAAAAAGTGCAAACACAGCATCCAACAACAACGGCAGATGGCCGCCCTAAACGCAACCAACTGAAAAGGGCCATCGGGCCAGTCACCCATTTCCCACACAAGAGGTGTCAAGGGGGGATCGCAAAAGCGGGGGACTGGGTGGCCAGCAAAAAGGAAAAATCAGTCCCCCAACAAAAAAAAAAACAACACGGGAGGGGGAAAAGAGGAGATCCCGGAGGAGCACCAGCATCTCCCCCCGGACCTTTCCGATCCCACTTAAAACGGAGGTTGGGTGGGGATGGGTTGGGACTGCCCCCTATCAAAAACTTGTCTGGTGCGTTGGGTCAAAGGAGAGCAGGGAAAACCAAGCGGGTTAATGGGGGAGGGGGCCACCTGGTCCCCAAGATCGGGCTTCCCTTTAGTAGTTTGGGGGGGAGGGGGAGCTGCCCCATCTCCTAGATCTGGGTATTTGCGGGGAAGGGGGAGACAACACGAAAGAGGGGGGGGAAAAAAAAACTCAACCGGGAAAAAAACGGCGGTGTGTCCCATCCGGGTTGGGGTGAAAGGGAGTGTGGGGGGGATCGGGGAGAACGGGAAGGGCGTGCATAGGCGGTTAGGGGGGGGGGGGGGCTGTGGGCGGAAAGGGTGGGGTTAGTTCATTACCCCGGCACGCATCGCACGCGTCGTAGAAACTGGGAGGCGGTTGGGCGGGCAGGGGGGGAAAAAAGAGGAGACAAGGTCAGAAAGAAGACCAGATCATGCAAACGGTATAGCCACCGGGGAAGCACTGGACCACGGACCTGGGATGAGGTGTCCAGGGCCGTTGCCCGCCCTTCCAGATTGGTGGGGGGAGGCGGGAGAGAAAATAAGAAAGGGGAAGGCCAGAGGAAGGAATGGGCCGGGTGCACCAACCCAGGAAAATCCGAGGAAGTTGTGGGGCAGGGGGGAAAGGGGGGTGCTGGAGTCACTTACACTTACCGTTTTTTGGTTGGTAGAAGAGGGGGACAAGGAAAAAAGGTGGGGGGGGTGTCAAACAAGAAAGCCTGTCAAGGGAAGGTCAAGAAAAGGTAGCGTGATGGACTCTGACCACGCGGCGGACAGCGGAACGATACGACCAAAGCAGCCGCAAGGGGAAAACAACCCGAAGACAACGCAACACCGCGTTTCAGACGGAAACGCGGTGGGGAGGGGCCGGTAAGAAGGGACAGCAAACTCGGGGGCGTGGGGGTTCATGGGAAGAAAAGGTACCGGTGGGATAAGGCGAAAAACGGGTGTGCAACCTAAAAACATATTTCCAGTGTCGGTGGGGGGGAAGGGCCGAGTCGGTCAAATATACCCCTACCAGGCGATCCGGGGTAGCGCCAAGTTTAAAAGGAAGAACAATCAACAGCCAAATAGTTGCAGACCAGGGGGAGCAAGGGACCCTTTTCCGGTTCGACACCAAAAAAAAAAAAATGGCCCCGTTGATTCACGGGGCTTTTTGGGTGGGGTGACGGAACAGTTTCAGAAGATGACTGGAAAAAAAAAAAAGGGGGAAAACTGGAAAACGGACAGGTGGTGTGACTGCTTTTCACAACTGAAGGTTTGGGTTGGGACAAAACCCCGGGGGGACCAAAAGTAACCACATGACAAAAGTGACAAACACTCCAGGACTAAGAACCAGCAAAACTGGCCCTGAGTTATCGATTAACGGTTGGAGGCATTGAAGAGGTTTTCCAAGCGGAGGAAGAAATAGGGGGATGTCGCACAAACATTCCTCATCGACGCCAAGGGGGGGGAAAAAAAGGGTTTGTCCTCTTTTGCTCGGCTGCAAGGGCAGGGAACTGGCAAGGGGGGGGGGTCCAACTTTGGAAAGGTCAGGACGGGGGGCAGCGGGGCTCGCGGTGCAAGCTCCGTAAAGGGCAAAGGATACTTCAATGTGTTGCCAGCTTTTCCCCACAAAGGGGGGGAAAACTAAAAAGTTGAGTCCATTTCGGTCAGGAAGGGATCACCCTAACGGCCGAACCTTGGTAGGAAAAACTCCCGAAACGAGCCATTAAGAAATGACTAGGGTCAAGGAAGGCCTGCCACGGAGGGGAGCGGACAGCCAGCCAGACCAAAGACAACCTAAAAGCAGCAAACGCGAGAACGCGCAACGCCAGCAATCCTAAAAGGGGCCAGTGAATGGAAAAGAGGGAGTCGGAACACGAAGTTCCCAAACGAAGGAAGGGGAGGAAGGGAGGGGGGTTAGAGCAGGCTAAGGTTAGCTTTGTCCCTTTCAGCGCCCAAAGGGAGAGGAATACACACCAAACCAACCCGCCGAACAGGGGGTGTGAAAACAGAAAAGAGTCTTCTTTTTGGCGGGGGTCCAGGAGAGGAAGAGGGGTTGGGGGAACGTAATTTGAAACCAAGAAATAGCCAATAAAAGATGGCGGAAGACGAAACGACGGCAAAATTACGCCAATTTGGAAAATGAGATCCTGAAAGACACGGGTAACTTGAAAGGGATGAAGGTCCAACGGCCGCACCCAATGCGGAACACTGGGGGCTGTCCCAGGCGGAAAAAAACACCTTCCGTTCGACTCTCTATCTGGCGGGGGACATGTGGAAAGAGAAAAGGGGGTTATGTGATTGGTTGAAAGGAAAGGACAGGGGACGGGAAGGACACCCACAGCAAACATCCCGTATCAAGCGAACCCCACGTCAAAAGGGGGACGCCATCTCCGGGTTGGAGTGGGCACGAAAGACAAAAGCCCCCGCTGCCAGACCTGTCGAAAGGAAATACAAAAAGGGAACGAGGGGGGAGCGCCACGAAACTGAGCACTCAGGACTGTTAGACACTACGAACAGCAAAAAGGGGGGAAAGGAGAAAAAAAATGGCACTCCCAAGGGGCAGGGACGGAAAACCGTCGGCAGGAATATAGAGGAAAAAAAAGGTGGTTACCCACTAAACAGAAAAGAGGAGGATTTAAAAGGAGATAAGTGCGAAAGTGAAAAATCACCCTACTGGCGGGCAATGGCCGGGTGTTTTTTTTGGAGGGTGCTTGTGGTTGGTTATGGTGGGCGTACAAGAGACGGCAAAGGGTACGAGGAAGGAAGCGGACAGCACTTAAAGAAATGACAAGGGAAAGGGGGAGGCATTACACTCACTATCCCCTTTAGGTTAAAAAAGGAAAACACCGACGAGCAAGACACTGAAAAAAAGTAAACCGGGGCAGGTAGGAATTTGGAAAGCTGACGCCATCAAAACTCAAGGGAACTTGGGGGGGGTTTTAGGGTAAGCGCCGCCAAGGATCCACAAAACTGGCAGCATACATTTCCAACACCCCGGGGGACCCCCGCAAGCCTTCATTGGATCGCCCGTGCAAACAAAGGAACCAATAATAGGCAAACAACATCGACAGGGTTTCAAAGCCCAACACCTCCACCAAATCGCCGGAAAAGAAGAGGGCCACACCCTGCCCTCCTGCTCACCAAGGCAAAGCGAACCGCGGCTGGAATTGTAGTGGCAGAAACAAGGATGAGAAGGAGAACAAAAAGGGGAGGAGGAAAAGTATAAGACTGGGTATTACTACTTTCCAAGGGGGGGAATTCAAAAAACGGGGGGTTTCCTGCTGCCTGCTAGCTGGATCATGCGAAGGCCCGGCCGGGGGGCCCAATGGGAAAACTGTGGGGGGTCAAGGGAGGTGTGGGTGGCCCGGGTGGAAACCAAGGGGGTTGTCTTACCAGAAAAAAATCTGGGGGTTTCCGGGGGGGAGCGAAAGTCCTGCAAGAAAAGTTTGTCAACTTGGGGAGGTGCTAAAGTGTGGGGTTGCGCCGAGTTCGAGCCTTACTACGGGGAGGAGGGAAAAGGGGGCAGTCCTCCTCCAAGCCGACAACTCCCGGGCTCCCAGGGGGGAAGGACGTCAGACAAAAAGTCCAAAGGGGTGGTGAAGTCAAAAAAGTAAAAAAAGCGAGTCGAAAAAATCCCTCCTCGGGCGCCCAGGAAATCGTTTTTTTACGTGCTTGTTGGTTTCCCGAACCGTGGGGGCCGGGAATAAGTACCAAAAAAAAGACGGACGGAGGGGAAAAACCCGAAAACAGCCATAAACCAAAACCATCCAGACATGCTGAAACAAAACAACCACGGAAGAGGGACGAGGTATTGGGGTACGCTCCGAAAAGATCTGTAAAGAGGGAAAAATGAGATTTCACAGGGGCCTTGAAGGCCTAGGGTTGGGGGAAAAGCACCGAGGGAAAAGGAAGATCCGCACGGTTTTTTGGGTCACGAACACACGTTGGACACCGGGCAAGGGAAGGGAAAAATGGGTCGCGTGTTGTATGGTAAAGACTATGGTGAGGGGGGACGGGGTTCCGGGGGCAAACCGTAAGCATGGGTGGGAGGAGAAAAAGGGGGACCCGCGTAAGAGATTGAAAATGAAAAAAGGCAGTGATCTGCACGAAAACCCCAACGGAGAAAGCAGGCTGACCAACCCCGGGAAGGGAGACATCAATATGGCCGACCTGTGGGTGGCGAAAGCCGAAATAGTGAACTAGGAGAAAACAACACAAGGGGGAGGCTGCATTTGGGGACCCGCATATTAGATAGCGGAGCGGCCAAGAACCCAAGTTGGTTCCCCGCCACGGGACCAAGCCCCGGGCCAATCCGGGGGGCGAAAAAAGGGAAAAGAGACCGGTCTTTTTTTGGGGTGACGAAAAGGCCCAGGTTCAAATGCAGTTTTAAACAGGAGGCAAGGACAAAATACAACGAAAAGGTCAAAGCGTAATTTGCTTAAATAGGTTAAGGATGACAACGAGGGACTACGGCGGAGGAACCAGAAAAAACAGAAGGGAAGAAGGGCTGGCGTCATAAAAAAACATTGTCTCGGGGGTTGGGGTTTGGTGGGGGGGGGAGTCGCGTTATTCATCAATACCGCTAGGACCAAGCGAATGGCAGACACGGATCGATACAAAACCCGACCCAAGTGTTAGGGGTGCGGGACCCTTCTTGTTTAACTACGAACGACACCTAGTAAATCCCGTGTGCCCGGAGAAGAACGTTCTAGGGAAAGGGGGGAAAAGTTTATGAAAAACCCGAGTTAAGTGACCCGAAGCAAGGGGGGTGGCCTGCCCTGGAGGTTTATCGGGAACAGCGGCCTGGGCTAAACCGATAACCGGGGGCTGCCCGATCTTGGGATGATACCCGAAGTTAAATGGGAAAGCATGGGGGGGGGAAGGAAAAAGAACAGGGGGGGAGCCCGCCATGGTAAAAGGTGAAAAAAGACCAAAACCGGTCTGAAACAAGCACCCCGAAGTGGCAAGAAAAAGGCGCAGGACCAGGACGGAACTCGTTCCAAAACGCGTGGAAGTCCCGGGCCCGGAACCGCCCTGCCCCCAACGCAAACAAACCCGAAAGAGCCCCACCCGAGACAGGGGGACACGAAAAGAAAAGAACAAAGGGCACAAAACCCATGGGGAAACCCTTTGGGCCCAAGAAAAAGACAAAGCAACCGGGAGAAAAAGGAGACAGCCAACCGTCCAACGGACAAAAACAAAGGGACGGACACGGATGTGCATCAATGCGCGGCGAAAAGGCGGAGGGGGGGGGGGGGGGGGGGGGGGGAAATAGGAGAGAGGGGGGGGTCGGGCGGGGAGAGGGGGGAAGAACAGACCAACGTTTAAAAGGAGGTGGGGGGATAAAACTCTAAGAAATGACCGACACTAGACCCCCTGCCGAACAACAAAAAACCTAAAATGCAGAGAAAATCCATCTTTCAAAAAAATGCTTTGGAAAGTCAAACACTTGACCACCGTGGAGGGCCCAGACTGCACCAAGTTAAAACCACAGGTGGCACGCACTCCTCAAACACCAAAAACCCGTGGCCCAGCCGGTTTAACCAAGAACGCCAGATCATTCAAAAGTGCGGTTGAAAAAACCAGAACACCGGCAACCGCAAAACAAAAAACGCCTACCCCAGAAGGCCGGGGCCTGGGCTGGGGAGCAACGGAAAAATTGACAAATCCCACCCACTGAAAGAACGGGGGGGGAGGAAAGGGGGACAGTTGTGGCGCGAAACCGATCGGAAGGGGGGGGGAAAAAAGGGGGGAAAGTGCATCTAGGATAAGGGCCAAAAAGGGGAACAACTAGAAAATCCCGAGGGGGACAAAACAAAACTAACCAAGGGGGAAAAGGGCTCGAGGATCGAAAACATCCGCCAAACCAAAAAGTCCGGACAACAAGACAAAGGCAACCACACCACAAATCGATGTGTGCAAGGCCCCACAACAGCATTGGCGAAAAACCGGGGAAAAATCCAAATACACGGAAGAAGACCGCGAACCAAGAAAAAAAACAAACCCGAGGGGGACCCAGATCAGGGACTCAAAAACGGTGGTTCTCAGGGGGAGTGCCTGGGGTGAGGCTTGTGCAACGTGTCGAAGATGCCTGGTGTGGGCAAAAATTTGGGGGGTTGAACGGACTGCTGGTGCGCAGCACACACACCACCCTTAACATCGTCCAAAGGGGGGGGGACTGAAAACACGGCCCCCCGAAAAGCCCATTCCTGCCCCGTTGAAACCTGGCCGCCACGGGGAAAGAGAAGATCCAAAGGGGGGGGAAAGTGTACATACCAAAAAAACCTACACTCCCAAACGAGAGCGAAGGGTTTTCAAAACAAACAATGCTCGGGCAAAATCAAAAGAACCACCATACAAGAGAAACAGGGCCCGAAATTTTGGGTGCGGGAAGTGACCAAAACCACTCCCACAGGACAAAAAAAAGGCTGGATATCGGCACTACACGACAACCTCATCCAATTATACATAACGCCCGCGAAAGTTTGCATTTCTGAACTGGGGGCGGGAACAGGGAATCCACAGACCGAACCAGGGGCGACGTCCTGGCAGGGGGGACCCGAGCGGGAACCGGGTTTTACCATAACAAAAACCGCCTAAAACCCGCCGAACCCATAAGTTTTGGCACACTACCTCCAAACAAAGGATCCTCACGAAATCCATAACCGCCCACAAAAGAAAGGCGTCCCTTTCCCACCCCCAAAGAAGACAGTTTAAACCACAGAGGCCAAAACAATCCGTGCAAGGAAAAAGTGGCTGGGGAAGGAAACGAGAAAAGTGGGTAGAGAAATCCCCTGCCCCCCAGCACAGTATAAGGGGGGGGTCATCAAAAGGGACGCCGGCCCCAGGAAATAAGAAACAAATACATGACGGTTCAATCAGCAAACAAAGGGTGAGGGAACACGTCAAAAATTAAAACGAACACCTAGCGGAATAAGAAAAAAAAAAACACCACCGGGATTCGTGCAGGGACAGGGTACAAACCCTCGGGGGTAATTGATCTCAGAACCGGGTGGACGGGGGGGGAGTGGCCGCAAGGAAGGAATGACTAAAATCACAAAAAAGGGGGGGGGGGAAAAGAAAGGAGAGATCTGCACTCCCACCACCGAGTTCCCACACCATAGACCACCAGGTGGGTGGGCCCTGCAACAGAAAGGTCAGTTGTGCGTTTCTTCAAGGCAACCAAGCGCGGGGGGGGCAAAAAGGGGGGGGGGTTCGGTGGCCCTGGACCCAAGACGGCATGCTGGGCCCGGAGCGGAATTTGTCAAGGAACGGGGGGGAGGAAAAAAGAGACGTGGGTGGGCCTTGGAAAATGCGGAGACCGTAAAGAAGAACCACTCGGCGTCCCAAGCCAGGCCACGTGGGCAACACTGAAAAAAGGGGGGGGGGGGAAGGGGGGATTTTTTGGTGAGGGTGCGAAAGGGACGGGGTGGGTAAACGGGGCAAATAGGCAAGGTACGGCGGTGCGGCAAGGGGGTACGGTAGGGGAGGTGAAGGACCCCTGAACGACAGAGCCCGACCCAGGCGTAAAGCCAAAAGGGTGAGCGTTGGCTGCAACCCAAGGGGAACCGTGACCCCACAGCAGAGGGCAAAACGGGGGGAGGAGGGCCCGGACGTCTGGAAGCAAGGATTGAAGGGGGGGGGGGCCAGGCGGGCAGCGAATTCCAAAAGATGTTTTTGGGGAATGGGCTGAGGGGGGGATCCATAAGGGGGAGAAAACAAGGGTAAAAGTCTTACAACTATCATGGGCCGGGGGGGAAATGCAAACACATGGAGAAAAAGGGTAAGAAGCTGCCGTTGGGGAGTGAGTTGGTTGCAGGGGGAAGGAACGGGGGCGGGAAAGAGTAGGATCAAAGGGTCCCCCCCCCTTGGCATTTTTTTCCAAGTACGGCAGTAGCCTGGGGGAATCGGGAAAGAAAAAGGGGAGGCGATGAGGTAAAGGGTGGGACGCAGCAAGGAAGGCCGGCCAGCAAAGCTGATCTGCAAACCCAGGCAAACGAAAAACGACGAACAACAAAAAAACGAAGGTCCGGATCGGGAAGCGTGTGTCCAGCTGGGGCCAAAAGAAAAGGGAAAAAGGAAATGGCGCAGGGGGGTCGGGGGGGGGTTCAAAACTTGTACAAGCACATCGAGTGTGGGGGGGGGGAAAAGGGTTCAAAAAGGGAAGCCCGGTGGGGACGGCTGGGAAGAAGCCAAGGGGTTGTCCAAAGGCAGCAAGGGGGACGGGGCTTTCCTCGTGCTGTCCAAAAATAAGCAAAAAAAAACTACCATTCCTAAACGGCAGAACACAACCTGGCCCACCAAGATGAATCTCTTCAGGGTGAGGTGATGGAAGGGGGGGGCCTAAAAAAGACAGTCAGTCAGGGCTTCAGGTAAGGGGGTACGAGGGGCCTTGGTGGGTGGAGGGAAAACCGTACAGTTCCATAAGTGGCCGGCCAAACGGGGGGAAAAAGGGCTGCAAGGTTGGGGAAAAAACTGGACGGGGGACACTGAAGGGGGTGTGGTTGGTTTCCCAAAAAAACCCGGGACATGCCATCAATTGGGGAAAAACGTGAAAACCCCCCCATTGCACAAGAGGAGGCAAGCAAAAAGAATTTAGACAGGCGCCCGGAGGTTAAGATGTGGGGGAAGAACAAGGGGGGGGGGTAGGGAGAAGAGCATGTATTAACGACCAGAAGGGTTCTGGGTGGTTGTGGACCATCTTTGCGAACGGCGAGAGTCGGGAACGTGGGGCACGGGGAAGAACCCAAGGGGTACCACTGTTTTGGGGACCTTTAGGTGAAAATGAGGCAATTCCGAGGGTGGCTAGCAAGTAAAGGGAAAGAGGACTTTCTTCGAAGGGAAAAAATCGAAAAAAACGATGTCGCAGGGCAGCTGACAGAGGTCGGTTCTCACAAAAAAACAGAGGTCAACCCAAATCGGTCAGGACTTTGGGAAAATCAAACAGTAACACCGCAACCAGGCCGAAAGCTTCAGAACGAAAAGAAGAAAGTCAGGTCTTATCAGACCGAGGCCGCAGGGGAACTCACTTTTCACGGGGTAGGGGGAGTTAAAAAAAAAACGCCAAGGGAAAAACAACAGGAGAAAAGCCAAAGGGGGTCCAAAATCACCTACTATGGGAAGGATCAAAAGCCAGGAGGGCAGGAAGTCTAGGCCTAAAAAGGAACGGAAAGAAAGGGTCTTGCTATTGTGGGTTATCATGGAGGGGGGGGAAAGGTCCTCGCCAACAGGAATTGAATTATACTCTGGGTGAAAAAAAAAACGGAACAAAAAACAGGGGGGATGAAAGTTGAGTCGTCTTTTGGTTGGACGGGTTACACGGCGGTGAGAGTTTGTAATTTTGAAATCAAAAAAAAAAAAAAAAAAAAAAATCTGCAAGACGCATTACTTTTTAAAATTGAAAAGGCCGGTTTGAACAAACACGACCGTAGGCGAAATACGGGGAAAGTCGGAAATGGGACGGAAAAGACAAAAACGAAGAAGGCACCTTTTGGACTTGCCTTGCTGTGAACAACTGGTGAAAAAAAGGGCGAACCTAAGTCTCATATCTGCGGTAAAAGGGGAGCGCCGGTGGAGGAGAAGTACTGGTGAAACACCCCACAGGGGAAGACTTGGATCATCGGCCGTCAAGGGAACCGACAGCTCCTTTGGCAGGAAGGGGTAACCCAAAAATCATCGCGACGCGGCCCAAAGTCCCCTCATCACCCAAACTGCAGTAAGAGCACAAACGACATCACAATATGCCATCACCACGCGACATCACAATAAGTGATCAAATGAAAACAAGCTCAAACAAGGGGGGAAAAAGTGAAGGAAAGGCAATAGGAGAATCGGCCTTACAACACAGGGGTCAGGGGCCGAAAGGATAAGGGCGATGGGAAAAATAAACCCTACCTCAGGGTTCCGGTGGGGGGGGTTGGGAGCATGACAGACTGGGGTGTTGGCTGGGGTCAAGAAGAAAACGCTTGGGGAAAACGAGGCCCCAGCATACATCCGACACGAATTACGGGGCAGAGGAGGGGAGATCTCCCTCACCATGGGGGGGACGAACCCGACCGAGGAGTGAAAACACGGCATCTTTTCAAAGAACGGAACCGCCCCAAAGGTCACAATCCCTTGAGGTTCCAGCAGACGGCAATAGGGATCACAACCTGTATCACATCACGGCAGGTGGACAAAAAGGGGACAAACGAAGCCCACACTCCGAAAAAAAAATAGCGGTAAAAGCAGGCAAAATCGTACAAGGGTTTCACCCTTGGAACACAAAAGAAAGTAACGACGGAAAAAGACCAAAAAAAAATGGAAAATTGTCAAAACCCGGGCCCACAAACGGACTCACCGCGAGCAGTGCGCAAAAATCCGTCGGCTTGAAGGGTAGTAGGGCAAAAACCCGGATCTCGAGCAGAACAAAAACTTTATTAGAGGAAATGGGTCTAAGGGGGGGGATAAATACTTCACGGGGAAAAAGCAACGGTTTTTTCTGACAGGACTTCGCTGGGGAGCAGAGGGGACCCCCGCGCCAAAACACTTTTAAACCCCATGTGGGGGGGGACGAAAAAGGACCGGGAGTTTTTGCAAAACAGGGAACATGGTTGCAGAAAGGGGACCTAAGGACTTGGGGCTCTCTAAAAGAGGAGTTAACGGGTCAGTGTGGTGGCCCAAACTTGTACCAAGATGTGCTCCATGTGGTTTAAAACACGGAGGGCAAGGGTGAACTAAATGGATGCGGATCAGACCATTTTCTCCTCTTCACCAAAAAAGCCAGGACTCCCGGGAATTCTGAAAAAAAACGCGTCGTTGAGCAAAGAAATCGATGGAAATATCCATCCGCCGTGAAACACCGGGGGGGGGCAATCGTGGGGGGGGGCTGGGTCGGAGTTGGAAGGGATCGTAACGAACCGTAATAAGCCCGCAACACCAGCCATACAAAAAAAAAAACCATCCACAGGAATGGTGCTTGCCCACAAATAAAACACAAAGCGGAGTCTATGTTGTTAGGGGTTCCGCAAATTCGAAAAACGGGGTCTGCAACAAAAGCCCGAAGGGTCGGGGGGGGTCACCTTTTGAAAAACCCCACATGTTGGTAAGGAAAAAAAAAAAAAAAGGAAGAACAAAAAAAACGGACAAGACGTTTTTCAACAAGTTAAACACTTGACAAAAAGGTGTTAAGAGAAACATTTGGGACAAAAGGAAGGGGGGAGGACTGGTGGGAATACTGAGTGATGTTCGGGGAGGGGGGACGACGGTAAAAAGCCGGAAGGGAGGTTGGGGTGATGGGGGACGGAGTGAGAGAAGGGGAAAAAAATCCCGCAAACACCCGGAGAGGCCGGGCCACGTGAAACGGGCCCCCAACTTGATAGGGGCCGGACTGGGGGTGGGGTATTCAAGGGGAGCAGAAAGTGGGGGGGAATCAGGGGAAAAATCCACCCTGCCCAATAAAAAGTGGGGCCCAGAAGATAAAAGAAAGCTACGGAAACAACCGGCCCCAAGGGGGGTCGTCAAAAAAAAACTGAAAAGGTTCTCCCATTGGGGAAAGCCAGGGGGAAACGGGCAGAAGACCCACGGGAGGTCGCGATCCCGGGAACAAGGCAACAGGGGTTTTATCCAAGCAACCCGAGGAAGGATCACCCGTCAAACATCCGTATTGGAATGGGGGGTGGTTCAAAAGGAAAAGGACCCTGACAAAGACAGGGGGGCGACCAAAAGCCAAACCAGACGAATAAGAACACCTGGCGGTGAAAAAAAGGGGGGGGGGGGGTCAGGAGGGTTTGTTTGTGTGAGAAAAGCAACTATGGCAGCCCCAATAAGCAGACAGCCAAAAGCCTAGAGGGGGGGGGCCCGGCAAACTCAAAAAAAAAAAATCGCCAAGGGAAGGAACGAGGGGGGAACCTTCGGGGAAGCGACCAGGAAAGGGGGAAATACCTTGCCCTAGGCCTGAGGTATAAGGAATGGAGGAAAAGGGGGGCAGGAGAAGGGTGGGGAAGGGCGTGGCTTGGGGGGAGCCGCTCCCCCCTTGCTGGGGGAAAAGAAGACCCAAACCCGGCCGGCCAAAAAACCCGGAAAACCAGGAGAGGATAGTGCGGGAATTAAGTCAAAGGGGCCGAAGAGGGGAGGTCCGAAAGGGGTGTACGGGGGACCAGCGTAAAATGAAGCCCGAGTTTCAAAACAGAACCACTTCTGCACTGCAAAACAAAAAAACCAAAAAGCGGGTGGGAGAAGACTGGGGACAAAAAAGGTACCCGGGCCGCCCACTTGGTGCACAGGACACAACCAACGCCACCGCGGAAAGGGGGGAATAACGAAGGGACAACACCAGGCGTCCAAAGTGGAAAAAAGCACAAAGGGGGGGCAAAGGGCCCCGCAATAACCTCTACGGTGCCACTTACACAAAAAAAACCGAAGGGGGCTATGGGGGTTTTCATCCAATAAGGCAAAGGACGAATCCAAAAAAAAACTTTAGTTAACCAAAAACGCACGATGACTCGCGCCAAAAAAACAAAAAAAAAAGTACTCTACACCTGTCAGAAAAGCGGCAAGCCCAAGCGACTGTGCGGTGGATATCCAAAGGACACAAAAAGGGGGAATGAACAGGGGTGGGGAAAAAAAAAACCTTCACAGTTTTCACTAAAAACCCACCGACGAAACAAGACTGGGGGAACCAGGAACTGCCCAAAAAATTGGAGGTCAAGGGGGGGGAACTGTACGGGCCCCGTGATCCAAAAAACAAGCCCCCAAGAAAACTGAAGAAAGACTGTGTCCGGCAAAACCTGCAGTGGGGACAGCCAAAATGCAGGTCTCCAAACTGTAGAAAAAAGGGGGGGGAAGGGAAAGCAACGTAACATTGGTTTTTTTGTGGCCGGAAACCCTTTATCAGAAAAAAAGCTAAGAAAGGTAATGCGAAAGTTCTTTAATTACACAATGTCAAAGCAAAAGACGGTGCAAAAACCCATCAGGGGTGGCCGCCCTGGCCAACACCCACTGAGTAAGTAATTTATCCACAACAGCCGAACAAAATAAAAAGGTCCAAAAAACCTGGACACATGGCACACCACAGAAAATGACAAAAAAAGGAAAGGGGGGCTCTCAACTGGTCCATTCAAAAAAGGGGGACAAAAAAACGCAAAAATAAAAAAACGAACCAACCGCGTAAGGACGTCGGGTGGCGCAGGTTCCGTGGGGGTGGGAAACATTCTTCCCTGCCTTTTTCGGATCGAAAGGAATGAGACGGACGGCTGCACCGCCCCACCTGAGAAATAAAGGGGGCTGGCAGGAACACGGACAAGGTCACTTACAACAAACTAAAAAAAGCTGGGGGAAAACAAAATGCCCGGGGACTCTGAATCAAGGCGCGTGTAAAAAGGTCAAAGAAAAACAAAATCCACGGCACCAAACTGCCAGCGATTGTGGAAACCAGGGCAATCGGGTTGCAAAAAAAAAAAACCAAAATCAGGACGCAAAAAGCAAAGACCCCTTGCCCGACTGCTCTTGAAAGAAAAAGGGGCCCCCAACCACCAAAAGATTTGAGGCGCTGCAAAAAAAAACGACCCCCAAACAAGGGAAGACGCAAGGGGCTTTTACCAGTTTGGGATGAGCGGATGCAGGTCCAGGAAGGTGGGCACTTGGCAACCGCCAAAAAGGGTCGCCGAAACCAAAGTGAAAACTAAGAAAAAAGGCGGGGGGGGAATGGGACTCCTTTGTAACGGCTTAAATGACAAAAAAAAAAAGCAAAACCCAAAAGGGAACAAGAACCGAAAAAGCCCTAGTTCCAAAAAAAAAGGGGGAGAAAAAAAAACCGGATCAAGCCAAAAGAGAACCACCAAAAAGAGGACTGCTGACCCGTAAAAGCCTTCCCCAAAACAAGGAGGTTTTTACCCAGAGCGGACGAGCCGAACAGCCTCTCCTGGAAGAAAAAAGATCTGGACAAAAAATCGATTGGGGGTTTGCTATCCGAAACCGCCACAATACAGATCAGGGGGGTGTCATCCCCCACTTGCAACCAGCAACAACTTATGTTACAAACAATCCGTGTTTTCAAGACCGAATAGGATTGGAAAACAGGCCCCCCCCCCCTCATCACCCGAAAGAGACCCCGAAAAAACCACGAACCCAAACTTCTGTGCATGCCACAACAAAGGAAAAAACAAGAGGGGGGTAAAGGGGATAGCCTACCAGAACCGGGGGGGAAGGGGAAGGGCGCCATGAAAGAAAGAGAAAAAAGAACAAAATTGGTAGGGGAAATATATCTTCCTGGCAGGAAGCGCCGGGAAAAAAACCCAGTCCCCACGCAAAATTACGAGGTGGGGGAAGTGGGGCCGGGACCAACGAAAAAGGGACGTGGGGGGTTCTGGTCAGCGGCGGTGAAAACAGCACAGGGGTGGAGTGGAAGGACGGTGGGGAAAACTTGTCAACGCAGCGACCCCGAGGGGGTAAGTTGTGGCAGGCTGCCCCCCAGCAAACAAAATCGAATGGGCGGGGCGGGACAGACACACTTAGCTAGGGTGCAGCTCGGCTTGGCCAGTGCAAGAGGAGGGGGGGACCCAAAAGGGAAGGGGTTGGTTGAAAAAGGGGGGTGAGTGGAATCAGTGAAGGAAAAGAAGGGGGTGCCATGCCGGGCGGGGGAAAGCGGGGTTTTACATTTATTAGTCAGGTAACCCCTGCCCAAAAGAGGGGCAACGAAAAAGTCGCCTCGGAAGTGGAAGGGGAAAAGGAAAACTGCCAGGGGACCCCGAATCATGCAAAAAGGGTACCGGAACAGGAAGGGGTATCAAACCTTGATTAGTTGGTCGGGTTGAAAAGGTGTGGGGGGGAATGGATTTGAGGAAGGAAGAGCACCGGGCGGGAGGGAAAAAGGATGCTTGGGCACAACGAAGAAAAAAAGAAAACGACTGGCACAGGGTTTGTTTCGTGAAGGTTGCAGTGGATACAACAGGGGAACAGGAACGATTCGAAAGTCCACGGCCAGAACCATCGGGAAAAAAGAAAACCGGGGAAAGGGAATTTGCGAGCATTCAGCACACAAGTTATACGTGCTCAAAGGGGGGGGAAAGGATCAGAAGTCGTCAGAGGTCACCAGCCAAACGGCAGTCAGACACCACCCCAAAGAAAAAAAAGCTCAAAAACAAAGATCGAACGGGTTGGGTGGCGCAAGGAACATGTGGGACGAAAAACAAGGGCAGGGGGAAGCACATCGGGAGGGCCGGGGGGTTTGTGCAAAAAAGTGGCAAAGGAATAAAAGGGGCAAGAAGGCGGGGGGGGGAAATCCAAGCAGTCGGTGGTGACCCGCCACCACCAGTTGGTCAAAAAGGAGAAAAAGGTGTGTGGGGGGGCGGTCCAGCAAGGAGAGGGGGACAACCTTCCTGCTGATTAGGAAAAAAAAAAGGGGGAAAACATCAAAAGAAGGGAGTGGGGGACGGTCCGGGGGCGACGCAGGAAAAACAAGGCGTCAAAAAAAAAAAGGGGGGCGGGGGCTGGGGGGGGTGGGGAAAAAAGTAAGGTCAAAATTCACTGCACCTTCGAAAAAGGGAGGACCAGGGGGGGGGGGGAGGCTGCCAAAAAAAAAGGGTTTTAAAAAGGGAGGCAGACACGGTTTGGAAACCCTCGTCAAAACAAAAGGAAAGCAGGGGGGAGGGAAGAGTGACTAGGGGGGAGTCATGGGACGCCCGACGGAGGGGGGGGTGAAAAAAGGAACAAGAAACTTAACATCATCCTACCACACACATGGTGGATGGGTGGGGAACCGAAGATTTTGGACAGTAAACGGGCAACAAAAAAAAAAAAAACTTGTCTTCCAAATGGGCCACCAAGGGGTTTGAACACGGTGAACAAAGGGAAACAGGGGAAAAAAGAAGGTAACAACAGTCCGGGGCGTTGTGAAAATCTTTGGGGGAACAGGGGGGCTAACACAACCCAAAAAAAAAAAAAAACACCGTGTGGGTTTTTTTGTGGTTTTGTGGTAAGTGTCGAGAAAAAAAAGCTAAGAATTTACAGAGGGCAGCGCACGAAGGGGTACGAACTTCACCTGCTCCCGGAACGGGATAAACAAATCAAAAAAGGGGACCGAAAACTGCAAACAGAGGGTCAGAAAGAAATCATAACAGAAGGATGAATCAGTCCCCAAAAAAAAAAATGTTCTCGCGGAAGGATGCCAAAAGCACCTAACAGCAGAAAAACACTTCTCTACCTCAGCGTCCACAACTCCCGAGGCGAGTGAAGGAGGAGGAAGGGGAGACTAAAAGGTCAAGGAGAGGAACACGAAGAACAACAAAAACCGAAGGGCGGGGCAGGTGGCTGTATAGTAAGCCGTGGCTGGGTCCTCTGACCATTTCAATGGAAAAAGAGGGTACAAAACACCCACAAACAAACAGAAAAAAACGGTGACCAGAACGGGGTCGGTCGGGTTTTGGGGGGGGGGGAGGGTGGTATCCCAGGTCAGAGGGGGAAAAGGCAAGGGTTACCAATCCAAAGGGCTGGACGGGGATGAGACGGATGGATTAAAATGACTGGGGGGGGGGGGGGGGTGGGGGGGGGGGGGGGGGGGAAGTCGACCTATAACCGGAAGTAGGGGACCTGAAAAAAGCCAAAGGCAAGCCACGATGCGCACGGGTCACCCACGAGGAAAAAACGGGGACCGGGAGGAAAAAGTTCGATAGAGTATCCTTCGGGACTTGTACTGAAGGTTGTGACTGAAGGGGAAAAAATGGGAGGAGGGACAAAAAACAGCAGAAAAAAAATCATGCAAAAACGCCCTGGGACAAACGAAATCGAACGTGGAGGGGGGAAAAGGGGAACGATCCACTGTAATGATCATCTAGAAAACGAGTCCAAAAAGAAGAAACCACAAATGGCGTCGGGAGCAAAAAACAAACCTCAGGTCGGAGAAAAAAAAAAAAAACACATGAGGATCAGAAATGCGACTGCAAAAAAAAGGTTTGATCACGTGTGATTACAAAAAGTCGTCTATAGGCACGAAAAAGAAGGGGGATTGGAAAAAAACCTTGTCGGAAGGCAAGAAAAAAAAAATTCGGGAATGGCGATGGGGCAAAAACCAAAACAATCGCGGAAGGGGGGTTTGGTTTGGGGAAGCCATTAGGATGCTGGTGGGGAGGGGCAGGGGGGGGAAGGAAGAGCGAGTCAGCCGGTGGGTACAAGGGGCAGCACGTACGAAAGGGCCGAAAAAACTCGGAGAGAATGTAGGGATAACCATCCTGGCTTATACTGCACAAAGGGGGAAAGAAGGTTTGGGGGAGGAGGCCGGGGCCAAGCCCCGAAAAGCATTCGCAAAAGTCCGCAAAAAAAACTGGCAAAAAAAAAAACGGCAAGTGGGGGGGACCACTGGCCGCAGAACTCCTGGCAACCTCCCCAAGGAGAAAAGAGGGGGAGGAAGCGGAAAAAAAAGAGAAAAAGGGGGAACCCGGAACACACCGAAAGGTCAAATAAAGGGACCAAGAAGTGGAAACCGATAAAAACGAGAACCTGAGAAAAAACCTCTGCTGAACAGGTGAGGGAAAGAAAACCCCGGGAGAGAGAAAAAAAAAACAACAGGGGAAGGAGGAGAAAGAGATCCACGGACCTTTGGGGGAAAAAAAGTACCAAGGGGATTTACCCAGAAAGCGGTTTTTTGAAGGCGCGGCGAGGGAGAAAAGGGGGGAGGGAAGGGCGGTGAAAAAAAAAAGAAGTGGGGGGGAAGGATTGACCCCCCCCGTTGCTGGAGGAGGGGTGGTTGGCCGAATTCTCTTTAATCATGGGGGACACAAGAGGGGGGAAAAAAAGAAAAGGGAGGAAGGGGAAACAAGGGGGGGGGGGGCCACTAACCACTGGGGAGCCCGGGGGGGGGGTGCCGGTTGCCGAAAAAAGTAGGCAACGGGAAAAACCTGCAAGTGCAGGGAAAAAATGAGCATCCTAACAAAAAAAGAAGCACCAGGGGTCAGGGGAGAAAAGCGGGTGAGGGTTGGACGTCCCAAGATGTTCCAGACCTCGCCGGGAAACCGGGTTCTTTAACGCGGGGGTCCAGGGAAAAAAAGGCGGGTATCCGTTATCAGAGGAACAAAAACCAAGAAAAAAAACCAAACAAGAAGCCCGGGAGGCCAAACCAGTTCCATCTGAGTAACTTGCCGACAGGGAAAGAACTTTAATCCTGACGATTTCCGAATGTGTCCAGGAAAAGGAAAAGGAAACAAGGGGGGGGGGGGGAAGAGAGGATATAAAAAGTTTGGGACGGAAGTTTGTGATTAGACCGTGAGGACCGAAAAGTTTGATGGTCCAGGGGTTTGAGGGGTAACGACTTAGGTGATGTCCATCACGTGCGAGTAACGCCGGAAGGGGTTTGGGGGGGGGGGGAGGGAAGAGTGAAAACCCTCCAGCGGAGACTGTCCCAACACGCAAAAAAGCCCACACAGGAGAGGCGCGGGGCCCGGGGCAACCGCCACCCCGGGCGCAGCAAAAGGGGGACGAGGGGGGGGGGGGTTGTCAGACCCAAAACATCAAAAAATTGTCGAAAGGGGAACGGGGGACCAAGAAAAAGCAGAGAGAAAGACGAAAGAACCCAAAAAACGGGGGAAACACAAGTGGGGGACCCCCGGAAACGGGGCGCATCGTGGCGGAGGGGGACGGTCCAGCACACGAATAACCACGGGATTTCGAGGGGGGAAAAAAAAAAAAAGATGAAGGGGGGTACCATTAAAACTCCAATTCGTGGGAAAACAAAAAATCGTCGGGCAAAAAAAAAAAGAAACCGTCACTCCCGTTAAAGAGGGGAGGGAGGATTTTGACAGAGACAAGGGGGGGGAAGTAGGCCCGCAAAAAACGAAAAACGCAGGGATGACATAACCCTGGGGTAAACGCCTGGGTGGTGGGTGGTGGGATCACGAGTGGGAAGGGAATAATGGGAAAAGGGTCTAGGACATAACAAAACTACGCCCGGCGTCTAACAAGGACAAAAAAAGGTTAGTGAGGGGGGGGAAAAAAACTTTCCTTCCACGAGAAAAAGATCCATCAAGGCAGGCGCAAAAGTCAAAAGGGTGATTGGACCAATGTACAGCCGGTGGAGGGGGGCGGGGCAACTCCTTGCCCTGGCCCACCCGAACCAAAAAAAAACCGGAGAACCAGGAAAATCGATTCAGGGTAAGGGAGTCGGAAGGGGGAAAACGAAGCGGTTTGGGACCTCCAGGGGGGAACGCGGGGGGGAAGAAACAGGGGAAGGGAAAAAAACGCATGTAGAAGTGGCGAAAGGAGAAAACTCCCCGCCCGAAAAATCTTCAGAGGGGGGGAAGGACTCAGGAAATTAGGGCCATGCGCACAAGGAAAGCAACAAAAAGAAGGTTACCATCCCTCCAAAGATGGGAGAAACCGGAAAACGGAAACGGGGGAACACCTTCTTGCCCAAGATCACCCAAAGACGCAAAAAACGCAAAAAAAAAAAACACACCCAACAGGTTGTCAAGAAAAGTGTAAGGCCGGCGAAAAGAACCCACTTCACGTTCGAAAAAAGAATTGAACGAAGCGAACAACAATGACTGAGAAAAAAGAAACCTAAGCTGGGCGAACATCTTTCCGTTTTCTGGGGTCGCAGGGAAATACCGGGGGGGGGGGGGGGTGGGGGCATGGCCAAGGGGGTTGTGAAACCACCATGGGCAACACCACTCGACCCACAAACTGTAAGAAAGTGGGAAAACTAAGGCAAGATCTTTGGACCTGTCTTTAGAACACAACAAAAAAGAGCCCCAGCGAACAAGTCTACCTACCTCCTTCCTGGCTTTTCGACCCAAACACTTCGTACAACTCCAAAACAATCCGAACAAGAGGGCCGCAAAAAAGGGGTGTTGGTCGCCACCTTATCCTCGGAAGGTTCTTGACATAGGGGGAACGGTAAGAACAACTCCCAAACAAAAACAGGAAAAAAAAAGCCAAAACGCCAGGGGGGACGGAAAAACCCCTTAAGGTTCGGGCACAAAAAACAGAAATAGTAGCTGAAAAAAAATTCACACCCAAACCATTCAGTACACCGGGGTCTGGGGAAAGCAATTTCACACACCACGCAAAATAGATGGACGGTGTACCACTTCAAAAAAAAAACCCTATCCCTTAAGACCTCAAGTCACCCAAAAGAAAACCAACAAGACTTGCGCAAGCCCCCCCGCGTCCTAGCCAGGTGGGGGGCGGGACGGGCGTTGTGGAATAAAAGGCCAGGGGGTTTCGGTCAGAACAACAATGGGAACGAGAAGCTGGAAAGGACAAGAAAAGCACCCCACGGGGGGGGATCAATCGCTAAGGGGGGGCCAAGAACTCAGCAAATGCCCTAAGAATGGAAAACAAACGGGGGCGGAGAAAGAAACCGAACGTTACAAAACGTTGGGTTTAAAGGAAAAAAACACCCTGCCGCCCCAGTCCAAGAGGGGAAAAGGGGGGTTGGCAAAAAAGTTCACTACGGGGAAAGACCCGTCCACCGCAATAAAAGGACCGAAAACTCCAGGGACTGAAAAAAAAAACAACCAGTCCCTCACCATTCCCCAAAAAACTCACGGGAGGGCACTGCAAACGAAAAGAACAACACTCAAAAATTAGACACCGCCCGGCGAGTAAAAACCATTGGGTTTAAAAATGACTTGGGAAAAGGCCAAGGGGTGAACTTGCCCAAAAGACGAAAAAAAACAGGGGAAGGACCTACCATGGGGCTCAATGCCGAAAAAGGGAAGAACTCTACAAGGGAAAAATGAAAAACGCCCTCAAAACCGACACGAAGGGGAAAACGTGCCTGGCGCCAACCAGAGAAGACAAGAAGCAAGACAAAAAAAAGACCTTTGCACACCCCGGAGGGGGTTAAGAACGAAGACTTGTGCACGTGGTTGTCATTGGAAAGAAGGGTCCACACACTTAAGAAAACTTTGGTGTTACTAGCGCCATGGAGGGCACCTAAAAAAGCCAGCCCCCCGAATCTGGTTCCATCAAACTGTGCAGAAAGAAATGGCACAAAAAAAGAAGGGTCACCAGATCCTGTGGGGCCAGACCCAACGTTCACGCAAAAAAGGGCAAAAAATTGCAATCCTCCAACTCACACCACTAACACGGGAGTTGCTTGAAAAAAAAAGGGCCACAAACCAAACTAAATGGGGGGATAGCGGGGTTACCTGGGGAAAAAAGGGAAAGTCAGCATGATTCA
>Ga0179593_1567117_pt1 | contig 27932 bp, 40 predicted proteins | sample CZODoug2_1_08_16_FD_185931 | JGI IMG/M metagenome (GOLD analysis project Ga0179593, IMG submission 185931) | Vadose zone soil fungal communities from Angelo Coast Range Reserve, California, USA - CZODoug2_1_08_16fungal (PacBio error correction) | ecosystem: Environmental > Terrestrial > Soil >...
AAAAGAACTGACCGAGCTGGACGAGTTGCGAGTATAGAAACGAGGGGAAAGGGGAAGCAAGGAGGGGGGTAAGGGAAAAGTATGGAATGTCGGGGTCGCGGTTATCTCGCTGATGGGACGGGGGCCACTCAAAAGGAAAAAAGGTTTTGGGGTGGTCGTGAAAGGGGCAAGAGAGGGGAGGGAGAGTCTGCGAGGTAGCAAGGGGGCTAAAGGAGAGGACCAGCAGTGACACGATTCGCTGTAAATCGGGGCAGCGGCCAAGGGGGGGATTAAAAAACGACGCGAGATTTGGATAGATCGGATGCAAAAGGGAGTCAATCCTAACAACCGGGGAGATTTCTTTAAAAGACACCAAAACGTCAAGACCAGGGCCGCGATGATCCTCCGGATCAAGACGCGCAGTTACGTCATAAAAAGGGAAAGCAGCCGCAGGTACCACTTCAGTGAAAGAGTAGGGAGGGGAGAAACAGTCGGTCCAAATCGGAAACGAAAGAGCATGTCATGTGGATCGACAATGCCGGTCGGGAAAGAGAAGGGGCGGTCATGGCTGAGTTGCTCGAAAGAAAGGGGAAGCCCGGAAAAGAGGAAATTGCAACTGGAAAAGAGTCGAGTCGCCTCGGCTAGTTTAGTTCAGACGGGTAGTCTCACCGTCCAGGAACAAGTTCAAAAAAAGTTCACGGCGAAAGAAAACGCCGCCCCGAGGAAAAAAAGGCTAAAAAGCCCCCGAGAGGGGTCATGGAAATGTGCGACATAGGGGCCAAGTACGAGGGAAAAAGGGGTTTTATAAATTCGAGAGAGATGCACTATCTAGCGCAGTGCCTAAAGAAACTGTGCAAAAGCTAGAAAAGGCCGGAAGATCCTAGAGGGGGATAAAGGGGCGGGAGGGACGGGGGAAATGCAGCTGACCCCAGAAGGCACTTCTGCGGGCATATGCTGGAAAAGGGCAGTATGCCTGATAGCATCCGCCGATGAGGTGAACCCGAATAAAGAAAGCCATTGGCCGGTGTTTCCCACGGAAGAAAAAAAGAAAGGAAGAAGATCGCCTCCGAAGTCGAAAGACAACGAACAAAAGATCCGGTTAGGACAAGCGAAGAATCGAAGAGGGCCCTGAAGCATTTAGATCGCAAAAAAAAAAAAAAAAGGGTGCCGTAACTTCAGTAGGAGAATTGCCCAGGGAGGGGAATGGAGGGGGAGGAGGTCTGAAGAAAAGGACCAGTGTCTTTTCGGCTGCGGAGGGTGCGAGGAAAAAGGAAAGAGCGCCGCGCAGTGCAAAGAAGACGAAGCGGGGAGGCCTCCGGGTCGCCGCCGGTCGACGAGGCGCGATGGACCAAGTCTTAGGAAAAAAGGGGAGGAAAACGAGAGTAAGAGGGGACCATGACCGGTGACGTTTCTAAAAGGTAGAAACCACTGAAAGGAAACAGGGGAAAAGGTTCAGCGCGGGGGGGAAAGACGAAGGATTAGCTGCAATGGACGAACGGGATCCGTTCACCGCCGACCTCTAAAAACGAGAGCGGCTGAATGGTTGCAATGAGACAAGCGCGCAAGGGTCATATAGCAGTCCTGTTCCTAGCAAGTGAGAGGAAGAAAGAAGGGCGAGCATAAGAAAACATAAGGGGGAGAGGACGGGGGGTGGGTGAGACTGTTACAAAGAAAAGGTGAGTTATGCTGTATCGGCCGAACGCCAGAGGGAGAAACAAGAAAATGTCGAGGACAATATAAGAATTGGCCAGATTCGGAGAGATGCTGTAGGTGGGGATGAAAAATTGCTGACTCAGTGAGAAATCCCATGAGCTCGGGTCAATCAGAAACCCCACGGGACGGGAAAATCTTTCGGTGGAGGAAAGGGGCGGGAAAGTCAAGAGGCCGCAAGAGGTAAAGGAGTAAAAAGGGACTGATGTAATAGAAGACGGGGGGCGCTCTTGGGGGGACGGGCCCTTCCTCGAGAGGCGAGGGAGACAGAGAAATCGGTCACGTGAACGGGGACAGGGGAGAGAATCACAGGGTGATCTCGACTCAACAGATGAAAAGATATCACCTGGGATCGATAAGGGTCACGCGCCAGAGAAAGAGTCTAATGAGCCAAAGGGGAGGGTAAGGAGGATGCAGACGGAACGGATCAAGAGATCCTGAAAAACCATCTCGTTCAGAGAAGCGGGGTCAAGGAAAGTTGAGAAAGACCGCTGCGGACGAGGGGAAGGGAAAGAGGGGCCCGAAAGGCGACGGAAACGACGTGAAATTGTAAGCCAGGGGCGAGGGAAACTGGGAAGGCTATCAATTTGCGCAGAAACGCGGAGATCGAGAGCAAAGGGTCCGGAGGGAATATGAAAGGGAAGGGGGGGGGGGGGTGGGGGGTGCGGGCGGATTGCGCTGGCGATGGAAAAGGCAAAAAACAACCAAGCAAAGTCATTGGCCTCTCCCAGTAAAGAGAGAAACAAGGGGGGGCTGATGCTATCTTAAAAAGGGGGAATAAGTGCTAGGAAAAACGTACGATAGTATCAGAAAAGTCTCGATGACGGGGGAAGGCCGGGAAAAAACCGGATCTGTCCTCGCGGCCGCAATGACGGACGCATTCGGCATGAAGCGGGCGAGAAGCAAACAGATAAAAGGAAATCTGACTGGTGAATCGACGGAGGAAAAGTGAGGGAAAATAAAAATGGTCTGGCTTCCCGGGAGATCCGGCTCCCAGAACTTAAGGGGGGAAAATAGAGAAGAGACAAGGGTCTAGTAGGACATCGGAATATTCGAGAGGAGAAGGGACAGAGGCGACCGGAGGAAATATCATATGACTGGAGGGACGAGGGCTCTGCTTACTGGAATCCCATAAAGCTGTAGTCATTACGAGGGGGGAGGGGATGAGAAAAAAAAGGAAAAACCGTATCTGACTGTTCATCTGATGACTGGGAAAAAAACAAAGAGATGCGGAAAAAGGGGACCATCAGAGGGAGGAAGAGGGGAGGATGAAGAAATAATCTGGTTCGGGAAGGACCGGAAAAAACGAAGGGGAATTGCTTCAACTAGGGGAGCCGCAGGGGAAACACCTAGGAGATTGCGAAACGTCTATTGGAAAAAAAGGGGAGAGGGGGGATAGGAGATGATCAAGGGGCTGCCCGGGAACTCATGGAGGATTGGAAAAGCAGAAGCGGTGCAGAGCTGCGCCGTTCGACGAAGGAGACCAAGAATCGACGGCCTGAGTGAGAGCAACCAGAATGATGGAAACGAGGCCTTCCGAGCTAGCAGCTGAAGGCGAACTATTAAGCCCTAGGGGAGGGGCCATCGGGGAAGCTCGAAAAACAGATTGAGCCATTAAAAAAAAGGGCGGGGCGGCGAGGAAGTCGTAATTAGAGGGGGCGGGGCGCGAAAGAGCAGGAACTACGAAACGGTGTTAACGGGCGGAGGCAGAAATAAAGACGTGCGAAAAAAGAAGAAGGCAAAGAGATCACTGACAGATGAAGGTCAACCGGGAGGATCAACATGGGCGTTGCAAAAATATCAAGGGAAGAACGCAGCAGTAGCGACGAGGGGGTGATCACAAAACAATTGACATAAGAAGGGGGACACACGGGGAATTTCTTTAACCTAAAAGGGGTCGGACCACACAAAACAGCGGCTCGGGAAAATTGGGGGGGGAAAGGGGGCTCGGCGAGAATGAAGAGAGGTCTATTATTATGACGCAGAGCGAAATCATCGAGGAATGCGGGGGGGACTGTGAATGCCGCCCAGAAATCAATCTCAAGTTTGAGACCAGGCAACTCGCAAGAAGGAGAGAAATCTGGGAATAACGGGACGATAACATTTCTGTGGGCGATTCGAAACGGCTATCTTCATATAGTCTGAAAAGATGCTGGCATTGGACTAAATCGCACCAAAGGAAAAAGCTTAGATGCAATACCAACCTTTGGTGCAAAGGGAGTAAAAACCAAAAACGTAAGGTATCAACATCTAAAAAGGGAAAAAACTTAGAGAAAAGGACAACTCACGACATTAGTACAGGCATTGAAGATGAAAAGCGCGAAAAAAAAAACCCAAAAAGGCCTTTGGGATTTCAGAAAAGGCTGAGGGCTCTAACACACAACACGTAGGGAAAACGAATTAGGGGAGAAAAGACAGGGTGACCATATTGCTGGATTGCAGAGCCGAGTTGAGGAAAGAATTACAGGAAGGAGCAGGGAATCAATAATGGTCGTAAGGAATGAGGTGAGGAGTGGGAACGTTCTCGAGACTGGGGCAGGGGGGGGCAAGTGGGGAACAACGGTGGTGGTGATTTGGTCCGCAAGAAGGGTGTCTGTGAGCTTGGACTGCGAAGGACCAACAGAGATGAATATGGGGAAAATTCCTGGAAAGGCGAGTGGAAAAAGAGGAAACGGAAGAGGAAAGCACGCCCAGAAAGGGCTCGTACCGTCACACCGACGAAAGATGGGGAAAAGGTCAAAAACTGGACCGAGGCTCGGGGGGCCTCACCGGACGAGGGAAATAACGTAATCACACGTCCGCCGGAAAGGTGGCCGCAGCTGGTTCGGGGACGGCAGAAAAGGTACAGAGAGGAGAAAAGACGGTAGAAAGCTCGCAAAGTGTGTCAAAGTACGCTGGTATATGTGGAAGAAAACGAAATAAGACAGCCATTCTAACGCCACCAAAAGTATGGAGGGGTTGGTGCTGGGGAAACGAAGGAGACTTAGGACAATGGATTAGTGCTGCTGTGGATCAGCCCGGCCAATAAATTGAACGAACAGAATTGTCAGTGATTCTCGGAGGCGGCAGAGAAAAGGAGGGAGTCTGCGACGAAGGACCCAAAGAAAAAAAAAAAAGAGGGACAAAAGGAAAGATTCAACGATCCAAGAGGAAAGGAAAAAAGAAATTGTTGCAAAAGACGTCAAGCTGAGGAGGTGTGGAGGGAAAGAAAAAAGTTTCCCGGCGGGACTGAAAAGCCCATACCGTCGTATCGGGAAAGAAACGCAAAATTGTCCATCAAAGAAGGGAGAATCTCTATGGAGAACGCGGACGATGAAAAAAGAAAAAGAAAAATCTGGCTGCTCGAAGGGGGAGGGCTCATTCCAGGGCAAGGAACAAAATCCGAATCCTTGAAAAAATCAGAGAGTCCAAAAGGGGCGAGCGGTCCAGTCCAGGGTTGAGGCGCTAAAAAACGTTTGCAAGCAGGCGGTCTTGACAGGAGGGAAAAAAAAGAACAGATCTTAGTCGGCAATCCACAAAGCGATCGGAGGGGGGGGGAGGGGGGAAAAAAGGTGGAAGTCAGCGGGGAAAAAAAAACGGCGAAAAGCATTGGCCCCAGTCAAATCTGGAGACATTAGGGGTCATTAGGATCAATCCATCACAACGTCTGCCCAGTTCTTTTTAGGGGAGGAATTGAAAACGCCCGCGCCGTGCCAAAAGAAGGGTCTTGCCAGCAGGAGCAAGGGGCCGAGAAAAGAAGAGTCGAATTTCCATTGAGGAAAAGGCGCGGACGAACTGCATGGTGGGGATCAGCTTGAGAAAAACAGCATTAAGCCATTGTGGGGGGGAATGGTTCCGATTCCATCGGGGAAAATTGGAGGAGGAAATAAGACGGAGGGCTCGGCAAATGTAGCTCCTGTGAAAGGGGGACCATCGAAGGAGAAGATATAGAATGTAATTTGGTTGGGAACAAAAAAAAAGCATCGCGCAAGGGCCTGGAAGAAGGGTTGCCGGAGACCTGAACTGAGATCGATATAAGAAAAACCGCGGAGGGACTGGACTGGCAAAAGGAAAACGAGTGTAGGCTTTTTGGGGACAAGAAAGAGAAGACGTAAATGAGACACCCCATCTCCAATTCAGGAGGAAAGGGTATTAGTTCAGAAAAGATGAGAAATTTATTTCGAACGGGGAAAAAAAAAACAATGCTGGGCAGTCTGAAGGGGGGATCGAGATCCTCATATCGTCAGGCCCCTGGCCGGAAATGCCGGCTCAAGGCACGAGAAAAAAGAAAAATGTCTTGCACAAAGGACGGGCGCGTCAAAGCGTGCTCGTAACAATAACGTCATGAAGGGGAGGAGGCAAGGGGAAGAAGGAAGGCTCTCTGGAGTTATGTTCGATCTATTCCCGGTGGCTTCAAGGAAAAGATGCGTTATTGCTAAGGAGCAATCATGGAGAAACAAAACGCGAGGAATGAGAGGTAGGAAAAAGGATGCGGAAAAAAGTAAGCAAAGAGGAAAGAGAGACTTCTGCAGTGAACCCCGCTAAGGAGACGGAAAAAAAAAAAAAAGAGAAATACCTTTCCTCCCAAAATCACATCATCAATGAAAGGCAAAAAAAAGTGCGGAAACGGACGAGCGAAGAGGCAGGAAGGAGGAAAATGGGAGTAAGAAAAGGGAGGGGGAATCAAAGGGGGGCGCTTTAGATAGAGCGACTGGGGAGTTCGAGCTGAAGATTTGTCGCATAACTAACGGAAAGAGAAAGGGACCTGATATCGCACACTCAGGGAAAATAGTGGAAGGTTATAAGTGGGGAGATGATGCGATGAAAAAAAAGAAACAGCAAAAAAAAAAGGACGTTAACAGGAAATTTCCCAAACCAGTAAAGAAAAAGCAGGTGGTGATTCAGACTCTGGCAAGACCGTTAAGGAAGAACTGCCTATGCGAGAAAAGGGGCGCGGGACGCGTGCTGGAGCATTAAAAAGAAGAAAGATGGCCCTCGCACTGAAGGAGAGGAAGTTACGGGACTCCTTCGAGACAAAGAGGCGACGTCGCTACAAAAAAAGAGAAAAAGGGAGGATGAACATGGACCACAGTGGGGCTACAGAAAAAGGGGAGCATCTTGGGGAGCAGGGCTGCGGACTACCCGGTCTAAAAAAAAAAAAAATACCGAAAATGAAGAGTGGTGGGGAGAACAGGGTCTAAAATGGACAGAGGGGACAGAGTCGATGAGGGGAAGTTGAAAAAAACGAGGTCTAAAGAGGAAAAACTAAAAGGGAAAAGGCGCGGGCGCTGCTTAATGCGAAAAAAAAGTCTAAAAAAAAAATGATGGAAACGATCGGGTGAGAAGAAAATGGTCACCGCTCGAGGAAATTTAAAGGTAGTTATTCCTGTCGAGAGAGAGATTGACAAATGTCAGGAGAGAAGCGGTTTGCTTGATTCTACTCTAAGACGGGTTGCCTCATCAAAAAAACTGAAGAAACGGATGGGGATCCTCTGGGGGACAACAAAACGCACGGATGCGGGTTAACACGACTAGGAAGGCGGGAGGGGAAGCTCAGGCCCCCGCCAGCCCAGGGGAAAAATTAAGCAAAGGGAGAGGCCGGACGTGGAGGCTGGGGCGCTGGGGACGGGGAGAGGGAAAGGTAGAAATCGAGATCGTAAGGCCTGGCTAAAGGAATTGGAGGGGGGAAAGGGAGGCGATCAAAAAAGGGAAAAGAAGATACACGAGTTAATTAATCCTCTTTAAGACGCATTAAAAAAGAGGTAGCACTCAATCCGAGGGGAGGGCCAGGAGAAACGAAGTTCAGGCTGTCGGTACGTGGGCAGAAAAAGCTCCGAAGGAACGAGTAAAATGGGAAGGCGCGGAAGAAGTACCGAGATGATGAAAGAATCTGCAAAAGAGTCCGCGAATGACAGAAGAAGGGATCCTCTGGAACAACAGGCGTTTCCGGGAGAAAAAGAACTAAAGGGGAAGGCGGACGAAAAAGGGAATTGTCGCCAACCAACAAGCATCCTGCCTGGCGGGGAATAAAAAGAATGGAGTCCCGAACTTTTCGGGCGGACCACAGCTAAAGTGGGAACATTGGAGAGAGGGATACCCAACGAGGAGCGCTGGTCACGACGAGTTAGAAGGAAAGGGGGAAGAGGGCCGGAAGGGGATAAGGCGGATCATCGCTTCTGAGAGGGGGAACGGAAGGACGTTGTCTTCTCAAAAAGAAGAAGGAAAAAGGGAAAGGGGCAAGGTGGCAGAGAGGGAGAAGAGATATCTCAACTCGGGAAGCTCGGGGAAGAAAGACCATTTTTCTCGAGGGGGCCTAAAGGAAAAATTAGGAAAGGAATGGACAAAAGGTCAAGGGGAAAGTGGGGAAGAAGAGCAGGAAAACATCTAAACAGGTCCTTGCGGCAAAAAGAAAAAAAACCGGGAAGGAGGGGGCCCCAAGAAAAAAACAGTCCGAGATAAACTTTAGAAAAGCAAAAGAGGACTTTCAAGGACAAATTCATATCGGGGAAATTAAGAGGAGAATCCTCAGAAGAGAGAAGAGAGACAAATCATGCATCGTCTTTGGGATTGGGACTACAGGAGCGTGGGCAAAAAAAATTAATGGAATGACAAAAAGATAGGGGACAAAAACCCGACACGTGACCTGCTTGGTGAGGGGAGAAGGAGCAAAGGGTGGGGGGTGGTGTGTGTGGGGGGGGGGGGGGAGGGGGGGGGGGGGGGGGGGGGGGGGGGGGGGGGGTCTATGATTAGTTACAAGCGGAAGAAAAGAAGCCCATATGGGGGGGAGATGAATTAGTAATTCTGGTGGACTTGGTCGAGCTACATGGTACGGGGGAAAAAAAGAACAAGAGTTGGAAAATCGAAGCTTTTGCTGTGATGTCCAAGCTAATCAGGAATATGGGTCCCTGAAAAGGGAATGGAAAGAGGAAGAGCGACAAGCAAGGGCCCTGGGCTCTTACCGGGAAGCCAAAGTGCGAAAAAAATTGCTATAGATAGACTGAACGGGATACGGGTCCCAGGGCTGAGGGGGAGTGGAGGGTAGGGGGGGCGGACCATCCCGGCAGGACAAAGCCGCCGCCTATGATAAAAAATGGGGAAAACGAGGAGTCAAAGTTCCAAATAATCTAAAACGAGGAAAAAGAACACGGTGCCGCAAATTTTCCATGAGCCGAGGAAGATGTAATAAAGAAAAGGTAGGGGAAATAAACGCCATTGCTCGGGAGGGGGAAAAGGATTTGGGGGGGTTTACAGTCCGGGGAGAAGACTCGCGGGGGGAGGTCCGTGAAACGCCCATTCTCAACAAAAAGGAAAAGGGGGGAAAGCGGCATCTTGCAGGCCTGCGAGACTTTCGGTGACGAGTCGAGGTGGAAAATTACCCAGAACCCTTGTCTCCCGAAAACAATGAAGACGCCCACGCGCTGAAGGAAATCGTAGGGAAGCAAAGAATCGGGATTCGGGATCCTCTGTTCGAGGACGAAAGGCAATCCGAGAGGCGGAGAGTCTGAGCAATAAAAGAGAAAGAAATTAAGGAGGGGTGGAAGTCGAGCAACCGGTCATCGAGAAAAGGAGAAGCGGGTCGAAGGATCTGAACCGCCAGGGAGAAAAAACGGCAGAGGACTGCTTCAGGGCATCGAAAGATACAAAGCTGGAACATTGCTCCTCCGTTGAGGCCGGCCAGATACAACTGCTTCGTCCGCGGAAAAAGACCGGAGTAAGCGTGAAGTGGAAAGAATAGCAAGGACATCAAAGGGAGTCGGGAGCGATGGGCCCTGGTGGGGAAAGTCAGTCTCGAGCGTCGAAACGCCGAGGAACAAAGAGGGAGCCATGGAGGTTTCTATTAGTCGCCAGTCTGCCGAAATGGGAGGGGTTCAGGAAAGTGAGGGCTTTATTGGGAGATTCTCAAAAAAAAAGGGGGCAAGAAGTGCCCAGGCGGCCATCGAGGGGGGAAAGAACGTTCCTCCTAGGGGGAGCGGAAACATCCGAAAGCGAAAAGCTGATCGATGGACAGAAAAGAAGGGAGCGCAAGGAGGAAAAATGGGGGGAGGATCTGAGTCGCGGCGTAAGAAGCAAAGGGATAAGAGTCGCCCGCGTTCCGGAAATGTGTCATAGGAGAGCAGAAGGAGCTCAGGACAAGGACGGGGAGGTAGGTACGAGGGGAGACAGACGAGCTATGCTAGTGAACTAGAATAGTTGACGGCTCACAAAGGTGAGGGAGGTACCGATCGCACAGTCGTTCCTAAGCCAAGAGTAACTGGGAGGAGAAAGCAGCCACCTTCTGTCAAGGGGGGGGAGAAAAGGGATCATGTGCAAGTTAGTGAGTAGGGAAGTGGACATCGCGGATACTTCAGGAAACATAAGAATCGGTTCAATGGGGGGGCGATAGAGTCTTAGCTTTGAGGAAGTAGGGAGACAAATTGCTGAAGATCTGGCTCAGGGAAAAAGCGTCGAGACATTAAGTCTCTACCGCGTCCTCGAAGGCCAGCAACGAAATAAGCGCGTGGCGAAGGGAGGTCCAACGCATGCGGGCTTTACAGCTTGCCGAAAGAGGCGTAAGAAAAGTGATGGAAAAAGGTTATCTTTCCGTGGGAACGAAGGAATTGAAAATTTCTGGGGAAGGGTCCTCGAGGGGGGCTCACTTGAATAAATATCGTGGAAGTGCCGAGGGGTAGCAGGAAGTGAGGAGGAAACAACGAGAAAGAGAGAGATCATTTGATTGGCGGGGATAACAAAATAAAGCTGAAAGCGAAGGACTTCCATTGATAAAGATAAGAGGACAGACAAAATTTCAAGAGAGAGGAGAAAGGCCCCGTAAACAAGGAGGGATTGTTACGACTACTGGGGCGGGAAGCGCCGCCTTAGGGAAAGGACAAGGAAAAAAAGTGCGATTGGTACCAGGCAGAAACGGCGGACGGGAAAAAGGATGAGGGGAAAAGGTTTAAAAAGCTGAGCATTTGGAAGCACGCAAGGAGCGAAAGAAGTCAGGACGACTCTGAGATCGCAAAGTTGGGTCCGATCAGGGGGAGGGGGGAAAATTGGACGGGCTGTAGAGGTCCAGCTAAAAAGCAGAAAGGGGGGGAAGGCCATGTCCATTCTAACAAACCGGAAAAAAGAAAAGGGGTGGGCTTCTGCTCGCGGGCTCAGAATAAGTGGCTGGGTAGATGCTTAGGGGAAAGACGTCGGAAAACTAGCCTGTGGACAATGGAACACCATAAACACGCTCGGGCCTAACTGTAGAAGGTAGGCCGGGACGGAGGCAGGACATGTCGAGGGAGGAGGAGAATCAACCCGCTCATCCTTTCCGCCTAGCGGGAAAAAAGGGGGGGAGAAAAGTCCAAGTGGAGGCAATTGGGGAAGGCTGACGGGGCGAAAGAGCTGAAGAAAAGGCGGCTTGGTTTCGCCAGAAAGAGAAAATGCATCGCGAGACTAGGGAAGGAGCCGGCGCGACCGAGGAAAAGACCAGCCTGGGCAAGGCACGAGGAGCTTACGGAGGAATGCAGAGACAACTGAGTCAGAGGAGAAGAACGCCATTGCACGATCAGAAAACTTAGGACTCTCGAGTGACGGTCGGTTCAAAGGGCTCGGAGGAATGCGTCAAAAAAGGAAGAGGAGCGCGATGGGGTCTGAGCTAACGAGGAGGGCCGAAAAGTCACGAAGGGACGACGGCGAGTCGGAAATGGGGGGGAGAAGAGTGGAAACAATTGAAACGGAAAAAGGCGAGGGTTCCCCTCGGGGGAAGGGTCGCATCGACTGATCCAGGAGACAGGGGAGGGCCCGTCACGAATGGGACGGTGCTCTTCCACGGCCAGTAGCCGACGACGGAAGATACTCTGCATCATGAAAGAAGGGAAAGCGTCGCGAGGGAGAAGACGGGAGGGACGCCGGGTCCTCTGCCTCATAAGAGTGCAGATTGTATCCCTTCATCAGCGGGGAGGGGACGTGTCGGAGGGGAAAGGGGGGCGAGGGAGCGGAGGAAGAAACTGTTTCTGTAAAAAAGAAAGAACAGAAAACGTGCTAAAACAAGGAAGAGAACAAGGGAAAGGGCGATATCATGGGGGGACAAGATGTTCCTATGGGCCGGCGAAAAGGGTTGAAAAGGGAAACTATCAATACGTGCAACGGCGAAGTCGACAGGGCAGGTCGATCCACAAACGAAGGAACAAAAAAAAAAAAGGCGTTTCCGACTGGAAAGCGGCTAAGTCATGCTACCATCGGCTAGAACAGGGGGGAAAAACTGCGGATCGCTAAAAAGGAGTGAGAACTGACGAGCGAGAAAAAAATGAAGGAGGAATCAAGCTCGCGGCGTCTTGACGGGGGATGAAAAAGGGGGTAGCAAGATGCAAGCATCCTCGAGGACCAAGACAAGTGGGGATGACGCTGGAATTCAAGGAGAGGGAGGGGGGGAGCACTCTAGCGCTGGCCGATTGAGGAGAGAGACGATCAGGAAGAGCGGAGTTACTGTAAACTCATAAAGACAGGGGGTAGGGAAACCATCGAACCCAAAAGGGAGGGAGCACATTCACGAACCAACCTTGGGCAAAGGGAGGGGAACGTCCCCGTCCGAAAGTCAAAAGTCTAAAATAATTAAATACAAAAAAAAAAAGTATAGGTATGATGCATTAATTACAGAAAGGACACGAGAGAAAAAAAAAAACCAGCTCGACAAAAAGAAGGCACTCACGCGGGTTTCGGGAGGGGCAAGGAAAGGAGGGATTAGAAGAGAACAACAACAAGTGCTGATTAGGAAAAGGAGAACGCAGAATTTAATGGAAACTCCAGAAAAGAAAGAAAAGAGGGTGAGGGGGGGAGGGGAGAGTCTCGAGGGGTGCGGGAATGTAAAAAATGAAAGGAAACAAGAATGGTCGATGAAAAAGTATGTAGGAGGAAGTTGAAGAGGACGGAACTTGGATCGTGGGGACCGACCAATTTGGGAAGACACGTTTGTTGTTGACGGGGGGGAAAAGGGGCTAAGGCGGGGACGGTGAGATGGGGAACGATACAAGAGATAAGGAATATAGGGGCTGCAAGGAAGAATTAGCGGAAAGGGAAAAAGACAGGATCGACCGGGCCATCCATGGAGTAGAGTAGACAAACGCTCTACATTTTGTGCACACCCGAACAGAAAAGGGGAAAAAAACTTGACGGAAGTCGGCTACACGCAGTTGGTCGAGAATTGCTTCTGGCTCAGCCCTTCATCACGCAGGCCAAGGGACCAAGCAAATGGTTCGGGCACGACAGTTCATAAAGAAAAAAGAGGGAGAGGCGATCCCATGGAAAAGGCAGACAAAATGTTCCATGAGCGCGGGAAAAGGAAACGCGAAAAATGGGGAAATCTCAGTGCGGAAACAAAAGGTGAAGGGATTGGGGGGGGAGGAAATGGGTCGTAAAAGGGGCGTCACTCAAGTGATGAGGGGAACAAGGGGAGCAGCCAAGAAGGGGGACCGGGGGGAAGTGTTCGCTCAGACCTTAGAGGGTGAAACAGTCACGGTCAGGGGGGACCGCCTTAAAAAGGTAAAAAAAATTAGAGGGGAAAGAAAAATTCCACCCATCCCAAATAGGAGAAATCCCCGAACTCGGTACATGGATAAAGAGGGAAACCCGGGGAGCGGCATCCCGAGGATGTAACGCGGAAAAAAATCGTAGCTGCCTCGAGACGACGCCCGTCCAGAAAGAAGGTCTTTATATCATAAAGTCGATAAAGGAGAAAGGAGAACGGCCAGGCCCCTCAGAAAAGGAGACAGCGGGGGGAAGGCTTCATGGAAGGGAAAAGTAAATCCGCCGCCATTGCCAAGGAGGGAGAAAAGGGTCGGCCATTCCAGTTTGTCCTACAAGGAGTCCTGGGGAGAAAAGGCGCAGTCTCCCGGGCTGGGAAAGAGGTAGGGAACCAATCTTAGTAGCAAACCAAAGGAAAAAAAATCGAAAACTAGAGCAGAACTCGTCACGGCACAGTTCATAGGGGGGAACAGAAGAGTCGACATTTCGCTCGGAGGATCAAAAAGAAAATCATTGTCAATTTCGGGGAGGAGGGAAGGCTAAAAAAGCGCCCGCCCTTGCCAGAAATGCAAGGACGGTCGCCGCGCGCGGCCAGCATCCGGGAGGCCCGTCGCAGATGTAAAGGAGGAGGACAAGAGAGAAAACCAAAGATTCAGAGACAGTCGTAAAAAATGCTGCCACTGATGCGCACGTGGGCAGCCGCAGGAAAAGGGAATACAGCGGAGGGTTATAGGAAGGGCAAGTGCAATGGGGCGTGTCAACGGCCGCAAGAAGAAAGGGGCTGAGGGCTCAAAAGGGGAGGGCAAAGGGCAAGGGGGGCAGATCTTCAGAGGACAGGTTGAACGAAAGAGGGAAGAAAAAAAAAGAAAAGTCCATATCTCTCCTCAGAGCCACCGAAGAGGTGGAGGGGACTTGGCACAACTCTTGAGGTGTGAGGGGACCATCTAAATAAAAACGTCAATTCGCACCATGAATCTACTTTGAGGGGGGGCAAGAGAGGGACTGGATGAGCAAAAAGAGGGGGAGCACAAAAAATTTCTGCTGGTGCACTTACCTGAGAATCTTCGAGAAAGAAGAAGACCGCAAGGGGAGGGCCGAACCAGAAAGGGCTCAATTTCACGTTCTTTCGTCGGAAAGAAAAGGCGAGGAGGCAGAGGCCGCACGCGGTCTAGGAGAAATGAGGGGCAGGGAGGAGAAATGGAAAGGCTCAACGATTTCCTCTGATCGAGGTCCTTGGGGAAAAATTAAGGAAGAGAGGCAAAGTGCGTATGTCGGTGCTCTCTCAACAACACGAGGGGGGGTATATAATAAAATGTGAAAACCGGAGAACGGAAGACCGGAGAATGAGACACCGACTCGATTAACAGACGGAACAGAATAAAAGGGACAGATGGAAGAACGGCCAGAGCATATGGAATACAGAATAATGGACCGAAAAAAGTGAGGGGGTCCTCTTCCGGGAAGCAAGCAAGGCGTCACAAACGAACGTTCATTGGGAGAAAGAAGGTTCGCGCAACGGAGGGGAGAGATGCTAACTTTGAGGTGTTAAAAAAGAAATCCGAGGAAGCTAAGCAGGAGAAAAATCTGAGAAGTCTGAGGCAGATCATTAAAGGGTGAAGCTGCTGGGAGGGGAGATTGCCCGCTAACACCTCAAAGCAAGGAAGCCGCAAGCACAACCCCGCCAAAAAGGGTGTTGGAGGAGCTCGAGAGGAGGGCTCATTGAAATCGTGCAAGGCCGATGAAGACTGGAAAAGTGCGAAGGGCGCCGGAAGGCCACCATTCATGCACGAAGGAGACGGCTCAAGACAACGGGGTTACGCGGACGCTCGAAGTACTAGAAAATCCAGAAGCGAGGACTCACCGGGAATCGGCCTAAGAAAAAAAGGTGGGCTAAGAATAAAAAAAAAAAAAAAAAAAAAAAAGAAAAAGTTATGCTTAACCGGTCGAATCAGGGGGGCTCAAAAAAAGAGGAAGAGGGGTTCACCCTCCCTAACAACAAGAAAAAAGGGGGGACAGAGACAGGCTCCGCGCTTAAAAAGGGCAGGAGCGCCTGACTTACGAGATCGCAATCAGGCCTAATGAACAGAAGGGGCGGCTGAAAAAACGAAGAGAACTACTAGCATAAATCGTTCTACGTCGCGCGACTGCTTAAAAAAGTTCCATCTCGATGCGCTCAGAGGGGGACTGCGAAACGATCTTTTCGGTGACGAAAGTCACGAAAAAAAGATCGGGGATGAAACGATGAGCCGACCTGAAAAGAAAAAAGAGGGTCCAGCTCGCTATGGCAAGAGGCTTCAGGAGGAAAGAATTAAAGGGGATGTGTCTTGAGGGAAAAACGCACGAAATGGGACGAGCCACTCGCAGCTTCTCATATAACGGAGGGGGATCGAGGTCCATCTGGGAATGGATCAAAAGAACCGATAGGTCATTCAGACGAGAAGAACGGTAGAAAGGCCGCGATAAAGGACACTCTCTCTCGCATATTTTGAACAGCCTCCAGCGAAAATTGTGCAGTTCTGAGAGCGAGGTGGGAGGGCAGCTCCGCCTTAGGGGGAAGAACTTGTTTCGTGTTAATTGGGCTGAGAGCGAAAAGGGAGGTCACTAACTCTGATCCGAGAGGAACTGACAGAGCAAGGACGGAAGATGGGGGGCGGCCACATTGCGTTTCCGGAAGAATAAAGACATTAAAAGCGCCGGCGACACGGCATGAAAAAGAAAAAACAGGGGACCAGAACGAAAGGGGGTGTCGACTAAGACTGGCAAAACGGATTTCAAAAGAGGGGGAGAAATGGACCTTTTCCGAAAAAAGAAATCGAAAATCGAGTCGATTATAGGAAAAGCGCAAAAGAAAAAAAAAAGGGAAAGTGGGCCACGCAGAGCAAAGTGAAATCCGGCGCTAGCACTACAGAAGGAAAAAAGGTGTCTGCTGCCCGAAAAAATAGAGAATGAGACCCTCTATCAAGGGCAGAAAAACAAAGAGAGAAAGTCTCTTCTGGTAGGAATGGGAGGGGGCGCTGCAACGTCTTCTAATAGGGAGAATTGTGATATTAATGGAGCAAAAGGGCAGAAAGAACCGAAAAGCTATAGGCAAGCAGGGGAAAAGGAAAAATGGTCCAATGAGGGGGTCCCCCGTCCCATCCGGGCTAACGTAAATGGGGAGGGGACATAGGACCATCTGATCTTTAAGTAATTATAGGGATGTATAATCCTCGCAACTAGAGATAACATCTCGCCTCAAAAAAGAAGGGGCGGCTGGAGGGCCTTATCATAAAGGCGAAGAAAAAACAACAACACAGGGGGAGGAGGAAAGAGAAACGCAGAAGGGGTAAACAAAGGACATGCTTGCTTTATGTTTGGGAGCGGGCTCAGAGGGAACGGGCTGTAAAGAATTATCAGCCAAGAGGGAATGGATTTGATAAGAAGGGAAAGAAAACTTTGAACAAGTGGTGTTCAGTGAAGTGGAATCTCAGCTGTTTGGGGTTGTTGGGGAGAGGTCTGCGAGGGAAAAGGGCAATTGCGAAGAGGGGCAAGGAAGGATCTTAAGATCGACGAGCATCCAGAAAAGGGGGGGATCGGACCGTCTCCAACGCGACAGAGAAAAAAGCTTCCATCTGGAAAAGGGGGATTGGGGGGGGGGGTCCCACGTCGGATTAAAAGGCGGGTCGAAATGCAAAGAAACGCCGAAGAAAGCCGGATCACTGGTTCGGAGCAGGGGACTAAGTCGCGACCTCAAACGACGGCACGCTCAGAAAGGGAACATGGAAAGGGGGGGAGGAGGTGGATACGCTACGCCTGTCGGTATCCTTTTGTAAAGGCAAAAAAAGGTGGGGGGTTAGCGACAAGGCCGGTAGCGGCGCTGCAATGGATTATAGGAGAACAGTGATCAGACAGGAAAAGAGGGGGAGCAAAAGTCTTGTCAAGGATGCAAAGAAGCAGCAAGGAGAGAATTTACCTTGGAGTAACGAGGGGGGAAAAACTCCGCTTAAACAGAAAACAGTTTCGTAGAGAACGGGAAAACGAATAACGCGCCGAGGCAACTCGGACAGAAACGAACGACCTCAAGAAAGAGAGGGGGAACGGATCGCGAATCCTCTAATTGCGTGAGAGGGAGGAGCTGCCTAGCGAGACGAAGGTCCAGCCGTAAGAGGAAATACAAGGAAAGGAGAAGTGAGAAAAGAGAGAAACGGCAAAAGGCCAACTCCGCACGTCCATGTCTGCTAAAGTCATGGAAAAAAAAAACGGAATAGTCGCCGAGATCCCTCCCCGGGCATGGAAAAAAAGCAGACGGGGCTGGACACGCGGCATCCATGGGTGGTCCCAGGAGCATAAATTCATCATAGCGAAGAAGGAAGGGAACAGGGTCGGCACCGACCATATCTGTAAGAAAAAAGGGTCTCTAGAGGAGGGGGTTCCCTTTGGGTCTAAAAGAAGCAAGAAAAGTGCCCGGCAGATATGAGGCATGGACAAGCCTGCGCCATCTGATGACTCAGTCTTTATTCGTGAGGAGATGAAAAGAAGAGCCAAGAGGAACTTTTCCCGTCGAGAAGCTTCAAAACGCGGGGAGCGGCGAACTCCATAATCGACGATGCGGGAAAAAAAGGGCGCCGGCGAAACTCTGGCAGTCAGGGTGTAGAAGGGGGAGACCCAGGGGGGTACTTAAGCAGGAAAGGAATGGAAAAAAAAGGATGTCGCCAGGGGACTGAGGCGTTCCCATTCGGCAAACATCAGGATAATACGAGGGGTTGAGAGCAGACGTGGAAGGGGACTACTGCTTCGTAAAAACGAGGAGGAAAGCAGAAGAGTAAGGGGGGAAAGGGGGGGGAACTGCTCAGCACGCGCGATAAGGGGTCACTATCGAACCGGGGGGAAGTGCAAATGATTAACCAGACTGAAATAGGCGAGACAGACAACTGCAGTGTCGATTCGGGTGGGAAGACGGGACCTGGGCACTACCGGAGTGGTAACCAAATCGGGAAAAAAGCAAATGAGAAATAAATAGACGGAAGAAAGAAGGTTGGTAACGGGGATCAGTAGCGATTATGGAAAAAGCCGCGGAGTTATTAAAGTGCTTAAGAACCAGGGCGATCGATCCTCATCTCTTACAGCCCAAGAAAGGGAAACAATGCCGGGCCAGCAACGTCGGGGCGACACTCAGTCGGGGGAAAAGGAAGGCCGAAACAGAGGACGTCTAACAAACCTTGAAGAAGGAAATTTCTAGGGCCTGTATTCCCGGGGAAGGGAGAGAGAAGAAAGAAGTTCCGATCGCCTCGTCAAAGAAAAAAGAATCTTTACTGGCCGAGGAAAAGTTATAGAAAGTCAAAGATCCGAAACACCCACAACTGGGGAGGGAAAAAAAAAAAGAAGGATAACCTTTTATTGGCGACGGAAAGACACTTAAACGGAAAAATCTCCTGTCTTCCAGGGAAAAAAAAAAAACAGAAAGGAACAGAAAGGAGGAAAGAGTGCCTCCCTGCCAGATCACCTGGGGGGGTAGACGAATCGGGCGATAAGCACACTTCTGTGACGGACTGAAGAAAACGAACGTGAGAGGCTATGTTACTGGCAAGGGGAAGCTAAGAAGAGCGGGAAGAACTTTATTGAGGCAAAGGGTAAAGAACTCCGGCGGCCATAAGCAGAACGCAGGAACAATTCGACCGGAGGTGGAGGGGGTAGAATGCTATGGAGAGATGGAACGAGGAACTCCAAAAAAAAATGAGCAAATGTCCGGAAGTCAAAACCACAAGAGACACCATGGCGCTATCTGGCCGATTTAGAAGAGGGAAAAAACCTATTCGGAAGAAGCGCGAGACCGCGGTGCTGGATACCGTGGAGGCACCATGAGCAATAGAGACGAAGTGCACTCGGGAGGGTAAGACTGCCCGGGAAAGAAAAAGGAAGCGCCTCGCTGAGAGAAGATATGCCGCCGGAACTCAAAAAAAGGGGGGGAAGAAGGGGGAGCAAGGGCTGGGAAAAAGTACAAAAAAACCTCCCCTCCCTGACTACGCGCGCGCCGTCTCCCTGAGACGAAGGACATCGGGAGGACTATCGTGGGAAGCGGGGGGATCGTACCAGAATACCCATAAAAAGGGAAGGACAAGGCGCGGTGCGAATTACTGGGGGAACTCAAAGAAGACAATGACAATGGGAGGGAGAGGCTGAGCCTAATAACGCCAGGGCAAGATGGAAAAAAGAGAGACTCTCTGAGGTCCAGTGAGAGGGGAGCGAATGCTTCCAAAGGGCACGACGGCGGGGGGGGGGGTTGCCGGACTACTAAAGATGGGCGCTGTCACATACTTCCTACGCGACGGGAGGAAAGGGATGGGAAGAACAGTTGACAACACAATTGACTAAAAAAACGTCAGGGGTCACCTCGCTTGAACTGGGGGGTCTCGGGGGACGAAAGAACATGAGCCGTTGACGAAGGTTACTCGTGGCAGCCGACGGGAGACGAAGGGGGTCGAAAGAAGAAAACTTATTCTCTCTGCATCACGGAGGAAGGGCAAGGGAAAAAAAAAAGCGACGCCGTATTAATCAATCAACTCGAAAGGTGTCCCATTCATCCGATCGGGGGAGGAGAAGCATTTGAATGAGTCGCGGGAGGCGTGGAAGGGAAAGGAAGGGACCGAACGATAAACTGTTTCTGGAAGAGACTCGACGTGGCAAGAGCGCAAAAGAGCAGGGAGCGACAGGACGTTCAATTTACCGCTGGGCTGGCTCAAAAAATGGCGGCGCGAGCAAGAAGAAGACCTTGCCGAAAGAGGAACCGTCGAAGAAGGGGCTCAACCCCCCTGCCTTTGAAAACTAAAAAAAGTCTGGCGGGTATCGAAGGGGAGAGGTGAAAAGCCCCTAACAAGGGGAGCATGAACAGTGGCGGGAGAACTCTAAGGAGGAACGATTATGCAAGAACTGGAAAACGAGAACAATGATCCGGAGGGGGGAAGCATCGCCTGCGAGGAAGGCGGGTACTTCCACCGGCTACTCTAGAGGTGAGAATCAGAGGGAGAAAGAACTCTTTGAAGGAGGAAATGGAGAACGTAAAGGACAAGGGCGCCGTCGATCTTAAGATAAGCGTGGAAACCCGATTCCGGATAAGGGAGATCTCTACTCCATCTCAAAAAAAAAGCGCAAAAGAAAAAACAAACAAACCGGTTGTGACAAGGGGTCCCCAAGGAAAAAAGTTTAGAAAAGCGAAAATAATTACCTAACTGAAATAGACGAAAGGGGAACGTGAAAATGTTAATTACAGCCGGTGAGAAAAGCTGGAAAAATCTCAGACAGCAGGTACGTCGGAGGGGCCTACATTCTGGGAGTGAGAGAGAGAACACAAAGAGAAAAAAAAAGGAGAGAAGTAGGCATCCATAACAAAACGTACGAGCTGTTCGTGCGAGGATTATTACAACTGGCTATTAAGGGATAATTTGGAGGGAAAAGGAGTGAAGGATTTGGAGGTTTAGAAATGCGCGGGCGGGACTGGGACAAAACAGGGGGTGGTTCGTTTCTTTTGCTCGGATGGGGCGGTGAGATGGGTCTTGATGGGAATTAAAAGAGGGGGAAGAGGACCAGATGTGTAAAAGCGCCCGCAGCGGGCCCAGCGGCTCGGAACCAAAGCTCGAACAAGACTCGCGTCGCCACTTGGCGGGCAATCGAGCGAGGGATGCTTGAAAGGGCGCAGAAAGAAGACCTTCGCACGAAAAGCTCACACCAGAAATGGTTCGGGCCGCGCGGCAGGTTGGGAAGACGAAGTTCTAGTACGATACCATGAACATAAGCAGGTTCCAAGAAGGTGGGGAAAAAGCGACGAAATTTCTTTCAGGAAACAGTAAAGCCAGGCTCGGATGAAATGAAGTTTGGTGATCGGGAAGGGCGCTTTGTGGGAGGAGTGAGCGCGGAAACCCATGGAGAAACCCCAGGAATTGAACAGGAAAAATTGGAGAAAACGAAGGAAGTCGGCGAGATGCGTGCAAGTAAGGAGACACCTCCGCCTTAACGACACAGCATGTCCACGTCAGGCGCTGAAATCCAAACAGGGACTACATAAACATGGCAACTGTCGACGACCAGACGAGGGTTAATGCATGAAGGAAATCGTTAACGACGGTTGTGAGGGGAACATGATTAATAAAAGGCAGAAAAAATTAAGCCTAGCTCGGACCCTTAAGACCTCGGGAACGAGAAAATAAAAGGGCGCTAGGATGTGAGAAGCGGCCGAGAGGAGGGGCGCCAAAAACACTTCTCGCGGCTAGGGGAAAGGGGAGTCGGGGGGGGGGCCATGCGGAAGCCGAGAGAAAAAGACGCCTCCTTGGGAACAGCAAAAAAGACGTTCGACGAAAAACATTGGGGGTAGAAAAAGGCGGCGGCCATCAGGAGAAGCTAATAGAGCGCCGAAATGACATTCAACCAAAGAGGATATACGACAACACACGCGAGATCAGGGACATGGTAAAATTAGGAAATAGTCTCAACTTCCGAAAGAGTAAGTTGGGAAAGGGCGTTCTTGAAAAGGAAAAGGGATCTTCTGGTTGTCACGGTGAGGAGAAGACAGGAGCCATCGCCCGGAACGGCACAGCGGCCGAGTTAGGGACGAAGTCGGGAAAAGGGAAATCTCGAACCCTCCGAGCGTAAGGGCGCGCGGCGCGAAAAACGCGTCAGAGGCAGCTGATGTGCAATCGTAAAAAGATTGATAGAGGGGGCACCTGATGCGATTCCCTACGTAAAAAAAGGGGATAGCCGAAGGGGGCGTCGAAAATCGGGGGGAGAAGTTTAACTCGGACGACAATAGATTACAGGAGTCCTAATAAGGTGGCATTGACGGCGTCCCAGCACGAATCCAAAATCTGGGAGAAGTTTGAAATAACCGTAAGAGGGGGCGGCCAATTATCGACTAGGGGGAGGAGTGGAGGGGTTGGGGAGGACTTGATGGGAAACTGAGGACTGGGGGGGATCGGACATAAACCAAGGGCCAATTCTCACCCGCCAGAGAAAGATTGTGGCGAGGAGAAGAAACATGTCGTCAGACAGCTGAGATGGGAAGTGCGAAAGTTGGCGGCGGATGCCGAGGATCCAAAGCTCTTCACGCGGGAAAAATACAGGCCCCTGGCCGAACAGCCGGTCGAACAGAATGACGGGTCAGCCTGGTCTTGCACTCATAGCGGGAGTAAGTGCAAGCGTGGTCGGCGAAAAAAACTTTCAGGGGGGGAAGAGTGGAAGGAAAGGATGGACGGCCTCTCAGATATTAGGAAGAGGCATCCGGGGGGAGCACGTAAACAGGAGATTTTCAGGAAGAAGGGGGAGAAGGTTATCGCAAGAATGATGAATCCACAAAAACGGAGGAAGAGTCACCAGGGATTTCGATAACCGAGAGCCGCGCCGCTGAAAGGAGGAAAAGGGTGAACACCGATCTTGCGAAAAAAAATAGAAAGAAGGCCCGGGTCAGAAAGGGGCAGATCACAGAAGAAATGACTGTGTGCTACTACCGTCGTGCGGACCAGCCTGACAAAGACAGGGGGGGCGACGAAACGAACTTGATGAAAAAAAGCAGGAAAGGAAGAAAATGAACGAAACTGGAAGGTTGAGGCAGATCTAAATGGGGAATAACGCCGAAATAAGGCAGCAAGAACTACTCGAGATCGAAAAAGGGAGTGGGAAAATGGGTAGGGTGAGAATTGCGAAAGAAATTAAATAAAGCCTCGCAGCGAGGGAAATTTCCCAGTACTCCAAAAACGCGACCAGCAGGTGAAAAAACGCTCAGTTACTCAGGCTAGCAAAAAGGGCCGAGGAAAACTCTGACGCAAGATGCCGCGGTGTCTGGAGAGTTAGAACGAAAAGAGGCCTCGCCTGCCCAAACAAGGAAAAAGGTCGGGGAAGACGCCGTCGCGATTGTCAAAACAGGAGATAAAGGAACCACCCCCCCGGATTCAAAGTCTCCTGGAAATCGGAGAAAAGGGGGGGGGGCGAAGTCGTGATCAGGGAGCCTTACAAAAACGACAAACTGCGCCCCTCCCTGAGGGAACCGGCTCAGGGTCAATAATTGGGATAAGACGAAGTCGTATGTTCAGCAGCGCGGAGGAGGGAAAGGGGGAGCACCAACAAAACCTGCGGCCGCCTTGGCAATTATCGGGGATCTGGGAAGTCAATCAATAAGAAGACAGGAAAGGAGTACTACTGGCGGGGGCTCGAAGCATGGAGAAAGCTGCTTTGCCAGTGCTATGAAAAGGACGTTTCCCAGAAGAGGGTGAGGACAAAGGGCCCTCGCGTGCGCCGACTGTGCGGGAAAATTAGGAACTTCCCCTTCACAAAAGTTGGAAACGGATGATCCGCCGGACAACCGGAAAGGGTAATCGGACGAAGCGGGGGTCACCGCGCGAATGGAAGAGGAAAAAGAAGACGCGACGTGCCACCCACATTTAAGGCCGCAACAGTGCGGGCGGGGGTTGAAAACGAAGCTTCCTCAGCAAAGAAGACGTCCTGATTTCTCGAGACGTAGATTGCACTTCGCAAGGCAGTCAAGGACCGACCGCCGGTATTTATGCAAGAAGAGGGTACAATCTCTTAGAGATTGTAGCAAAAAAATGCGACCGGAGGTCAGGGCGGACGGAAGGGACTGGAAAGGAAGCTGCGGGAGTCGTTGCATCTGTGCAGCGAAGAAGACGTTGACTGGGTATGCTTCTGGAAAGAACTACGAAAAAAAAAAGAAAGAGCCGAAGGGCTAAACGAATCATGAAAGGTCAAGGAAACGGCCTTGGCTGTCCACATGGAGTAAAAACAACTATACATTCCGCCGCGAAAATCGACAAGACAGGAGAGCCACCAATCCAAATCCATCCGAGACCTGGCGTGAAAACCAGTTGACCGGAAAACTGGTCGCGGTTTCCAACAGAAGAAAACATGGGGGCAGGAGGGGGAGACTCTGCAGGATCGGATGCCAGGCGGGGAAACAGGAACGCGCGAAAACCTACCCCGTATCGGCAGGAGAGGGCTGAGAATGACGGGTTCTGAGCCCAAGTCAATCGCGGTAAAAAAGTCATAAAGACGCTGCAGAAGATCGTGAAAGCGTGGGGAAAGGGGGTACGATCATTTCTGGGGTAGGCGGGAGCTCGTCGATCTTGAAATAGAATTAGTGACGGAGGAGTTCCTGGAGCAACTACATCCAGACCAAAGAGAAAAAAAACGCAAAAATTAGAGGCAACAGAAAAGTTCAGAGGGGGGGGGGGCCCCTAAGGAGCGAAAGCGGAAAAAGAAAGACATAATGGTAGCTAGACATCTTGGAGAAAAAAAAAAAGAGGTAGCAAAGGAGAACCTCGAAACTAGAGAAAAGATAAACAAAGATCGGTTTAAAATAGGGTCCTTACATTCTTGGCGTTATCATACTCGGATGGAGAGAGAGTCAGGAACTCGAAAACTCGTGCCTTCTTGAGGGAATGTGGGGAGAGCGGTATAGAGGGCGAGGATGAGGAACGAGGGGAAAAAGGGGAGAATGAGAAAGGATGAATTTTGCTTAAAATTATTTTCCAAGGGTTGAGGTTATCGCGGACTGGGAAGGTTTTGAGCAGCCGACAGGTTTGGGTCGGGTTTGCCTCTAGCTTGGGGGGAGGTAGGGGGCTGAGTCCAAGTCGATCAGGAATATGGGGGAAAGGAACGATTCTCTTTAAGAGCAAAAGATCAACGCAGAAGAACCAGCCATGCTCGTACATCCTCCACAAACAGGCGAGGCTCATTCTGGGGGGCAAGTTGTTACTCACCGCGCGCGGAGGGAAAAAGGAAACGTCAAGCCGGGAAAGGCCGGGGGAAGGATCACTGGTTGAGGCTCACGAATGGCAGAGGGGGGAGTAGAAGATCCAGCAGATCAACCCCCGCCAAGGTTACAGGAGAAGAGGGGGGGGGGGAATAAAACCATTTCGGTAGCCAAAAATCGGAAAAAAAAAGATAGGATTTGGTGACGACGCCGGGGGGCGGGGCGGGGAATTTATGAAGGGGTCAGCAAAAAACGGCACATGTGATCAGCCTTCAAGAGGAAAGTGGGGCATGGGGTCGGGGTAAAGGGAAGGAAGATTTCGTGCGAACAAGGCCAGGGGGGAACCCGAAGTACAGATCGACTTTCCTCCGGCGCGCTGAAAGCGTCAAAAACGAAAAAAGGGAAGGACAGAAATTCAACTATAGCCCCGCCCCGAAAGAGGATTCCTGTAAAATCTGTCAGAAAATGCCCGGAGCGAGGAATCAAGGAAAAGGTCGCGGGGATGAGGCAAAATAGAGCCGGACAATCCGCTTTGAATTCCGACCAACTTGGTAAGAGGGAGAGCTTTCTCCCGAGGGGGAACGTCGGAACTGCGCCCCGCATCCGAAGCGTCTGCGGCAGTGAACTTAGGGGGACTATTTCATTTCACCTCCAGTAGCCGCCGCCGCATGGAAGGTGAAAAGGAAGACAGATCAAAGAGAAATTAAAAAGCTCAAATAATTTTGGTCAGCAGAGCATATCTTAGGGGGGAGTCCCAAGGGGAACCAGATGGGGGTAGTAGGCCAACAGACGGACTAAAGAAAGGAGTTGTAATGAAACAGGGAAACGAAAAGCGAAACTGCCAGAAGAGAATGGCACATCAGATACGGCCATTGTCTGAGCACAGTCCGAAAGAGGTAGGGGCGGTCATTGTCTTTCGGAAAGATTCAAGAAAAGGCAGCGTCCCGCTTGCAAAAACGGTCCTAAGGAGGGGTCGAATCATTAGACCGCCGCGAGAAAAACGATCGCCTCTGACGGGAGGGGAAAAGGAAGGGGCGCGAAACCAACTCGGGAAAAGAGGAAATAAAAAGGTCGTGAAGGACGACACTGATGGCGACACGGGAAAAAATTAAAGGGCGTAAATGTTGACTCAAAATGGTTATAGGGCGGGGAAGGGAGAGGGGGGGGGGGGGGGGGGAGGAGCGACGGAAAGACGTAACGGGAACTCTAGAGCGAGAGGCTGAAGGGTGGAAGAAATCTAAGAACCGCGGCATAAGGGGTAGAAATCGCATCGAAGCGGGGCGTAAAAGAAGACCAGAGCGAAGAAGCAAAGGTGTCGATTCGGGGGGAGAAATGTGACTGGACGAACATTGGAGGATGGGTAGCGTGGGAAGACGATCGGGACCAGGTTAGACCCCCGGACCTTATCTTTAAATAAGGGAAGTGAGAGGATGCTTATGATTCAAAACGACGAGTTTAGAAAAAATGGACAGGTTCGCGTCGCTCCTCATCTTTCCCCCCGCACCTGGGCAGGAATGCGGGAGGTAGGTGCGGCACGATAAAGAAAGAGGGTCGTCGTAACAATAACTTATGTAGGAGGAAAGGAGGAGGCTCATCAGGAAAGTAGGTCAGGGTTACCGGCCGCCGGGTCTACTTTAAGAAGGAAGTTTCAATGGGGGGAAGGGAGAAAATTTATCGCGATGGAAAGAGAAACAACACGGAGAAGGAAAATAAAGATCCTTTGATTGGGGGGGGGGGGGGAAGAACCTTGCACTTCCTAAAGAAGAAATGGGCCAGTGAGACAACGGAATAGGCAGAAGGAGGAAAGAAACATCCGTTCCTCCCGTCTCAGATCAAGGAGCAAGGAAAGGAAGAGGCGCCTCTGCCGCTCCGCTGCGGGCACTAAAGTTTTGACCGTGGCAGGTCCGTCCAGGGAGGCAGAGAAGGAGTCTCATTGTATTTCGGCAAGGGGCTGAAGAAAGGGATCAAGGACAGCCATAATCAGAGGGACGAGAGCTCCAAGGGGCAGATTCATGATTGGGGAGGGAAAAAAAAGCTGAGGGGTCGATTGCCACGCTACACCGAAGAATTTTCGTTGCACAAAGAAAAAGTGCAAAAACCCCCTAAGAGGTGGGTTCAAGTCACGGGAAAAAAAATGAGACGAGGGACCGTTCCGAGCACCCCTTGCGCTATGCGGGGGCGAGTCCTTTAAGGCACATTCACAGCACGAGCTCTCCACTAATGGGAGACCACGGACGCCGGGCATAAGGAAGGGCAAGGGGACGGAAACCCGAAGGCTTATGACACCTGGGAAAGAGATCAGAAAAGTGAAGGAAGTAGGGGTGCAATTGCGATTACGAATGGCGGAAAGCTCACGCGAACCCACTGACGTAAGCAATGGGCAGGGAAATGGTCGCCCTTTTAGCGAATTGGGGGAAAGAAAGAAGAAATCGGATGTTTCCGGCTCGGCGGAAAAGGAGGAGGGGAACAGGAAGGACTGCCTTCTGAAGAAATAAAGAACGAAAGGTCAGACTCTGGGCAAAAGAACCATGGAAGAGCGGATTTTAAATCTGCGAGGGGGGGGGGGGGGTGGGGGGTTGAGGCGGCAAAGAAACGCGAATGCTTCACAAAGGTCCGCTGGAGAGGACCTCTTGCGTATCTAAAAAATGGGTTCTTGGGGCCGCAATGGACGACGAAGGAGAAGAGAGAAGGATTGAAGCCTCCTTTTACCCAAAGACTGGAAAAAAAAAGGTAAACATCGCGATTCAAGGAATCTAGGCAACTATGCCCTCCAGAAAGCATTGCGCAGAAAAAACTGCGGCGGCTAGAAGCGGCCGTCTTTCAGAAAAATCGAAAGGGGACGGGAAGGGCGAATTGATGGCAAGGCAAGTAAAAGGGAAAAAAAAGAAGAGGTAAAAAGACTTGATTGAAAGGAAAGATCGGAAGGTTTACTCCTGGAAAATGTACGGGCGGGCCGAGGATTGAAGGGAAAGGAAAAGAGGCGGGCGAGTGGTAAGCCGCCTGTACGAGACTGGGAGCAAGACTACCTCGAGAAAGAAAAATC
>Ga0179593_1330581_pt1 | contig 27926 bp, 35 predicted proteins | sample CZODoug2_1_08_16_FD_185931 | JGI IMG/M metagenome (GOLD analysis project Ga0179593, IMG submission 185931) | Vadose zone soil fungal communities from Angelo Coast Range Reserve, California, USA - CZODoug2_1_08_16fungal (PacBio error correction) | ecosystem: Environmental > Terrestrial > Soil >...
ATTGGAGTAAAAAGTTAGCAGGGCCTCCCGGGGACACCAGAGACCAGGGACAAATAGAAAAAGAAGTGGACAAAACTTCAGATCCTACCGAAGGGGAAGGGGCCGGGAAAGGGCACACCAGATAAGTTAGCAACGGGTGAAAAAAATATAGTAAACCATGGAACCGGTCTCCGTCCGAAAACCGAAAAACGCACGAGGGAGAAAAGCCAACGGTGGTCTACTTTGGCGGGAAGTTCGGGGGACGGAAAGAATTTGGCCGAAATACAGGGAGCAGCCTCATAGAGCGTCGTGAGACCTCAAAAACTACGCGAAGCACGCCATTGGGGGGGGGGATGGGGGAGGGGAGGGGGGTGCGGCTGTCCTTGGACCGCAACAAGGGAAAAAAAAGCAGAATCGCTTACGAAAAAAAAAAACGAGAAAAAGAAGACCTGGGGGGTACGGCCGTTCGCTCCAACAGAAAGAGAAAACTCTACGCCCGAAAAATCCGGGGGGGCGGCTCGCCGGCCGACTGGCAGAAAAGGTCCGATCGAGGGGGCAAAAAAAAACGCGAATATGGGTGGAGGGGAACAGCGCTCAGAAGGAGAATCACATACAACAAGAAGGGAAATCCAACCCGGGTCAGGAGGGGAACAGGAAAGAAAATCTGTCCGTGGCCTAACATCAAAACAAAGAAAAAAAAAAAAACGGCTTGGAATAAGGACGCCAAAGGAACACGAAAGTAACTACAGTGTCAATGGAAAAAAGGAAACCCCCAACAACGGCGTGTAACGGACGCCTCAAACCCGGGGGGGTGCCCCTAATTGAACGCCATCGCAAGGGAAAGGAGGCCAACACTCAATGGGACCTCCACGAAAGGAAAAAACTCAGAAAAAGCTTCAAGGGACCGGTAATACCGGCGAAAAAAACAGAAAAAGGGGAACATTCCGAACAAGGAGTCAAACAGTTGAAAGATCAGGGGCTCGATGGCAATTCCAGGCGTCGACTTGGGTGACGTGGAAAATCATGGGGGGGCACCAGAAATCGGGAAAAGAAAAAAATTGCTCAGAAACAAACCGCAGAACCCGCCGGCGACAGCGAGACAGGAGATGGATAATAGGAAGGCTTAAACAAGGCCCTAAAAGTGTGCCATCCCTTTCTACACTGACGAAGAGAAGAGAGGCTTAAAGTCAAAGACCACACTAGGAATTATCCAAACAGGGGACTGGGAGGGATGAGGACCCCAGAACAACAACATCATCAAAACTTGCTAATTTAAAAAGTATCTTCAGAAAGGAGAACAAAAACGCGAGACATGCGCACGGGGGGAAACGGCATCGGTTGTCTGGCCAGGTGGGGGGGGGGGAAATCCGGCAATAACGAAGGGAAAGATGTCAAATGCAAACCTGAGTCATCGTTGAATACGGGGGCAGCAGGGGAAAAGTAACCTTGCAGACCGCACTTGGGCCCCGCCAACGGGTCTGGAAAAGGGCAAGAAAAAAAAAAGAGTCGAAAGGACTATGTACGGGTGAGGAAGAAAAGAAACCCGAGGGTGTCAGAAGCTGCAGCCTCAACAAAAACGTTTCAGAAACGACACGATCGGAATATTGGAACAGGGGCCCGCCGAGCACACCCTGGAAGACGTCGCGGAGGGACATTAGAAAGCCCAGCAAAGCACGCGGAAACCTGAAAAAACGGACCACTCCTTGGAGCGGGGATGGACATGCCGTGACAACACCGATAAAGCAGACCACAGACTACAAACAAAAAAAAAAATGGACTCAAGGAACCCGAGCAAAAGACCATCAAAAAAAGGGGAGGGGGTCAATTGCGCGGCAGGTGTGGTGTGAGAAAGGTTGTCAAAGGGAAACTGGGCTGGGCACCAAAAAGTCGGGGGGGGGCGGCGAGGGGGATCCGGAAAGTACGTCAGGGAAAAAACCTCGAAAAATCGGTAAAAACGGACGAGAAAATCATAAAAAAAACCGGAAAGGGGGAGACTGGGGATTGGACACAGGAAAAAAATCTTGGCGAAGTACTGGAAAGGAGTAAAAAACGAGGCACCACGATCTCACGACTTCCAAAGAGACTCCAGAAAAAGGGACCTGGGGAGTGCGACAAGGGGGGGCGGATCAGGGGCGGGAAAGGGAAGTAATAAATCGGAAAAAAAGGTGGAAGTGGTGTCAGGAACAAAGAAAATGACGCAGGTCAGAAAGCTGAGGGGGGACAGATAAAGGCACGTTTCAGGTAACTAAAGGGGAATTGAGGGGGGCGAGAAGCATCACACAAAAGAAAAAGAATGAGAAAGAGTCTTAAAGAAATTCCCCTCAAAATCGGGGAACGTGGGACCTAGCCGATTACGATGAAATTACGAAAAGAAGGCAAATATTAATAATCCAAACAGGAAAAAAATGAAGATGTATTGTTGGCGGGGGGGGGAATCCGCAACTTAACTCATGTTCACAGCCAGCATTGGCCACATCGGGGAACCCAGAAATTTTTTCCAGACGCAAAACCGGGAATAAAAAAATGGGAAGGAGGCAATACACGCTCAAGCAAGCCTCCAACCACAACCAAAAGAAAAGGAAGTAAGAAACTTGGGGGTAGTACTCTTCATACTCATGGAGGGGGAAGGAGGGCGTTTGGATCCCTGGTTGGAGGGTGAGCAGGGTGTGGAGTGACTAAAGGGGTCTGGAATCAGGGGAGCCACCACAAAGCAAATCGCGCCGCCCCTTCTTTGTAAAAAATGCGTGTAACGAATAAAGTCGTGTTCCGAGTGAAAAGAAAAGATAAATATGATCACGGAACCATCAAGGAAAAGGGGGGGGTACATTGGTGGCTCGGCCACAAATTTGAAACCTCCATTAAGATCAAAAAATGGGCGAATAAAATCACTGGTCTGAAACTTGCGCGGAAACAGCATCCGCGACAGAGCTGGTTAGGAAGCCAACAAAAAAGTCCCTCAAGAAGGGCCAAAAAAAATTCGTGTAATGAGGGTTTGGCAGAAAATAATAAGGGCCGGCCAGAGAAAAGGCGATGAAAAAAGCGGGGTTTCGTATAAATGTCCACCGAAGGCAAAACAACAAAGAGGGGGGGGAAAAAATAAGGCTCAAAAAAGATAGGGAAAAAACTCCCAAATGACGAGCGTTTAGCAAAAGCAACGAAAACCGAAATCCGCCAACTGACAACATTGAAAAAGGGGGCGGGAAACTTGTCAAAGGGAAAAAGGGTGAAACATCAATACTCGCCGATAACACCAGAATCTCCAACACAATAAAAAAGATGGGTATGTATTAAAATAGAGAGTTCGGGGGGGAGCTGGCGTCCAATCTCTGGACAGAATGATTTAAGAAGAAAAAAAAAAAACAGATCCTGAGCTGGGTTTCAGTTCGGCTGAAGATTGAGGTCCGCGGGGGTTCTTGGTCATGGGCTAACGACTATGTACAACCGAAGGGGGGGTGGGGGGGGGGGCCCGACAGCGGCATGGACTACCACAAAACGAGACTGTCTGTTCATCATTGGGGTGCCAGGCAGGGAAGATTATTGCGGACAGCTAACAAGAAAACTAGATTAGGGGGGGCAAAAAAAAAAGGGACGTGCGGAAAGGAGACGCTCGTGGATGCGCCAAGGTAGGCGGGAATCGAGGCAGGCGACCGGGAATGACCACTCAGTTACGGGAAAGGGGGGGGGGGCCGAGCAAGGAAACCTTCGTGAATGCCGCGACTAAGCGTCTTCACTTCCCTGTACTCGAAATCCTTCGCGTAGGAAGGAACGCCCGAAACAAGGCGGCTCAGAGGGAAAAACACAGTTTCAACGCCCGGACCGCGAATGGGGAGGAAAGAACCGGAAGGAGAGAAACAGTAGAACACAGACGGAGCAGAACCCAGACAAGTGGGATGACTTCAGTAGTGGTTGGTCAATCCAGGGGAGCCAAACGCTAAAGTACCGGGGAAGGAACCCCATCAAACACGGGGGTGAACTCTGCGTCTAACGGCCACGCCTGACAGCTGGGGGGGACGAAATTTCCCCGGAGACAGCTAGGGGTTGACATAAAGAAAAAGGTCACAAAAAATTCATCCCTTCTTTAAAACCTGGCATGAACTAAGAAGTATTCACGAGATCGCCTTCTCCATCAGGAATTCCAAAGGGGTCTCGAAACAAAAAACGCCGCGGGAACAGAAAAATCGGCAGACGGAGAAAACGGGTATCGGCTTGAGGGCGGCGTGAACAGCAGCCTCGGGGGGGGAAGGCCCCCGCCCTGAGGTTGTCAGTGCCTTGGCGAAAAAAGACGCGAGGTGCGCCGCCAAAAAGCCATCATGTGATCGACACTTATCGCCGACCCCCCCGTGTGACTACAGGGCCAGATTCTACTGGGCGGGAAGGTTAGGGCTAGGGGAAAAAAAAAAAAAGTTTTGCATAGGGGCGAGATCGTCACAGAAAAGGGGGGAAAACAAACCATCGGGGGGAGCTGATGCACTAACAAGACGGGAAGGCGTGACGGCAGAATTTAAGAAAAAGAGAGAGAAAGGGGACAAAACTTCACCGCCGCCCAGAGGGCCATACGCCGAAACAAGGAGCACACCAGCAGAAGAAAAAACCCGAAAGAAAAGATAAAACCGGGGATTCGTCTTTTGGCAAATCGGTTAGAGCGCGGGCCAGGAAAGAACCATCACAAGCACAGAGTACGTTTCATTTCCAACGGGTGAGAAGGGCAGAAGGAAAAAGGAAGAAAAAAAAAAAAAAAAAGGGACGGGGCGAAGACTGGTTGGAGACTGAGTAGTTTTGATTAAACTGTTGGTGAGGGACTGGTTCGTAACAGAATGGAACCCCTTTGGGAGTTTGGGGGTGTTTGCGTCAACAGTCAAGAATCTTTCGCTCACCCAAAACGCTTGTAACATTCCCCAGAAACAAAAACGGGGAAGCGTGCAGGAAAGAGAGCACCAGGCGACAAAACAAGACCGCAGGAAGGAGACGGCGATTGACGGGAAATTATATTTGGGGAAAAGGAAAAACACAGCAAAGGAAAATACCAACGCCGAGGGATCAGCGTCAAATGGTAGTCCAGCCAGGCACATCCATTCAAAGTGAGCCATGGGGGGGTGAAGGGTTGTGGCTAGGCCGGGAAAATGACCTCCACCCACAGGATTAGAAAAAAGGGCGGAAAGGACTTGAAAGGCGAGTTCCACTCGGTCTCAGGAGTGACGCTACCATACCTCTTCGGGGCAGTTGATAAAAAGCGCCGGAAATGGGATAGGTCTCGGAGGCAACCTTTCAGCTTCACGGGACACCACCACTTGGGGAAAACCAAAAATGGGTCAGCAACTGCAAAACCGCTACAAACAAAAAAATGTGCCAGCCAAAGGGAAAGAAGTACGTCAACGGTCATGAGACTGCGGTGGAGAAAAAAATCTTTGAGCAGGGCAAGGAAAGGGCCATGAAGCCGAGGAGTTGTTGCACAGGTGGTTTTTTTTTTTAGAAAAAAAAAGAAAAAGGAGCAGGGGGGGAAACTCAAGTCCCCAAGAGACCACATGGATAAAAAAAAAGCCTCAACCGGGGGGGGGAGGGGGAAAACAAGGAAGAAGGGGGAACCGGTGAAGACGGGGTCCTTGAACAGGAGTAGAGTCCGCCATATTGCTAGGGGAAACGTTTCCGTTCCGGGCACAAAACGCGTCGAAAAAAAACTGAGGGCCAGGCAAGATTTCCGAAGGGAGGGAAGGGGGGGGGATGAAAAAAAAAAGGTGGGGGGTAAGGCATTGGAGCGACGGACGCCTAAAGTTCAGCAAGAAGCCAATGGGGCGTATCGAGCGAATCGGCAGCTCGGATCCAAAAAAATGATTTCTGTTGGCCAGAAGGAAAGGGGAGCAAGATGGCGGGAGAGCAAACAGCAGGCAACAGCATCAATCTTCTCAACAACAACGGTAGGGAAATAATGCCTTCGCTTGTCGGCCGCTGTTGGTGGGGCGGCACGAACAATCCAAAAGCCATAAATCTCAAATCTACGGGACCAAATGTCTCGTTCGTTAGAGGGCGAGCGGGCCGAGAAGGAGATTAAAGGGGGGATAACGAAACAAGTCGGCGGCAGGACGATTTGATTCAATCTAGACCACAATCAACAAACAAGGAAAAAACAAGTTTTTCAAGATCAAACGGAGATTCCCTCGTAACAAAAAAAGAAAAAAGAAAAAAAGGGATGGAAAGGTGGGTGCTCGAGCGGTGACTTCAATGGTCTAGATGGCAAATAAGGGCGATACATAAAACTACTTACTGGGGGACAAGGTACGCCTTACAACCCTAGGGAGGCGCGGAAGGGTTGGGGCGAAAATCCAAAAAAGCAGGGCCAGAGAAGACACTTTAAAAGATAGGAAGAAAGGGCGAGGCCCTGCTCATGGTCATCCTAAAGGACTAAAAACGCATACTTCTTAAGCAAAAGGAGGGACACAGAGGGGAGGAGGGGGGACAAAAGGAAAAACAAGAAAAAAAAGCCGTTTAACAGGAACTCAAGGGTGGTGCATAATTAACGCTTGAGGTGGTCGGTTGGGGTGGTGGGAATGTAAAAAATGGGGGGGAAAAAAGAGGAAGGTTGCAGGGGGGGAAAGAAGGGAAGAGCAACAAGGAGACCTCAAAACTAGCACTATCTTTATAAGAAACACTATCTGAAAAAAAAAGCCGTACACGGGGTCGTGTGGACCTAAAGACTAAAAAGGACAAGAACAAAGAGAGGGAAAAGGAAAGGGAGAGAAAAGCAAATAAATTATCATACAGACAGTTGGGAGGATCAACTTAAAGAAGAAAACAAACAGAAAAATCAACACGTAAAAAGGGACGGGAAAGAGGACAAAGGGGCAAATTCCCTAACCAACTCGGGGTCCTCCCGAGTCGAGGGACGATACGGGCGTCGGGGGGTAATCTTAACAAATAAAAATCAGCAAGAAAGAAGATGACCACGCACAATCGGTGACTTCTGCGGGTTAGAGCGGGCGGCACAATCCGGCCACGCAGCTGTCCCGACCGAACTGGGGGGATGGGAGTGAACAAAAAGGATGCAAATGAGAGAAAGGATGAAAATGTTCTTCAGAAAAAACAACCCAATTTCAAAGAGTTAATTACCTAAGAAACACTCAACATAAAAAAGACGAGGAAGAAGCCAGGGGGAAACGGGCTCACTATCTCTGCGGTCGATAACTCATGGAAGAGCACCAACCACGCCTACCCCTTAAAAGGAAGAAGGGAACGCGGAATGGACTGTTGAACCCTAAAGAAATCTGAATATGCCCCACAAAAGACTAATCCACAACGGGACAGAGGAAAAAAAAAAAAAAAAAAAAACGGGGGCAGAGGAGGAGGGGGGGGGCAGGGTGGGGTGGGGGGTTAGAAAAACCGAAAATGGGGGGTTTGATACTATCCGGCGTTGCAAAACCCAAGCTCGAGGGTGTGGCGCGGGATGAAGGCAAGGATATCCTTAGAACCTGGACAACTTTCCGAGTGGATCGACCACTGCAAGTGAAAACAACACTGTAGTGTGAGAAGACAAGCAAGATGTGGTAGCCGAGTGAACGAACGCTACACCCAACCTATGCAAAGAACTGATACCAACAACGAAATCAGAAACACCCGCGCCAAACCCAGGGGGAAATAGTCAAAAAAGGGGGGCAGGGGGAGGGGACTAGAAAAAAGGCAAAAAATCTGGAAAGAGCCTGTCCCGTTGGGATCGAACATATCAGGACAGACGGAAAAGACGCAGAAAAACGAAATTTCCAGGGGGTTGTCCTAACTGCGCAGCTAAAGTGTTCCAGCCAACCAAACAAACAAAACAGAAACAAGATGGGAGATCAGAAGAACGGGGAGGAGCAGAACCAGACACGCTTTACAAATTGTCACCTACACATCGAATATGAAACGATGAAGGCGGATCGATGAAGTCTTATAGTGCCAGGGGAAGAGGAAGAAAGGGGGGGGAAATGGAAAACTAAAGGGGGAAGAGATAGAAGCCTGGAATACAATAAGAATCTTCAACACCAATTCCTCTACAACAAGGGGGGGTCCAAGGGGGTCAGGAACCTTAGAAATGAAGATTAGGGAGCCATACTCATCCACGACCGGGTAACCATGATGAAAAACTACTTAATTGGAAAGACAACTTGGAAAAGTTCAGGAGTAAGAAGGAAGGGGTTGAATGAGAAAGGGTAAAAAGACAAGTGTCAGTAAAGTATTTGGGAGAAAGGAAAGATGATCCCGGAGCGCAAAAAATCGCCGAGCACATCTTTTCGGATAGGAGTCAGGAGAATAACTAAAGGGAAAGGAAGTAAAGAGTTACTATGGGACCAGGCCTAGGCGAGAAAGGCTGCTTCCAAACCATCCAACGAAGGGGGGAAGACAGGGGGACAAAAACGAAATTGACAGAAACGATGCGGAAAGGGGAAAGGTAAAACGCTTCGGAAGCGAAAGCCCGCCCGCCGAACAAAGAGGAGGGAGAGGAAAAGAAAAGCAGAGGTAAAACCAAACTACAAGCCGGGGACAATAAGAATGCCACATGACAATCAAGGTGATTGTGCAGGTGTCGAAATAAGAGACGGCAGCACGCAGGAATATTTTGCCGTCAAAAGGGTAAACAAAGCGAGGGGGGGGCAGGTGTAAAAGAAAAATGGCACAAGAAGAAAAAAAACAGACGGTTGGGGTAAGAATTCTCTCCATATAATTACACTACCACGCCCGACCGACTCAGAGGTACCTATAACGAACGAAAAAACATGCGCAGAGGCCCTCAAGAAGTTTTAGTTCACTGAAGGAATTAAAGGGGGGGACCGACAAGACGGAAAAGCAAAAGGAAAGAAAAAAAAAGAACCAAAAAAGAGAGTCACAAAAAACAACGGTTATTAAGGCGGAAAAAGAGGAGAGGGTGTACAAAAAAATGTTCTCGTCAGGAGAGGCGGGTAAAGAGTGATCAGAGAAAAGAAGACCGGAACAGGCGAGACTGGATTGGGAGGTCGGAAAAAAGGGGAAATGCTGGGAAAAGTTCTTGTAGGGGGTCGTTTTTCATGTCTCTTGGAAAACAAGGTTGAAACCACGTTTGGTTGGCCGAGAGGCCAATGGGGTAGAAAAGAAAGCAACGGAGTCGGGGCGCATAGGGGAAAATTCGAATAAGCGGAAAGATGAAAAAGGGGGCGACAGCCACAAGCACTGGATATTGGGGGGGATTATTAGCGGACAAAAAGGAGGACGCCTCTGGGTAGACGCAGAGGTCGGTAGGGGGAGACGGACAAAGAGGTGAGAAAAAAACGGGCAATTCAACGCACTCGGGGGGCGCCAGGGACGAAAATCAAAAACTTAGGGGTTCCGCCGATATAGGCAGTAAAGAGTAAGGGACTGAAAACGAAAAAAGAAAAACCGGCAGTCAGGAAAGGGCCAACGAGCGTCTCTAGGGAAGGGCCAGGGCGCAAAATGATCCTCCAAGCAAATGAAAATGAACAGAAAACACGATTTAAAACGGACAAATGGAGGAAAAGGCAGGAAAAGACAGGTCGCACTGGACGGGAAAAGGGTTGATACCTGTAGGCGCCCGCGTCCTCACAAAAAAGACGAACTCACTGGGGGTCCTACCGCGGTCGAAAGGACAAAAGGGGGGGTCGAGGAAATTCTGGTGGGTCGCTGGCAACGGACCAAAAGGAGGATTAACGCGAGGAAAAAAAAAACATCAGGAACATCAGTCCTTCACTGGGAAGTCTGCCGAGGGGAATAAAGCAGAGAAAGCGCTAACCTTCATCGTAGGCTCACAAACGTCGGCACGCCGCGGGAGCGCCCTCGGGCCAATAAAGAGAAATATGGGGGGTAGGAGGTGAGGGACAGTTTAGGAAAAAAAAGTCAACCATTACCTCTTTGACACACCGAAAAAAGTGGACGGGTAAGAGCACTGTTCTGCCCTAAAAAATCGGGCCCCCCCAAAACCAAAAAAACAAAAAAAAAAGCACGCACGGGAAAGAAGAGGGTCCAGAGAAGGTATTCGGGTTAAAAGAGAAAGGAAAAAAAAGTTTACTACCTCAAACCAGAAGAGACGTGTCTTAAGGGCCAGGTTAAGGTGAGGATCAGGGGCCTCGTTTACTCTGAAAAGACGTCCATACGGATAAAACCGATGGGGGAAATGAAAAACAGAAGGAGAATGGACTGGGTGATAACGGAACCTAAGGTACTCCATCTATATCGTGACGTTACCTCCTCCGAAACTAGAATGTTGGGGGCAAAAAAAGATAAAAAGGCCGAAACGAGAGAAAAACCAAGGCCTACGAAGGAGACCAAGTAGACGGATTTAGCACTGGTTCATTCGAAAAAATGTATTTGGGTGGGGGGCAAAGGGGGTGGGCTAAGAGAGGAAGGGGGGTGAAAGAAAAAAAAAGGCAAAACTACTCACGGAAGGTTACTTGTAAAAGGAAAATACCCAAAAAAAAGAGGGGGAAGACAAGTTGGTGGGGGGAAGCAACAAAAAGCAAAGGAAGTGGATAAAAAAAAACGCTGGGGATACCCGGGGTGGAAAAAGATAAAGAGCTTTTTTTGGAAAAAGTTGTGGAGGCTTGTTACGTTAAGCGGGCAAATTCCGGTTGGGGGGAAAAAAGGGAACCCGGCACCCTAAGAGAGAAACATCGAAGCAGTGGGGGGGTAAAAGACATTAAACGACAACACACTGCTGCGGAAAGGCGTGACAGGATCGCAAAAACGTAACACAATACACCAACCGAATAGCAAGACCAGCAAGGGGGATGGATGGGGGGAGAAAAGCGTGAGGTGCCAGGATCAAAAAAAACAACCCAAAGCTAATATCTCAACACAAACACAAACAGAACTCAGGATACAAACTTAGGTAAGGCTTATTCACTTCAGAAGGGTAAACATTTGAGGGGGGGGGGGGGGCGGAGTACCTCATCCACGACAAGAAACCAAAGATAAGAATTATTTCTGCGACTGTGAGATAAAGCAAATCTCTGGAACTCGCAACCAATGAAAGAGGAGTAGGGGGATGGGCAAGGTAAAAAAGACAAAGCGAAGGTAGATATGTTAACAGGCACCCTTACGTGAGCTGGACGGGGCGCGCACAGTGCTGGGGAGATGGTGAAAACAAAGGACGGGAAAACCAGAGGAAAATTTCAGAAAAGTGAGAGAAGGGACAAACGGTAGTTATCTCCAAAAAGTGCAAAAAAAAAGCCAAGCTGTGGGAACCGGGGGAAGACCGGAAGAGCCGGAATTTTTCATAAATACATAGGAGAAAACCTTGGGGAAAAATGACGACTGGACAAAAGAAAAAAAGGAACAGCGGGACAGAAAACTAAGACTTGTTTAGGGGAAAAACCGAGACCAGCCGTACCGAGGTGAAAAGGGACAGGGGGAGTGACCTAGAGGGGTTGGTTGTTTTAGACAAAGGTAGGCCCAAGCGAGGGGGAAAAAGTGAAAGGAGGAAAAAGAAGAACCTGCAGGGAACAAAAAGGTCAAAAGAAAGTTCAGGAAGGGGGACAGCGAAAAGTTGTTGGGAAAATCTGAAAAAGGGTTTGTTGTCAGGTGAGTCGAACGAAAGTAACCCGAATAATCGACAAAAAGAAGAAAGACAAGCAAACAGGCCCAGACTTTAGGAAATAGACGCCTCAAGCCGCCATTGGATTTGAGGGTGGAGTCGAGTTGGCGCGAGGGGGCGGGGAAAAAAAACCTAAACGCGGGCTCTCTCGAAAAACAAAAAAAGAATGAGAGAAAAGGAAGGGGCCAGAGGTGGGTGTGCGGGGACAAGGGCTTTTTGGGGGCGGGCAGCACCTCCCCACCAAACGAGGGAAGAAAGGAGTGTCAAAGACGCAGGCTGAGGAGAGAAGTCGGATGTCCTATACTATCTAGGAGGGAGGGATGTTGCGAATATTGAAGAACAACCCGCTAGAAAGATCAGACAGAAAAATGTTTTCAATAACAACCTTTCGCAAGGGCAAGGAGAAAAATCCGGGGGGCCACTCGACGGGGATGCAGAACAAAGAAAAGTTCGCAGGTTGGGCTAAGAGGACTAGTCGACTAACTACTGGGGGGGGGGGCAAGGGGGAAACAAGGCCCCTGCAAACCGTCACGTTAGCGCGATGCAAGGGCTCTCAACAACTGCCATAGAACCCTGGTTTCGTCACTTGGACTAACCGAGAAAGGGGGTAAACTAAAAAGAAAACTAAAAAAAAAGCATCGGGACTGAAACATTTCCTTTAATCAAGGCACAGAAAGAACTAGTGGCCAGACAGGTTCGAAAAAAAAAAACCAAGGAGATCAAGAAAACAAGAAAGCATCAAAGGGAAATTAGGAGGTCCAGAGGCGGCGTTTGGGCCCTGGGACACCCAAGTATTGTGGACAAAGGATAGGGAAAGTGGGGTGGACCAAAGCAACTAAACAAAAAAGAGACATCTACAAGAACAAGGGGGGGACGAAAGTGCACGAATCTAAAGCAGGCCAACTATGGAAAACTTACGACGACTGAGGACAGAGGAGGAAGTCAAAACCAGGCCGGCCAGCAAATAATTAGCCCGGGCATGGGGCACTAGGGAAAATATAACCTATACCAAGCCGAGGACCTCGGAGGCAAGGATCAACCTTTCGGAACCACTGGAATTAGCTGTCTCTCCTTCCGTAACCAAAGAAACTCTATCCACAGACGCCGACTTCTTTTAGGATGGGGGGAAGATTAAAAGAGAAACTGAGACAATCCAGCCCAGCTCTTCAAGGGCAGGGAGGGGGTTATGGTTGGGGGGTCTCACAGAAAACGCGATAAGGGCAAGCCGTCACCAAAAAACCAAGAAGGGGGGCGGGGGGGAAAGTCCCTGGGGGTAAAGGCTCGTCTAAGCAGAGGGATCTAGGACGGACGGACGACAAAAAACAAAAAAAGTTTCCAGAGCTGGAAAAACGAAAAAAAAAATCAACACGAAAAAAAACGACATCGCTAGAATTGTACCCAACAGGGTAACGCAAATCACCCGACCAAGATAAAAGGGGGAAAGGGAGGTGCAAAAAAAAACGGACCTTACCGGGGGACACCGGAAGGTCGGGTTTCTTGCTGGGAAGAGGCCCAAACGGACGCCACTACCAAAGAAACACCCGACAGAAACAGAAAATGCACGGCTCGGGGCAGGGAATTCTTCGTGGGGGTTGACTGGGGGTTGGACAAGAACAGAGGGGACCAAAGGAGGAAGGCTGAGGAAACCGGCACTTGGTCGAAAGCCAAATATTCAGGGTAAAAAACCTTCGGAGTATGACCCTGTTACCAAGTGAAAAAAACTCTGTGGAGGGCAAAACAACTCAAGGGGGGTAAAACGGGCAAAACTGAGGGACTACCGGCCGAAAAAACCGATGAAGGGGGATCAGCAAGAAACCGGCACAAACACGACCAGTACATGAGGGCAAACGGGACACCGGGGCGGTGGACCAAATGACCAAAAGACCGCGGGACACAAAAGAGACATAAGAAAATCACCTGTTGCGTAACAAACCATTACGCAAAGGGGAGGAAAGCAGAACAAAGGCAAAAACCGATGGACCGGTGAAAATACGAGGGACCCTGCCAAAGGTTTGCCACGCCAGCAGAAACGGCCGACCAGATTAGAATGCCGGAATGCCAAGGACGCGAAGGCTCGGGGCCCTATCAGCAAAATGAAAGAGGGGAAAGTATTCTCGGAGAATATCGAAAAGGAAGATTCACAGTGAAGGAGGTAATATTTTGGGGGGTGAAGAAAGGGAACCTATCATACGGGGAAAAGGCAAGTTCACGAAACAACACCAAATAATTAAACCCTACAAAAAACGTGGTGATTCTACGCAGGCAGTGTGAGAGTAATACTCTCCACGAAGTGACGGAACCATGATGAAAAGAGGGGAAGGAAATGGACAAATGATTTTGAGTTCGATTCAGAAAATACAGCATTGTCGTTGTTCAGGGGGTCGAAAAAGGGGAGCAACGGTTCTTCATCATTGGGCGAGGATGCGGAAAGCCAAAACAAGCTCGCCCGTCGACGCCTCACGTCGGAGTCAAGTAAGCTGACGGAAACGATAATAAAGAGTGACCTATTTACAGAGGGTAAAGCGAAGAAAGGGGAGGCGGTCGCGAAAGAAAGTAGCGCCGGGCCAGGGGCACGGACTGATCCGGGTAAAACAGATCAGAATCAACCCTGCCCCGCGCAAAACTTAGCGAACACCGGGAACGAAACCAAGGCAAAAAAGACAAAGGAAAGGGGGGAAATTCACCAATTCTCCTGGGTTGTGCGTTCGAAAAGAAAAAATATCCTCCGAGGGAGCCCACAGGGGGGCAAACGCGAAAAGAAATAAGGTAATACAAGCAAAAAGGGGGGAAAGTAAAATTCCCCCGACGAGAACAAACACGTCATGTTGAAGAAACCACGGGGGGAAAGAAAAAGAAACAATGAAACGAGACGCCGACAACGCGTCGTCAATCACACGAAATCACACCAACTGAAAAAAGGACGGGCGACACTTGGACTTAACTTCCTTTCAAGAATTAACGAAAAAAAAAAGCAAACGAAGAAGAAGAAAAAAAACAAAAAAGAGAGGTCAAAAAACCCGGTGGAGAAGGAAAGAAACTGTTCATCGAAAAAAAGTGACAATCGGGGATGTCCTACCTATGAAAAATCAGACTAACGTCCACAACAACGGAGCGATTTCCGGCAGGGGAGGGGGAAAGAGGGGCGGTTGAGGAAAAATTGTGAAAGGGGTCGGAACCGGCGCGGTCATCAGAGCAAGTGTGTTGGCGCGCGGAAGTTCGGAAACATGAGGGACAAAGAGGCAGGAGCGGCATGCCGAATGGGGTTAAAACATCAAGAGAAATTGGGGGAAAACAATTGCGTGGTGAGAAACGGGGGGGGGGGGTATGGCCGGTCTCGGTTTCCTATGCTCTTTGTGGCGGCGGGGCGGGAGGGGGGCCGAGAGGGGAGAACCACAGTCACACAGCATCAAACTGTCGGAATGGCACCGAGCAATAAACGTCGGATGGGGCCGGGCCGCACTCTGAGCAAAATCTCATCTTCCCGGGGAAAATGCAAAGAAGATTCACGAGTGAAAAGAAACGCCAACGAAGGCTAAGACTGGTCCGCCAGCGGAGCAAAAAGGGATCCTCTCAATAAAAGGAAAGAAAGCTCACCAGAAAGGAAAACGCCCGGATGTGTCCCAGAGTCGCAAAAAAAAGGCATGTTCCGGATGTGTGCGTAGTTTGGAAAGCCTGGTCAGGGACAGGAGGAGCGTATGAGAGCCAACTTGGATAAGGGCAGTAAAACGAACGAAAAAAAGGTGGTGAGGAAAAAGGGAGGTGTCAGCCTGCACCTACGGAACGCTCGGAAAGGGGAAGAGGGGAGGGTGTCAAGAAAAAGTCAACATCTCTGGAAAATGAAAAAAGTCTTCACTAAAAACGGATTAAGGACAAGTCGCCTTAAAAAGCGGATCATCAAAACCTCGTCACGGGAACAGGGGGGGGATGCCTAGGGAAGCCTGATAATCATTGGTTTCTCATGATGCTGTGCGTGTGAGACCAAACTAGTTCAGAAAAAGCCAACACCAGACTTTCGCGCTGTGGACTAAACTGCAGGAAGGGCAGGAAAAGAACGGGCAGCCTAGTCCAAAAGTCGCTAATCGGCAAGAGAACCGCCCGTGAAAACAACAAGGCCAGAAAGGTTAAGGGACAGCGGGGGGCCGGTCGTGGGGGGAGATAAAAGGCATCGCAAGATACGCGACCACGTCACCGGAAAGGTCAAAAAAAAAACGAATGGGTGGGAGGCACTAAAAAGGAAGCACGGAAAAAGGGGGGAGGGGATGCAAACTCGTCAAGGTGAAGCAAAGGAGCCAAAAGCCGAAGGCCGTCAGCCCAACTCCAAGACTGTGGCAAGCGCCCGGCGGGGAAAAAAGGAGAAAAAAAAAACGCCGAAAAGAAAAGAAAGGCCAACACGAAGCTCAGGACTCGATTGTTTTGGGCAACTGGCAGAGGGACGCAGGGTAAAGAAAGAAAGCAAAACCAAAAAAGGGAAGAAGTCCAGGTTGACCCACATAGAGGGGCAGAAAAAAAGGAGTTATACGAAGCCGAAAGCAAGAGGCGACCTGGCCAGGCGAAAACATCCGTTGGCATGAACTTTGGCAGGATTTCGGGAACCTTTCTGGGGGGAAAAGAGGGGGAGGGTTTGGGGGGAGGAATCGACATCCCAGATCCGCTCACGTGAAAAGGCTCCAGCAACGGATGCGGGAAGGGGACCAAAAAAGGATCCGCGCAACTGGGCAAAAAAAAACATAAAACCAAAAAACAGCACGCGAATGGGAAGGAGTATTTGAAAAAAGAAAAAAACAGCCGAACGTATCGCCCAGCGAAAACTGATCTCGTTCATGTGGGGGGGGCACCGTCGGCCGCTCCAGGAAGTCGCCCAGTTGGATGATTTCGGGGCTCTGGACGAAAAAGAAACTAAGAAAATAATAGTGATCGGACTCCGACCTGGTGGACGAATGAAGAAAATTCTCGGGCCGGGCCGTAAGGGACCGACCAACAGTGAAGGGAAGGGAGGCGTGAAGTGTGACCCCGGAAGATAGGTGTGGGAAAAAAAGTCAAAAAAGGCCGGCGGAGCTGAACACATGACCAGTGGGGGACAGAAAACCGAGAAAAAAGGGGGGGAAAAGAGGGGGCCCCAAAAACGACGACGGAAGGGCAGCACCACTGTGAGAGTCGTCAACGGGCGGGGGTGAGATCCTTGCAAAAAGGAAAACAACGCCCATCGGTGCTACAAGGGAGTAACCGGCCAAGGGAAAAGAACGAAGGCTTTGTGTATCCCTTTAGGAGAAAAAAAGGGAGCAGGGAACAGCCGTCAAAGGCGATTCCAACGTTCATCTGGAAAAAACAACCTCGTGGGGAGGGGCGCAAAAAACGGAAGACCTGGTAAAGAAAGGGTGCAGGAGGTCAGGGAAAGAGGAGAAAGGGGTGAAGAGCATGATCAACCAAAATCCACAAAGTGGGGCACCTTGCACAAAAAACGGAGCACCTTGCCAGCCCGGGGAACGATTTAGGAAGGGGACGAACGTTGAGAGGGGAAAAACTTGGGGGGGTCAGGTGGAGGGGAAGGAGAAGAGCTCCGAATAATTCGCAAACACCAAGAGAGCGGGGTATCGAGGACTTCGGCCAACGCGGCCGCGAGGCCCAAAGTGGAATTTCGGCGACAAAAATGGAAGGCGATGGCCGGGCGACCGAAAAAAAGGACAGAAAAAGCGCGCCAAAGAAGAACACACAAAAAAACAATGAGGGAAAAAAGAGATGAGAAAAAAACTGGGTTACTGCCGAGGTGAAAAGGGCCCAGCCACCACCAAATCGCAGAAGGCGCAACTCTACTTAACACCCCCGAAAATTCAAATGCAAAAAAAAGAACTGGCAAAGAAGGAGAGACATGATGAAAGAATGATGTTGCGGCCTTGCTAATAGGGTAGGCGGAAGAAAAAAGGAGGGACCAAAACCCGACACACAAGGGGCAGTCCAAACCGTTCGCCAAAGGGCCAAAATGCTGAAGAAGGGGCAACAGGGGCCCTGGAAAAAGGGGGGGGAGTAGAAAGGAGGTTGCGAACTGCAACGTCTCTAGTGGGGAAATAAACGGCACAGCACTACTACTACTACGGGTGGGCAAAGGGACAAGGCCCTGTGGGAAAAATGGAGGGAACGGTCTATGTCAAGTTTGGGCCTCAAACACTATTACATGAACTGGAATGAGAAGGTCGGGGAGGGGGGGGAGGACGGCACACTGCACTACAAATGGTCCAAAATGGAAAGAAAAACAGCAAGAAGACTTCTTCGATGGCAGAGGGAAAAGCTCACAAAAGCCAGGGGGGGACCGCCACAAGGAGAAAAAGACAAGCACCGGCTTGAAAAATGATCCAAAGGAGGGGAAATCCCAGTAGGAAGGGGGGTGGGGGTGTCCAGAGAAATCCAAGCCATGGAATGCCGACACAAAAAAAAGCGAAGCATTGATGAAGGCCGCGTCGGGACCTGGGCCAGAAAGAGAGGGAAAGCACGAAAAATCAAATCCGCCGAATGGGGTGAGGGAAACGACGACAGAAGACGAAGCTGAGTAAAAAAAGGAGCGAAGCATAACACTAGGAGGGCAGGGCTGTGCGGGGGAAAGGGGCTGAAGCCAAGGAAGAAGGGACCAAAATCATGAAAAAAAAGTGCTCTAGCAAACCGGGCCCCTACCCGAAACCCGATCACAGTTAGAGGACGTCTGGGCGATACCGGTCGTATCGGGGGTTGAAAACTACTACTTCGATCCATAAAAAAGCGCGCCCAACTCTGGGAGGGACGGGGACTGGGGTGTCGAAAAGACAACTGAAATCTGCAACGCCGGCCCGACAAAGGGTGCGGGGGCCTGTGGGACAAAATCGTCTAAGCGAGATGAGGATGAAAGGGCGAAAAGCCTCAAAAAGCTGAACGCAATGATGTTTAAAAGGGTAAAAGGACTCAACAAAACGTGTTTCAACAAAATCAAAGCGCGCAAGGGGAAAACCCACACCTGGTCGAACAGCGACGGGAGGGCGAGGAAACGCATGGAGGAAACAGAAGCAAGCGGGGAAAATGACAGCCTCCAGGGGGGATTCTTTTAAAAAAACCTGGACACTCATAGCACCACTGCCCAAAAAAAAATAGAAGCCACGTCGCATAAAAAAAAGGGGCTTCTTGTTAAAAAGTCGGGACAGAGGGGGGGGGGTTTGGTGAGAAGGGTGGAAAAGCCGCGGTGACAACAAAAAAGTAGAGTGGCGTGGCGGGCGAGGGAAGGCACACTTGAAAACGATAAGAAGGCTTTAAACAGGAAGGGGGGAGGAAACAGGCCCCGGCTCGTGCAAGTCCCCAAGACGAGGCGATGACGAGCGAGAAAACCATGCAACGGGAAAGAAAATAACTTCAAAAGGCCCAACAAAAAGATCGGGCCAAGGGACGTCACCTTTACGGTGGGGACTTAAAATCAACTAAAATCGACATAAGTCAGGACTGACCGTTTGGGGGGGGGAGGGGCGCGACCCAAATGGGTCAAATGGGAGAACAGAGCTAAAACCTAATTGGATGGGGAAGGAAGGGGGAGCATTTGGGGAAAAGAACCCAGGGACAAACGCACGGGGGGGGAACCCCATAAATGTAAACGTGACTACATCCATTCCTTGCCAAGCAGCGAATTACAATATTAATGCGATCGTACAATAAGGAAGGGAAAGAAAGGACCATGAATAAGAGTCAGAGATGTTAATGACTAAAATTGGGATCACCGAAAAAGTCCCTCCTTTCAAGAGTACACAAAAGGGACCATCCCAAAACAAATCTTGGGGTCAAGGCACGGAATTAGAATGAGCCAGAATACGCGCTGAGTCCCAAAACAGTGAACACTACTAGAAACAACAACGGGAAAGGGTCTCGAGACCTCCTGGGGGGGGGCAGTCCCCGAATGTTAAAGTCCTTTCCTGTCAAAAAATAAGGTTCAGATGCGTGAGGGCACCAGCAAAAAAACGGCCGCCCCGGACATTCGGGCAACGGTTTGGGGAGTCGCAAGGAAGCCTAAGAAGACCGGGAAGGGATCGAGAAAAAGGGCGGGCACCTCACTAAAGGTTAATTGCTGCGACAATGGGGGGGGGGGCCAAAAGCTATGTGAACGGAAAATCCCTGTGCAACGCCGTGTAAACCAAAACAGGGAGAGGAACAAAAAGCCTCGTATAAAGAAAAGCATACTAAACGACAAGTCCGAAAGAAGTATTCCAAAGAGTGAATTTGTGAGTGGGTTCAATATGAATTGGCCGCCCGGGCCCCGCGAATTGCGAGTGAACAGAAGCGCGGGTGTGGTGGCAACGTAGAAAAGGCCGAAAAAAAAAAAAGAAGGGGTTGGAACCGCCCGAAAAGAAAGGAAACGACAGAACGCATCCCAGAAACGGGGACACAAACAGATCGGTTTGAAAGCACGACGAAAAAAAAAAATCCGCCTCCACCGCGGACGGGGTTAACTGCCAAACTTCATAAGGGTAAGAAAGGGAGCGACGACGCCAAAAGAAAGAAAAATCTAATACTGACAAAAAAAAAAAAAAAGGGGGAGAAAGAAGGGAGAGAAGTCTCAAACGGCCGTCGTCGATGGGGGAAAATACCTGGATGAAGCCACCAGGAAAGAGAGGGGGAGGCTGTCAGGGGAACACTGGAACGAGGGGAGGGAGGGGAGGGTGGGCGTTTTGGGAAAGTTGGGACAAAAAAGGACGCGGTATTCAACCACGTTGGCGCGCCATTTTTGGATACGCAACCGCGCCCTGAAATGTTCATCAAGAAGGCGCTTAAACAAAAAACGAGTCTTTCGAAAAAAAAAAGAAAAAAAAACGAGAAAATTGGGCGCTTCTTTGGCAAAAAAAAATGGTCGGCCGCTCGGGGGCAAGTAAGCGTAGGGGGGGTAAGTCTAGGGAGGAAGAAGCGTGCAAAAAAGGAAAAAAGGGGGAGGCCTGCATCGGGAAAGGGGTATATCACCAAATTCGTAGGGTGCCGAACGCCTCATGAGATCTGGCCAAAAACTGGTGACTCCAAACAGAGAGTCAATCGGCAGGAAGGAGGGGAAACGCCGACACACGACGATGGCGGGCAGGGAACCGGACTCAACTAAACCTCGCAAGGGGTGGGGAACCGGCTCAACCTTTGAAAAGACAATACACGCAATGCAGGGTCAATCAAAAAAAAAAGGGAGGGGAAGGAGGAGGCAATCCTGTAAAAGGGGAGAGAAGTAGTGCAAAAAAAACCAAATCCACTGGGTCCTAACAGACGGAGACGGCCAACCTAAAAAAGGGGGACGGGAATGCTTGTAAGCTGGCCCGTCGGAAAGCCTAGCTTTCCCAGACTTCCTGCAACACAAGACTGGGAACATCCTTTCGGAAGGGGGGGGGGGGGGAAGGACTTCCTAAAAAACTAACTTGTCTTGACGAAAAGGGGGGGAACAGAGCATTCGCAGGGGGGGATCGTCCCGGCATCTGAGACGCCTCTGCTCTAGAGACCAAGCGGGTTTAGGGAGGGAAAAAAAAAGCGGGGCAGAAAAACATCCAAAAAACGTTCAAACGACCAAGTCGGGTTTCGCGATGTGTCAGGGGACCAGGAGAGGGGGTCGAACCACGGGAAAGGGGATGAAATAGGGGGTGGCAGCACCCAACACGGTGACGAAACGCCAGATAGAAAGGGGGGGGGGGGAGCGTGGAGGTCGTGAGGTCCAGTGTGGCATAAGGGGGGGGAAGGGAGGCTCGCCTCGCAAGTAAAGTGGATGCACTAAAAAAGAAGCACGGACGGATCCAACCTCGAAGGTGAAGAAAAGAACGGGGAGATCGAGAACGAAAACCTTCCGCCTCGAATGTTGGCCCCCGCCGAGGGGGGAAAAGAAAGAAAAAAAAAACCGAGAACAACCAAAAAGGGACTAATGGGAAAAAGCAGGGGCTCAATGTGTGTGGGCAGGGTTGGGCGGGAAAAAGATAGGAAAAACCAGGAAAGACACCCTCAGAAAGGCGTTACAGGAAAGGAAGAGGTGACGCCACAATCCATGGAAAAGTCGCACGAGCTCAGAGTCAAACCGGCGAGCGAAGTTCGTTGCTGTACGTTTTTTTTAGGGTTCGTACCTTCGGAAAAAAGGAGGGGGGGGGTTTTGTCTGTCATCACCGAAAGATCTATCAGCCGAAACTGTAAAGAAGCCCGGCGGCGGGACGTCCCCGTGCAGGAGCAAAAACCAGGGAAAAACGACACCAGCCGGCAGCCCGAGGAATTGAAGAAGTCGTAGGGGAAGAGAACAAAAACGAACAAACGCAAACAACTTTGATTCCGTGGTTCAGGGGGGGGGGTAGGCCCGCAGCTCATTGAAATTGACAGGGGTTGAAGGAAAAAATTTTTGGGGCTCTGGCTCAGCACCCGAAACCAAAACAAAACGGATAATAAGAAAAGGGGGGGAAGCGTCGACATTGGGGGATAAGCCGCAGTTTCTCAACGTAAAGGAACGAAACCATTCGCGGCGTCCAGAAAGAGGAAACTTTCCCAGGTCCAGCCCGGGGAATATGTCGACGGCCGTAGGAAGGACTGCTGCGGAGGGGCACGGCAAAAACTGGGGCAAAGTTGTCCAAAAAAAAAACTACGACGCGAAGGGGAAACAGCCCAGGGAGGGCTACAACGTCCACGGGTGGGGAGAGCAAACTTGGGGGAAAGAAGAAAAGAGGACCAGTATTACCGGCATGCAAAGAAAGGTTGTTTTCCTTGGGGAAAAACATTAAAAAAATTCCCGGACGTCCCGAAGCGATGAAAGGCTTCATTGCAAGGAATAACGGTGGGTTGGGTGAGGCAAAAAGCAGGGTAAACGTACCGGGAGGTGAAAGAACAGGGGTAAGGGGGGGAACCCATTAGTAGAGACAAAAAGTGATGCCAAGAAAAAATGTAGACGGGGACCGGGGGTCACTGCAAAAGGGGAGGGACGAGCCCAGGAAGAAAGGCGAAGGGTCGCCGTCGCGGTGTTTGTAGAGGAAAAGGGGGTCAGGTGGGGGAAGGGGAAGGGGCGACGCGAAACTTTGCAAAGACGCAGCCGCCAACCCAACCCATATGTAGGGCGAACTTCGGCCACATCGCGCGAGCCGCGGGTTAGACCGGGAGGGGGTCAGTGCGTCGGGGGGAGGGGAACACTCAACAAGGAAGGAAAAAAAAAAAAAAAGAGAGCCTCCCTCTCCAAACCACGAACGGTGAGTCAAACGCGGGGTATACCGCTTGGTTTTGCGGGGGAGAACCCATAATATCGAACGCCGAAGTCAGGGAGGGGGAGCCGGAAGGAAGGGCGGAAGCAACGCGAGTCTCTCGGAAAAACGATCGCTCTAAATTGCCGGGCCCCAGGCGAATATTTCCGGCAACCGGAAAGTCGCCGAATCACCGGGAACAAAAATTTTCAGAAAAGGAAAAGAAAACCGTTTCGCGGACCGTCGAAGAAGGGCCCGGGAAGAAACGGTTAGAGAAAGGGAGACGGACACGGGAGGAGATTGGGACAAAGACGTCCAGGGCTCTACTAGAAAGGGGGGGGGGAAGGGGGAACCGGCTAACCTTCCGTTACGAAGCGCAAGCGTTTGTTGGGCCTCAACAAAGGAGGCGATGAACGCCTGGAACGCTGACGGAAGGAAGAAGACAAACGGGGGGCTCAAGTGGTCGAAGAAAAAGGGGGGGGGGGAAAGAAAAAAATCAAGCGGGTAATGACGGTAAGACACAGATGGGGCGGGACATGGAAAAAAGAATCAAGGGACAAGGGGGGAAAGACTCAAGGGGCTGAAATTAAAAAAACGGACAAACGGAGTTTTGTGTTGACGGGAAAGAGCAAAAACAAAGAACGGTGCCGTGAGAACAGCAACCCAAAGCCAAAGGCGAACATCTATTCCTAAATGGGAAAGAAAGAAGAAAAAGAAGGGAAAAGCCGCAAGGGGGTAAGCATTGACAACGAACAGAGAAAAGACTTCGCTTTTGGGGCAAAAAGGTCGCGCCCAGAACAAGTAAGGAATCAAAAAAAGGGGGGGAGGGGGGGGAAAAAAAGGGAGGTGCGGCCACCAAAAAAGGAAAAACCGGGGGGCGATGGATTAACTGCAGAAGGAAGAACAGGGAAAAACGTCGATTCCAGGGTCGCGCCCGGGGGTGACGAGAATAAGTGGGGAGGATGGGATCTACAATGGGACGTCGTAAAAATAAAACGAGCGGGGAGGGCTGGTGGGAGCAGGGCGCGATCAAAGGAACGCAGTTCCCGCAGAGTGGACCTGTTACACAAGGCCGAATGAAAGATATGACTGGCTGTACCGAAAACACCCCTTGTCAAAGGAAGAACGGACAAAGCCTAAAACCAAACGGAACATGAATCTCGGAGAGGGGAACCATGGAAAGCCGAGCATCGCTTCAAGAGAAAAAAAAAGTAAGGAGGCAAAACACAGCCACGGCGTGAAACCTGGGTCCACGGCCTGGAATTCGAACATGTCTTTTTTTTTTGGGGTTCAGGGAGGAAAATCGTAAAAAGAAAAGTTGCCCCACAAAAATAGCCCCGGAAGACATCGCACGGGGGCTTTCGTTTCGTTGACGTACGAGTGTTTCGAATTTTTTGTTGGGGGGGTCCGCCGGGCGGGGAAAAAAAAAGTCGAGTGCTCTTCATGGAAACCGGCACAAGAAGATCTAAAAACCACAACGAAAATCGGGGGAAAAAAAAGGGGGACACGGGTCCCCTTGAAAACCTGGGTTGCAATCCCAAACGAAAGTGGAGGAGAATGAAACTAAAGACGAAAAAACAGAAACCCAAAAAAATGAACTTGATCAAAAGGAGGAAAAACCAGAGACCAGTGTACTTTGAAAGGTTTCAGCCACCGTGGTCGGGTTAATCGTCCCCGAATACAAGAGACATAGGCTTGAACCGGTTTGTCTCAATGAGCGCTGAAATGCGAAAAAAAACCGAATGTTCAGGGGGCATGGAAAACGGGTCCGGAATGGGGGAACACGTGGGGCCCAGCATCACGCAAGGAAACCAAATGCGATCGCGTACGAGGAACCGAACGTAAAATGTACGATGGGGGTGGATCTTGAGAAAGTCGAGGAAATGGACGGAATAAGATGAGAAAGGGGGGGGGTGAAGCAGTAAGAAGGGAGAAAGTCGGGGTCACACCCGGGGGGCATCGTAAAAACAAGCAATTGAAGAGAACCAGCTGTGGGACAGAGACACGCCGTAGAAGGGGGAAAAAGAGGAAGGGAAGCTACGCTCCTTCAGACAAGGATGAACAGGAGGGGGCAAAACAAAACAACTTGGCGGGAGTGGAGGAAAACCGCAAAGAGTGTCCAGGTCAAGAAGGTTTAGCAGGTTTCTTCCAGACAAAAGGGAAAAAAAGTGCCCAAACCGGAGGCGGAAAAAGAGACAAAAAAAACCTGTCTGGGGACGGCGGGATCGCTACGGGCCCGATTAAGATCGTTCAATCTAGGGGAACGGAGAGGGGGGAAAAGGGAAAGAGGAAGGTTCACACACGAAAGTGACTTGGCGCGGTTTGGACACCATACAAAGATTGACGCACGGAAAAGGAGCACAACTGAAGAATAAATCCTAATGCAAAAAAGCCCAGCGTACTAGGAAGAGGCCGGGGCCGACAAGGGCCCGCAAAAAAAACCCCAGCTCTGTAATGGGGGGAGTGTACGGAAAAAGAGTAGCGCTAAGGAGGGGGATGTAAAGAACTCGGGTGAAAAATAACGCCGCGTGCAAACAAGTGTGTTAAGGGCCGCAGCAAGAATAAATGAAAAAGCCCGCAAGGAAGCGGGAAAAACAACTGAAACGACCGTCCAGGCGGCAAAGCTGCCAAAGAAACTTTTAAAGCAGGTAGACCAAAGGGGAAATCCCGAGAACCGACCCCAAGAAAAATTCAGGAAACAACAACAACGGGAAGGAGGAAAATATAAAGAACTGTTTCAGCGGGGGGGGCGTCGTCCGTCTTTGGATACCTGGAAGCACGACTACGTCGCAGGAACTGAGAACCGGATTTCTGGTCATGGGGCTGTCAATGAGGTGGTCCGGTCGGCAGTTGTCGGTTGGAGGATCAGGGGCGCGGGAGTCAAATTTGGGTTTTTGTGCGCAGGCAATGGTCACTAAAAAAAAAAACAAACCTCCGGCAGGTGGGGAAAAAGGGCCCGCGGACCAGGGGGGAGGAGAGTATTGAAAAAAAGCACATCACTGAGAAGTTGCAATCATTCCACTTGCCTTGGAAAACGTGCCCGGACTGCGGTTACTACGCCGGGGGGGGAGCGGCCCTGATAGAAAGAAGGTGGCGAAGTGTCCTTTACCGCAAGGGGGACGGCAATGTCCGACAAGTCACAACGCGGGAAGGTTGCCGAAGCCTCCGCTCAGACTTCAGTGGTTACTCTTAACAACACCTTCAAAAGAGGGCAAAAGTATCAAAATACACTCCTAACCGCAGGAACGGAAGCAAAAAAACGCAGACGGGCAACTTATCCCCTCATTATGAAAACCGGGCAACTCACGTAGGGACGGTGAAACAACTGCCAAGGGCATTGGACGAAGAGGGAAAGAAAAAGGGGGTGTTCGGCCAACGTGTATTGTTCAATAAGTGGAAAAAAAATGGGCCGTCGGTCACTCGCTCAATGAGAGGCGTCAGGACAGAACCGAAACGGGGGGGGGGGAGGAGGAGCGGGGGAACGCTCTGCAGGCCGTCGGATTTTGCCTCGTCTTAACCAAAAGCTTACAAGAGGGGCGCCGGGGAGTAGTCCAAGCAACTTAGGGAGGAAGAAAACTCAGTCCGCGAAATCGGCCCGGCCGGGGGGGAGGCGCCATAAAGAGTAACCAACTGTTCGGCGGGATGCTGGGGGGGAGGGGGGGAAAAAATGCAAAACTAATACACCCCAAAATTCGGGGAGCAAAGCTGTCTTGAAACCTGCAGCCAGGGAGAGGACACGGCAACCCTAGCGAATACGTCTACGGCAAACCCACCACCGGGGGGGAAAAGGACCGGCCCACAGAGCTAATGGGGGGGGGGGGAGGAAGGGGGGTGTACGGGTCGTATCCATTCAAGGTCGCAGCTCACGCGCCATTCAAAAAGGCGATGGGGTGATCAAGAAAAAATAGCACGTGACCGGGTCTAGAAAGACGAAGGTTGAAGACGAGAGAGGGAAAAAGGGGCCGGCCCCCGCCCGCACTCACGAAACCGGGGGGGAAAACAAACACAAAGCGAGAAGCCCAAAACCAACGGGAGAGAAAAAAGGAAAAATCCGGGCTTTCGATTTTGTTTGGGACATTTGCTAAAGGACGGAAGAAAGGGGAAGGGGAACCGAAAGCCCTGAGAAGTCAGGAAGTATGACGCAGACAAAGTTTTAATCACAGACTCAGGCGAAAAGTCCAGGCGAGCGAGTGATAACTTTTGTAGTCGGAGAAAAGCCTTTCTTGGGAAAAAAAGGGGGGTGTTTTCTTCAAACGTCCCTGAGTCTCATCTCGCCGGGCATTGTGAGGCTCCCTGCCAAACGGAGTTGCGGGGAAGCCGGTGGGAAAACGTGAACGAAATGATACACCAAAGCCGAACAAAGCGCAGAAGATGGGGGAAGAGGTAGGATGGGGGCCTATCACCAGAACACCGAATTCGAACCAGGGATCGCTTCCCTGGGGTCAATTCGGCCAAAGTCAGTCAAATTTGCCAGTTTTGATATTTTGGGGGGGTCTGGGGGGGAAGAAAGGGGGCCCCCATCAACCACCAAAAACAAGGAATAATAGTGCTGGGCCGAGGATTTTTAAGAGCTTCTCCAGGGAAAGGGGGTCAAAGTAAGGAACCGACCCAATTTCTGACGCTGAACGGAAATTTTCAAAAGGAAGGGAGAAAAAAAAAAAAAAAGGCCGCCGACTGCTATCTTCTGACGCCAACGGGCAAAGAAAGCAAATGGTCCACCGGCAAAAACCGATGGACTGCCGTAAGTTCAAGACCCAGGAAAGAGAGAGTCACCGGGGAAGGGGATTCTTCCTTGAGGAACAAAAAAAAAGAGGGTGCGCGGGGTACCCGACTGTTGTAGTCACAGGGAGAGGTTCACCAGTCCCCCGAAGAAGAAGGTTGCCAGAGGGGAAGAGGAAATACGTTGGGAGAAAAAAAAAAAAAGGCAGCAAAAAGACCGAGTGCGGGATGCCAGTAGTAAGTAAGATCAGGATAAAACTACAACTGTGCCCGTTAGGCAACCGCAGAGAAACCCCCTGCAGAAAGGCAACTGATTCAAAACAAAAAAACTAACGGGTGAGAGGAACTTTTTGGGAGTCAAGCAAAAACCGCTTGCCTAATATTCGCAGAAACGCCATAGGCCGTAGAGACACCGGACTGGAGGGAAACTAAGCGAGCCGCCCGTATTTGCGGGGGAGGGGAGGGGACCGGGCGGGAAAAAAAACAGCGAGACAAGAGAAGGA
>Ga0179593_1448177_pt1 | contig 27926 bp, 33 predicted proteins | sample CZODoug2_1_08_16_FD_185931 | JGI IMG/M metagenome (GOLD analysis project Ga0179593, IMG submission 185931) | Vadose zone soil fungal communities from Angelo Coast Range Reserve, California, USA - CZODoug2_1_08_16fungal (PacBio error correction) | ecosystem: Environmental > Terrestrial > Soil >...
CTAGATGAATGGGGGGGGCCTCTAGTCAGGGGGGGGGGTTAGGGGGAAAAAAAGAAGCAACTAACAATCGAACATCAAAGAGACATGACCTTTTAAATTAAATCATCGAGGTCACTGAACCGGGGTTCCAACAAAAGAACGGCGGGAATCCAAAGAAGGGGTGGGGGGTTTCTGGAAAAGAGCCTTAGTGTTAATCACACCTCCTCCGGGGGCGGAGGCATTCATCAAAAAGGTGAGGGAGAGGGGGACTTGTGTTTTGAGAAATCGAATGAGGGGGATGGCCAAGGGCAAGAGGGGCCGCGTGCAAAAAACAGTCTTAAGAAACGGGCGGCTTTCTCGAACGCACCAAAAAGGGGTAATGAGGGGGGATGGTAAAGTGGCTTTTTTCACCAGGGAAAGACGGTTGCTCGGAAAGTGTTGGGGGGGGAAACATACAATGCATTGAGAAGAAAAAGGATCATGATAAAGGGTATGGATAAACCGGGGTGGAGAACGTGGAATCCGAATCGGAGGGAGGGGAGCTTCAAAAGCATGCTCTGTGAAAATAGGTGCTAGAACAAGGGTAGCCAGCCGACCCTGCAAAAAAAAACGTTAGGACACCAGTGGGAAAAACACAGGTGAGAAGACCACGTGTAACGCCTACAACAAGGAATCAAAGGGGTGGGGGGGGGGAAAAAAAAAGGGGGGGGGGAAAAAAAGAAGGGAACTCTGACCCGCCATTCATGAGGAAGGAGCCAAAGGAGAAAACGTTGGGAAGCGCAAGTACTTAACACAGGCAGGTACCGGGTTGACGGGGGGAAAGTCGAAGTCAGTTGAAACGGAAAGTCTCAAGGTGAAAAAAAAGAAGGAAAAAGGCGGGAAAGGCCGACCTTAATGACGGCAAAAAGAAAAACGGGGATGAGGAACAACGCGAAGGGAGGAAACCTATAAACGAAATGATGGTGGAAAGAGAGAAGGTGGAGCAAAGGAGTATTGGGAAAGGAAAGAAAAGCGCAATGAAGGGGGTTGTTGGGTATTGGAGAAAAAATACTCTGGGCAGCTGGTATTCAAGAAGGGTGGGCGGGGCAATCGACGTCACGTGAAACCGTCGATTACTGCAAGGTTAGGGGCACAATTATTGAGGGAAAGAGGCGGTCGTCATAGCGTTCTCCGACGTTTTTCGGGGATACAGAACCTAGGCGAAAGGCACGGGGAGGAATGGGGAAACGGGGGACGAGCCTTGAAAAGGGATTAGGTCTCTGTGAAGACAGCAGGCGCTAGGAGAGGGTCAAAAGATCGCGACGTGAAGTAGAGTACTATCGGGGTGAGCAAGTTCCAAGAGACCGGGGCAGGGACATGAAAAGCCTAGGATATTGATTTTCTGCACGGGGATTGCTTCACATCGCAAGGAGTATGGGGGGGGAACACTGAATCGTTCAGTGTAAGTGGTGGGCTGAGGGGGGGGGGGGGGGGGGGGACCCTCAAGGCAAATCAGTGGGGGGAAAGTTGGGCCAGGGAAGTGGCAGACGTGTGAGTGCATACGAAAGAGACTACCTTCATCACGTTTCGAGAATTGACGAAAGTTGTAACATCGCTCTTTCAGCGGAAGTCACAGGTCCAGAACATAACGAAAACATGGGGTTGATTAAGCCTAAAGAAGAAGACGTGTAGGGTAGAGCGATACAGAAATGGGAGTATTCGAAATGAAACAACTTTCCAAGGTCTTCGTTAATAAGAAAAAGAGTTCGGCCGGTCCGGTGAGAATACGAGCGCACCAGAAACAAAAGCAGGGGTGAAGACTTGCAGGAAGGGGTCTATTCAAGGACCTGGGGGTTTGAGTCTTGCCAAAGAAAGGAGGATTCACCGGGGGAGGCGTAGGATTCCTCCAGATCCGGGGTCGGTCTACGAGGGGGGGGAACTAGCGCAAGAAGGGCGAAAGAAGTTGGAGGGATTCCAACAGAAAGGGAACAGGGGACCGAGTTGTGTTAAAGGGTCGATTGATGCGCAGTAGGATTATCTCGTGTCCGAAATGGCATCAAGAGGTGCTTGAAAAGGATACTTATTCGGAGAGGCAGGGAAGAAGCAGGGGAAAATGGAGACACAAGGGGGGAGAGAGGGACGTAGGGGGGGGGGGGGGGGGGTATTGGGTTTTTTTCCTAAGGGCTTTTCAAACGAACAGGGTATTAAAACTCGAATCAAGATGATGTGGGAATTGCCGGTCTGGTTAGGGGAACGTCTGATGGTGGGGAGGTAAGGTCGGCCAGAAAAAAAAAAAAATTTGGAAAAAAAAAATCCTCAAATAAGTGATTTCTCGGGAGAGATTAAGCGAAGATGGGGGCAAACCAGAAATATGGCTGGGCTTTGAAGGGATTACTGCGCCACCATTGGCAGAGCACGATACAGCAGTCAATGAGAAGGCAAAAGGGACGTTTGGGGTGAGGGGGGGAATCTCCAAGTGAAACTAAGGTTTCACAAGAGGAAAAGTTCCATTCAACTTTCTGCGGCCTCAAACCAAAAAATGAACTCATCGTCCGGCAAGGTCACGAATCAGCGGCACTTGGCATGGCCGCAATCGGATCTCGAACCCACGGGGACTTGAGACAAAGTTTATTCACCAAGTGGGGGGAAGTGCAGGGAACACTGGCAAGACCGCTAGCAGTAAAAGGGAGTAAAACGGAAAAAAAATAGTCCAAAAATTCTGTATATTCCTCCCGGTCTCTGGATGGTAAAGGAAATTCAGAAGTTTGACAAAGATTAGCCCGAAGTCATAACCTCACCAGCCAAAACAGGGAAGTCTACGCAGGAGGATCGGGGGGCTCAGTGTTGGGGGGAGGGGTGGGATACAGCCCGCAGGGTGTTTTCTTCAGAAAGGGTTTGATAGTAAGGGGAAGTCAAAGGCTAACGAAAGGTCATCGGAAAAGAGAACGGCTTAATCACTATTCCACCTTGGACTTATCACTGAAACGTTCTAGCTGGGAACAAATGCAGGATGGGAGGAGGATGCAAGAAATAGGAGGGGTGTCGCCGACTGAATTGTAGAAAACTGTAAGGTTACGAAGGGGGGGACGGTATAAGGAAGGGGTGAATAAAAGTCTCCTGCAGGAGGTGGCGACGAGAGGAAAAGGGGGGGAACATTCTGATGCTTGTAAAAAAAGACAGTACTGTTTGAGGGGGGACCCGGTAGGGGAGGGTTTGAGCTTGTTCACGATAATGGAGTGAACGGAAGAAAAAACAACCTCCAGGTGGACGACAGAAGAGAGGAGGGTTCAGAATGAAGGGAAAATTAAGACTACGATTGACACTTAGACAAAAGTAAGGGTATATGTGTATACTAGGGAGGAGGGCTCTGCAGGGGTGAGGTGCGGGAATAAATAGCGAGACAAGAACATGTGGGCAGGGGGGGAAAAAAGGGCCTCAGAACCATACGCGTCAGCAATAAAATATTGTTATGATCTCGTACGGGCAGGCCGGAGAAAAAAGTCGCAAAGAGAAAATGAAAGCAACAGAATATTGACGGGGGGTGAAGACCACGAATACAAACAAAAAAAGGGGAAAGGGAGGAGCAACGTAGACTCAATTAAAAGTTGGTCTTACTCGGGGGGAGGGAAAGGGAAGCCTGAGATACCTAGAGCAGAAGAGAGAAATTGAGAAAGGATGACGTATGATTGAATGGATGCAGCACACTGGATCCCGGCCAACTTGGGTCTTGTTGGGGGGAGGAACTCTGAGGGGTACTGCAGAAAAATGAATCCGAGAAAAAAAGCATCGGATGAAGAAATCGGATTTGCTAATCTTGGACAACGGAGTAAACCTTCAAGGGCAACATAAACAAGAGTCTACTTCGCACCTTGGGGGGGGGGTGGGCGAGCCAGGGGGGAAATATTGAGAATGAAAATTAGTTGACCGTTAAAAAAGACTACTCGAGGGAATCACCCCAAAACAAGTGGCGGCTCGGTTGTACCAGACAGTAAGAATTGGAAGATTCTGGGAGCAACGACGAATGGAGACTCAGAGGTGAAAAGTACGATGTATACGTCATGGGCTTATATAGTGGGAGACAAGGAGGAGTCGGGAAAGGAACCCTCGATTAGGGATAGAGTAATCGCCGGCATTTACACGAATCGTCGGGCAAGCTAGAGGGTACGAAGTAAAAACTGAAAGTGGAGGAAGCCGTGCGATGTGGCTTTCGCAGGACAGGGTCGAGGTGTCTTAAAAAGGGAGCAACTCTGAGAAGCCCTAGCAAACATTATTGGAGTAGGGGTTAACTACTAGGGCCCCACTTACCAGAGGAAAGGAGAGATGGGTGTGAGACGTTTCGAAGGAAGGCTCAAAAAAGCTTGCAACGATGAAAGGGACAGGACCAGTCCGGAATGGAGGAAAATAGGGAAGAACGGCGCAATGTGCGGGAAAATCATCGAGGTGTCCGCAAGTGGACGCGAGGAGGTGAACAGAGGTGGAGCTTGGGCACGAATGGGGGAGGGTGCGAGATGAAGGGGGGCAGTAAAGGGGGATGGTATCGGGGGGGAAAAGCCGAAGATTGCCGCATCTGCAGAATGTTCCTAAATCGTAAAGGGTTGTTTGGGGGCAGGAAAAAAATACCGTTTGGGAATAATATGGGCCTGTGGGAACGTAGGAAAGTTGGAGCTCAAAGAAAGTGCATGTGAGTTATAAGCATTGGGGAAGACGGGAGACTCCAAGGAGAAAACAGAATGACCCGTGAAAGTGGGGGGCAAAACTCTTCTCTGAAAGAACTCTGCAGTCGCAATGGGGAACATTATGAGGCGGGGGGGGCAAAAAATGGTCAAAAAACAAATCAGAAGTGGAAAAAAGACACTTACAGCTTGAGAAATAGGAGCGGGTTACTAACGCAAGGAGGGGGGGGGAGGTGAAGGCAGGACCGTAAATAAAAAAACCAAAAGGCTAAAAAAGAGCGGAAAATAGAGGCAATTGGGAACATGGGTGAGATTAGAGGATACGACTTATCTCCTGCCGAGAATGGGGGGAAATTGAACCGGGATTAAATAAAACCAGGATAAAACAAGTACTGAGGGGCCGAAAAGAGGGGAAAGGAAAAACCGGGTCCTTGGGGTTGCGGAGTCTAAAGAATAAAGTCCAAAATAAAAGGTTTCTAAAAAGGAGGGAAAAAACCCAACAGGGAAGGAAAATACAAGGCCGTAAGGGCAAGGGCTAGGAAATAATCGAGCGAAGGCACGTGAACGAATGCCAAAAAGGATCAAAATTTGGTATGGAGAGCTTGGACCACCCGCCGAAGCGGGTCTGTAAGGGGGGAAGAGGAATTGGGGCCGGGTGGAGAGCAGTTCCGCAATCGCCAGTAATAAGAGGGCTCACACTTGAGAGTCAAGGGGGATGGGCGAAACAATGTATGAGAGGGGGACGAATGTAGAAGGACTAAAGAAACGAAGGACCGAGAGTTCGGGGCAGAAACAACCTAAAGGAAAAGTTAAACCGTGTACAAAGAGAAAGAAGACACTCAAGAGGCGTCCGACGAAGGGGGGACGGGATTTCTCAGTGTTCTCATCCACTTCGACCTATGTTGACGCAAACCAGGGGGGGGGGAAAAGGAAAATGAAGAAACCAAAAACTTGAACAAAAAGGCACAAAAGTAAGTGCGAGGAGGGGGGAGAAAAAGGCTCGCTAGAAAAAAAAGGAGGGAGAATCTGGCCTCTTCCTCGAATCTGACTGCAGAAATGTAAGGGTCAACGCAGATCAGAAGACGAGAAAAAAGGGCCAAGTATGAAAAAAAAAAATGGAAGGACGAAAAATCGCCTTAATCCACGTGTGGCAGAAAAGACAAAACGAGGGTTTCAGAAGTATTTGCACGCAAGATCGCCTAGTTTACACAACCAGGCAAGTAAGCGACGGTGAAAAGGTCGATTGGCTCAAAAAGATGGGCAAAAAAACCAAACGGAGGCGCGAAAAAAAACACCAACAGTGCGAAAGGAAAAAGGGGAAAGGGGACTTCAAGGAGGGAAGACTTCGAGCAGGGGGGGTCTTTGTGCATTTGGGTTGCTTCATCACTCGCGCGAACGGGTTGTAAAACGCCGGTCGGGGATGCAGGGGACGGGCATTTTCATACGGGCTTGTGCACGCCGGCTTCAAAGTGGGGAAAAGGGAGTCAAAGAGGAATGAAAGGGAAGGTAGGAAAAACGGTAAGCACATATGTGGCCGGAAAGGGAGGAAAGATCCCCGTGTAGCAATTGAAAGATGAAAAAGGGGGAAGGGAAAAAAAAATTGATGGGATGGGGACCGGGATGTGTGAGGAAAATGTGTGAACGGTAGGCACCAGACGGAGAAGGGAGGGGCTAAAGGGTGGCGGGCGAAAGATTTCGAAAAAGAGGGATTGAAAAAGGAAAAAGGGAAAAGCATGGTAAAGGGAGAACAAAACGACGGGGTTGATTGTACACAGGGACAAGAATCCAAAAGAAATTAGCCGTCAGAAGGAAGATCCCGGATGGGAGAGCCTGTTCAGCGGAACGGATACGGGGAAAATCTAAAACGGCAAGCAAAAGTTGTTGGGGAAAAAAAAACGCACGTAGTAATTAAGAGTTTTGTCCACGTCAGAAAAAAAGAGAGGGGCCCAGACCAGGCAAAAAGGAAGGGGAAAAAGAAACAATGCGAGGCATTCACCCTTTGGAGGAAAACGAAAACAGGCGGCGGAAATTAACCCGGTCAGCTAAGGAGAAGAAAAAAAACAAGGAGAGGGGATTTCTTTTAATCAAATGGGGGGAAAATAGGTGAGGGAAGGGGGTGGCCGAGAAGACTTACGAAGGGACACGTGACAGCTCTAAAGAGAGGGGCTGGCTCGGGAGGGAAAAAAATCCCAGAATAGGAAGGTGGGGACTTAAGAGATATACCAACACAACTGAGAGGAGTAAAAGGAAAAAAAAAAAAATGGGCACCTCAGCTGGAAAAAAAGTTTGGGGGTCAAAGATCCTAAACCGTAACTAGAAAAGAGAGTCTCTGTAAATTCCGTCTTCCGGGGGAGGGGGCACGGCAACCGTCCAACAACGAGAAAAAGTGAAACTGAAAAATCCAAGCTAAATATGGGCAAACTTCGTGTACAGAGGGAAGACACTGGGGTAACACGAAGCGAATTGGAGGTCGATTGAGGCGAGGAAGGTGGGGGGGGCTTTTTTAGAAAATCGCCTTTGAAGGGTGTGAGTGTGAAGATGACCCGTGCGACCTCTTGAAAGAAACGTGCGTCGAACTAACAAGTGACGTTAGATTTTCAAAGTTAACTGTGGGAACAGAAGAAGGTTAGGCGCTGAAGGTTGTAGAGTATAGGAAGGAGGAGACGCTCCTGAGCGAATAGGGTATTGACGGGTAAAGGGCGTAAACAAAAAGGATGGATACAGTCAGAGTGGATCGGTTTCCAGGCAAATGGGAAAAACTCGGAGCAGTAAAGCTTCAGACAGGCTCCACGGCAAACCCATATTCAATCACTAAAAAACGGGTCCCAACCGCCAGGTCCGAACCTATCAACTGAAGGAGAAGGCAAGAGGGTCCGCATCCTCTAAAAGCGATCAGGGAAAAAAAAGAAGGATTGTGGTAAAGGACGTCACCCAGGTAACAGAAAAAGGACGGGAATAAGAACACGAACAGGATGAGCAAAGGGGAAAAAGGAACGGCTCCCTAAGAAAAAATAAGAACGTCCCAAGGAGGCCAGCAAGAGAATAAAGAAAGTCAAGGGGGTTCCTTCCAAAATCCGAAGGGTTCAAAACAATCAGTAAGACCGCAATCGTGTTAAGAAGCTGAGACAGTGGCGTTGAGAAAAAATGAGAGTAAGTGGGGTTGTTTGGCGGGAAAGTCCTATCCTCAGGGAACCATCCTTGGCTGAGATCAAAACAGAATGAAAAATTCGCTTACGGGGGGGTATGGGGGGACGTATTGCTAGACGGGAAGGTACCGATCAAAAGAACGGAGGGGCCAAGACTGTTGGCCGGCTACGTGTAAAAGGCGGAGGAAGGAGACGTAATGTCACGGTCATACTTGGCCCTAAGTTGACCTCTTCTCTGGGTGAGCGTCAGCAAGCTAGCCTCAATGCTCTTCAAAGAAAGAGCAGAGAAACATGGTTTCTACCCAGTCCTGAGACAACCAGAGAGAAAAGAAATAGGGATGGTGGATGTGCGGAAATAGGAAAAGGGGGAAAAATGGGTTCATGGTTAATGAGGCGGGTGAGAAGAGGGGAAGAATGGGGGGGAGGAAACTTGGAAGGTCAAGGAAAAAACCCAGGAAAGAATGTGGCGAGTGTCTGTAAGAAGGAAGATGAAGAACAGGGGAGAGAGGAGAAGGTTATGCCGAGGAGAAGAAAGAAAGACAGGTCTCGGTCGTGAAGGAGAGAACGTGCTCCAGAAAGCGAAAGTCAAAATTAGCTAACAGGCGAAAAGGATTGGCTCCATCTAAAAAAGAATATTAAATGATTAACTGATGCACAAGGCCGAGAGAAGAAAGACAGCAGGGAGGAGGGAATAAAAAAAAGACGCAATAAAGGGGCGGCTTCAAAAGAAAGGGCAGCGGGAAAATCAGGGGTATTCGGCCAAGAAATGGCAGAAAAAGCGGGAACTTTATGTGAGTACAAGAGTCGCTAAGAAATTTTTCGAAAAGCCTAGAGCAAAGACGGAAGAGAGAGTTGGAGAAACAACCAATAGGCGGAAACTCCTAGTTTTTAAGGTCAACATTCAGGACGTAATTGGGTGAAATAGATGGGGTAAGTGCGTAGGAAGTTCACTTCTCGAAGGGGGCAGGGGGCTGATAATAGAAGGGTCATTGCTCAAAAATTTCATGAGAGAGGGAAGAGAGGGAGTCATTTTGGTGTTAGAAGGTGAAGATTCAAAAAATGAAAAAGAGAGAGGTTCACTTAACCAGGGAGTAAAGGCACCCAAACAAAATGAAGGGGGGAAGTGCAAGGTCGGGAGGAACTTAACTGTTTATTTTACTTGTCTAAATTGTGTCAAAAAAGAAGGTAAAGAAGGGGGAGGAGATTATGAGAGAAACGGGTGAAAAACCCAGGCGCTGTAATGAGGTGGAAGGATTCCGGAATCTCTCAAAAACAAGAAAAAGGAAGAATTCTGAGATTGAAAAACGCAGGGTGTGCTATTCTTTCGGGAAAAAAAAAAAAAAAGCTTTAATCTAGAATCTGGGAGGAAAGATGGGCCCCGGCGGGCGGAAATGCGGGATCAATTAAAACGGTAGCGCAAAAGGTATGGCAAAAACCCAAATTATTTCAGGGAGGCTAAAACCTCAAGGCACTCAGAACAGAACCTGGGGGGACACAGAGAAAAAAAAAAAACAAGGAGGCAGGATGCCGAAATAATGATAAAGGGGGGTAAAGGTAAAGAATAAGTTTCAAGGCTGGTTGAGCCCAGGGGCTCACCGAAGACCAACACCAGGACATAGAAGTAGGGGCGCATGGATCTTCGGAAAACAATCAGTTGGAGGTAATTCAAAGGGGGGGTTCAGGAGGGTAGTACGTCCACGGTCCGGCCCATAAAGAAGGGAGTTAATAAGCACACAGGAGAGACTTATCGTGCCGGCCCTTAGAAAAGTAAAAACTCTGGGGAGAAATAAGGGGAAAAAAAGACGACTGAAGAGTATAAAAGTAATGGTAGTGGTCCGCCTTTGCTAAGCGTCGGAAGGGTTAAGCCGGGATCAAATTCGAGGGGGTCAAGAGAGGTGCCAATTCAAGGGGTCTTGGAAGACAACCAAAAAATGGAGGTGGAAGGCTTTCTCGAGTTGGTGAACGCGTGGTCAGTAATATAGGGGAAGGCAGAATAGACCGGAGAGGGGGGGTCGTCACACATCTCCAATTTTAAGGGCGAACGGCTCTTGTTTAAGAATGGCTACGCTTCAGCAGAAAGTGTGGTGACTCGAATTCGGGAGGAATTTGGAGGAAAGAAGGTATCGAAACAAACGAACAGGTTGGAAAAAAGGGGAACGCGAACGTATCTAAGATCACATCGGGTGAGAGGCGGCGCGCGCGTCATGCATGTGCTGGAAAAGGAGAAAGAGGAACAAAAATATTGATTTGAGAGCACACGAGAGATCGAACCACACAACGAAGGGGGGGGGAAGAGGAATAGAGGACCGGAAAAATGGTTGGGGGGGTGTAACTGCGACCTGGAAAAAACGACGGATCAGACCCAAACGATTGAAAAGGGCTGAAGCCGGATGGTGGGAGCCAGGGGGGCTACAAGTAAATAAATGTTTCAGGGGGGGGGTGGTTTGAGAGATCCTGACTGACTTCAAAGCACATCCCGAATACGGAAAATCGAGCGACGACCGAGGGGAGGAAAGCGGGTCAATAGGGGAGGGAACATTTCAAGTATAAGACACTTAATAAGTCGCGAACTTTGGAGATGGGGGGGAAGGAGTCGCAGGGATTGAAAAGCAATTAGAGCCGTGAACAAAAGCGAAAAAAGAAAACAAAAGAAGGGAGATGTCGGGGTCATAAGGGAAAATGGGCCTCCGAGCAAAAGGACATGGAGAAATTCTTTAGACCGGAAATAAAGATCAGCCTTAGAAAAGACTATCAGTGGATAAAGATCAGGAAGAAAACCTCTGGAATGTATAAAAAGAAGGGGTCAAGACATGAAGCACAGGGGAGAAAAGGATACTCATCTAAGGCCGTCGCTGGAAGGTCGGAGGTTCGATTGGGAAAGCTAAAGGAAGTCTAGGGTCCTGAAACACTAAAAGAGGGGGAAGACGAAGAAATGGGCGCGAAAAATCGCCAAACTGGACGATCATCCTGAGAGATGCAAGCTGACGGGGTCGAGCACAGAAAAGACTGGGAAAACTCAGGGGCCGTGGGAACTTATCTGAAGCTACCCAGATGTTGAACCGGGGGGACTGAGTTGGTGAGGAAAGGGGATTCTGAAGCCGTAAAAAGGCTCTGAAAATCATTGGGGCGTAGCATAATACTGGGTAAAGGGGTGGTGTAAGCCAGAAGGGAAAATCTGCAGACTACTGGGAAAAGAAAGATGAGTAGCTGGTGTTTTTGAAAAAAACAGACTAGCGTTGCCAAATTTACAGTGGAACGGAGGCGATGGGGCTCTCAACCTTGGAAACTGGGATCGTCAGAAAAGGGGGGGAAATAGTCAAGAAGCCTTCGAAAAAGGACGGAAAGGGGGGGGGTTTTTACCACCCCCAAAAAGAAAATCATACTCGCGGAATAGGAAAACCTTATTGAGCGTAAAAAAAAAAAGGGGTCAAAGGAAAATTAGCACAAAGAAGGAGAAAAGAACCAAAGAAAAAACGGAAGTCACACATGAGGTTAGAAAGACGGGACACGGGGTGCTGTTGAAAAAAGCTCACAAGCAAAAAAAAAACAAAAGGTAAGACTCGGCCCCGCGAGGAAGAAATGAAGAAGGGAAAGGCTATGACGGAGAAAATTAAAAAAGAGGAAATTGAAGGGAGGTCAAACTCAAAGAAACAGAGTACTGAGGATGGGACGAAAAAGAACATTAATTTCGCTCTTTTGGGAAAAGGGGCTCTGCAGTCAGAGAGAGAGGAGAGGGGGGTAGACGCAAAAAAAATCGGGGATGGAAGGGGAAGAATCCGCTCCGGTGCCGGCAAAGTTATGGAGAAAACGGTACTTTGAAACAGACTGACGGAAGGAGGCACATCACAGGGGTTTAATTGGGACGCACGACTTAATCCAAACGAGCGGGGTGACTGGACGACAGCGAATTGGGGGCGATGGTCATCAAAAGGTTAACGACAATGCACAGGGAGGGAGCATCCAACTTTTCAACCCGGGAGGGCTATTCGCCAACAATGTATGTATAGGGTGAGGCGCATGGATAGAAGAACACCTTTAGGGCTTCGAAAAATACGGGCATCTGAAAACCGTGATCAGCGTCCTCTTCGACGGATCGAGAAAACTATGTCTTTCGGCAAATTCAACAGTGGGGGGAAAAGGGAAATCAAAGGGGGGGGAAACCGAAAAGATCCTTACTTCACCGCAAAAGGGGAAGAAAAGAAAGGGTAACAATCGTCAGCAAAATCAGAGGTGAGCTGGTGCGATCTGGGGGGAACGTAGAAGGATACACAGGTCGTCGAGACCATGGCTTCAGCGGCATCTTACACGCTGAAGGAGGCTACTGGATGAGACCGCTCATCATCAGAAAGAGGTTTGAGGGGACAAAAGGGGGAAAAATTAAAAAAAGGGGTCGGCATGCCTCTGCTCGCTTGTGTAGGAAGCAGGGGGAAGGGGGGAACGTTATAGGCCACGAAGGGGGGAGCGAAAAGGGGGGGTTAACAGGATAATTCAAGTAAGCGAAAGGGGGCAGAAGAAAGCAGCCACCACTCTGAGATGGCGCAACTAAAAAAAACAACCGATGCAAAAGGGGAGGGAAATGTCACCAAAGAAGCTTCAAAGCACGGATAACAGTAGCCGGATTAAAAAAAACGATCGTCTGGGAGGGTATGTTGATCTTCAAGAGCCAGTTTGTCATTATCCCCACGCTGCGTGAGGGAAGGGAAGTTCACGCGTGATAGGTCAACAGTTTTAGATAAGGCAGTTCAACGAGTTACTCTAAGTTCAAAAGGGTAAAGGTTTAATGTAGGGGGGACTGACCCGTGAGGAAATAGGAAACGTTGGAGCGCGGACAGGGGAGAGAGCCGAGGAGGAAGCAGGCGTACAAGGAGGCGTCGTGGGTGGGTTTCATAAAATGTTAAGAGAGGGGTGGAGGAAAATATGGGGGGGGGTCAAAAGGCTTAACGAGAAGGCTGAGCCAACTATTAAAACCATTGTAAAAAAAGGAAAAAAGGGTTGGAAATGAGAGAAAAATGATCTCTCGAAGGAAAGTGTGATTTTACGACCGTGAACCGTACCACGATCTTCGCGCTTGGGAATGTACATCCGGGATATAACTGAGGGGAGCGAAAACAAAATGTCAGCAAAGAGAGGGAGAAGGGGTTAAGAATAAGAGAAATCAGTTGGGGGTTTCAGATCAACCGCGAAAGGAAGCTTTACAAATCATAGAGGTTTAGCAAAGGGGGAAACCCGGGGGACAGAAAGCAGGGCCCCTACACCACAAATTAAGTTTGAAGCAACAAGGTTCAATTCCTGGGGAAGGACCGAAAACAGGGAATTCTGGCGAAATTCTCATAGGAAAAAAAAGAAGCAACCCATTCGACGGGGCTTTCTTGAGCGCATTGAAAACTTTGGACCGAGGGGTGTAGGAGGACCTGGTGTGACGAATTGGACAAGGGCAAGCCTATGGGAAAAAGATTGGGGAGTTTAGGTCTCTTTGCGAAAAAAAAAATGACCATATATTGGGGGGGCCTTCAAATAAGTAAAGAGGAGGAGGAAGATAAAGGCCCGACAATATATGAGGCATGGTGGGGACAAGAGACGACAAAAAGAAAAATCAGTCGCTGCTAGGACACGTGAAAAAAGGACGTAAAAAGCCTCGAGGGGCAGCCCAACGAAAACGAGCCACCAGGTGACGTAAAGACCTCTCATATGTTGATTGAAGGGTACCTGCGTGGTAAGAGGAAGACCATGGGGGATGTCGGTCATTGAAATCAAAGGGAGAACGTGGCTTGGGTGCGCAATCTTGACAGGTGGCCATCAAAGTACTGCTAAAACAAAAAGGTATGGGAAACTGGAAAGAACCGGGGGGGGCGGCTGAACAAAAAAGCGAAAGGTGGCGATTTTCAGCCGGGGGGGGGTTAAACAGGGAACAAATTTATTCGCTGACATGGGACTAAGTCTGCAGGAGGATACGGCTGATTGGGAGGGGGAAAGAGATTGATGATGAATAAAAATCAACGCACCGTTCATGAGGATTGCAAGAAGGGGGGGGGGACTAATTGACTCTGGTCAATCAGAGGGGGTCGCACCGTGTCAAAATTCTAGAAGTCTCCGTTGACTATCCGGTGACAGAAGGGAAGCACCAGACAAGGACGAAGCAATTGAACCTTCAAGAACCGAACACAGGGAAAAGGAATTCCAAGCCAAACTGAACGGCCAGAAACAAAGGCAAAATGGGGGGGCAGCACTGTGCAAAAACCATACCAGGGGAAAGGGTGGGGACACGAGGGCGAGGGGGGTGAAAAAAACTCTTCTAAAGGGGGGAGGCCGGTCAAGGAGGGAAAGCCGAAAACTTAAGAGGGGGGGGGGCGAGCAAGAAATGTTCCCAAATGCCCACATCGGAGAGTTGGAAGAAGGGGAAAATACTGGGGGGAAGGGACAATGAATACCATTAGGCTGGGGATTGGGAGAGGACCGTGTGTGGGAGGGGGTCCAGCACCGAGAGCATCTTGCTTCTATAAGCATGACGGACGTGGACACCGGTTCGTCAATTGAAGGGGGGAAACAATATTGCGATAAAACGCGGAAATTCAACGGAGTTCTTAAAGTGGGTTCACAAAGCGAAAGTGCTGCTGGTTCAACTAAAATGAACGGTCAGCCTTGAAAGGGCTTTTCCGGTATTAGCTGGAGAAGAAGCAAAAAACATAAGACAATGCTCAAGAAGGTCTATGAATCGGGCAGAGACGCCAAAGGGTAGAATCCCAAGGTCCCCAAATGGAAGAAACAACCCGCGCGAAAAAGTTGATGAAGAGGGGCGTCCATAAAGGGGGGGGTCATTGGTCAAAAAAAAGCGGGCAGTCAAATCTCATTTTGGTCAAAAACGGGAAAGTCCACAATCCGGGGGGGGGGGGCCTAATATTTGTGAGTTTCTTGCCGGGGGTACGAAATACGCTCACAGCGGTGAAAAAAGGGATGCGAACCATAAAAAGAGGGTAACAATTAGGGTGGGACGGGCTGGAAGTAAAGATTAACGTGTTGATAATGCTCACCGTACGAGCAAGGGGTGGGGGATAAGAAAATAGTATCGAGTTGGCGAAAAAGAGGGACGTTGCACATTCCGGGCAGAACCCCGGCGCTGGGCCTGCTGAGAACATACGCAACTAAATAAACAAATTTGCAATGTGGGCATGAGGAAGAAGAAAGGGGGGGGTGGATTCGTAAAGAAAAGGGGGATTAGGAACTAAACTAGCCGGGGGGCCAAAGGCATTTTATTGCAGTGCCATCCGAGGCAAGGTGCAGTACAAGTTTAGGGAAAATCGCTAATGATCTCAGAACCATAGAAGAGGTGACAGGAAAAAACCAAACAGAGGGTGGTGAAATCAGGGCTAATAGGTTGATAGGCTTGTAAAAGGGGGGGCAATGTACTCGGCGGGGCTTTCAGTGTACGATAAAAAGGTGAAAAAAACATAAGTCGAGGGGCGGAAGGGCCTTGTGGGGTCGAAAGGTATTTTTCAAAAGACCGAATAGCGGGAAAACCAAGCTCATTGGCAGCAAGCGGATGTGTTAAAAGGGCTGGGTACGGGAACGACCGGAAGGGGGGGAACGGGGAAAAGGCAAAGTTTTAAACCAGGGGGGGAGACGCTTACTTTTCGCAAGTTTGGCAAAAAACACATAAGATCGTCTTGATTCTGACGTCGATGACAAATGTGCGCCCGAAACACAGAAGTCAAAAAGGAAAGGGGGTCTTTGAGAGCCTCCGTTCACAAAAAGGGACGGTCAATGCGGCGCGGGCAAACCAACCGCTTCGCCTGGAAAGGGCAAGTCGAAGCTGGAGAAAGGCCAGGAAGGAAAGAAAAGGAAAGGTAACAACTAGTGAACGTAGTGGGCATGAAATACGGGGATCGACGGAAAAAAACTTCAAAAATGGGAAAAGGCATTCCGGAAAAAGGTAGCAGAAGGCAAGAAAGCAACGTATAAACGGAGGTTACACCAGTAAGCCCGGGAAGCTCAACCGCCCAACAAGGCATCGAGCAGGATGTCTAAAGGTTGTGCGATTCGTCGGGATCAGAAAAATGTTGTGGATAAACGGGCTGGTCACGTGTCGGGGGGCTTTAGTCCAGGACAATGCCGCGGGCGAAAAAAAAAACGCGAAGCTTCCAAGAACCGTAAAAGGAAAACGCGTGCTTGGAAAAAGGCCTGCGATGTCGTCCAAAACATCCGTATTACATTCCAGAAGAGGGGGTGAGCCAGGACGACTGAGATTTATACACTTAGGGGGTCGGGGGGGGTCAGAAAAGAGAAAAGGGCTGAGGTGGGGTCCACACGAACACATTAGTCGTGGCAGACGCTGACAGGCAAACGGAATGATGGGAAACCAAAGACAGAAAGTCTTGGGGCAGCCGGGAGAAAGGATTTGGGTGCCCGGCAAGTAATCATTGCAGGTCACCCATCAGGCGCGCGAAAATAGGGTCCACAACAAGTTAGGCGGGAAGTATAAACTATTGAGGTTGGAATGAGGTGACGCTACGAACCAAAGAACGAGCTCTGTCTTTGAGACTCGAAGGAGGGGAGAATTAGTCTGATTAGTCATAGGGAAGAGAGAAAAGGAAAACAATGTTGGAAGGGAGCGCAAAATGGCGAAAGAGAGGGAGTCATCAAGGAAAAGAGGGTGGACACCCGAGGTGGCTCTTCGAGAAAGCGCCAGCGATACCCAAATGGGGGAAAAGGTTAGCCCACGATTCTCCAACAACGGAGGGAAAGGGAAAAAAAGAGGGAGAGATCGTGGCGCATCACAAGGAAGTGGGGGGTAATTAAATGGCAGCCCTTGCCGGGTCAGGAGGCCGGAGCAGCAGCCTATCTCCCCAGATTTGGGGAACTTGCGGCGAAGATTATTAGCTGGAAAAGTTGCGCCCTGAAAAATGGGGTAGTTTTGGAAATTCGCCAAAAAAACCAAAGAAGTCGAACTCATAGAACTCAAGAGACGTGCTGGAGGACGTGGAAAAGAGGGGGGTAGCGCAATTTCCAGTTTCGACAAACCCAATAAAAAGGAAATTGGAAGGTTTGACGAGAGCGCCGAATATTGGGTGGGGAGATAGACCGGGAAACGACACGCGACTACCTCAAGACCAGGTCGGCTGGGAATGCAAAAAAGGGAGGGGGGGAAACTGAAAGAACGTCGCAACGACGAATGGAAGACGGAGGAATGGACAACCAGTAGAAAAAATATCATCCTTTTAACAAAAAAAATTAAGAGCAACCCTCTGGTAAGGGTAGATTGAGGGGGGGGACCTTCAGGCAGAGAAGGCAGTCCGCTACGCGTGAAACGAGTGACGTGCAGGCGGGGGGTTTTCCAATTGTTCTCGCTTGGTCAGAGGACGTTGAACGTAAACGGGGAAGAAGCCGAAGAAACATTATGAAGACTGGAGAAAAAAAGCCGAAAAAGGGGGGGGGGGGAAGGGCATGGGTTGGCGGACTTTGAACTAGTGCACCACCAGATGCCAAATTTACAGGGTAACCACTTTCAAGGGATTATCGGAAGGACTACTCAAAAGTTGGGAAGAACGGGTTCAAGCAAATGGGGGGGTACATTGAAGGCTACGGGGACTGTCAGACGCTAAGAACCATTCTGGTGGGGGCGTGAAGAAAGAATCGGGGGTCGAAATTGAAGAGCGTTCCGCCGAAAGGGTCCAGCTTGGCGCCAAGCTCTTGTACTTGAAAAGAAGTGCTTAATAGGTGTGGGGGGCAGCGCAGACGTGGAACAGAATTTTCCAGGGGGAAGGGAGAGAATGATCAGAAATTTTCATGGAAACGAGCATGTTTTGATGAAAACCTCCCAAAGGGGGCATGACAGAGGAGGTGGGGGTGCCAACCAGCTTAGAGATAAATACCTTGTAGCGCCAGCAGAATCAGATTTTCAAAGGGAAGACTAAAAGAGAACCAACCACCATCGACATTAAAGAAAAGGAAAGGCACATTCAAAAGAAAAAAATAAGTTTCTCTCGTCCATTGTGGGAAAGTCTCACATCAAAACAACCAAAGGCGAAAAAAATCGCGCAAGAGCGGAGGGGTTGCACCATTTTCAAGTGCTAGGAGTCAAAGAAGGCGCAAAAAGGGGAGGAACGATGCTTGAATATCAACATACTTACTGTGCAGTCATCGACGGGACCAAAAAGAGCGGCGTCGCTACTTGGGGGGGAGATTGAGGAAAACCTAAAGAAAACTAAGGAATCAGGAAAAATCTACCGCTAGGGACAGTAAATCGGATGGACCATAAAAAAGGAAAGTGAACGAAAGTTGAGGGGGCAAGGAGTGGGTGGCAGAATACAGCGGGGGACGTTACGCAATAATGACTGTACCATATACATGCACCATTTTTGTATTCGTGTAGCGTATGGGGGGGAAAAGAAGGAACACAAGGGCGGGGTCTAGGTAACAAGGGGGGGGAAGGGGATCCTTTTAGGCAAATACCTCGCAAAACTTATCGATGAGCTTACTCCCCTTTGCTTAGATAATAGAAAAAGGGGATTCGAGGGGCGGCAAAAGGTAAAGAAGCAAAACGGGTGTAATGAGAAAAGGGCTGGAACGGGGGGAAGAACTTTAAAAAATCACTCACCAATCTTTCGCATGACAATTCCCAAGTAGTTTGGGTGGGAACGGGAATGAAAATTTAGTCAGGGGAACATTCTCCGGGTGTGAATACAATTGGGAAAAAGTCCTCTATTTTACAGCAATCAAGCCAGCAATCAGTATCTTTCGCGAGTGGGCGAAGGCAGGGGGGGGGAGCAGGGAAACGAGGCAAGCACTGGGGGAGAAAAATGCGGGGCAGACGGAAAAAAAAAAAAAAAAAAACAAAGGGCGGAGGAGAGCTGATGCTCTAGCTGGATGCGCTATCAGCTACGAAAAAGAAAATGCACCAGGGGACTTAAACCAGGTCTCACAAAGAAATCCGCATCTACGCGCTTGGTCGCACAAAAAACAACGAGGGGGGGCCAGAAAAACGTTATATGGGGAGCTTCTCTCCTAATTGGGGGTGGGACACATCAATATCAAGTTCCAAGGGGGGAAGTAAGAGGATTGAATATAAAAAAAAGAATGGTGAATACAACGTAGAGGTCTATTGGCGCAAATACACACAAAGGAAAAGGGCAGTTTCCAATTCCCACCTATTGGGTCTTCACGGATATCCTTATCACAGGAACTTCGAAGCGGTCAAGTTGAGGGCGGGGGTTTCTTCTTCACTCAATCAGGGGGGGAGGGAAATCCCACGAAGAGGGGTTGGAAGAAAGGGGGGGCCCGGACAGCTGGACATCTTCTCAAAGTTTTGGGAACGGGAAAGAGCCGCAGGGACTATAAGGAAACCGGTCCCGTGTATCAAAGGTAATGGGCCTGTGGAATGGGGAAAGAAGGGGGGAGGGAAAAAGATCAAAAAGGGGGTGTCCGGGGCCGGCTACTTGCCTAGTCTGGGAGCTGCAGGAAGGGAAGATAGTTGCGGATCAACCGAAGGGTGGGGAGGACCTATTGTGGGGCCGGAAAAAAAGTAAGGAAAGACGGAGGGGAGAAAGATTCTATCAGGGGTAAAGAGCCCAGTTACCCTCAACTGGGGAAAGGGCGGTGCGACCGTTGACAACGTCAGACAATATCTTGGCGAGGGTTAGGCTATGGCCTATAATCTGAAGGAGAAGGCTTTAGCCAAAGTAACGAAGTTACATTTTTACACCATGAAGAACGGCGAAAAAATGAGCAAGAAGGTCGATGGGGTAGTGTCGATCCCAACGCAGAAGGAAAGGAAGAACCAAAGGAGGGTTAGCACCGTGCCGATGATAATGGGCCAAAAAGAAAAAGAAAAAGGAGGGCACAACGGGCTTCCCCTTGGATGAATAACAGTAAAAAAAAGGGGGGGTGGCGACATTAACACTGTCGAGTATGGAAAAACCCAAAAGATGCTGCGGGCTTGTAATTGGTTAATCAACGGTCCCTGGGGGGGAACCTATTTGGACTGGGACCATCTATGCCTTGGTACGAAAAAAATTGACACTGTCCAGGTAGCAAACCAGGGAGGATTGGGGATGGAGGATCTTTGGCAACCAAAATCAGAAGGGAGGGAGCAGAGCACAAACCAACTGGGGAGAGAGAACGCCTCAATCAGCACATTGGGTTGGGGGTCGGCAACAAAATAGAAATCACAAGGACTCTTAAAATGTCAAATGAGGTCAAACAAAGGGAGAAGAAAGCCTTCACTAAACCGTTCCAAGGGAGGACTAATACAGACCTCGCATGGTGGATCCGAATACGGCCGCGGAAGCTTCGGTCATTCATAAAGGGGGCTAGAAGGGGGGAGGGGAGGCAATCAGGTTTACTGTGTAGGGCCCTGAAGAGGCAAGAGGAGAAAAATATGAAAAAGGGAGACACTTAAGAAGGAAGGGGATCACCTAACACTCTACCTTCGATTTAGCCGGGCGATTAAGGTCGCGGAATGGTTTGGAGCGAAAAAAACCCTAAAAAGACCGGGCGAAAGGATATAGCCGAAGAAAGAAGGGTGTGGGACAGGGGGCGATCTCCTTTAGTAGGATTAATCTGGCAATTTCCATTTCAGAGATTTTGGGGCTCGCACTCTGGTCCGGGCCAAAACGGAAACGTGAAGAGAGAGCCGGAAAAGGGACACTCGGTGAAAAGGGGCATCAAAAAGGCAGGAAGAAGAGGGAAACCTCAAACAACTGCAGGATGCCAATCCAAGCGCCCCTCAAAAGGAAAGGAAAGCCGAGGGACAAGCTACAGGGGTTTCATTTGCCACAGTTAAAGCTGGCAACAAAATATTCCAGTTCAAGGGAAAGGTGATAGAGAAACAGTCGAGTAAAAAAAACCTGAACCTGACGGATCTCCTAAAACTTGAAGCTTAACCATGCAGTCAAAGGCAAAAGAACGGATCAAAAGCGTGGGCCTTAAAAGCAGAGAGTTAAAAGAAACAGACAAAAGAAAGAGACAACGTGATAAGCTGAGGCAAGGAAAGGATTGAATTGAAAAAATACCGGTGGGGGTGTATTGACCACCTAGGCCTGGGGGGAGAGCCAGTGAGGAGATGCAATCGTGTGAAGTGGCCAAAGTTCTCTTACGGGGAAGGAGTGTGAAAAGATGCAGAAGTCGAGAGGGGGCCCGCGGGACACGGAGGAAGGCCCCAGGGAAATCAGGGCCTGAGGACTCACTGGAAGGTCATAAAGGGACCAGTCATTGGGACCATCGTCGCAAGAAAAAAGAGCAAAACAGCTAGCGCTGGACAACGGGAGAAGGAGAAGATGAGGAGTTTCATTCTGCAAAATAAGGTGGAGCCATGAGCCCAGCGGGAAAAGGTTTGTAGCACGATTGGAACTCTCGCAGAGGTTTCTGGGGGGGGAGGGAGTGCCTCATAGGAGAATTGAAAACTTATGTAAAGTAAAAAGACCTTAACTTTGGGGGCAAAGATCAGTTCCGAGTTTAATCACGTCGAATAAGCGGTTTGAAGGGCCGATGCAGCGAAAAAATCGGATTCGGGGGAACGTGCAGGAGAATTCGCGCACACTCGAATTAGCGGGTCAGGGGAAGAGAAGAAAACGGTAGCCTCAATTCCGCCCATCAGGTGCGAAATTTGGGACATGGAGTACAACGGAGAAGCCGAAGGCGGTCTAGACCCGCAGTACGTGAGGGGGGGCAAGAGAAAGGTAATAAGGACAGTCTCTAAAAGGGGGCACTTGTGACGAACTAAGTGATGGGCGTAAAAAGGAACCATGGGGTTATTATAACGAAGGTAAAAAGCACCGAGGCCTTTTTCCGTCAAAAGACCGAGAAAAAAGTGACGGAGAAGAACGCACCTACAGCATAAATTACTAAATGAGCAGAAAAGGGGTATGGCATGGCAATCGCAAACAGAAGAACGAACGCAGGGGAAGTAGAGGAGGCCAGCAGGCAGGAACTCTGTTGATCAGTCAGAGCATCGCGGTCAATGGCCAATTACTGGGGCGGGTTGGTCGGAGGAGCGTCATACATGGGGCGCAAGGTGCGGCTCGCGGGAACGGGGGGGGGGAGATTGGGGGGGGGTCTAAGTGGGCAACCGGATTAATCGGGGGAAAAACCTCGAGGGCAAGAGGGGGAATGTGCAGGGGGGGTTATCGGTGACTGCCTGATGGGGGGATTTTACTTAGGAACATTGGGGCCAATCCGCTCAATCAGGGGTAGGAAGAGGATATCTCGAAGCGGGGGGTGTCAAAAAACGAAACGTCATCGGGGGCGGGGGGGGGGGGGGGGGGGGGGGTGCTTCGTTCGAAACAAAAAAGGAGCAAGTCACGCGATGAAAGGGTTTGAGAAATCCTACGTTCAATAATATTCAAGGGGCACTGAAGGGTGCAAAAACAAAATTACATCCTCAAAAAAAAAAAGTCGAGCAGAAGTGGGCAAAGAAATTTGGGTCCCCGAGCGCTCATTAAACGGGCCACAAGAAGGTATGCCGAACCCAGGGGACGACGTCGAACGCTGGAACCAAAAAACGCCGCATAACTGCAGAAAAGAAGGAAAAATCAAACAGGGAGGAAATTCTTCGAGTCCGATAACTTCGCGTTGTTACACTTTAACATTCCGGGGGGGGGGAAAATTTTTGAACAAAGGGGCAAGAAAACCTCCAAACCCGTGCATCTGAAAGGAAGTCGGCGAGGGGAGGGGGGGGATCTGGAGACAGAAAATTGCTTCGGCTTACAACGAGTTGCGAAGGGGTTTACGGAGGAATCACATCACGACTCAAAGAGTTCACGGCTCAGCCACCGGGAGAAAAGTCGGGAGCACTGCCTTCTCTTTAGAGGCGGTAATCATACATCAGACGGTTGCTAGCCGACTGACTGGGAAATGAGGCAAAACAAACGGGGTCCGCCAAGGAAAAGAGGGGGGGGGAATAACGACGTCGATTCGTCGGTGATCTTTGGGGGGGGGGTGGGTGGGGTGGGGGGGGGGGGGGGGGGGGGGGGGGGGGGGGGGGGGGAACCAAAACTTGGGGGGGGGGAGGTTGTGGGGGGGGGGGGGGGGTTGTTGGGGGAATGGGTGGGGGGTGGTTTTTTTGGGGGGGGCAGAGGACAAGGTTGAAAAAGGCCACCTGAGGGCGTGACCCCGACATAAAGAGGGGGTAGTGTAGGCCTTTCAAAGGGGGGTAACGCGGGGGGAAGGCATAATCAGGGAGGGGCACCCAATCGGTCCAACACTCATTTTCTGATGGAAGGACTCTGAGTGTCGGAATAATGGAAAGTGACTCTGATCTAAAAGGTCCTCAAGGAAAGAGGTCGCGGCGTTGAGACAACTCAGGATTCGGGCTGGGGGAGGAAGTTTGAGGGGGGGACTCAAAAAAAAACGACATGTTTTCCGGGACAACAAGTGGCGAAATAATAATCTGAAAAAGAATTTTCAACATCTTGGGGGGGAGGCAGAGACGGCTGCGCTGCGCGAAAAAGGGCGCCATCTAATAACCACAAAAAGAGGAAGGTTATCCACGGGATATCTCTAAAACACAAAGTATTAATATATACAGAGTGCGCTACAAAGGGTCATATTTTGTTTTGGTCTTCGAACCGAAGGCAGTCAGAGCGAAAACGCGCGAAAAGACCGATCTCAACAACCAAGATGGGAAAGGATGAAGCCTGATATTCTGCACAGCCCACGTGGGGATCCTTAATGGTTGGTGTCTTCGCGGGCCGAAAACAAAGGGAAGCAAAAGAAAAAGAGATGAAGAACAATCGTTGCGGAAAGAGGGGTGAGAGCGTCAAAATGTGTCAAGACGCTGAGACGCGGACACCTTAGTGTTAACGAGCCGAGAGGGGGCGACTGAAATGAGGACGGGAAAAAGAGGCAAACCTCGCGAACTAAGCAAGTGCTTTGTCTTTTTTCACAAGACAGCAATCGGGGGAACAGGTCGCGCGCCGCAACAAACAAGATGGACAAAGGACGAGCTATCCGTCCTTGGCGGACCCCGACTATCATTGTAAAGGGGTCGGGGAGGAGAAGACACAACTCTGAGATTTAAAACCGCATTGGCCGATAAGGAAATTGCCGACAAAAATCGCATGAGGGTCACTGGAATGAGGAAGGAGGAAAAGGGTGATTATTGGTCAGAGATGACCGGTTCTTACTTTAGTAAAAAAAAACGTGCTGAAGTCGGGGGAAAGAGAGTGACTGTGCAAAAAAAATCGAAAAACTGAGCCGAATCATGAGAGAAAGGGGGGTAGTAATTAGGAAAGAGGGGAAGGGCTCACACACGTAGTAACTTTTACCCCAGTGAGAAGATAGAACGTGGAAAGAAGGAAAAGGGAGGAATTTGTGACAGGTCCTGCGAAGGGGAGAGGGGGCGAATGGGTAGCAAAGATACCTTGTTAATCGTGGCGTACCTGTGGGAAAGTGAGCAGATTTCCACCGGGGGGGGGGGGGGGGGGGGGGGGGCAGACGGGGACACTTGGGACCCAAACTGCTTCGAAACTAAGGGTTAATCTTGTGGGTTCATCCTATCAAGGTGTCATTCAAGGTGGAACGGGGCTCTCAAAGGAATTTTCATAATGCTAGTGAATCGGGCGCAAAAATTTTTAGAGGAAAAAGGGAAGCCTTCCATGGGCTGACAGGGGGGAGGACTTAGTTGCCAACCCGGAACCTTACGAAATCGAGGGAGACAGGTTGGGGCAATGGGTCACTAAAAGTAAAACTTCCACCCAGGAGGACAGTAAAAAGCTCACCTAACAAGAAAAGAGGGAAAAATAGATGGTTAATAGGGGTGAAAATACGACGAAAAACAAAAATAAATAACCAGGAAAGGGGGGGGGAACCATTTCCAGCTATAGAGGCCTACGATTCACAGGGCCGATCCCTGGCCAGGGCTCCGTGAGATAACAGAGACGGGGGGGGGACTGAATGGGGGCCTCAATCAAAAAACGAATCGTTGGAAGAAGTCGTTTGCGATTGAAAGAAAAACCCGAGGGAGAGGAAAAGATCTCTAGGTCAAAAGGCAGGTACCTCAAAGAAGAAGAAAAGTCGCGACGGTGCCGGGGCCTCATTAAGGTGACAGAATAACAAGCAGCACTTCTCGTAAGAAGGAAAAGCAAGACCATTGGGGGGGAAGCGTTTAAACAGCAGGAAAAGCATATACTGTGCACGATTTTAACCGTTTGAATGTTAAACCAATCACCACTGGGTAGATCTAGCATTGGAAAAGTAACCGGGGTAATTAGAAAACAAGGTTAATTCGATTGTGGAGGGAAGGAAAAGGGAAAGAAAAAAAAAAAAAAAACCTTCTACAGAGTTATCCTCTCATCGGGGCATCAGGACGATTCGTCCGAGCCGGGTTCAAGTATCGAAGACATCAATTCAAAATTACCGAAAACGGAGTGGGGGTGACCGGGACCTTGGGCAAGGGGGCAAAACTCCAATGGACGGGCACGCAAAAAAGAACTGAGGGTCACGAACTCATCAAAATAGAAGATTTGAGCGCTGGGGGGAAAACTCAAAAGGTGAGAGACCGGAAAACGACAACTGTCGTGTACGAGAGGGGAAGGAAGAAGGCATAGCCCAGGGAGATATGGGAAACGGAAATCTATCGAGCTACAGCTACTACTCCAATTCCCAAGTGAAGGGATGACCGGGGAACCGTACGCGCCTTCAGAAAAGAGTCGCTTTGGGTCGCACGAAACAGGGGGGAAGAAACTTGGGGACGGCGCTTAGAGCTCACGGGCCAATGCAAGTAGCAAAGTCATGACGATTATCTCAAGAGGGGCCTACGAAAGAAAAATAGGGGAACCAAAACAAAAAAGATGCGCATTGGGTGTCCCATCCAAATTAAAGGGAAGGAAGAACCTAGTCCTGAGCAGGGGGGTAGGGGGGAGGAAGTTTCTCTTCTCCGCGCGGTGGAAGCAGGAAAAGTGAAAAAGGTGGAACGGGCGGCTTTTAAAAAGGGAAATTGACACAGGTTTTCGGAGCAACGTCTCAACAAATGAAAACAGGGGGAAAAAGGGGTCATCACCGTGGGGACCTGTGGGAATATTTGGGGTGGCCGGGTAGGAATATGAATAGAAGTTTTTCAAACTGGTCCGGTGTATGGCAAGGAGCTCGTGGGAAGGGGAGGTTTCGGAACTGGGGCGAGGACAGGGAGGGGTGAGGATGCTATTGTCACCGTCAACACAGGCTGGAGCTAAGGCGGGCGAAGGCTGAACAAAATTGGGGGAGAAAACATGTAAAAAAATAGAGGGCGTTGTATGTTACAAAGGGGAAACCATCCAATAATCTAGAAGGAAGTCATAAGTCTTTGATCGAAAAAAAATGCAGAAAGAATAACGGACTGTTGAAACGAAATATCAACAAATCGTGGGGGGTAGGGCGAGTCCACAGCAAAGGGAAGGGGGCTTGAAACGAGCAAGAGAGGGGGTAACCTCTTTCCCCCGACACACAGCTATTTTCTCAAAACAGCAACAGCGCGACACCCCATTGGGGGGGATGATACGAAAAGAAACGACGGAAGCGGAGGAAGCCCTAGGTAAAAGAACCAAGGCTGGAGAGGTTTCTTTGGAGGAGATTGGCAAATCGGGGCTTGCCACACACAGTGGGGGAGAAGGGGGACAACTTCAGAGCAGCGCAAGGGGAAAGGAGTTTCGGATCTTGGGGGGAGAAAAAAAAATCCAATGGGCCATCTCAACAATCACGAGGAGGGAAAAATAATAGGGCCAAAAAAATAAAGGGCATGTTGGTTTCAGGGAAAGAAGAAGCAAAACGATCGACAAAGGCGAGGGAGATGACGTCACCCTTAATTCATCGAGGACCTCCTGGTTCAACCACATTGACGAGCGCTAAAGAAAATCCTTCTGGAAGGGGGAACACGGGACCGGACCGGGTCACCAAAACACAACGCCGTCCTGGGTAGCGGAATCAGGGGGGGATGCTCCTTTGGTTGTTGCGCGAGATTTGGTCTTTCCCCCTCTCGGTGAACGCGTGCTAAAAACTCGTATTAGAAGTAGGGGAGATAAAGAACCTAGTTTCGCCTTCGATTTGTCACAGGAAATCAGGGGGGAGATGGATTGGGTTGGGAGCGAGAAGAGATGAACCTACTTCTCGAGCATAGAGTGGGGGGGATTGAGGGGGAAAATCAAAGCATTTGAGGAGGGCCAATGAGGGGGACTAGGTCTAAACGGGGAATCATAATTTCTCGCAAAAGAGGGGTTCGCCGCGTCAAGAGATGAGTCGCCAGTAAGGGAACATAGGGAAAAACCCACGGAAACTGTCAAACGCCAGGACCGCTGTTCATACGCTCACAAGGCCGCTTGAACAGCCATGGGAGAAGATAAAGAGCCAGCTACAAAAAACTGTCAGAAGGGGGACCTCCCGAAAGAAAAAACATATACCACAGGGAAAGAAGGGGGGGGACGAGACACTGGTAACAGTTCGGAAAACACTGAAGTAAAAACAGTCCCATTTCAAAGCCCTGAAAGAGGGGGGGGTGGGGGAGAAAACCTGCAGTTGGTTCCTTACAAACGCTAGAAAGGGGGGGGAATAAGACAGTAATCAAAGAAAGCCGAAAGGGACTCGGGTGATGGTCCATTTAAGCCAATTAGGATTTTAAGGCTCAACAGGGGTGGGGGTGGTTGGGAAAAAAAAAAAAAAACTAGCCGCTGGCGTACACTTTGCTGAGATCACTCGAAGGAAAGTGGAAAACCGTTCTCGAAGTTGAGGGGGGAACCCTTTTCTCTGACCCTAAAAAACCGCTTTCTTCCCACGTTGGCGGGAAAGGACAAAGCGACCGGGACTGGAAGGCCGCGAAAAGAAAAGGACGAGAAGGAAAAACAGGGCATGTCCTTGAGAGATGATGAGAGGGAGGAGCAGCTCTAATCAGTATTTCAGATTCTCAGGCTATCCCAAAGGTAGCAAACCTGTACCGCGACCCCAACCCTGAGCAAACCCAGAAGGGGGGGAGGGGGCGTCCATTGCCCATCGAAAAGGTTTCCTTTTCAAATCGGTGGCCAAATAGTGGAAGTGGAGAGAACACTTAACGGTCCATCAACCCTCCGAATTGGGGGGGGAAGTATGCTCGTGCTTGCTTTAATGAAAGACGGGCTGCGATCCGTTTCATAGACCGATACGAAAAAAAGGTCAGGATTCGGCCTGGGCGAAAAACAATCGGACGTGGACATGG
>Ga0179593_1515559_pt1 | contig 27922 bp, 53 predicted proteins | sample CZODoug2_1_08_16_FD_185931 | JGI IMG/M metagenome (GOLD analysis project Ga0179593, IMG submission 185931) | Vadose zone soil fungal communities from Angelo Coast Range Reserve, California, USA - CZODoug2_1_08_16fungal (PacBio error correction) | ecosystem: Environmental > Terrestrial > Soil >...
ACGCGGGAAACAAGAGCGGCGCTCACAAACTGCATAAAGGCCGGCCTTTTGCTAAGAAAAACGCGCGCTTGCGGCGGGGGGCTGCCGCGAGAAAGACTGACGTAAGCAAGGAAAAAAGCTCAAATCAAAGACGGCATGGGTCGCGTGCGAAAAGAATGGGCAATAACCGAATCAGGGGAGTTGTCACCTTAACCTGGAAAAAGAGGCTTCCGAGCGAATGACGAATCCCTCGGGGGTTTGAGGTATTTTTGAAAGCGACTGATACGCGGAGCTGAGACGGACGGCGAGGTCTAGTCAACCTGAGGCCGGAAAAAAAGAGATACAGGGACGTCGCTTAAGGGCCTCAGCGAAAGCAAGCCGGCGGGGTGGTATCGGTAAAGATCGAAAGCCAGAGATCGTTCTTGGCACAAAGGGGGGAAAAATTCAAGACGGAGAAGTTATCGATCAGCCCTGTGTGAGAGGAATTGAGGCTACGAAACGGGACGCGGCGGCGTAATCGAGGCTACAGAAAGAAACAAATTCGTATCAGGTGTCGCGCGGCAGCGAAAGGATAAGCGAAATATGGGGGGGTCGGACGTCATTGAAGAGGGGGCGGACAAAAAAAGGACAATGGAGTTTCGGAGTGTCCGTCAATAGGTATCGCGCAAAAAAATTCAATGTCTACTCGCGTGGAGGTCTTCATCAGCATAAACCAACATGCCCGGGTCGACTACTCATATCACGAAACCCCCTGCAAGGCCCTGGGGCAAGACTTTATTTTACGATTTAGTTTTCCTCCTGATAAAGGTCGCAAAAGAGACAAAAAGGCCGGGTCAAGTAACATGAGGGGCCCATTAATAACGATTGGAGCCAATAAATCCGGGGAGTTTTCAATCAGTTCAGAATAAGACTTGAAAACCCCTGCTGACCCCTCGACGGATAAGCGAAAGTGTGCAAGGAGCCACTAAATCCAGTTGGCGGAGAAGTCGTTACGCTTCATGCCAGAAAATCCAACAAAAAAAAGCTGGTACCCGCATCATAAGATTGTAAGAACCTCAGACCCAGATGACCAAGCCTTCAGCAACTACAAAAAGGATCAAGATAAGTATCTCTCGAGATGGCTGGGGGGAGGAATCCGGGCGTCGGCGGCAGAAGGACCAAAAAAGCAGGAGACCCGCCGCGCGGGATGACCGGACCAAAAGTCGTCCCATCGAAGGAAGAGCGGTGACAGACCGCTATCACGAGAGAGAGCGCCTCGGGTGGTGTTGGGAGTTTCCCCTGGGGTTTGGGGGACGGGGGTGTAGAGAGTTAGTTTAAAAAGGATTGTTAAAAAACACGGGAAGAGGGCTAAAGAAATGGAAGAAGGGGAGGGGAAAAGGAGGGAAGGAAGGCGATAAAGAACAACAAACAATACTCAAAATAACAGCCGACCCACTTCACACATTCACCAACAAACGCAAGACCGAAAGACAAGGAGAAGCAGCGACAACACCTCTCAAACAACTCGAACTGACGAGATACAATTTAAGTGGAAGATACAAAAATACAAACGGATAGTAGAGTACGACCGATGAAAAACTATTGGGGGAAATACGAGAAAGAGATCTCTCGAACGAGAAATGATGACTAGGGAGGGGGGAGTAAAAAAAAAAAAAAGGAAAGAGGAAAGCAGGAGATGTACAATGAGATATACGGGAAACGTAGGAAGCATAAAGCGCGCTGAGTGGGAAAGGTAGGAGATGGAAAAAGAGAGGGAGTACGGACGGGGGGAAAGAGGGGGGTGTGGGGAAGAGAAGGGGGCAAGTGAAAGTATTAGAGACGGGGGAGGGCTGAGGAATGGAATGCAGGGAAAACCTCCGCAACTAGAGATAAAAAAACGTACCAAAAAACCAATAACTCCACAGTTTGCAAACGAACAAACCCAACACATAAACATTAAACAAATAACACATACCATATAACAGCATTAGAGAGCGAACCACGAACAATGAAGCGAACCCGATAAATTGGAAGTTGGGGATAGCGATACCCCCAGAATGGCCTCTGGGAAGACGAGGAAATAAGGTGCGTAAAAAAGCCAGAGAGGGGGGGTGGGAGGGAGTACGTAAACCACAAGGAAGAGGCCTACGATAAAAAAGCACGACGAAAGACGGAGAGGGGTAGAAGAATCTGGCAAGGCCGTGAGGGGGACGGAGAGGGGGGGCGAGTAAAAAGAGAAGGGTAAAAGACAAAAGATGAAGAGAGGGCGAGATATAGGCAAACTGGGGAAAAAGGGGGTGGGGAATGACGAGGGGGGGAAGTAGGGTAGCGGAGGATATTAGGAAGGGAAGATGATGAGGGGTTGGCGGTGGTGGGGCGGGAGGGGGAGGGGGGATGATGAGCTCGGAGGGGGGGAGAAAGGGTGGGTTGAGAGGATGAGGGAGAGAGGGTAGGAGGCGCGGGGGGGTGTAGAGGGAAGGAGGAGCGCTTAGGGTGAGAGAGGGGAGCGGGCGGAAGGGTAAGAGGAGGGGATGAAAGGGTGGAGAGTGTGAGGAACGGGGAAGGGTGAGGAGGTGGAGAGGTAGGGGGATATGGAGGGGAGGAGACACAGGAGGAAGTGGGGGGGAAGTCGCGGGAGAGTGGGGAACAGGGGTGGGGTGGGCTGAAAGTAAGAGAAGGGGGGGGAAGGGGCAAGGGAAAGCGCGCAGAGCAAGGGGGAGAGGGCACAAGGGGTAGGGGGGGGGGGGTGGGAAGGCTGAGGGGGGGAGAGAATAAGAGGAGGGGGGGTTAGGAAGGAGAGAAAAGGGAGTGAGGTGGGTGGAAAGCGGGAGGGGGGGGGGGTGGAGGGGGGAGGAGGGTAGGTGAGGGTTGGGGGAGGGGGGGAGAGTAGCTGGAAGGGGGCGGCGTGGGGAGAGGAGGCGGGAATGGGAAGGTGAAGGGGAGGTCTAGGGTGACAAGAGTAGAAAGTAGGGACGGAGGGCGGGGCGAGGGGGGGTAAGGATATAGGTGTGGGGTGGGGGAAGGCGGCGGGGTGGTGGGGGGCAGGGGGCGAAGAGTGGGAGGTGTAGAAGGGGGGGTAGGTGAAGTTTTAGAAAAGCTGGGTGTGGGAGGGCGGAAGAGTGATGGCGGGGAGGGGGGGGCGGGCGCGGTCAGGGGTAAAGGAGGGTAGAGAGAGACTCGAGAGGAAGAGGAGAGCGTGGCGGCGAGGGGGGATGGTAAGCATGGGTGGGGGGGGGGTGGGGCGGGGGGGAGGGGAGGGCAGGAAATAGGGGAAATAAGGGGCGGGAGGGAGGGGTGGGGGGAGGGGGGCGAGAGGGGGGGTAGACGTGGGAGGGAGGGGGGAGAAAAGAGAAGGGGGGGGGGGCGGGGGGGATGGGAGGGGGGGGGTGAAGAGGTGGATCGGTAGGGGGGGGAGAAGTATTGGCGCGGGGGGGGGAGGGGAGGGAGGGGGGGGAAATGAGGAGGGCAGTAGGGGAAGAGGAGGAGTTAAAGCGGCGGAGGAGTGGCGGAGAAGGGGGGAGAGGTAGGCGGGACAGAGGGAGATGAGATGGTTCGGCAAAAAGGAAGGGGAGGGGAAAAAGGGGGAGAGGGGAGTGGCGGGTGGGGTAGGGGTGAAGAGGGGTGGGAGAGGGGGGAACAGGGTGGGAGGGGTGGAGAGGCTATAGCGGAAACCGGGGGGGGTAGTGTGGGGTGCGGGGGTGGGGGGGAGGGAGGGGGGGGGAAGGGGGATGGGGGGCGGGGGGACGGGTGGGCGGTTGACAGGGTGTAGAGGGGTGAGGAGAGCGGGGAGAGGGGGGGAAGGGAATGAAAGGGTGGGGGGGGATTGGGGTGGGTGGGAGAGGGAGGTGGGTGAGAGGGGGGGGTGTAAGGCGTCGGGGGGAGGGCAGAGGGAGGGGAAATGGTGACTAGAGGGGGTTTAGAGGGAAGGGGTGGGGGGGGACGAGGAGGGGGAGGCGATGCTGGAGAGGAGGGGGGGGGAAAGAAGAGAAGGAGGGGGATGGCGGGGGGTCAGAGGAGGTGGGGGGGAGGGGAGGGGGGGGGGAGGAGAAAAGGGTGGAAAGAGGTGGTGTGAAGGGGAAGAAAGTGGCGAAAAGAAAGAAAGGGGTAGGGAAAAGGAAAGAAAATGGTGGAGGAGGGGGGGAGGGGGAGGGGGGGGGGGGAGCGGAGGTGGGATGTGGGAAGGGTGGGGGAGTGGGGGGAGCAGTGGGGGAGTGAGGAAGGGTGAGGGGGTCCGCGGAGGAAAGAAGGGGGACTGGAGCGGGAGGGGGGGGGGCGAGGGGTAGGAAGAGGCGAGGTGCTGGGGGGGGAGGTGGGGAAGATGGACGGTGGAAAGGAAGGGAATGGGGCAGGGGAGGGGAGGCGGATGAAAGGGTTGGTGGGTAGAGGGGGGAGGATGGGGGGAGGGGGGGGGTCCGGGATCTGTGGGCGGAGAGAAGGGGAGCGGGGGATGGGGGGGAGGAGGGCGGGCGGAGGGGGGGGCGTATGCAGGGGGGAGGATGGGAAGGAAGGGAAAAGGAGGGGGAGGGATGGGAGGAGGGAGGAGAAGGGGGGAGAGAGCGGGGAGGCGGAGAGGGGAGGGGGAGAGAGACTGGGGAGGAGAGCGGATGGGGGTGAGGGGGTGTAGAGATGGGGGAGGGGGGGGAGGGCGAGGATGATCGGGAGGGGGGGGAGGGGGGGGAGGGAGAAGGGCAGGGGATGTGGGGAGGGGGAGGGAGGAAGGAGGGGGAGGTAGGCAGGGAGGGGAGAGGATAAAGGAGTGAATGGAGAACGTGGGAGGGGGGGAGGGGGGGGGAGAGTGGGGGGGGTGGGGGGGGGGGGGGAGAGGGGTAGGGCGTGGGGAAGGGAGAGGGGTTTGTCAAAAGAGGAGGGGAAGAGGATGGGGGGGGGGGGTTAGGGAGAGGGGGGGGAGAAGAGGGATTGAGATGGGGGGAGGAGCGGTAGGATGAGAAGGAGGGAAGGTGGAGAGGGGAAAGAAAAGAAGGGTGTAGGGGGGAGAGAGGAGTGTGGGGATTCGGGGTGGGTAGGGGTTGGGGGGGGAGGGAGGGGGGGAAAGGGGGGAGATGAGAGTCAAAAGGAAGTGTAGGAGGGCGTGGGGGAGAGGGGGGTGGAGGGAAGGGGTGAAGGGGTGGGAGCGAGAGGCGAACGAGTTGGGGGGTAGCCAAGTAGGGGAAGGCCGGGGGTAGGGGAGAGAGAAGCGGGGGGGGGGGTTGGGGGGGGGTGTAGGGGGGTGAAGGGGGTGGGGGAAGAGGGGAGGGGGCGGGCGATGGGAGGGGGGAGGAGGGACGGAAGAAGTGGTGGAAGAGGGGGGCGGGGGGGGGAGGGGAGAGAGGGGAGGGGGGGGGGGAGGGAAAGTGGGAAGGGTGGGGCTATAGGTGGGGGGGAGGTGGGGGGGGTGGGTAGGGAGGAAGGGAGGGGAATGGGGGGGAAGAAGGGGTGGGGAAAGAAGGGAGCGAAAGAGAGTAGAGCAGGGGGGGAATGGGGGAGAGGAGAGGGAGGGGGGTGAAAGCGGGGGGGAGAGGGGGGAGATTGGGGATAGCGCAGGGGAAGGCTAAGAGGGGAGGGAGGCGAGGGGAGGAAGAGGGAGAGAAATAGGGTGGAGGACAGTAGAGAGCTGAAAAAGAGGGGGAATAGGGGGGGGGGGTGAGGGGAAAGGGGGAGGGGGGGGATAAGACAAAGAGATGGAGTAACGAAGGAAGGGGAAAGGGAGGGGGAGGGGGAGATAGAGGGGTGAGGGGAGTGGGGATAGGGATTGGGGGATAGCGAGGAGGAGGGCGTGTGGGATGGGAGGACGAAGAACAGAGGGGGAAGGGGGTGGGGGGGGAGGGGAGGAGGAGGTGGAACACGGTGGGGGATGGGTGACGAAGATGACCTGGGGGATGGGAGAGGGGGTAGGCGGGGGGAGGAGGAGGGGAGGGGGGAAAGGAAGAAGTGGAGCGGAGGGGGGGGAGGCGGTGAGGGGGGGTGGAGGGAGGGGAGGGGGAGGATGTAGGGTGGGGGAGAGGGACAGAACGGTGAGAGAGAAGGGGGGGGAGGATGTAGGGAACGGAAAGGAGAAAAGGTGAAGGAGGGGGATGGGGGAGGGAAAAGGTGGGGAGGTGAGTAGAAGCGAGAAGGGGGGTGTGATAGTAGAGAGGGTGGGCGTGGTATGGTGTAGGGGGGGGGCGAGCGAGGAGGGAAGGAGGGAGGAGGGTGGGGAGGGGGGGGAGGGGAAGTTGGAAGGGAAGGGGGGGGGGGGAGAGGGGGTTGGGAAGACGGGGAGAGGGAGTGGGACGGAGAGGTGAAGAGGGATTGGGAAGCGGAGGGGAGAGAAGGGGGGGAAGGGGGGGGAGGAGAGGGAGGGAGGGGAGAGGGAGAGGGAGGGTGGGTAGGAAAGATAGGAAAGATAGGGAAAGAGGGGGGGGGAAGGAGGGGGAAAGGGGAAGTTAGGGGGTGTCGGGGAGGGAACGGGGGGAAGGATGGGAGGGGGGGGGGGGGGGGAAAGGCGGAGGGAGTGAAGTGGATCAGGGGGTAGAGGGGGGCTAGGTGACGTGGCGATGGAGGGGGAGAGGGGGGGGAGGGAAGGGGAGGAGGTGTGGTAGGGGGACGGGGTTAGGGGGGGGGGATTGGGGCTACGGGGAGGTAGGGTGGGGGGGGGAGAAAGCGAGCTGGGGGGGGGGGGGGGAGGTGGGGGCGGGGGAATGAAGAGAGGGGGATGGAGATGGGGGGGGAGGGAGGGGTGGGGGAGGATGGGGAGGGAGGGGAGGGGCCTGAGGTATAGGGTGAGGGGGCTCCATGGAAGACGAAGGAGGCAGTAAGGGAGGGAGCGGAGTTTGACGAGGAGGAGGGGGAAAGGAGGGAGGGAGGGAGGCGTGGTAATGACAAAAGGAAGGGGGGGGGGGGGAGGGAGGAGTCAGAGGGGGCGAGGGGGAAGCAGGAAATCAGGGGGGACAAGGAAAGGGATGGAAAGAGGAAGAGGGGGGAGGGAGCGGGGCAGAGGGGGGGGGGAGGGAACGGGAACGAGGGGGGGAGGAGAAGGGGGGAGAGGAGTAAGGAGGAAGAAAGAGAGGGGGGGGGGGATGGGGGGGGATATGCGAGAGGGGAGGGGGAGGGGGGGGGGGGGAGGTAGGGGAGGTGGGAGGGGGGGGGATGAGGGGGGAGGGCAGGGGGGGGGGACGAGAGGTGGGGGAGAGGGGAGGGAGGCGAGCGGGATGTGGAACTAAGTTGAAGCGAGGAGAATGAGGGAAGGGGGGTCGGGGCTGGTTGAGAGTGAGAGAGGGAGGGGGGGGGGGAGGTAAGACAGGGGAGGGGAGGGGGTGGGGGGGAAGGAGTGGAAAGGGAAGGCGGGGGGGGGGGGATGGAATAAGAGAGGAGGGGGGGAGGAGGGGGAGGGGGGGAGAGGAAGAGGGGGGGGGGGGGAGAAAGAGAGGGGAGGGGGGGAGGGGTGGGGGAGGGAAAGGGAAGATGGGGGGGGGGAGGAGAGGAGGGGGGGGGGGGGAGGGGAGGGGCTGGGGGGAGGGCGAAGAAAGGTGGGAAAGTAGAGGGGAGGAAGGCGTGGGAAGGTAGGGTGAAGGAAAAAAGGGGTAACGATGGGAGGGTGGGGATGGGTAGGGGGGGGAAGGGGAGAGAAGCGGGGGGAGAGGCGTGGAGGGGAGAGGAGGGGGGGAGGGTGGGGGGGAGGTAGAAGTAGGGGAAAACGAAAAAAAAAGGGGGAAGGATGGGGGTAGGAGGGGGGGGGGAAGAAGTGTGGGGGGATGGGAGTAAAGGACGAGGGGAAGTGGAAGGATATGGTGAGGATAGAGGGAGAGGGGGTGGGGGGGTGGAGGCGGGGGAGGGGGGGGTGGGGGAGAGGAGGAGGGGGGGAGGGTCGGTAGTTGGTGGAGGGGAACGGGTAGGAGCGGGGTGTAGGGGGGGGGGGGTGGGAAGAGGGAGGCGAGAGTGGAGGGAAGATGGGGGACAAGAGGGCGGGAGGGGGAGAATGAGAGGAGAGGGGAGGGTGGGGGAGGGGAGAGGGAGGGAGAGGGAGGGTAGAGAGGGGTGGGGGGAAGGAAGGGGTGGCGGGATGGGGTGGAGGGGTTGGGAGGAGATGAGGAACGAGTGGGGGGAGGAGGGAGTGCAGGAATAGAAGTGAGAAATAGAGGGGGATAAGGGGGCGAAAGGGAGAGAAAAGAAGTAGGGTGGTGGGAGTAAAGAAAAGAGAGGGGGGGAAGGGGGGTGCGGAAGGGAAGGAGGTGGGGGGAGCGGAGAGGGGGGGGAGGGGGGGGGGGAGGGGGGAGTATATGGGGGTGGGGGAGGAGGGGGGGGGGGGGGGGGGTCGGGGGTAAGGCAAACAAAGGAAGAAAGAGGGGGGGGAGTGAGGGGAAGGGGTGGGGGGGGGGGGGAGGGGGGATAGGGAGGTGGGAAAGGTGGGAAAGCGGTGGTGGTGGGGAGAGAGTGGGGAGGGGACGAAGGGGACGAAGGGGGTGGGGGGGGGTGGGTGGAGAGAGGGAGGGAGGAAGGGGAAAGGGAGGGAGAGAGAAGGAGGGGAAAGGAGAGGGGGTAGGAGGGAAGGGAAGAGTAGGAGGAAGAGAGCAGGGGGAGAAAGCGGGAGCGTAGGGGGAGGGGGCTGGAGGGGTGGGGGGGGAAGAGGGAGGGGGGTGGGGGGGGGAGGGGGTGGGGGGAGGAGTGGGGGAGGAAACAGAGAGGTTGTGGGAGGGACGTGGCTGGAGGATGAGAAAGGGGATCGGGTAGGGGAGAGAGGAGAGGTATGGAGGTGGGGGCAGAGAACGGGAGGGGGTGAGGAGGGTAGGAGTTGGGGGCAGGGTGGGGATAGGAATTGGGAGGCTGGAGTGAAGGGCATTGACCGAGGGGAGGAAGGAGGATGAGTGGAGAGAGAGGGGTGGGAGGAGATATGGAGGTGGGGGGGGAATATAGAAGGGGGTATGCGAATGAGGCGGGAGATGAGAGGGGGAGGAGGGGTGATGGTGGGAGGTGCGGCGTCAGGGAGTAGGTGGGGGAGGAGGGGGGGAAGGGAGTGGAAGGAGGAGTAAAGGGGAGAGGGGGGGAAGTTCAAAGGGGGGGGCAGAGACGCGAAATGGGAGGGGAGTAGCGGGGTGGCAGGGGAGGGGGAAGAGACGAAGGGAGGGAAGAGGAGGGGGGGTAGAGAAAGGGGGGGGGTGGAAAAGGGGGGGAGAGTGAGGTGGGGGAGGGAGGGGGAGGGGGGGAGAGACGGGGGGAGGAGTGAAGGGGGGGAGGGAAGGAGGTAAGGGGAGAGAGAGTGAGGAATGGATCTAGGACGTGAGGAATGGGGGGGGGGTTGAGGGGGGGAGCAGGATGTGAAGGTAGGGTGGGTAGGAGTGGAAGGAGAGAGGAAGGAAGAGGGAGTTGCAGGGGGGGGCGGGGGAGAGGGGAGGTGTGGGGGGGGGAGAGTGGGTGGGTGAAAGGGCCGGGAGAGGGGGGGGGGGGGACAGGCCAGAAGGGGGGGGGGCGGAGATAAAAGGAGAGCGGGGGGGGGGGGAAGTAACTACGCGGGGGGGGGGAACGAGCGGGGGAGTAAAGGGAGCGGGGAGGAGGAGGCAAGAGGCCGGAGAAGGGGGCATGAAGGAGCCGGGGGTAGTAGAGGATGAGGGGAGAAGAAAGAAGGAGGAGGGGGGGATCCAGGTGGGGGAGAGGGTGCCGGTGGGCGGTGTGGGGAAATAGGTGGGGGGGCGAAAAGCGTCGGGGGGGGGGGGGGTGGGGATGGGGGAGTGGAGGTTGATGTGAAAGGGGGGGGCGGGAGGGAGGAAGGGGTTGAGATGGAGGGGGGGGGGGGTGGACTAAAGGAAGGGAGGGGGTGTGGAAGGGTGGAGGGGATGGCGGGGTGGAGAAGAGGAAAGAACGGGGGGAGGTCGAGGCAGGGGGGGGGGGGGGAGGGAGTAGGGTTTGGGAGGCGGGAAGGGGGAGGAGGTAAGAAAAATAGAGGTGGAGAGGAAGAGAGAAAGAGAAGAGGATGCGGGAGGGGGGGGGGTGGGGGTGGGGGGGAAGGGGAGGGAAAGGTAGATAGGGGAGAGGGTGGAAAGGGCGAGGGAAGTGGGGGGGGGGAGGGAGGAGGGTAGATTGGGAGAGGAAAGGGAGGGGGCGGGAGGGGCGTGGGGAGGAGAGGGGGGGGGTAGGGAGGAGGTGAGAGGGAGAAAAGAGGGAGACGCAAGGGGAGGGGCGAGGGATGTGGGGTTGGCGGGAAGTGAGACGGGGGGTTGTGTAGGGGAGGGAAGGGGAGCGGGGGAGGAGGGGGAAAGGGGTGGAGGGAGGGGGCAAGGGGGACAGGGCAGGGGAGGGTGGAGGGGGGTGGGGGGAGGGGGGGGATAGAGCGGCGGGGAGGGGGGGGAAGAGGGAGGAAGGGTGATGGGGGGGGGGAATTGGTGAGAGAATGGGGGAGCGGGTAGTGGGGGGCGAGGGGGGAGGAGCGGGAAAGGCATGAGAGTGAGAGTGGGGGGCCGACATGCGGTTAGGGGATAGGGCTGCGGGGGAAGCAGAAAGATGGGGAGGGGGGTGAGGTGAAGGGGGGGGGGGGCGGAGGAGGGGGGAAGGGGGTGGGGGGGGGTGAGGGAAGTGGGGCGGGTATGAGTGGGGGAGGGGGAGGGGAGGGGCGGAAACGAAGGGGGGGGAAGGGAGTGGGGGGTGAGGTAATAGGTGAAGGTTAAAGAGAAAGGGTAAGTGGGGGTGGGGGGGTGATGGCGTGAGTGGTGGAGGAGGAGGAGGGGCGGAGGGGGAGGAGGAGGGGGAGGGGGGAAGAGAGGAGGGGTGGGGTGTAGGGGGGGGGAGGGGGGGGATGTTGGGGGTATGGTTAAGTTGGGAGCAAACGAAGGGACCCCTTGGGTCCCATCACCAGTCGGACTGTTGAATGGGGGGGTGGTTTTGGGTTGGGGGTGGGTAAACTTCCAGGGTCCTCCGTTGGCGGGGCCCCCCCCAACAGTTGGGGGTTGATTTTGATTTCTCAATTAGTAGGTGTTATGGAGTTCGGTTTGTCCGCTAAGTTAACCAAATGGGACTCGCCTTTAATTTACTCTGATGTGTAGTGTGTTATAAAAACATTAATGTGGGGTTTATTTTTTTTGGGTTCTACGGGTCGGGTTTGTGGGGGGGGGGGGGCGTAGGTTTTTCAACATGAAAAAAGTGTCCGGGGGTCCTCTCCGGTTCTGAGGCCATGTCAGAGTCGCGAAAGAAATCCTCTTGGGGCGCTCCGCTGCGCGAACTGAAACCGCGACAACGCCACGCCAGGGAAGTTATCTCCCGAAAAAAAAAAGGGGAATCCCTCCTGACAGACTACGTCCTAGACGCTGGGAAAAGGGAGGAACTTTCACAGCGCAGCGACGAGTCACCGCACCTATCCCCAGACGCGCTAAAAGGGGTTGGAAAGCAAATACTTCCTAACTGAGATAGACTCTTTCGTTCAAACGCATACACAGTGATGCAAAAGGGATTGATTTACTATGGAGTCGAGAACGCAGGCGGCCACCGAAATCATGGGTAACTAGGGGGGGACAACGTAATTGCGGTGTGGGGGGGGGTGGGGGGGTAAAAAAATTGTTCTGGGGGGGAGGAAGGTCGTCTCGGCACGGCGGTCGTTCTAAGCCAGTCACGAGTTAAGCGTCTCTGAACAGGGAATCATAAGCCCGGAAATGGGGTTTTATCCAATGCAAAAAAGCCATTCCAAAAGGAAAAAATCGGCATCGCCCGAAAGAAATTAGGGTTCCAACGCCTCCTCAATCCCGTATAATACATGCAGTCTCGAAAAGAAGAAAGCCTTCCTGAACGACGAAAGGTCGTGTGGAGTAGGACTCAAGGTCGATGCAGGGTCTCATTGGACGAATCAAAGGAAAACTAGCCACGGGGGGGGTAAGTTCTTTGAGGGCGAGAAAAAAAAGGGGTTCGCGCGCATCTGCTAGACAATCCAAAAAAAAAAAAGGAAGAAGGGGGCAATCCTGGCTCAGGGACAATTGCGATTTTGACCGTATCATCGCGTAACATATACGAAAGGAAAAGAATAGACTCAACAACAACTGAGAGGAGAAGAAGTGCGCGCGTTCGTATATTTTTGACCTTAAAAAAGTATTGCAACCTCCCTTACAAAGGGGAATGAGAGTCGAAAATCCGCTGCCAGTCCATCGTGGTATTGAAGAAAGACTATGGCATGCGCGAACAAACTGGTTGGTCTAATCTACCGATCACAAGGACCGTGGGGTTCAAGCTTTCGGAGGGACAACTGCCGAAAAGAAAGGGATCCTACCCACACGACGAACTGCTGTACGGCACGCCCCAGGTGAAAGGGTCTCCTCTTCAAGGGGGGAGGGAGATCGCGAAAGGCTTCTTTGCAAAGGCTCTCTTCGAGTGGGCGCGGAGCCTGGTCCATTTGTCGCGTGGGAGCAAGGTCGAATTGAAAAGCCAGGACGAGGCAAAAAGAAAGGAAAAAGGGAGACGCATAAGGACTGGCGAAGGAGCATACGGGGCAACGGCTAGAAAATCCACAGCCGCTTTATGTGGCATGCGCCTGCAAACCGGAGGGGCAATGTTGCTGGAGGTGGGGGGGAACCCGGATGATCGCCTAAGAGAGTGGTCACTTAAAAGTCCAAGAATCCTTCTGCGGAGATACTCACTTACTAGTGCCCTCGCACGAGTCGAGGGCAACAGCCGGGCGTTCCAAACTAGTTGTCCTAGCGGCTTTGGGGGAGGGTTCTTTTGCTCTGCGAGTCGTAAAGGGGCAACGGGTCGAAATGAAAATTCTCAAAGAGACCTGGAAGGCGAAACTTTGTCCGCAAAGACCCGGATTAAATGGCTTTGAGTCTTCGTCTGGAAGTGCTAACGGTAGGGGATATCGGCCATCCAACGGAGGAGGTCGCCTCAGGCCATAAAGCGCCCAACCTATGAGGAAAAAGGCAACCCACCAGGTGCGGGTCTTGTAACGAGGTGGATCAAAAAACTCTTTTCCTGTCACAGGTAATCTGTGCTTCTGTGAATTCGGTCAGTGGGATCGCGAGGGCGGGAAGTCAAATAGACGATCTTCTGCACTTCGATGGAGGGGAAGTTCACGCTCCGCGCAAAAAAAAACAAAGAGTCCAGAATTTCCGAAGAGTACCCCTGAGAGTCGAGAGGTGCTCCAAGAAGGGATCGCGAAAAAAGGGAAAAGCCTTGTCTAGGTAAAGGGGAAATGAGGGGGGCTGGCGAAGCGGGAAAAGGATGCCGGGGGTCGGGAACAAAAACTTTTTCGCGCCTATGGGGGGGAGAGGGTTAAAAACCGACGGGTTTGGAAAAAAGCCAACTGGTAGCTGATGGGGGTTGCTCGTCAGGAGCTTTCAGATCGCGGAGGGCGCAGTGTCCGCGGGGGGGGGAAAAAAAATTGCGGATTCGGGCAGGGTAAAAAGCACTGGACTAGTGAGAGCATCGGAGGGGTCATGAAGAGGTAGTCAGAGAAATACTGCGAATAACAAACGCTCGTGGAGTCTTCTCCCTCGCCGATCAATCTAGCAAAGGAAAAAGAAGCGTATTCCCGGGACTGCCACCGGATCGTCCCGATGTCCGATGAAGAATTGTCTTGGCTTCGTCTAGCTAAAAAACAACTCTTGACTTGGGGGGATTAAAGTTGACGAGGAAGCCAGACCTAGATGCTGCATACAGTGATGCCAAAAAGCCGGCGTCACCAGCTTTAGAACGGCATCATGCAGAAAGAACATTTTTGGCCGTGGTCCTACACCACAAGAGATAGGGGAAAAAGAATACTCAAAGCCGCTAGCCTAAAGGGACTCGCGAAGGGTTCCACGTGAGCCAGCGGACTTCTTGAGAAAGGGGTGTCTAAAGCTTTCGCCTCATGTAAAGGCTAGGAGGCTAAAGGGGCAAAGTGATTCGATCGAAACTCTACTGGGCTCTACTAGAGGGATGCCTCCTTCAAAGGGCTTGCGAATCCGATGAGGCTGGTGAGGGACACTTCTGAAAAGGGCCGGGGGGGGTGATCGTAACAGCTTGAAACCTTTGGGGCATCCCGGCGCAAGCATTCAGGGTTTGAACCATGTAGTCGAGGCCAATTTGATCGATGCAGACACGGAGAATAAACGGGTCTGCCGTAGGCTCGGGGAATCGAGTAGAAACTGCGTCGCTTTCCTCCAGAAAATAGCGTAACCAGGGTAATTCTCGACTATGTAGTAAAAATCACGCTGCAAGTGGTTACAATCACCATTGCCAAGTGTTTTTTGGGGCAAACCCAAGGAACATCGCACCAAACTCCAGGGATGTTAAAAAAGGGAAGGGGAGTCGCGATAGGAATTCAATTAAAGGGTACACGCGACACCCAGCAAACCAGGGGTTGTTAGTCAAGGAAGGATTAAAATATGGGGGGGGGGGGGGGTCCCTCTCCCTTGTTGGAGATAACTAAGTTTCAAAAAAAATGAAAGACCGAAACAAAACACCTGAGGGAAAAGAATATAGATGATTGGAGAAATTAGGGAGGGGGAAAAAGGGCTCTCTCACAAAACTCAAAGAAGGGAATCGGGGGGCTCTCCAGACTTCAGGGTCTCGATTAGGAGGATAAACCTCAAAGAATGCTACTGAAAAAAAAAGGACCTCCAAATCCCGGGAAGGCATGGATATCGTGCACAAAGGGGGGCACGCAACACCCCGTTAGTTTGAAAATTAATACGTCAGGGACGACGTAAAAGGAGCGTCGCGCTGGGTATGAGTGCTAAGTTCGCGAAAAAACTCAAGTGATAGAGGAGGGAGGGGATTAATCGCACCAAGGAAAAGTCCAAAAAGAGGAATCAGAGATTGCATGCAAGCCAGCTCCTGGGGAAAGAGAAGAGGTAGGGACCTGACCTGGTAGGGAAAATATATCCAAGTCATTCAAAAATGTTACACCTTAAGCTCCCAGGGTGCTCTCGCACACCGGCTGCGGGCTGACAGACATTAAAATTCGAGGGAAAAAAGAGGCGGAAACATCGGGGGGGGACGACCGAAACCCCCAAAAGCTCTAAGCCTACGAGTAATCTGGAGCGGCAGCCGCAGGCGCACGCGGACTCGGCGATTAATCGGCATAATAGGTCTCTCTTAGGGAAAAGAAGCCGGTGGGAAAAGTCGCGCGAAGATGCAGGTATAGCTATATTAATGCATAGCGTCAGTGTGAGCTCTATCTCAAAAACCGCAGCTCAGCCCTCTTTGTAGACGACGAATCACGGGGGGGGGAAAAAGCGTGCTGACCGATAACTCTTCGGTGGAATATATCGTTGTCAAAGCCTGATTGATCGGGGGAAGCGCGCAAATGGAGAAACAGGGAAGGGGTTCCGAAAAGTTGGGCTAGGGCCACAAAAGTAAGTAAAAGCTCTATTGTTCATCAAGGAGTCGCGGGTAGGGGACTTATCGGGGGGTGCCGAAATCAGAATGAAAACCCGATCACCCGAGACGGTACCAGGATTATGCAGGGGAACACACTTTACAGAAAGGGGGTCTGACCAAATCGTGGAAGAAATATGGACAGAAGGAGAGAAACGGGGAGAACACCTCTTTGGCACCGGCCTGCGGCAAAGGAAAAACATCAACCTGATGAAAAAAGAATTCGTCGCCGCCGGCATAAGTCGCTACGGGGAGAAAAGTGTACCATCTATATTTCTGGGAGGTCTCCGTCTTCGCTTAAAGAAAGGAGGGGAAAGTCGGGCCGGCGGACGCGCGAAGCACCAGGTCTCTGACGGACAGATGGACCTCTTCGGGGGGGAGGAACCTGTATCCCAAATTAAGGCTGAGAGGGGAGGAAAGGCTTCCTGTGTGTACGCAAGGTGTTCTTCAGGGAAAAAGCGCGACCACCGGACGGCCTTAGAGCTTCTCTACTTGGGGCCATAACTAAGGCCACTCCATTTATTCCTGGTCTCTAAGGGGGGTGAAAAAAAGGCCGGGTCTACTAAACGGTTCCTGCCTTCAGCTTTGGGAAAAAAAAGCAATTTAGAGACGGGGTGAAGAGCCAAAAGAGCAAAAAGAATAGAGACGGACAACGAAAAAGTTTTCAACGAATTGTCTTCTTACGGGGAAAATACGGGCTTGTATCGCGGACCAAATCTGCTGACATGTCTTCTTCGTGGGAAGAGGGATCCATTTAGGGAGAAGAAAAAAACAAGCCGGACACCTAACACTCAGGGGTGGAAAAAGGCTCTGAAAAACTGAAGAGGGTCTCTCCTGGATGATTCGCCTGGCCTTATCGTCACTGAAAAAATCCGTCTCCTCGTCCCTAACTTTTGGTATCGAGCGCCCCATCTATGAAAAACCCGGTAAGAAGACGGCAGCGAAATATGCTATCTTAAAGCCGCCTCCGACTCTAGGGGAACCACAGGCAGAGAGGAAAAGGAATTAGCCGGCCCAGGAAACTACAAAGTAGAGTGTGGGTCGTCTTAGTAGGGGGAAGACTCAGGGTGTCCCAACATCTAAGGACAAGTCGAAAAGGGGAGAAGGTTTTGGAGGTTAAGGGGGGGGGGGGGAGGGAAAAATCTCTCAATCACACGCTACGAAAGCTCGGAGGACTAATCCGGGAAAAGGGGGAAAGGGAGGAAAATTGGATATCAAACGTCGAAGAACATACGAGGCGGATCTCTCAACAACAAGGATTAAAAGGGGGGGAAATAATATATAGCCGTGAAGGGAAATCTAGATACAAAAGGAAAAAAAAAAAAAATTCCACCCATGCGCGAATTGACCAAAAAAAGTCTCCTATCAGCAAACGGGGGCTCTGGGGGGCGATTTCCTCTGAAACTTTTGGGTCTAACAAATCAAACCGGAAGGGCACGGGAGGGAACTCGGTCGTCGGGGGGACCAAAGGGGAGACAACTCCTGACGAAGGACACAAACCTACATATTTGAGGAGGGGTTGAGAGGCAGGCCCGGTGGAATCTGAATGCAGAGGAGGGGACTTCTCGGAGGCGGAGGGTGGAACGTTCTTTGATAATGGAGTCGCCGGGAGTCGGGAAAGGGGTGAAGTAATTCGCGGGGAAGAGGGGAAAGGGAAAAATTAGAACGGAATGGCCAAGTGACAAAGGCTGAATCGGAAAGGGCAAGCGCAATAGACGGGAATCGCAGCGAATCCTAAGGCATTCTTTTAGGGGGGTTGAAACGGCTAAGTCAAGAAGATTCTGCTGTTCGGGCCAGACGAAGAGGGGGTGGACTACGGTACCATCGTCCGAAGGACGCCTGCGCGAACGTGAAGAGCAGCTCTGACGACCTGCTAAAAAAGACCGATGAGGAAGAAAGGGGGACCGTCGTAAAAGAGCCAGACTAGCTGAGTCGTGGATCAGGGGAAGGGGATCGAGCTGCAGGAAAGGCCACTAGGGGTGGGAAAACGAACGCGTCGTTAAAAAGCGGTCGAAAGGAGAGGTCAACTGCTTTCTGCCAACTGCAAAGGGAAACTGTCTGGGATGGAAGGGGGGAGAGGAATAATAATGCCCGAGGAACCCGTTCGGAATCCTCTGGCGCGAACCTAACAGAGGCGAAAAAGATCCCGGCAATGAGAGTCTTTCGATATTTAGATTTTTGGGAAAGGAAACGTCTGTCTGATTCTGTAAAGTTCTCTCTTTCCAAGTTACTCTCGTCATCTGGCCTTAGTCTAAGGTAAAACTGCGTTCCTAATGTTCGGTGTCGTGGAACGCCGAGAAAGCATACTAAGGAAAAATCTCCTAAATTCCCTTCCGATAGTAGAATCGAAGGGGGGGAGAGGGGAGGACAGTCTGCTGCAGTGGGTCGTTATGGAAAGTAGTTGGGATTGAAGAAGGAGTAATGCTGTCGGTTCATTAGCCATGGATTGGGAGATTCGCCCGATGTTGGGGAGCTTAAAAGACGTGGGTCCGAACTGGTGGGTTCTCAGAATCCCCTTTTCGTCGAATCACGGCTTGTTGAGGAAGAGGGGTTTGGGAAGTGGGGAGGAGAAAAGGAAAACCGGGACAAGGGTCAGTCCGAAGCTAATTTGAAGCAAAGTCGCGAGGGAAATTCAGAAAGGGTTGGAAAGCGGGGGAAAAGGGACCTGAAACCTGGCATCTTTTCTCATTCCTCGAGAGCATCGTAGCAAGGAAAAAAGACATCGATGCCACGCGCCGCAGGATCGTAAACAGTAATCAGGGGGACAGAGGGGGGTGAGATGAGGCCGAAAACAACGGGCCTGAGAAAGGGTTAGGTTAGAGGTCAGGCAGGCAAAAACAGGTCTAAGCACATGGGTGGAAAGGAAAAAGGTACTATAACTCGGAAGGAAAAATCTCGCAACACTGATAGGTTTTGGAGGAGTTCTCTTCCAGTAAATAGAGGGACAGGATCAATCCTAAGGGGAGGAGGGGAAAAGGAAAAACTGCGATTGCTTCTGGGGCTGCTTCGGAGGTTGTGTGGTGGCGGGGGGGAGGGGGACGCCTAAAGCAGGGGCCTGTCTGGGGAGGAGGAACTAATTGATTCGGAGGTACACAGAGGGGAAAAAGGATAAATACTAAAACTTCTGTTCATCCTTGGGCACTATTCGATTCTGGAGGGGAGGAAAGAATCGGAGGAAAAGGGGCACCTCCTTTAGCGTGGAGTGCTATAACCGGAGTCGGGAACTGAATGGGTAATTAAGCTCTGGGGGGGAGGCTCCTGGTTTATCTATCAGGGAACAAACAGGGATGTCGAAAGAAATAGGGGCGTGCAGAGCCCGAGGGGGGGGGAGTCGGGGAAAACATAACCGGCGAGGGGGAGCCGTCTCCTCGGAAAAGAAAATCCGAAAAAGGGGGGAAGGCTACAGGGGTGTAATCCTTTGGAGAGAGGAGGTGGTGCGGGCAACCCGGGGGGGGAAAAAGAAGAGGCAGGGAGGGTAGGGAGGGCTCGGAGGCAGCGAAGGGCGGGTGCGTCGATCCACAAACAAAAAAACCAAATACACGAAAACGCCTTATCGCGGGTTGGGAATATACCCTAAATTAAAAAGGAGGTATGAAAGGGTTAGAACCGGGGTTACCTCTCCTCAGTTGACTGCATAATCGAAACGCGGACAAAACGTAGGCTTTCATTGAGAGCGCGGAACAAGGGGGAACCAATTCAAGCAGGCGCCCGCTGAGCCTCATGAAAAACAACGGGCCGGAGTCTGGTAGGGGGTCTTATTGGGAGGGAACCGTACCAATCGAGAAGCCAACCTAAAATCAGGGGAAGCAGTGTGCTCGTGCGCACGGGCCGGGGGGGGGGGTCGCACACTAAGGTGGAAAAGGGGAAGCAACTACGGCTGTTCTAATAGCAAGACGGCTAAGAGTCATCCCTGCGCCTGTGGTATGAAGGGGGAATATCTACGCCTACGAGAGTGAGAGGGAAGAGTATCGGACTACGTTCCGAGGGCCAGAGTCAAACGTAAAAAAGGAGCTGGATAAAAACTTCAGACCGAGGATCTACATCAAAAGATGTATACCGGCGAAACGGACGTCGTAAAAGAAGCTGCGAATAGTCGATCGGCCGTAGGCGGGGATTAAATGACTGGGGAGCGCAGTCTACGGATCGTAGGAGGCCCTGTTGTCTCTCTAAAGGAGAGGAGGCACAGCTGATCTTAACTCCCGCAACACCCAGAGAGGGGAAGCCGACCGAGGAAAGAGGGGGAGCAAGAAAAAGGAGAACGAAAATCGTGAGGGAAGTCCCATCGATTTCATCGATAGGGGAATAACGTCCAACCAACATACGGGGGGAAGGGGAAGCTTGAGAGGGCTTCAATGGGTAACTCTCAGTCACAGCCTAGCGCGTGCTGCAAGGGCAAAGAACTCTCCATCCCGGTCTTAAAGTAGCACTATAAAACGCGAGGGAAACGAAAAAAAATAGGGGATCACGATCCGCGGCAGTGGAATAGAGGGGCTGGTTTCATTCGCCAGTTGGGCTAGTAAGGACGCAAGCAAGGCGAAGGTGGCGAGGAAAGGAAAAATTCGAGGTCCACCACCTGAGGGAAAACCTAGTGGCTCAATCAATGGGATTCTTACAGGTGTCCCTGGTCATCGAACGAGAAGAAGGGCAACCCCTCGTAAAAAAAAAGAAGTATAAGAGGAACAAAAAGGGATGTCGGAGAAAACCACTGTCAGGCAGTTGGCGTAAAAAAAGTAGGTGTGAAGGGAGGAAAACTCGCAGCAAGAAAATAAAAAAATGAAAGATGCCCATGGAAAAAGTAACTCTGATGGAGCATTCAACTACCGGAGCAAAGATATCTAAAAGACAGAAGGAGGAGAGTGTTAGCTTATCTTCGTAGGGGGCTGCGGCGTCGTGCAAACCATTAAGGGAGGAAGGACCTGCATCGCCCGTCCCGCGCATAAAAAACGGATCGAAGCAATAAAGGGGGTCGTTTACACCGAAGCCCGCGAGAAAGGAGGGAAAAAGGGGGAAGGATCTGGGGACGCGAGAATACTGAGAGGGGTGGAAGAACATCCGCTTGAATTTCCAGGGCGCTTCCGAGGTACCGACATTCGACGCCCACAAAAAAGAACATGGGGGGGGGGGGAAGGAAGACAGCCCGTGGCCCGTCGACGACGTGACTCGGAGAACGCTGCCCCTCGTAAGGGGAAGAGAACTCACGCAACAGGTAAACCTCCTCATCAGAGAAACAAGGTTAAAAACTTGTGTGAAAAGGGAAAGTTGCTCTGGATTTCATCTAATCGGGTCTTTTAGCATTTAATTTATGAGAGGGGGGAAAGGCGCAGCAGTGTGCGCGGCGGTGGGGTCAAAGGGCAGGGGGGAGGAGTGGGGATGCGATAACAACGCTTCGAACTAAAATTGAAGGGGGGAAGAAAAAAAATTCCGCCGGACCGGATTCTAGGGGGAAGGGAGGGTAATAAAAAGGGGACTCAGGGGAAAGATTCGCGCGTCCTCACCGCATGTGCCAAGAGTCCCTACGGGGGGAACATTCGAAGAGCCCGTAACAACCTGGGAAAAAATCACGCCTTCGAACTAGCGCCTTCGGGAACAACGGCACTGAAGACGGATCTAGAGGAGAAGGGAAAAGGGACGGAAAATCGAACCGGGGGGGTGCGCGGAGGAAAGAGAAAGTATGTAGTGGAGGAGGTCCGAGCGATGTGCAGGCTCAGCAACACGCGAATAACTCTCAAATGGGATAGGCGACCAAACTTGAAAGAGAGACAAAATCTCACTCTAAAAACATTACGAGGATCAGCGTCAAGGGAAAGGAAGGGGAATAGGTCAATTTCGATCAAGATTGAAGGCTAATTTCACGAAAAGAGAGTCGGGAAAATCAACAACAATGGGGATTGGGAGCCTGGGGAGCCATGATAACCAACTATTATCGTCAAAACATGAGGGACCAAGATCCTTTGAGAAGAAGAGAGTAGAAAAAGCTGCAAGTAGCGGTGAAGTGGGGCGACTCAAATTGCGCAAGAAAAAGGAAGACACTGATCCCGTGGGTCGAGTCCCTAGCTGCTAGAAAAAAAGGGGGTGCAAAAACAGGATCCAAGAACACAAAAAAGAGGGGAGGTTCCGGACCCAGGGGGGAAGGGGAGACTGAGGCGGAGGAGAGAGATCTTGAGGCGGCGTGGAACAAGGGAGCTCTTCTAAGAGGGAAGAAGGGTCTGGACCTGGTTAGGTCCGGTATCGTTAGAAAAGGGCCCACAGTAGGGTACAGGACGTTTGAGAATAAAAAACGAGGGAAGAGTAAAAAAGGCCTGCGAATCACGGAGGGCTCGAACGCTTCCGGGACTTGTCCGGAGGTTACTTCACTAGAGGAAGGGTCTGGGCGTGGAAGACCTCTTCGTTGCCTCCAAAAAGAAAGTCTACAAAGGTCCACGGCAGAATCAAGCAAGGGGTCTCTGCCTCGTGTTCCCGGGCTCTAAAGAACGCCCGTCAGCCCGTCGTTGCACACAACGTTGAACGACCTCGCGGCGGGATCAGTCTGAGCGGGACCGAGAATATAGCGTCGCAGGAGCAGGGACAAGGGTCGCAGCCCAAAAACTGGGGGAACTAAAAGGGCTGTCGCGCACTTCCCTGCGGGTATTAGAGGTCTGGACGTGAGAGGAAAGGCCCGAAAGAGGGGGATTTCGCGGCCTTCGGACGAGACCAAAGGGGAGGGGAGCATGACACCAGCAAGCGAAAAGGCGTCTGGGGGCTGGAGTAATAGTGTCGTCTGGACCGCCTCTGCGGGTGGATGACGGGGAAGGTTGGGGGAGGGTACCAGGTCTAGATGCGAACTGGCCGGACTTAAAAATGCTGGAAGGGAGAATGCCGGCCGCTAAAAAGACAAAAAAAGAGAAAGATAACCATTCTCCTTATAGGAGTACCCTAGGGAGACGGCGGCGAAGAATGTCGCATGTATGGAAAAAAAGGGGAAGGTTTGGTCCGAACGGGAAGGAAAGGGACAGACGTGAAATCGACCTGGGGCTTTATCTCTGCGGCGGGTTTACACATGGTCCGCAAAAAAGGTAGGGGCGCGGGGGTGTCTCCGCCTCGAAGGAGCAGGGGATCCGGAGCGGGGCCTACATGGTTTTGCCAGGACGGATCGAGGAAAAATGACGCAAAGGAAAAGATTACCATAGCGCTTTCCCATTAAACAGTTAGGTTGCCAAGGCCGGGGAAAGCTAGACAGATCTATTGAGCGCTTCGTCCTCCCATCAGAAAAAAAGGACAGAAAAAGAGGGAAAAAAATAAGCCGGGATGTCAAAATCCCTGAATTCGGTTCGTTGAATCAGTCTCGGGGAAAAACGGCGGGCACGGGGCTTAGAGGTTAGGGGAAGGAAAAGGAATAGAGGCAGTCCATTGGGCATGGTGCGAACCATCGGGAAATTCATCAGGAACATGGGGAAAATCCCGTCTAACTGTGGTGGTGCGATACCATAGGAGCAGTTACGGATCATCACTGCCTGATGTCTCGTCTGAAAGCGATCTGGAGGGCCTCGGCGGAGTCAGGGGGTAGGATGAGGGGGAAGAGAGGGATCTCGCGTGAGGCAGCCGGAGGGACTGAAGAGAAAATGTTGGAGCGTATCCAAGGATACCGCCGGACAGGCACCGTTTGGAGCTCCGAAGTCCTTCGAGAAAAAGTCGGAAAACAGGCACCGGAGACGAGACTTTTAGCCAGGGGAGAAGGAGAGAATCTGCATGTATTCCATAGATTTTGAAGGGGAAGATGTCTAAAAATAACTCCTACTCGAGGCCAAGAAGACTCTTATTCCTCTGGAGAGCGGTAATGAAAGTTTCGGAAGTCAAGGAGATTCTAGAGAAAAGCGGTCAATTAAAAAAATTAAGGGGGGTTGGACAAATGAACATGACTTATTGGTTCGCCCAAAAAAAAAAAGAGGTGAGAACGTCAAAGAGAAAAAATGACCGGAAGGAGGGTCGTTTCATTGGAGAAGGGGGCTGAAGGGAAAAAGGGAAGGAGGGAAGACACGACACCACAGGCCATCCGCGCGGGGGGGTTGGTCGCAGATCAACAGAGCCAAAGGCTTAAAGGTTATATCCGCACCGGTGTTGTCCTAACAAGTTTGACACACTCAAGCTCACTCTAACAACAAAAACTGGGGAGAGAGAGACTGTGGGAAGGGGGGGGGGAATAGGAGCTCGGCAACAAGGGCGCGAATACAAACACCTCCTGCAAGAAACGGTCTTGGGACGCAGACGCTGCGGCACTCGGAGGGCTCGGTTAGAAGGAGACAAACAGACAAGGAAAAAAAAAAAAAAATTCCCAAGTAAGGAACGGCATGGGGGCGATCGGGGGGAGGAACAACCTTTTTAAAAACCACCGGAAAGCTGCATGGATTGAAAATAATGCCTGGACAGAGGAGTAGCCGCGAATAAAGATCAAATGGGGTCAGAAAAAGGGAACCCCACTCTCGCCTACGCGAGGTATAGACTAGGGGAGGATAGGCCTGAATCTAGGACAAAGGATGGAATTGGAGAGAAGGGAGGTCCTCCGGATGCCTAAGCGCAACCATATCGGGGGCACTGGGGAAGATTTGGGCAGATGAAAAAGAGAGAATGGTACGCACCAATGTGCAAACTTCAAAAACTGCTGTGGGGCAGGATGATCGTGTATCTATCACAACAAACCGCCGGTGGTCAGGGAGACAGAATGAGGATCGAAGCAAAACGAAGCGGGGAGAAAGTCAACACCCAGCGCCGAGCAGGAGGGAGAGACCTGAAAAGAGAGGAAAGAGAGGTGATCGTCACATCGTTTCTCGATAAATAGTCCAAAAAACAGACTGGAGGATTCTTGCTCCAGGGATAGCGCGAGAAGTCAACTGGGCCGCAACTCTCTTGGGAGGAGGGGGGACTAGGGAACTCAGCAGATCGCCGCGGGACGTCTAACTAAAACGCAAGATCAACGCAGCTCATTGCTAAGGGAACAGAGCCAGCTCGGTAAAAGAGATCGTGTTCCTTGGAAAGAGGACGAGAAATCGCGGAAAGAGGGTGAGAGGGAAAGGGGAATTTGGCCACCTAACGATGAATGAAGGAATTGCTCAATTCGCTGAGAGGGGACACGGGTCCCTGGGTAATACAGTGCAAACCTGCAAGAGCCGGGAACGAGAACTAAAGGAACACCACGGAGATAAAATTGGGGGAGGGGGAAAAAACTTGGACGATAAAGCTGGAAGAAGACCAAAGAAAAAGGGTCGAGGCAACCCTACCAGTATCACTCTTGAAAAACCCTACCCGCCGATCACGAACGGAATTCGGCGCCGGGTTCTCAAAGAGAGAGAGGAGAATGGGGGAGGGCTCTGGAGGGGCTTTAAGCAAACGGCGACGTGCCAAGGCCAAACGAATCGGCAGTCAGACGGGCTCGCGGCGATCGCCGGGAAAGAGATACAAACGGGAAAGAAATCTAAGCGGTCAAAGCGCGGGACAACCGAGGGAAGAGGCGAAAGGGGATCGCAGTCGGCCAGGGAAAAAAGGTACTCCGGTAGGGGCTCGAGGGACGCTCTACGGGAAGCTTATCTGGGGCAAAGCAAACTTCCTCCGGGAAAAAACAGACCCAACGGAGTTAAGGAAGCAGGGACTGTCAGACCCGCAGAGAGGGACACTGTCAAGAGCGGCTGGTGGAACAAGAGGATGAGGAAGAGCTTAGCGAACCCTACTATGAAAAACGAATCGTACACTTTTAAGAGAACTAAGGTAGGAGGGGGAGGACTCTAGTCTGTGAGAAAATAAATATTCTATCTCACGGGACGCAAATTCGGAGTCGTTTAAAGGGGCGAATATAAAGACTGGAAAAAGGAAGGGCCTACCACCTACGGAAATTTGAGACAAGAAAAAAGGCCAGAAGGCTTTGCGGAGGGAGAGCTCATCCTATTCAGCTATCGTATCGATGTAAATACTCGTCCAAGGGGGTGGGAAAGGAGAAGTCGCCCCCAGCGACCTGTAATCCAAAAACCGACTTAAAAACGTTCTAAGATCGATGTGAGCCTACCTGAGGGAGAGGAGACTCCGCGTCAGAGAGGAAAATCAAAGGCTCCGGCAGCTAAAGATCTTGGGGGTCGTCGTAGGCCGCGCATGGGTCCCCTAAACAGGCCGCGCCCAAGGATCAGGGGAGGAGAACAAAGTGGGGAAAATACTCTCAATCCCACGCTGACGAGGGGATCACGGTATGACTCGAGTTGTCAAAGGGGAAAAGAAAAAGAGTGGAGATCTAAGGGGAGAAAGGCAGAGCCAACAACAACACTGGTGAGGGGGAAAGGAGTGAAAGGGTCGGGTATAGGGGAGGAGACACATCTTATCGGGGAAAAAGAAAGTTGCCAACTCTGAGAGGGATCGTACCCGCTGATAATCGAAAAAAGGTGGGGATCAGACTATTGGGGGGGCGCGAACCCCTTTTGGTGGGACGAGCGCACCAAAGCCAAACTGAAAAGGGGAAACTTCCTTCGGTGGCTGGGAAACGCAAGCTCAGGTCATTATAGGGACTACCCTACAAGATTGAAAAATTGACGTTTCGCCGGACGCAGGGGACGGAGAATCAGGAAAGGTATCTCTGCTTCTCGGAGGCAGGGTGGTAAACGAATTACGGAAGAAAAGGGGATTCGGTGAATATGATGTCCGTTGCAGGCTTTCTGTGGGGAGAAGTAGATTGACCCATCTCAGGGGGAGGGCAGAGGGAGAGAAAGAGGAATCGGCTTCAGATCCGAATCGGCTAAAATACGGGGTTCTTGGAAAGGGGGACCGGAAAGGGAAGAACATTGCTTTTTAGGGTTTGAAAAGAATCAGGCTTTGGAGACCATCGGGATCAGCCCCTAGGACTTGACGGGAAGTGCTGAGGGAAAGAACTTCGGAAGATCAATTATAAACCTAAGATCGACCATCATATGCCCGTCGGGCACGAAGTGGGTCAGAGCGATTCAGGGGGAAAGGTTAGTAGAGAGGGGGAGGGGTACTCTTACTAGGGTCATTCGTCGACGCACCGGGAGGACGGGCAAAAGGTCAGACGCCCCGGGCTGTAGTAAACGCACACTCCGGCGGGGGGGGGAAGGAGCGGTCCTTGAAGGTCAGTAGCTCCGCGGAAAACGTCAACGGGTGGCCTCGCCTCTGACAAAAAGGATCACCAAGGAAAACTAAGAGTCCCCCACCGTCAAAGACTTAAAAGAAGAGATTGTCAAGGATATCGGCGCCGGAAAAGCGGGGGTAGCGGAGGGGGCCCTCTCGGATATACTTGTTGGGTGCTCTCTGTCAAAAGGGGAGGAGCGTTCTTCTAAGGTCTCCTCCTTAGGATCTGAAAATCCTCCGCCACGGAATCGAACAGCCTTAAAGAAAGCTTACCAATAAAGGACGAAAAAAGAGCCAACGGGGAGCTTTCTTGAAGGGAGGTAATGAGGGTGGGAGGCCTAGAGGGGGTATTTTTACCATCATCTCCCGTTCTTGTGGAGGGTTCCTCAGGGTAGGGGTGAATCGTTCAAGACGGTTGGTGGCACCAGTGTATCGAGTGGGGATAGGAGAGGACCTCGTCTTCGCGGATCCGCAGGGTGTAACAAAGGGGGGGTTTTTTCAATTGGTAGATTCGGCAAAAGGGGGACACCGGTGAACTCTACTCATTGGGAAAGGGGGCCAAGAAGGGGCCGGTTCAGGAGGAAACATAGGAAAATTCGATACCCGGCATGCGCAGGGGCGCGCTTACTCAAGAGGGTGGGGGAGAAAAGAACGGAGTCATTGAACTCCACTGCGAGAGGGGAAAATTCATTATGCTTCGTCTAGGCTCAAAGGCCTGAAGACCCTGGCTGAGGATAAAAGGAAGAAGAAACAAGATGAGGTATGCTGTCTCGATCCAGACGGCAGCGTAGCAAGGAGAGGGGGGGCCGTCGGATTCTAGAGATGAAATCGATGATCAACGAAGAAGAAGGGGGTAGTACTGATCTTAACGCTAAGTTCCCGAAGGCTGAGATTTGGCAGGGCCCTAAGGGACGCCAGGGCAGGAGGGAGGCTAAAAGAATCTTTCCTAAGAGACACATGAACTCGTGACTCTCAAAATAGACTGGGGAACAAGGGAAGGGGGTCACGTTTATAAAGAAGAACGATCTGGCTTTCGATAGTCCGCGTAACATTGAACACCTAAGCGTGACAGGGGGCGAGGAAAGTCAGGGGGAGAGGGAAAAAGGATTAATAAGTCCAGCGCTGGTTGGGGCCGCCGGTTATAAAAAGAATATGGCATCAGACGTCTTCAAAAGAATAGTCCCGAGTGACGTCTTGGAAAAAAAAGACAAAGGAGACCGAAGAGGGACCGACGATCGACCCAGAGAGTGCCGGGTAAGGAAAAAAAGGGTTCAAAATCCATGAGCTCGGAGTTGGGGAAAAAAGGGGAGGTGAGAAAAGAAAAGAAAAACCCCCCCAGGAGGTTCCGGATTTCGGGGAGGGAAACCTGGGCAAGGGGGTCTAGGGGATTAATCAAATTGCCAAAAAGGTAAACGAAGAACGCTCTCGGGTTTGGGGGGGTCGGGGAGGAGAACCAATTGCTTGGGAGTTGCATTCTTAATTAATGTTGGGATCCGACCGTTGGAGGGCTCGTCCTTCAAAACCTGAAAGATCTAGCTCTCAACAACAAAAAAGAAGTATT
>Ga0179593_1337893_pt1 | contig 27913 bp, 26 predicted proteins | sample CZODoug2_1_08_16_FD_185931 | JGI IMG/M metagenome (GOLD analysis project Ga0179593, IMG submission 185931) | Vadose zone soil fungal communities from Angelo Coast Range Reserve, California, USA - CZODoug2_1_08_16fungal (PacBio error correction) | ecosystem: Environmental > Terrestrial > Soil >...
GGTACAACAAGACCAAAGGGAAGGACAGCAGGGAAAAAACTGTCGCCGCCTGGTCGCCACGCAAGGCCCATACTCGAGGGGCAAGGAAAACGGGAATGTAGCTGCCCAAAAAAACCAGCAGGGCAGCACAGTACGAAGAGTGACTGACAACTGGGGTGATGGAGAAAAAAAAACACATCCGCCAGGAAAAAAACGGAGGCAGGAGGGCCCTTGGGTGAACAGAAAACGCCGGACGGAGCATAAAGTCTCTTCAAGGGCTCCTTACCAGACTAGGAGAAACAAAGAAAAGGCAAGAATGGCTAGGCTAACAGCATGCAACGGGGGACGGCAGATGGGAAAATGCAAATGGCAAGCGCAGCAGAGAAAAGAAAAATCCTCCCAAGCAAGGCAAGGAATGTGAGAGGAAGACAGTCCAAAGTTCTGGGGGGACGGAGCATGATACAGAAGAAACAGGGTTAGAAGAAGCCTTGGCGAAATGAGAGGAAGAAAATCACTCAAAATCTCTCTTAAACATGGGTCCTCTATCATTATAACACCGACATCTATCGGACGGGGAATTGAAGAGGAGAAGGGACAGCTGGAAGTAAAAACATCGGTAGTGGGAACCCACACGGAAGGAGGGAAGGGGTCGGAGTTGTTGAGCATCATCTCCTTGATCTTCAGACGATTCAATCGGGAATGGGGGGGTTGGAGAAACGAAAAAAAAAGGATGAAAGGAGGTGGTAAGGAGGAAGGGAGAGGGGGATGAAAAAGGGGGGTTGCCAGGCGAACTATTCGGTACACTGTCTGTTTGAACTCAGGGGGGGAGAGAGAACCGACCGGGGGTGAGGGGGGGACAAAACGGTCCCGGAGAATGGGACCAGTGGGGGGGAAATAACATAGGGGATGCTCCCAAACCAATTGAGTGGGACTCCGGACAAGAAGTATGGGGTACTGCTAAAACATGGGGGGCATTTAGGCATTGGAAGAAAAGGTGGGGGTTGACAGCGATAAGCGGTGCAGCCGGAGTTGAAAGATACTGAAACCGGGCGCTCCCATCCCACTCCAAACTGCGAAAAGAAAACTGGATTAAATTCACAGGGAGGAGGGAAAAAAAAATGAGAGACCAGCCGGGGTCAAGATGAGGGAAGTAGGAGCAACAGGAAGACTGGGAACGTCTATGGTTGGGGAGACGGGAACAAAAAGGGGGGTCTCGTCCAAAGAGGACTCACTTTCACCGAACAAAATGTGGAGATAAAGGCTGGGTAGCCGGACCCACCCTTACCGGAATTGTAGATAAATATGGGGGGGTTGGCGTCGAGGTGTGAACCGAGTTAGCGCAAAAGGTTTCGTTTTCTTTGTGGAAAGTTGATATCGTCACCGGTCAGGGAAGGGGCAGTTCGGGGGCAAATTGGAGCGGAGTGCAAGAACCGGAAGGAAAGGAAGCGGGGCCCAGTACTATAAAAATAAAGGGGGGAACAGCAGGAATCAGGATGGAAACCGCGCCTACAAAGATAGCGATAAAGAAACCGGGCGTCGTTTCCATAAATGCCGCCTAGCTGAACGAAACAACAAGGGGGAAAAATGATTCCTTGGCCAATTGGGAACGAAATTCAAAAGGCACAAGAGTAGACATCCAGGAAAAATGAAAAAAAAAAAGTGCCAAAAGAATGGCATCAGGGAAAACGCCGGTGTACGAACAATGAAAAACAGGAAATAGAGAAGCAAACACAACAAGAAAACAAAAGAAGGATGAAGGAAAAAAACAAAGCGGAGAAAATCTCCTCCTAGTCCATGGACTACCAAAAAGGGGTCTACGGAATTGATTCGGGGGGAACGAGAGGGTAATGTGCTTTCAATGGTGCCTGAATGAAGGAGACCCTGAAGAGTGAAGAGCGGGGCGGAAAGGATGGAAAATAACTTTTCCAGTGTGATCACGTAAGTGTCTGCGCGGTGAGAGTAGGAAGTCAATGGGCGGCCAGGGTATGAGTCTAACGGCAAGCGGCTATGACTGGGTGCACGACAGGAAGGAAAAACCAAAGAAACCATCAATTACCGTACCGTGCAACAGTATATCAAAAAAAAAAACCTAAGCGGGGGAAAAAACAGAGGACGGGTACCCGACGAAGCCAAAAAAAAAAAGGGTCTATATAAAGAGGAGGGGGGGCGCTACCTCCGGAGAAAAAGAAGTCCGAAAAATGTAATACTAGAATCTGACCAGACAAGGGGAAGGGGAAAAAACAGAGAGAGAAAAAGGCGATCACGGTGGTAATAAGAAAAAAGTATAAGAGGACAAAAGCTTGACGACCGCCGCGAAAAGTGTTGGGACGCCGTTCTTTTCGAACAATCAAAGGGTCAAAGAGACTATGTGAAAACGAAAAGAGGGGGGAAAAAAAATATCGGAGGGGGAACGAGGAAATCGTGGAGGGGCAAAGGAACAAAAAAAGAAAAAGCGGCGCTGACCTCCAGGAAGGGGGGAAAAGAATGAGTCAACTAAAATTGGAAAGACCAAGGGTTCAAAGAAGAATCAGTGTTTAGCAGGGAAAAGGGGCAGATCAACAAGGGGGGGAAAAGAAGACTTGGAAAAATCGTCCGACAGAGTGACCCAAGGCAACACTCTTTGTCCGCCCAAAACCTCGCCTCTACTCCTTATAAACCGTCGAGAGGGGCTTTGAAGTGCAACCAAGAACCAAGGATGAAAAGAGGGAGGTCAAGGAGAGGATGAGGAACACGCGTACAGTGACTACAAGTAATGGGAGTGCCTGGGAAAAGAGCTCTATGGTTTGAAAAGGAAAAGAGGGGGAAAAAGTGCAATCAAGCTCCACTAGATATGGAGATAAGATCTGATACCACTGTATAAGTCGAATGACAGGTGGCGAGAGAGAGGGACTAGAGAGAAAGGAAGGGCTCGCGGCTAAAAGTTTGAAGTATGGAAAAGGAAATCGAAAGAGGCAAACGGACATGAGCGGTCAAAGCAAAAGTACACCCTTCGGAGCGGTCTGCAGGGGTTGATAGCCAAACGATGCCAGTTGAATTTGGAAAAGAAAGATGGGCAAAGGTCTAAGAGGAAAAAGATGGCTGCAGGTTTGTCTCTAGGAGCCTTCTCTACTGAAGCAGAAGAAATGATGAATAACGAAAGGAGGGGGGGGGTAAGGAAGTTATCCTGCAAAACCACGGGAACTCCGGGAGAAGTTGATTAATTCAGAAGATGTGGTGGGGGGTTCTGAAGAAAAGGGCCTAGCAACTAGGTGTGTGACATTCGGCATCCCAAAAGGGAAGAAGGGGCGATCGTGAGACAGGACGTAGAGGGATAGGGGGGGGGCAGGGAGGGGAGACAGTCGAGAAATGGTGTGGGGAGGGGGAGGGAACCTGAGGTCGGAAGATAAACGCCAGGAGAAGGGGGAAGAATCTAAAAACCAACAGAGGAAATAGGGACCACTTTCCGAGGTATGGGTAAACCGCAAACGAAGGACAGGGAAAACCGCACCACTGGACAAGGAATGTAAGCCATACGACCGATCGCTCAGCGCAGGAGAAAACTCAGTCCCCAAGAGAAAATTCGCCACAAAGGAAAAGGAGAAGTGACGCTTACAACCTTTTTCTGAGAAAAAAAAAAAAGATCAGAAGGGGACAACGGCGTAAAGGAGGACCGGTGGTGCAATAAAGGGATGAAACGCCGGTCTAGCTAATCCGAGTCTGCATATCTCTTCACTCTCAGGAACCGCAACGAGGGGAAGAGAAAGAAACACGGGATGCCCCTTGGGGGAAAGATGGCAAGGGAACGGGCAGCAAAAAACCCATGCCGCCGCAGCATCCCCTTTTTGGGGCTCTTACGGAAACGCAAAGCCAACGGGGCGAAAGAAATTAAAGAAGGGAACCGTTTTTAAGAGGGGAACCTTGGCGAAAAGAGAGACGCGATCAGGGCGCTAACGGGGGGGAAGAGGGAAAGTTCGAAGGACTCCGCATGATCGGGGCAGCTTGAAAGGGGGGGATAGTTCCAGAGGGAAGTAAACCAATAGGGGGAGGGGTGGACGGGGAAAGAAGGAGAAACACGGTTGGGTGGATCATCACTCAAGTTAAATACGGAAAAAAAAGGTCAGCTCGGGGGGGGCGGGGGAGCCAATAAACGAAAAGAGAGTAGGGGTGTACGGGAGACGAGGGGGAGTGGGTGCCTTGAACACGCTTGTTTCATGCGGAGATGTCGGGTACGATTCTGATTTTGGTTGTGGGGGTTGGGGGGAAAAACTCCTGGTTCGTCTCGAAGACGGGGGGGGGGGTGAAACTGTACCGAGCACGCAGGTTTGGGGGAAAAAAGAACGGATGGGTGAAAAGATTGGTCTGTCAAGGTCTACCCTCTAGGGAGGGGGGAAAGCGAAAATTGCATTTTGCTGCCGGTGCCAGGGAAAGGGGGGGGGGGGGGGGGGCGGAGTACGATACAGAGGGGGGAATCAGGAGGTTATGGCATTATCGGGAGCCTATTCAAAAAGGCGAAAAAAACACCTGGTAGTGCTAAAAAAACTGGGAGAGGGTAAATCATCGAAATTAATGGTAAGGTGATGATTTATTCTCAAAAAGGTTGCTAGGGGACTAGGCTTGGGGTTGAAAGGTCACACCGTTTGCTTGTGACGGGGCCTCGCAGGGGGGCCAAAAACCACAGGTCAAGAAAGGGCATGAAAAGGTTTCACTGTTAGGTAACCAAAAGGACTCCTTGGAAAGATCGCCGTCGGGGTGGTTTCGTCTTCGGTGGCAGCTAGGGGCAGAGGAGGGGAGTTTGTTAGCTATCAGGAAATCCAGAAGGGACTTTGCCTGGAGGGGGGGAGTGCAGGCGGGCGGGAACAAGGCATAAAGCCAGCAAGCGTTGAAGGAAACGGGGGACAACATTGCCCACCTGTACTTACAGAAGAAACAAGAGGGAAGGGGTGGGGGGAAAGACCTAGCGCTCACAACATCAGGACAGTGACCATTTGACAAAAGGTCTTGACACTACCACGGGGGGCAGTTAGTTAAGGGAAACGGGGTAAAGACCATCCATATACCAAGAAGAAAGCCATTAACCTCAGGGGGGGCGAAAAAATGGAGGGGTCAGCTAAACCGGCTAATACCTGGGAATACAAGGGAAGCTCAACAGAAAAAAAAGGGGAAAGGGAAGTACTAAGATAGGGGAACAGGTTCACCACCCCTGAAAAATGAAAAGGCAATTAGGGCTGGAAATTCTTGGTAGAAAAAAATGAAAATGTAAAAGGGGCAACGATCGAAAGGGGATGGAAAAAATGTTCCAAGAAGAAAATGCAAAACCGCTGGTACGGACTGGCAGTCTTCTGATAACAAGGGATGGCCAACGACGGGAAACCAAGGTTAAAAAGGGTTTGTAGAGGGGAATTGACCAGGGGCAGAGGGGGGCGACGGACGTCAGGGGCGGGGGGGAAATGTGCGGTCTACTTCCCACTTTAGGGTTTCACGGAAAGAGCGCTGCCCCTTCAAATTACCGAAAAAAGTGCAGGGCCGACGAAGTCAGGGACCAAATGAAAGAAGCTAGGCTACAGCGGCCGGGAAACCACCACCAGCCGGTTTAGGGATCAGGAATTAGGGGGTGGTTCCCTCTCAACGTGAGAGGACAAGGGAAGTCCGGCTAGCACTGGAGGGTCCCAGGGTCTAGGGAGAACGACACGGGGGAAGTCAAAAATGTACAATTCTATCACAGTGGACGGGAAGCCTTAGAAGGGGGAGGGACCCGGGACTGGAGCGCGTTTACCCGACGACCGGCCCTAGAATCACAGGTTTGGAGGGATTGGCCCGAGAGAGGGAACAGTTTGGAATCTACTATTGGAAACGATTATCTAGAGGACGAACATCGGTTCAGGCAAAAGTAAGCAAAGGAAAAAAAAGAGGGGAAAGGTCAAAAGAACTCCAGCAGGTAGACTTGCTTCAGGGAAAGGGGGAGAAAGCAGGGAGAGAGCCAGGACATTTCACAGAACCCTTCTTGAAAACGGAAGCTTCAAAATCAATCTTAAACAAGAGGTTGAACGCAAGGGCACACTCTGGGTTGAAAAAGGAAAGAGAAGAAGCCGTACACCGCTTCAAGAGGTCTGGGCTAAAAAGAAACCCGGTGACAAGGGAGGGAGGAGTAAACAAGACACCCCATTTTCCCATCCGATGTGGGTAAGTCATCTTGTACAGAGAGAAAGGAAAAGAGCGATAGATTGCGGGGGCCTTCTACAGGAGGGGGATCAAGTTACCGCGACCTTGGGAGGCGTCGTGAAGGATCATTCTCTCTATGGGTTAATATTAGTAGACCAAGGAGGCCTGGGATATGGCAGCGAGATGACGAGCAACGCAAGTTGAGCGGAGTAGGGTTAGACACGTAAAGGAAAAAACAGGGGTAAAGGGGCCAACGGAGGGGGAATCCCGTGCATGCTGTTGCGTATGGCAGAATCGGGAAAAGGCGTGTGCTCAGCGTGAAGGGGCGCTGCAAATTACAGCAGAAGGAGGACGCTTTGGGGGTCGAGAAGGACTTGGGAAAAACCACACCGGAGCATTTGAGGAAACGGAGGAAAGGGGTGTTTTTATTCAGTCAACGGTCCTCGGAAAAAAGCACAGTAAGCTTGGCAGAAAATCGGGAGAAAAAGGAGGGGCAAGAGGCGAGCAGAATCAGGAAGGAGGGGCACAGGGGATTCGACCTTGTTTTGCGATGAGGCGGAGTGGGGCTTTGTGACCAAGAACAGCACCCGTGGGAATCCTGAGAAACAAAAAAAAAACGGAGGAGGGGGGGGGAAAAGAGCGGAGAAGAAACAAGGAGCCCGGCAGAAGGGGGTAAACGAAAAAAAGAGGAAGGGGGGTCCCGAACCAACCGTCGCCCTGTCAAAACTTCCCCTATCGAGAAGAGGGAGAATGGGGGACTGAAAAGCCGACGAAAAGGAACTGGGACACGATGAGGCCCAAGAAAGACCTGAGCGAAAAACGTGGAAGAAAAACACTAGAATCCTGCAATAAAATCAGGCGACCTGGTTTTTCAGGATACAAGAACAAAACGCCTTCATACTCATCCTTGAGGATATGGGGGAGGTCATAGACTTCAAAAGCGCGACACCCAGGAAAGTCAGAGTAAAAACTTAAAAAACGGGGGAATGGATGAAGAAGGAGAGGGAAAAAGTCAAAAAGAAAGAAGGGGCAGAAAAAACCCATCATCAGCATCCAGCCGTTGGCTTAGAAAGAGTCAGGTCAAAAACTAGAAAATTACTGCTTCAAGGGGGGAAAAAGCCGCGATCCGCAGTCGAGGGTAGAGAAAGACGAGGCCAAGGTGGATACTCTGCTAAAAGTGGTCCTTCAATGGCAGAAGGAACCGCACTCCCGGCTCTTACTTGCGAGGTAGCTTTCCTTACACCCAAAAGAGGGATTGGGCACCTTGCAAAAGAGGGAAGGGAGTTCAAGGAGGGTTGTCGCAGCATAGGAACGGGAGCTGAAAATGAAGGAGGGGCATCCTCCAACTATTCCTTCTTTGGGAAAGGGAGGACGGCGAGGGGGGTTGCGACTTGGAAAGCAGGGGTTTCACCAAAAAACCGTTGCGTCAACGAGGTCGGACGCGGCTTGGAACATCTAATTTTTCTTCAGGAAAGCCGTGGGTGATTAAAAGGACCGGGAGACGAGGAAGGGGTTTAAAGAAGAAGACTGATCTCCCCAAGGTGCTTGCTCAATTAGACAGCGGGGGCAGCGCCCCAGAAAAGTCATTTGGCTGGACCAGGTTTCCAACGAGTTAAGGGAGATACATCAAGGGAATATTGTTGGAAAATCGTAAGAGCCCACTGGGGAAGAGGAAAGGCAAACGAACCTTCCGAAACGTGGAAAAGAAAGGGGGGATTAGTGAAAAAGACGCAAAGTCCTGGTTAAAGAGGCCTGGGTGACAAAAGTGAGAGAAGGACTAGACTTGTGGTACGGACCTTTGCTTTTTCTCGGGGGGAAGAGACGGACAGCACTGACCGAAAAAGGCAAGGGCGATACTTGATGGTAAGAGACCAACCGGGAAGGGCACTCATGAAGAACCTCGGTGTTGTGGGAGGAATATGGGGTTAAAAAATGTAGGGCCCAGGCGCGGAGGGGGTCAGGGGGGTTCCTATTGCTAAGAGGGAAGAAGGGATTGAATTGGAGTCGGGGGGGACGGGAAGTCGTCAACCTTCATAGCGAGGGGACGGACTAAGGCGGAAAGAAACTTTACGGCCGAAGAAGCCGGCGCCGGAAATCTCTCAGGACCCGTATCCGGTCTTGCCAGGCCAATTTCGCAGCAGGCAAAAGACCTACACGCCGGTTTTTACTGGCCGGCAAAATTGGAACATCACGGTCCCCGATCAGCCAGTAAAAGGGACCAGACGTGGGGGGGGGGACCCGGGAATGGCAATAGTTAGGGTAGACCCGAAAGCCCTTTGAAACTAAGGAGTCAATCACAACAACAAGGGGATGTACAAGAGAGGAAAATAAGGGAAAAAAAAAGGGCTACGACAAAATAGAAGACCTATGCCATTCGGGGGACGCCCCAAGGGTACATGGACCGGGTTCGCAGGGGAGGGATCTTGGAATGTATGGACAAGGGGGCTTAAGGGAAAAAAAAAAAAAGGAAACAAGTTTCAGTTCAGGGGGCTCTGTCGGAGGAAAAATTGTCCTTTACAACGAAGTAAATGTAGGAACGTCGATAGCGGGGGAGGATTAGCGTTCAGGACTCCTGTGCTCTCAACTTCCACGGGGGATGGACGTGGGCCCCGCCTGAATTCCGCCAGAAGAGCAAATTGGAAAGATCGACTCGGAAACGAAAACGCGTACGGAGGCTGAGCCGGGGCAGAAGGAGCAAAAAAACCTATGTCGAGATGAAAGGAGGGGAAGGGTGGTCCGAGAAAAACACGTAGCGACCGGTGACGAGCGTAAAAGGGCATCAAAAGTCTATCATCTAACTGCACGGGGTACCTTTACCAAGAGAGAACAAGGCTATCACGGGGTGACGCAAGAGAATCAGCCAGGGGACCCCGCATTGGGCGCGGATGGAAAACGACCCCTGGCCAACTAAAACCCATTGGTTTTTGTGGGGATAAAAAAGGGGACTGAGAGGGATCACCTGTGCCGAAAAGATTTCAACGACGAGGTTGACGAGTATCTCTGGAACGTCAAGAATTTCACAAAGAGCGCAAGAATTTGGGGTTGGGGGGGGTTTCCAGGAAGGGGGGGTCCACCCTACAAATCATTTAGAAAGGGGACTACAAGAAAGGTGGGGGTAGATCACTCACAGGGGGGGGTAAAAAATCGAGCCGGACGTTGGCACATCACCCAAAAGGGGAAAAATTCTGTTCAAACCCATAGGTGACGCAATGCACAAAAAGTTTCAACAGCAAACGCCGTACACCTAACTGGGGGAGTTGATGATCCAAAGGGGAACAAATCTGAACAGGGGGGAAAGAAGATGGGGGGGTCGGCGGGGGGGGGGTAAAAACGGCGAACTCAATAGGACGTGGGGGAAAGGGTCAAAATCAATAAATTGGTTTAACGGAACATGAGACGCCGCGTCAATCGCGCGGAGTGAAGTTTGCCGCAGACGTTGGAGAAGAGAAGTGTTCGCTCTCAGTCTCTCTCAAAGAAAGGCAGAGAAGAAACAGGGGAAGGGGATGTATCATTATGGCCACTGAGAAAGCTTGCAAAAACGCTTAAAGCAGTACCTAGACACACCAGAGGATGAGGGACTTCTTATGTGTTGTGCCATCGAGGAAGGTGGTGGGAAAAGATAAAGGAAGGCATCCCGTTAGGGCGGGGGAGGGAATGGGAAGCTAGCGGATCGGGAGGGATATCCCAACATCATAAGAAAAAAAAAAAAAGGAGGAGCGAGATCAGTTGGTAGTCGAAAAGGAAAAACCACTTGTCCGCAGGGAAAACGGTGTATACAAAAAAGCTGCTCTGGTGTGGGGGCTCCGAAAACTGTTCCGCGCACGAGAAAGGTCAGAATCTTTCCTCCAAAAAGGGGAAAACTGGCGATGCGACCAAGGAAGGGGGGGGGGGGGGGGATTGGCTACAGATTCTACCTGGGGGAGGAGGGAAGGAGGTCGTGCGCACAGTAAACCCGGACCCAGGGGGGGAGACTATCTACAAAAACAAAAACTAGAGGAAGAAGCAATCGTCTCTTACTGGGGACAGCCCCCCGCACAGAAAAACAGCAAAAAACTGTGAGAAGGAATGGAGCCACTCCTGCAACCGATAAGGGAGAAGGATGTGGTCGACGAACCGCGGGAAAACGCACAGGTGGGAAAACTATGTCTATTCACAATATCTGAATTCCTCTTGAAAAACCGGGGGGAGTGGGGAAGAAAACAACCGCAAAAGCCGAAGAAAACATGCTTCAACCGTCAAAAGGTGGGGGAAAAGAACATCACGAAATCGGCTCGCTCAGAAGGGTCGTTTGGGGGGGATTTTAAAACAGGACAAAAGAGCAGGAAAAAGAAACGCAAGATGCTATTAGAACAGGAACAGTAATTCCTGCTTTTAAATTCAACGGGCCATCGCAAAAAAGCCGAAAGGGAAAAACGAAAAAAGCCGGGCTCTAGAAAAGATAGAGAGAGAAGAAGGGGACCAGAAAGGTCGGGAGAAGAATGGAAATACCTCCACTGAAACTCGGGGGTAGCCGCAGAGCCTGACGGACGACGCAGATAGCCAAGGGATCAGCAGCTATCTCGTCTTAAAGGGAAACAGAGACAGCAGGGCGCGCTTTGACTAGCAGGTCCAAGATGTCCAGGTAAACCAAAATGGGCGTTTTCAACGGAAGGAGGTCCGGTGGCAGGGGGGTGTCTACAGGAGAAGAAATTGGTAAACTTCATAGGGAAAGAGTTTGATGGGGGAGCATCAACGCCAGAGGGAAGGGAGTTGTAAGCGGGGAAGTGGCAGTGTGTCCGGTTTGAAAGCAAAACGGTTGACAAATGGGGAATCAAATAAATAAGATTCAAAATATTTGGGAAAAACTAATGGGTCGAGAGAAAAAAAAAAAAGACGGGGGTTCACTGTTCCCCAAATGTAAGGGGGAATCAACACGGCTTAGATCCCAACTTTAAGACTATCCCTGAGGGAGTAAAAAGAAATTTCCATTTGCTGAAAAGGGGGAGGAAAACCGATGGCGAAGTTCCAAGATAGCGTTGAACTCAGGTGGGGGCGGAAGGCCCCGGGGACGAATAAAGGATAAAAGCACAAACCAACCAAAACTGGGGGGGAGGAGAAGGAAAGAGGGGAAGCCTCGGCCTTACCAGAACTCAAAAAATGAATCGAACCGGGAGACTACTTTTGGAAAAAAATTTTGTGGGAAAGGGGGCACCAGTTCTGGGGCGGAATGGCCTACGAGACAGCAAAAGGGTAGTCTAAAGAACGTAGAATTGAAAAAAAAAATTGGGGAAAGACAGCCCCCGGCAAAGGTGATGTTATATCTAACCTCGTGGGGGGGGGGGGGTGAGTCGGAGGTGTAAAAATACGGGGAACGGCGCTTCGGTGGAAAAGTTGGGGAAGGGGGACTTACGGGTTCTCAACATGCGTTCCCTTTTGCGGGGGGAGGGGGGCAGGGGCGCAATTGCAACCCGGACCGGAAACCTATCACGCCCGGGAAGCACTTCAATACCTTTAACTTCCGGAACGCAGACGAAAGCAAAGGCGAGATCCCAAAGTGGGGAATCAAGGCTTTTCCTAAAAGTCGAAAGGAATGGCATCTCCACTAAAGCGTGCAATGCTTTCTTCCTTGGGGGGGCAAAAATTGCAGCCATGAAAAGAGAACTATCCACTCCCTGAGACCCCTTTTGGGGTGGAGAACAGAAGGGCAATCATTTCGGGCAAGGGGCAGATCCCGGTTGGGGGGGCCAGGGAAAGGGATAAAACAAACACCACACCAAAGGAGGGATGGGGAAGAAGAGAAGGAAAAGGCATGTTAAGGGAGTTCTCCCAAGGCGCCTAAATACGGCGAAAACCGGTCTGTGGAGAAAAAAAAAGTTATTCTCTGTCCGGGATGTTAATTTCTTAAAAGTTGGACAAAGTAATTACGGCGGTACGTTTGGCTTGGCAAAAAATATAATCCACTGAAACTCCTTCAGGACATGGGGATTAGCGAATAAGTTTCAAAGGTCGATGGACGCGGACGTAAACTTCAGGATGGCCGGTTCTTGAAGTTTCAACAACTTGATGGGGCTGGGTGAACTGCCTACGGAAATGGAAAAACAAGGAAAGGGCGTGACATTGCTGGGCGAGAAAATATGACAAAAGATTCGATCGACTCTGCACTTACACCTGGGACTACGCCAAAAAACACGATTAGATCTGCAATTGGGGGCCGGGGGTTTGTAAGGCTAACCTAAATCAAGGGTCTTCCTATAAAAAAGATGATTGAAAGAGGTCAAAACCTGGAAAAGATAAAGACACCTCCAAGTGTTAAAGAACCCACGATTCAAGAGCAACTGTGTAGGAAGAACTGAAGACGAGTACCCCGAAAAGAGCTTTCCAAACGAGCCCGGCCGAGAAAGCCAAAGTTTTGTTGGTGGGAAGCAAACGGAGTTGTAACCTCGGACGTGGGAAATCCGTGAAAAGAACTGCAGAGAAGATCAACGATGGCCGACTAAAAAAAAATCTGGTTCTTCAATTGGCAAAAGTGAACCCTGGGTTCTAGGTCAAACGAAATAAAAAGGTGAGCTTGAAAAAATTGGGGAGGCAAAGCCGGTCAGGCAAACATAAAGGAATTTTGGTATAAGTGGAGAGGTTCCGAAAGACGTGAAAAAATAACCTGAAAAGGAACTGGTAAAAAGCAAAGAATAGTACAAACGCCTTGAGGAAAGGAAAACACAGGTTCACTGGAAAAAAATCGTAAAGAGCGAAAGTACCCGCCTAATGGGGACTGTATGAGAAGAGACCCCTATAAAGGACCTCTTTATATCAATAAAAGAGAGCAACAACAAGGTCACGGGACTAAAAGGATAGGTTCAATGGGACCGCAGGAAAAAGGGGGTTAAGAAAGACCGAAAACGCCGGAATAAGGCAGTCCAAGAAATACCGTTGGTTCCGGGGAAAAGGAGAGAGGGCACAATTTTATCAAACCGAGAATTGGAGGACAAGGGAAAGGAAAGTCGCAGAAAAAAATTCCTCTTGATAAAAAAGGGTATGGTCAGTAGCCACATAACATGAATGTGAACGGTAATCGGGGGGGAAACAAAAAAGCCGAGCAACACAACGGATGGACTTCAGAGTATGGGGAAAAAAATAAAAAATTTGAACGCAAAAAAATTGGAAGTCCCTCAATTAAGAAATCAAGGCAAAGGCGTTAGAAGCAAGGGAATCGGGCTCACGAGCGTTAAAAGCTCACTGGAAGAGAAGTATGGAGAAAAGAAAGTGGAAGGGCGGAGAATGAAAAAACACTTCCTCCTGGACAGTGTGATTAAAGCGTCGGGGGTGGGGGGTCTCAAAAATTTGGGAATCGACAAACTGGAAAAAAAAGGTATGTGGATAATGGGGAAGGAACGGTGTCGCTGAACCAAACGAAGAGCAGGAGGGCGACATTCTTCGGAGGGGTGCGCTGGACGGACGGGGGGGCAGTGGAAAAAGTAAGATCCAGAATCCTATTCTGAAAAAAGGGATTAGGATTAATAGAGAGAGACACGATGAAAACTGCGAGGGAGACTTGCACCCCCACGCAACCTGAAATCATCAAACACGCAGAATGTAGGCAAACTCCTGAAAAACTGTCGCTCAAGCAGGGAGTACGACTACACGGCCGCGCAAAAACCGCGGTGTGAAACTTGATGAAAAAAAAGAAGAAAAAATTCTCAGTACAAAAAAACCGGTTTCTGGAAAAAAAAGAGCCCCTGTAACAAAATTCTCCCGGGACGTCCCTGGTGTTTGCCGAAAAATAAGAAAAAAAGCCCGTAATGCTCATGACCTGTCTCTGAGTGGTCATTTCAAAGAATGCACGCGCGACACCCAAAAGGAAAAGATGGGGGGGGCTCTAGACAAAAAAAAATGCCTGTTCAAGGAAAAGTCAAATGGTAACTGTAACTTTAGAATCTGGGGCTTCAGAAAACAGAAAGCCGCCGCAGAAGACCGAAGGGGGGTACTGTTCGGGAAGCGGAACAGAGCGGGCCTAGTAACAAAGGGGAGATCATTCCTGAAAACAGTTTCAAAGACGCGAGAATTGAGATCAGAGATACGAAAATGAACTCCAATAAGGAGATAAACTGGGTAACAAAGATCATGTTGTCGAACTTCCACCGCAATCGGAGCGCGCTTGCATTGCGAAGAGTGTCCAAAAACAAGAGGGGCGACAACAAAAATCGAAGGCAAAAATTGCAACACTTCCTTTAGGGACTTTTAGCGGGTGGGGGGGTATCAGCACTCTAAAAAGGAGATTCCACGAGGCCAAAGAAGGAATTTGGGTGTATCATCCACGAATTCACAGGGGACGGCTGCTCTCACTGGAAGGGTACAAGAGTGTTGAAAATGGTCTGAAAGAGGGTTAGGGGGCGCTTTTGAACAAAAACTTTTCGCCGAATCAGCGGGGGAGGTCTCACTTGTCAAAAGGGAAAAAAGGGCCGGTTTGAAAGACCTCCAGGAATCAAAACTCACACGTTGCTTTCGCTATAAAACTAGGACAGCGCCCTATGTAAATGGGGCAGGCCTGTGCCGAACATGGCGAAGGGAAAGAGAGACTCTGTTGGGGGAAAAAGGAGGGGGGGAATCAAGAGAGGCCCAACCAGAAATCAAGCAAAAACGAAAACGAACAAAAAACATGTGAGGGAAAAAGGAAAGGCAACGGGCTCCAGAAGTTTGAAACCATGGGGGGGGAAGAGCATTCGCGCTGGGGGTCACGGGGAAAAAAGGGTGGAGGTGTACGCAGTGGGTCCTCGGATGAAAAAGCAACTGGGAAGATACCCGGGGTACTCTGGGGGGATAACGAGGGTAAGCTTCACAACCAACTTCCGAGCGAGTTTTGGGATGAGGAGAAGTGCTTCCTATGGGTCCTAGAAATTCGGTTTATGTTTGCCGGGGGAGACGGTGAACACATTTGGTGAGGTTGCCTGGGTTCGGTTGCTGAGGAGTTGAAACGACAAAAACTCTTTGGAAGGGCCGAATTCAAAAGAAAGCCAGGTACTTCCTGTAAAAAGGGACCAATGGAACGAATACGATCCGAAAGGGCCCCTTAATCAGTCGGGACATGAATGTGTTCCTCCTAAGCGGCCCAAAAAGATCGGGGGGCCCTTATTGACAAAAAAACAACTTGGTAAGCACTTCAAAGAACAAGGCGGACCTATCATCCGTAAAAAAAACAGGACCACGGGAAAAAAATTGCAAAAGGGTGAGAAAAGGTTGGGGCGACGCCCTTGTCCAACGAGCAAAAAACAAAACCCCAAAGAGTAAGAAGAGTGAAATACAAAAGTCAGGAACCAAGTAAAAGCGAAATGATTTCAAGAAGGGCGCAACCACCACTTTTAAAGAAAAATGAAGGGATTCGCTGCCGAGAGGGGCTGGCAAAATTGGAAAAAGAAACCTCTTGGGCGGGTGGGAGTAAGTCGGGGGGCCCATGGGGAAGGGCCCACGGGATGGAAACAGTGGTTTATCAAGGGAGCAAAAGGGGGAAAATTCAGGGGGAACATAAAGGGAAAAATGCTTCACCCGTCAACGCGGGCGAGACGGGTTGCACTCAACAAATTAAACGCCCCACTCAAAAAGCAAGTACCTGCCTGTGAAAAAAACTCGATAAAAAAAAAACCCAACCGGTAAGAAACCCCCCCAACCCCCCCCAAACACTAGGGGGGGGTTGGTGGGGTGGTGTGTGGGTTGGATTCGAGGATCTGTACACGGGCTAGTCCACGAACCACCGGGAGATATAAAAGTAATTCGGGTGAGGGAGCAAAACGCAAGGAAGGTCCGACCTTGCCTTAAGGCTGAGCTTTCATTCCGCTTTCCATCTGAACCAATCCCATGGAAGGGTGCAATAAAAATGAAAGGGGCTACGGGAGCCCTAAATTAAAAGATGGAAACAAGAACGGAAAAACGGGGCCCAGATCCAGTAAAAAATCGCACTCACATTGGGGGGGTTTCAGGCGTTGGGACCTCTTTCTCGAGCCAAACGTGGGACTACGAAATTCAAATAACGATTGAAAGATTTGTGAGGAGACGCCATCGTGGTCGGCCAATCCATCACCCTGAACGAGGGGGAGATGTCCCAAGAACTCATAGGATGCTCAGAAACTGTTTTATATCAGACCTTGATCACCACGGCGTTCTAAAAAAGAAGGGGGCAAAGCACAACAAGGAGGTCAAAAACTATAAAAAATGGATCTTGTTCAGCCATAATCGTCCCGAAATCGTTGACGCCAGGGCAAAAGAACTGTAAAAAAAAAAACACAACTGAACGGAAGGGGGTACATCCGAACCGTGGCGTGTTGCCAACCCCCGAGCTTAAGGATGGGAAAGAGAAAAGGAAAGAGCGAAAACTCTAACTGACCGGACGACGGACGTGGGCAGGTTGACCATCCCGCGGGGTGCGCTACAATACACCAGGAGGCCGCAGGGAAAGCCTGAGATTCGGGCTTATCTGAGAAAATTTCATACGGGGAGCCTCGATCCTATGAGGGAGGATCGTCGCTCGTCAGAAAGGAAATAGCGCTAGGTTGGGAAAATAGGGCAAAGAACGGCTGGACAAATCTCGCAAATGTAAGCATCGTAAGAGAACACCAACGGGTTCAGGCGAGTAGTTGTTGACTAAAGTCCCCAAAAAACCCCACCCAAGTCTGCAGTGGGATTGGAAAAAATCAAAGGGGAATCCCGTGCACTGGTCATACCAGCTGAAGGGTCCTTTGGGAAGGCAAAATTCATGAATGCCCGGGCACAGAAGAAGAAGGGGATAAAAGAGGGGGGTCAGAGTTCGCCTGGCAAAAAAAAAACACGACGAACGGAACAGGTGCTTCCCTTAGCTATGTGCTTCAAAAAAATTGGGGGGGGTTAAGCGGCAAGAGAAAGGGGTAAAGCAGAGCGGTAATCAAATGAGGGGCCTTCGTCGTGAGATAGGAGAATCGTAGAGAGGGCGGAGTGTGGAAAGTCTGACGTGGTAGCTTCCGAAAACGAAGGGGGCGTTGGAAAAAACAGTCAAAAACCTGAGAAGGGAGAGCTCTCAAAACAACACACGTATTATTAGGATAGAGAGATCAACGGATCCGTCGAAAGTTACGGGGTCACCAAAAATCCTCCTGTCCAGCAGCAACACTGGAAGACTTTCACAAAGACAAGAACAGAGACGCGACCTTGACGGGAGCGCACCGCCGCAGGCCACGCCCTTTTGGAAAGAACACCGAGACTGAAAAAAGAATGGCTCTTTCGGAAAATTTACGAAAAACCAAAAAAACGGCGCCGGGAAGACTGAGGTCCTGCGGCCCGTGGGGGGTTGCATGATAAACAATGACCCGAAAGCGCGCGCAGAGTTAAGTACGTCTTAAATCCTGCCAGAAAAGACGGCAACCCGGCGGGGGCCTATATGGGAACACATGTCACGGGGGCCAAGGGAGTGTAGAATTAAATTTAGACGCTGGCTAACACAAACATGTCCGCCGAGAAGACAGCAGGGGTGGGTTGCCGGGAAGAGAGGGGACATTCAGAAGAAAAGGTGGGATATAAATACCCTGTAGAAGCTAGCCGGTGCGGCGCTATATCTCTCGATCAAGGAACTCGCGTCGGAGGTTGGGGGTCCTCAAGAGTTCTCCGGCAAAAAGACCTCGCAGAAAACTAGGGACTGCGGCGATTAGAGGAAGGGAAAAAAAAAAATCGGGGGAAAGTGTTTCACCACGGCCACCGGCGGGAAACGTAAGTTGGTTTTAGCAACCTTGATCTTGAGAGGGCAGCTCGTAGGTGAGCATCAACGCCAAGGAAGGGGAGGGGAACTGCGTCTCGGCGACGGGGGGGTGCAGTTGAAACAGCTGTGTGGCCCGCGTAAACAAAAAGGATTTGACGGAAGGTAACTGGGGAAAAAAAAAATGTCGAGAGACAGGGAAAGGATGGTGGAAATTTCCTGAGAAACGATGTACGTTTGACCACCTAAAAGTCTGAATAAAAAAAGGGGCTTTGCCAAGACCCTGCACTGGGACGTAGGGAAAAAATCGCCCCGAGTTTAAAATTTGCAAAGGGGAACTTGGGCCGACATGATTTCAGTTCCAACCGCGTACAAAAGGGGGGAAAGAGGGTTCGTTAAAGAGGGAAGAGGGTGAACCACGGACGCGCACCGATTCCACGAACGCAACCAACCAAATGGATGGAAAACTTCGTAGGGGAAAGAGATCAAAAAAAAAATGTGTCAAGGCTGGGGCGTAAGTGAAAGGAGGGTCCCAACCGTGATCGCATGCTGGATCCCTGGTTGGGTCACGTGGAACCCCAGGGAAGGTGTAATTAAAGGAGGGGGGGGCGCACAAGTAGGAGCCTAATTAACATTGAAAAGGAAGGGGAGCTTACCAAACACGGACCTTCGATCGACCGTCTTTGGGTGTCGGTCTTTGGGCGGCCGGAGGTATTAACAGATTGAGGTTTCTTTTTGGCAAGGTGGACGAAGGCAGCAGGGGGGAAATGCTGGGGTCCTGTCCTGCATGAAGGGGCGGGCGGGAACCCCGCATGGAACGCTTTTGACGGACGGAATGCAGGAAAACCCACGAAAGGTGTCACGAAGGGAACAGGGAGCCACGAAATATAGCTGGAGTAAAGTCCACCGATTAAGGAGGGGGGGTCCAGCAAAGCTCTAATCTTCAGAACAAGAAAACATGTCTGACCGGGACCTTGGTAAGCAATTCCCAGGCTGGACAAGACATGTATAACCCCGGTTTTAAAAAGAATTGGAGAAAATTCTATGGCTGGGCGTAAAAAATTGTAACCCATTACTCTAGACTCACAAACACAGAGGAGTATAAAAGGGACGGGTACAAATTGGGGGGATCTCCCAACGCCTACTTATGGGAAATTCTGTAAGACAAAAAAAGAGGTTTGGAAAGGTACTGATGCTCAGGGCCTCGACTTTGAAGGGCTGGACAAGGTGGAACCCAGGGAAACCGAGGAGGGGGGAGGTGTGCAAAAGCAGCGTCTGGTCGGCCATGGCATGGCCACGAAGCTTCCATTGGGATGACTAGATCGTGAGGGGTCGGCGCTTCTAATGAATTTTCGGGGACCTGTGCTATCTTCAGGGTCAAAGCTGATCCAGGGACACGAAAAAGGTAAAGGTGCCCCCCAGCAAGTACCTACCCTGGCTGCCGAGAAAAAGGAACAAAGAAAAAAAGCCGTGACAACTGTACACCACGACAAAAAACGGGGGTCCTATGTAAGGGGTACGGGGTGTTGTCAAACCGCAAAAAAAAGGACAATTGGAAATGGGGCAGTAGAGACGGCTGGGTCCCTTCTGCAGCGGACAAACGAGGTTTCCTCAGTGGAAAAAAGGAGCTACATGCGGACACGGGGGGGAAGACTCCAGGCAGCCTCTGACCGTCCTTGATCTCTGGTGAGAAACGGAAAAAAACCGCACAACCATGGGGTTGCGAAGTTGCTTGGCCTAGGCGGAAAGAACCGCTCGAAGGACAAAACTAACATACATTTCAAAACGAGAGTTTCACGTCGCCATCGTGGGTGACGGACAAAATGAAACCTAGGAAAATCAGTGCTGGATCACCCTCCGCAGCAGGGAGCGAGAAGAGAAACACGGTGCCGCAACGAGTCCAACAAGGGACAGAGGTTGAAGTACATGGGCAGCCAACCCGGGAGGGACTATACTAAAAAGTTCTGTCCAAAGACAGATATACGACCAAATAGTGTGACGCCAGGCAATACTTGGGGGGAACAGGGAACAAAAAAAATACAAAACAAAAGCTGGAGGGGAAATCAAAAAAAGAGGAGGTACTCTAGGGGAGAAAATGCGCAAAGATTCAGCAAACAATCGACTCCGTCCAAGAATGGAATGTTAGAAAAAGAGACCTATTTGGGGGTTTCTTCAACTGACCTCAACGGCGAGAAGGGGGGAGTGAAGAATTCCGGATAATTATATAGGAAAAAGTTAACAAGCGAGGCCTGGCGAGCGCTATCTCTCGCAAAAAAAGGATCGAGAGAACTTGGAAGGACTTTTAATCTAAAAACCAGAAATGACTGGGACTGAGTAACGACATCCGAGCCACACCAGTCGGGGGGGAGCGGAGGGACAATTGGGTGCAAGTCAGTCAAACAGGGCCAATTTATGGTTGTCAGAAAGGAGGCATAACTGTCCTTAGGGGCAGAAGAGGACCTCTTGGAAAAAGCAGGTCTCTACGGCAGGACGGAAACTGGGGGAAAGCAGCAGAGGTGGAAAGAGGCGCGGGGAGTTTGTCCGGCTTTCAATCCTGGACAAAACAAAAAGGCCGAAAAAGAGTAAAAGGGGGAAAAGCCCGCGTATCGTTTGACGTCAGAAAACATTTGGTAACGTCACTATCCATGGGTAATATGTGAAAATCTTCAGACCCCGGGACGGGGGCAGGACGGGGATTTTCGAAAAGAGCTAAGTCTGGTGAGGGGGGGTTGCGACAGGAGAAGGGTGTTTCGGGAGGGAACAGGCGCGGGGGGAAGTTACACAGGAACGCAGAAGGGACACGTGGATAGATCTAGAAAACAACAAGGAAAGGGGGAGGATTAAAAAATCAGAGATCCACGGATAACTGAACTAAGGTGTTTCAAAGAAGCGGAAAAGCCAAACCATACATCCAGACGCAACCACGGGCAAGGGAGGGGCGCCAAGCTTCCCACAGACGATCGCTTCGTCAAAATAAACAAACGGGATCACCAGAAATAAAACCGGCCACCGCCCTTTTTAGACCAGGATTCGGAAAAAAAAAATAAAGCTCTTTAAATCTTACAACCATTTTGCGGAGAACAAAAAAAGTAAACAAAAGGGCTCCTATCACTTTGGGTTTTTGGAAGAAGAAGGAAAAACCCGCCTGGGTCACTCGAGAATACTTTCTTCTGCCTGGCAAGGGCCTCGAATGACGCTGGGGCCGCAACAAACCGGCAAGATGGGGAATCGAGCAAAATGCACGGGGATGACATATTTTGGGGGAAATTCATGCAAAGCGCGGGCAGAAAACACCGATCAAAACGAAGAACCATCAGGTAAACTCGGTGCGGGGCGGGGAAAAAGAGCAACAGAAATCATTTGCTGGAATCAGGAGAATGCCTAACAACCGGGTTAGCGCACCGTGTCTAAGAAGGGGGAGAGGCGTAGGGAATGCTCAAGGGCAGGAGAGGGGCCGAGATGCATGGTGAAGTGCCTCAAGCAGATAATGGGTCTATCGTGAACTGGTCTGCGAGTGGGTATTTGTCCCGTAAACCGAGTTTGGAGACAGTGCACCACGGAAGGGGCGGAAAAAAGTAGGTTTTTAGACGAGATAATTAGACAAGAAACGTAGCGCGGGGGGCCAAAAAACAAACCGAGAATAAAAAAGAAGGACCGGCGGTGTAACTCGGCAGCGGCTGATGGGTGCAGTTTAAAATTAGGGGTGTGGTGCCCTTGGGAGGGGACATACGGTACGATGACGGGGAAACAGCGAAGTTGGATACCAGGCGGGGGAACGCCTTTGTGTGAAAAACAGGGACCGGAGAAAGATTTCACTGGTGGGAAAACAACCGGAGGGAGATGCACAACGTGTAGGGCGCCCTTAGAGCGGGGGATTAGTTTGTCGCACCGAGGTCAAATGGGCAGGGGGACTTGTAGAACAGGAGAGCGGGTACTCTTGAGTCCGTTGAAAAGAGGGAGAGGCCAAGGTTTATCTCAGAAAGAGGCCACCCCAACACCACGGTATCTAAAGGTGGACAGCAGGAAAGGACGGTTGTCAAAGCGGATGAAAGGTTGCAAAAACGGGGGGGGTCTGAATGTCGAGATTTGGTTCACACGGTACCGGGGTCTGTGCGCTGAAAATCCGGTTGTTACCAACATAAAGTGGAGGGTATGAAAACTTACATTGACTAGGGAGATACAGGATGGTATATTACCCCACCATTGACCGTTCAAAACTTATATCTACGATAGGTTTTTGGTTGTGCGTCTGTAGGGGGGGGAAAGTTAAGAAAGTGCAGGGATCTTCTTTGGTCAGAGCGGTTACCGGTCTAGTCAGTGCCCAATGGGCAGGGAAGGTGACAGTTTGGGAGGGGTTAAATTGAGGCGGAATTGCAACCCGTCATAGGGTCCATCGGGGAGAACAGGCCGAGTCAAAGGGGAGGATCCACCCGGAGTCCACATAACCTCTACAGAACGTATCTAACTCTCATAAAAAGGGAACCGGGGGGGGCCATTTAAGAAGAATAGGGACAAGACAAGAAAAGCGGTTTGGCCTTCTTCCTTTTCAAGTTGTCGAGTTAAAAAAGGCCATAGAAGAAATTCCCATTAGAACCCGCGGTGGGGGGGGGGCTAACAGAATGGGGAATAAGCGGAGGCCGGGGGCGAAGCCCTTTGTCACGTATCGGGAGAGCACCAACAACGGTCATGCATTAGTAGGGATATGACAAAGGGTCCAAGATCCCCAGGAGGAAGACAAGTGAAGGGCCATTGAGGGTCGACACCAGCTTAGCTCCAGGGGAGTGGATCGTGGGACTAGGGAAAATGGCTTGAAAGGGGGGGGCACAAGTAGAGAGTCAAACCACTTGCGGGCAGAGAGAGGGGGTCCAGGGGCAGGCACACACGCTGCAAGGTGGTTGAGCACGACTGACGACGGTGTCGGGCTCGGAGCCCAAGGGCACGGCCCTGTCTTACGCAGGCCGGAAAAAAGAGGGCCTATTCCGGGTTGCACGACCAGACGGGCAAATGGAAAAAAAAATAACTCGATAAAAATCAACTGTTTAAAGATCGAAAACCTTAGAAACCCGGAAGGAGGAGGCACCCATCGAAGGACACAAAAACCCCAACACCGATGTCGAGTCGGAAAGTGGTCACAAAACGAAGGGGGGAGAGCAATTTCCGGGCCGCGAGGGAATGGGTGTAGTCGGGACAAAAAAACGCCGGGACCTTTCAACAACAAGAAGTAAGGGCTCAATAAAAAGGGTGGACTACCACTAAAGGACCGAGGAAAAGGGGACTGGCGCGAGTTTCCCAGACACCTGGCCTCTCAAGCCGGTGTTTCAAGGGTTAATGGCACTGGGAAAATACAACGTGGGGGCAAGAAAGGTCCCGACATCAACTGTAAAAGGCTGGAACGTCCCAGACGGGTTTAGGGGGCAAAAAAGTTCCAAGGTACACTACTGGGGTCACTAGGTCCCCATAGAGAAACAGGGAGCTTGAGACAGGAACACTGGGAAAGTCCAAGCAGGGAAGGTAGTGAAAAACCGGACAAGCGTGTCAAGAAAATACAGGCACAGGCACCAAGGTCTGTGATACTATCTTCAAAGCATAAAGCGTGACCGCTACATAGTTTAAGTCCAAAAGTGCACACGCTGTGAAAAGGCACCATCTGCCGCTAAGACCGTACGCGCAATCTGCGGTGAGTACCAAACAGACCCCGATCTGACCCGGTTGTAGTAGCTACTGCTTAGAAAGAGAAGGACAGGAACGCCACGTGGGAAAGGTGCAAAAGACCGATGGGGGTTACGGCACTGGGGACTCGCCTCAGTAAAGAGGGCGAGGAGTGCCGAAATGAATAGACCCTGGAAAAAGAGGAGCCCTTTGCGAGCGCGTCGCGAAATCACACGAAATAGCAGGCGAAACTGTTGAAGGGATGGCAAGACAAAACTGCCGGGAAGACGCGTGGCCGCTCGAAAGAAGAAGCCACACCCTGAGGGAAGGGGCGGCGGACGGAGGGGTGGGGGATTTTGGCAGGTGATGAGTGGTTTTCCCATCGGAGGAAGCCCGGTACAATGGGGCTGGCTAATAGTCCTCAGGTGCCGGGCGGTGGCGAGGCGAGAGTTTCAGGATCATTCCGACGGACTAAGGAGAGGAAAATTATAGATACCGGGGAGGGTTGTCATGATTTAAGGAATTAAAGTAACAGATCAAGGGGGGAATTGAAGGAGGTCTCTGGGTTTGGTCTCATCAACCGGGGGTACAACGCGTCATATGAGTCCTAGGCTTTTTGTAATTAGGGGAGCAACACAGGGCGGGGCCGTGCTGGGGGTGGGGATAGCTTCGTCCATACGGGGGGGCGGGTAGTTGGAGGTGTTAAATTCGGAGGGAAATTGGTTTCTTGAGGTGACCAGGGTGGGTTTTTTCAGTTTGGACCCAAGGTACGCATCTGGAGCAAGTGAGTAAACTCAAAACAAAGAGGAGGAGAAAATCGGAGATTTACACGTGAGGGGAAGGGGTCTTGAATGGGTACCCCCCGGAGCTAAGCCGGTCCATACCTAAAACCACCCTGTCCCCTAAGGTAGCCACTGGACACAGATAGGGATCAATGGAAAACCTAACGAGAAAGAAGGAGAAAAGCCAGGGGTCTACAGTCCGTGCCAACCGCACTATGACGGGAGCGACAAGAGGAGGCGGGGGGAATAGTAAAAAAAACCCCCCTAGCCGAAAGTGCCTACAGGGGGGCTTAAAAGGCGGCCCGTGGGGGGGGGTTAAGGGGTAGGAATAACATGACCAAGACTCCTTCGCGCGCGCACTGTTTCTCTAGAGAGGCCTGGTCGCAAGCCTGAACACGCGAAGAGGAACACCGCCCATTCACGAGTGGGAACCTCTGACTAACCTGCACATTCAAGGAAAGTTGGGAAAAGTCAACGGCAAGAGGCTGAAAAGAAACACAGCATGGTGGAAAACCGCCGAAGACTAGCCACCCGGGTTGTCTCTGGGGAACTTCGCGAAGCGGTCACAGAAGGTCGGGGGGCTAATCAAATGATACAGGTTAAAAGGTTCATCCGACGAGCATGTGTCTAGGGGGGAAATCGATCGACACTGCGACGAGGCTACGTGGTCGCGAGCATTTCGTCGACCCAAATAGGGGGCTCTCTAGCGGGGCTGTCGGGAAGGGAACGCGGAGTACCATAGAGGGATGGGGAAACACCTTGCACACGTTCCGGCGGGTCAGAAGTCGGCTGGTGTGGCAGAAAGCGCCTTGATGAGGACACCAGGTCACTAGGGGGGGATGGGTTGATCATCACCGCCAACGATGCCGTGCGTGGGCGAAACTAGCGGCGCTTGACGGGGGGACCAAGTTTTTGCCCTTGCGTAGGTCGGGAATGGTCGGAGGGGTGGGAAACGCTCAACCTTTTTCTGCTAGAAAATCGGGGTGGGATGTGCACACTGTGCGAAAGGGGACACTGAGTGGGGGTCAGCGCTTGCCTCACCCGGGGAGTTGTTAGGCACGACCCTCTGGCGTAGGGGTAAAATCAAAATAGTAGTGGGGGCGGAAATTTGAAGAACCGAAAAAGATTGGCGCACTTTCCAGCGAACTACGGGTAAAAGTTTGGAGCGTGAGCAACAAGGCGCAATATTCAAAATCAGAGGGAACACAAAGGAGTGCGAGCCCAGGGCGTCAGGGAACACAGGCGGGGGCACAACATGCAGCGCTGAATGGAAGGTAGCGGTAACAACGTGAGAGGGATGACGCTCTTGTGGGACCGTCAAAGAGGGTCGGGGAGCGTAAATGAAAGACGACAGCAAATTCCTCAAGAGGTACAGCGGGCAAAAAGAGGGGTAAAAAGGGGACCACAAAAGGCATTAGGGAAGAGATAGGATACGGGGTTTGGGTGGGGGTTAAATATCTTTTCGGCCTCGTAAAGAAAAAACACGCAGTCGTTGTCTGGTGGCCGGGAACAGAGAGGGGGGAAGGCAGCAGTAGGCCGTTGGGAAGGGTGTGGGGGAAGTGAAAGGCGGGAGTTCAAACACGTAGAGACCACTGTGACGGGCAATAGGGAGGTCTAATCACCTGGGGAAACGTCGAAGATAACCGGAGCAGACATCATCGCAAAAATCACCTTGGAAGAGGAAGAGGCCCTGCCAATGGCAAAAAAGCATGCACGAAAGACAAAGAGGGTTTTTTGTGCCTTCTTACTTGCCACACTTGGTGCCAGAACCATCCCCCGCAGGGAAGCCCGGCAAAGGGGGAAGAAAAGTGGGCTACAGGAGGGGGTCATACAGGGAGGGGAGGAAGGGGGGCGGGGAAGACAGGGTAACCCGGGATCTCTCCAAAACCAAAGACAAAGGAGGAGACCGGGGGAAGAAATAAGGGCTATGGTAACAATTAATGAGGAGAACCACCGGCGACAACCTGGAAACTTTGTACAAAAAAAAAAGGCGGTTGTCCCGTTGAAGGCAGATCGGGCAAAGGGAATTCGAAGGTGGGCCAAGGATGAAGGCCAACCGGGGTCGGGTGCAGATGGGCAAGGGAAAACGGGAGGTCCAACTTTTAACTTCACTACTTAAGGCCCATGTGATTAGCAGGATGGGGGTGGGGTTGGGGGTTGGTTATAAGTATTGTCTGCGGCGTTTCTCTTCGTCGTTAATGTTTCGGGGCACCGTGCTCTCGTACTTCAACTCCGAGCTATTACCTGTGTGCAAGCCCTAAGGCACGCGTGCAACAAAGGAACCAGGTCAAAAGGAACTGACATGGTCTGAGGACTAACGGCACCAAAACCGCAGATTAAGACATCGATGAAAAACGACGACGCACACCAAAAGGGTGTATATGAAAAGTAAAAAACGGGGGGGGGGGGAAGAGAAAACCCCGTTACTCGGAATGGAATGTTCCGGCTCGACCGTGCCGGAATATCTACACAGCCAACTTGGTGACAGGGGAAAAAAACAAGACGAAAAGGAGATCCCTGTGGAGACAACTGCCCTAGGAACCAAACTTTCCATCTTGGGAAGGAAAAGGTGGCCTCGCACTACCCTTTTGGTTTTCTCGGGGTCTTGTACGCTTGAGATCCACAGTGGCAGCAGACTCTGGCAAACCGAAGGTGACTGAGCGGGAATTGAAGGCCACCATAAACTGTCAAAATCAAAGGAAAAGAAAGACTTTCCATGGACACAGCTACAGCATTGTATAGTGGATACAGCAACTGGGTTGTGAACCAGATTAAGGAACAGGGACAAAGTTTTCAGGGAAATTTTCACAGAACCCCGGCGGGTCGATACGTAAAGATGATGGGGGGAACACAGAAAGAGGAAACCTGAAATAAAGGAAACCCATTTAGGAAGAAGTGTTACACTGACACATAGAGCGAACCTCATTACACACGAGCTGTTCTTGTTAAATGACCTAACCGGTAACGCTTTTAATTCAAGAGTTCAGCGCAAAACGAGAAAGTCCCTTCCCAGACGACGTGGTGCCGTTAAAAGCCCGGGGGTGGTTGCTTGAAAGGGAAAGAACCAGCAAGAGATCAGAGAAGATGCGGGTTACGGAAAAAAAAGGATAGGGAAGACAAGGTGGTCACCGTAGAAGGTCTCAAAAATCGCTGTCCCATGACGCTAGAGGGTGAAATGATGTATAGAAGGAAATACCAAAAGGAGGAAAGTTCTTCTCTGACAGTCGATACGAGACAAAGAAAAACTTGATCAGGGGGATTCGGATTGGTATACTTACAGCTGAAAATTACTGTACAATCAATTGGTTCCTCCAGATGAGTGGTCTAAGGGAAAGAGGTGCCCAGGGTCATGTTTCTCGAAGATGTTAGATAGACAATCCAAAATATGAAAAGGAATTAGTTTTTCAATGATTTAATCCTGCAAAAAACACTTTCAGCCGGAAAAAACAATGGATGAAGAGAGGACGCGTGTGGGGTTTTGTCAGTCGGAATCAAACGTTGGTCCCGCGGAAAAAATAGACCTTTATCTGTGGGGGCATAAAATGAGGGTCGAAAAAACCACAGGCTCGCTGAGTGCGGAGGCGCCAAGAGATCGAGAGTGGCAGGGGGGGCTAGTCAGTGTTGAAGGGGGGAACTTTACCGTCGTGGTTGATGGGAAAAGGACCACAAAACTCGG
>Ga0179593_1619181_pt1 | contig 27891 bp, 23 predicted proteins | sample CZODoug2_1_08_16_FD_185931 | JGI IMG/M metagenome (GOLD analysis project Ga0179593, IMG submission 185931) | Vadose zone soil fungal communities from Angelo Coast Range Reserve, California, USA - CZODoug2_1_08_16fungal (PacBio error correction) | ecosystem: Environmental > Terrestrial > Soil >...
TCAATGGGTATATGGCATCCACCCTGGGAAGGTAGCGATCTACAAGGTCTTGGCCGAGCCCCTCCGGGAGATTTGAAGATTCACACCCTTCAGGCTTCTTCTCCGAGCAAGGTGGCAGAGCGGTCAGGTGGATGTCGAGGGGGGGTCAAGGAAGAAAGGTGGAAATCCTTGGGAACGGTTCAGTGTTGTAGGAGAAGTAGGAAGATAGGCAGGCCGAATCGCAGACTGAGTCGACAACTGAAAGGGGGGCAGAGGCTTTTTTCGGCGAAGAAAGAAGGTGGCGGCGGAAAAATATGGGGATCCGTTGCAACCTCTTGACTGCTTCAGCATAGAGAAAAAACGGGAGATGTGAACCAGGAGAGGGGAAGGACAAAAATAAAAGGAATCAAAAAAAAAAAAATTGGCGAACCACGTAAAGCAGGGAAAAAAGGACCGGAGTTCCATGTTTCCCCCGAAGGGAAATAAGTTGAAAACGGGGAACGAGAAAAGGAGATGGAAAGAACGCAGGACCCTGCCCAAGAAAAAGAAGATCTGAGGCGGGGCTTGCCTCAGGAATCAAACATCACTCCCTAGCTGGGGGAGGGAAACAACGGCGCGGCTAGAAGGAGCCAAGATAGGATCGGGAACTCAAAAGGCCGCGAGAAAGGGGCCGAGATAACTTTCAAGCGGAGAAGGGTTGATGAAAGAGTCTCACCATCGCAGAATCGCGGAAGCAAGGACTGTCGCCGGGTAGAAACCCCCAATAAGGACCGCATCAGCCGAGCGAATCCCTGTTAGAAAATGTCCGAATGGCCCGAACGCTGCGCAAACGACGCTGAAGGCGCCGGGGGGAGAGGGGGGCAGTAGGAGGACTTCGCGGCCTGCGAAAAGATTAAAATCGGGAAACACAATTACACTCGAAAAAAGACGGCCATAACGACGAAACCGAGAACTAAACTCGAGAGAACGTAAAAGGAGCGGCCAATAAAGATTTGGCCCGATGCCAGGCATTCAGGAAAAGTGGAAGAAGCGCCTTCAAAAAACGTCCTCTACTTCCAGAGACGGCTCATCAAAAATCAATTCTATCAAAAAAAAAGAAGGATCGAATATTGGGGCGGTCGCCGCGAGAAGAAAGGACTGGAAAATCGGGAAATAAAATTCGGGAGAAAACGAGGACCCTCTTCACTGAAGGAGAAACGCCTTAATAAAAAAAGAAAGAAGAGCAGACTCGAGTCGTGCCTTAGCCCGGGGGCTCGCCTACACCGAAGAATTCAGTTCCTATGCGAACCGAGAGGTGATAAGGGGGAGGCATGGCATTCGGTCAAACAGAAAAGAAGGCTATGCGTCACTAGCGTCCAGAGTAGTGTAAGGAGAGAGACAGGGCAACAAACTGTTCCAAGGAGAGGGTTGTTGTCCGGCATGGATTGAGGACAAAAATACTGGTGAAAAGCACGAAGGCCGGAGAAAAGGAAATGGAAAAAGGTTCGTCGACAGTCGAACCCTTTCTAACTGACGGGTTGGGGCCGCAGGAATTTAGGGGGGAACCGGAAAAACGACATTAAAAGCAGCAAAGTCGAAAAGCTTAAAGGCACAGACTTCTATACCAAAAGGGGTGACAGAGAGTAGGGAAGCTAGGAGAGAAAAAAAAAAAACTCCCTAGGGAGATCTTCTGAGAGGGGGTCGCCATAAGGATGAAAAAGGGAGGGGGAATGACTCGTGAAAAACTCGACGCGCTTGTCAAGTTAAAAAAATCAAAGTCCTGAGAAAAGGTGCAGGTGCCTCCGGGGGGAAGAGAATATGTTTCGGGTAGAAAGGGGGCTTTAAGCGGGGGGGGCGATGAAGTACAAGAAAGTAGAAGAAGGGATCAGAGGGGGGGGAGGCTAGAGCCTGCAAGGAGAAGACTATCAGCCGCACAGAGAAACAGGGTTGGAGAAATCGGGAAGGCAGAAATCCGTTTACCATAGGGGAGGCAGTTGGAAGAGCTATGGAATGGGGGAAAACGCAGGATAGGAGAACTATTTCGGTCGAAAAGGGAGGGGGGAGATGTGAAGGGAGCTGCAGTTCGCGACTTAAGGGAAGAAGGTTTGGGCAGAAGGGATGTCAATACTCTTTTGCAGGCGGACTTTCCTTCTGGAAAAAAATTGCCGGAACCATGTGTGAAAAAAAGGGGGAGTTCAAAAGACTCTGATTACGCTCAGTCCTCCGCCGAGAACGAAAGCCGGAAAAAAAGGGGAAGTCCAAGGAAAGGGGAAACCTGGCGGAGAGCTTCAGAAAAGTAGTACGCGCAGGGGTATAGAGGGGGACAAGCTAGTTTGTAAGTTCTGGCTCTCAAGGAAAGATCTTAGGCGGGGGGAAAGTGATTTTAAAGAGAAGGTAGTAGGTGACGAAATGCGCGCATCACCGATGGATCTGACATCGCAAGCGTGCTCGAGGGAACCACACAGTCAAAAGGCACGAAAGCGAAGAACATAGGCGTTGCGTGATCGGAAGTGGGTCGCGCTCTTGATAAAAGCAGAAGACGACATGCAACCTCCTATTGCGTGGATATCAACCGAATGAAAACAAAAAGCATTAGGTCTTTTCATCCGGGGGGGAAGTCTTGAAATCAATAGGGAGATGGATCTCCTAGATAGAGATGGGGGGTTGCTCTAAGAGGCCAGGGAGAAAGTCAAGGCCGAGAATCAAAAAAACACTGAAATCCAATCCTGCCTTCGGGAGAGGTTGGGGGAATCGCTAGGTACCCGACCGCATCAGACGCCAGGGCATCGAGCTCTCGAGGAAAAAGTGGGAAGGAAATGTCTGCCAAAGAAGGGGCAAACGAAGTCAAAAGAGAGAGAGGAAGAACAAAGTAATCATCGGCAGAAATAAAAACGAGGACTTGGGACGAAGAAGCGGGTGGTTCATCATCCCCGGCCGGGGAGAGGCCGCTACGTTCCGCAGGGATTAGGGGGAAGGGCGGGACCGTACCGAAGGACAAGAAGGAGGAGGGGGGGTTAAAAGGGTGGAGTTCGCAAGAGGGACTGACCCTCGTGCTATAACGGGCACCGTGCGTGCCACTATGAAGAGAAAACACAACAACGGAAGGATGGGGGAAGAGAGAAGAGGGGGGGCAAGAGGGTCGAGGGGGAAGAAAGGAAAGAAAAAGGGAAAGGGAACTACAAAGCACAAGGCGGAAGCACAAGCCTCCCGCCACAAGAGGTCGTACGGGAAACGAAAAGAAAAGAAGAAAAAGCAAAAGGAGAGCGCTCGCAAAACAGGGTGGAGGGGGATGAGAGAAAAACGCCAAAGTCAGAGAAGGGAGGACTGCGGGAGCTAACGATGCCTCAAAAACAATAGTTGCACGAAAAGAGGAAAGAAATTCCGGCAATTGTTGACCGAAAAGAAAAGATGCCAGGCATCTTGGTCTGTCGGAGTAAGAGAAGAAAGCGGAAGATGAGCTCGAGATGGTCGAGGACTAGAAAGAGGCCCTGAGCAAAAAAGGGGAAATCGCCCATATCGACAAATGCAAACAAAAAAAATCTCTAGGCATCGCGTCAACGGGGGCATAGAAAGAACAGTCCATGGACCAGAACTATGGGAAGATGCAGTCTAGAGGAAAGCCAGAAATCAGAGCGGGGGGCCAGATCGTCGGGTAAAATACCTTCTAGACGGGAAAAGAGACAGAGGAGCAGATGGAGGACGCTGACCGCGTATTTTTGGAAGTGCATCAAAAATCTGAGACGATGGCGATTGCATATCATATATTGAAGGCGAGGAAGAATACGCACGAAAGGGTAGAGGGAATGAGGGAAGCCCGGCTCCAAGAGAGAGGATGATACGCTATCAATCACTACAGGATGAAGCGAGAACCTACAGGAACTAGAGGGAAGGCGAAGAACGGAGACTACTTGAAGGGTTGGAAAGGGTCTGAGAGTCATATCTGCGCAAAGGGGGGAAAAAAGCCCTTCTAAAGTGAGCGGAAAATTGTGGGGCAAGACGAAAGTTCGAGAAGATCGAGAAGAATCGGCCCCAAAAAGGGCGCCCATATTACAGGAGAAAGAACCACCGCGACCGCGGGGAACGCCTACCTCAAGAAGAAAGAAAAAATGGAAGAGAGTCTGAATACGCGCGTTAACGTTCTGGGTCAAGAAAGGTTAAAAGGGGGGAAAAAGGGATGTTCCGCAAAAGACAAAAATGGGGAAAGTTGGAGGAACGGGTGCGGCAGAAGGGGCTCGACCCAAAGCGAGAAGGGCTCACTATTACGAAGTCTTCTCCAAAACGAAGAACGGGAGCATCCGACCAGTGAGAAACTAAAGGGAGGCGGGCAAAACCGGCATAGGTGTCATTCATTCGTTTCGTCCGAGGGGTGAACTTGAAAAGAAATGGCGAAATGAGTGTCTCCTCGGGAGACGAAAGTCCGCTTAAATCCCGGGAAGCTGAAGAAAGAAGAGTGAGAAAGAAGACCGAGCGACCATGCAAATCCGCCGAAGGAAGAGAGGGGAGTCGAAGGGACGGCATTGAGAAATGGTGAATCGAGATAGGGGAGGTACTTCGCGTTGGAGCTGGTCGTTAAAAGCAAATAGAAGGAAAAGGAGCCCTGTGGGAAATGGTTCGCCGTCGGCAGGATTCCTCCCTTGGGACGGGGCCTTCGGAGGATACACCGGGGAGGGGTAGGACTCAGAAAACGGGGGACCAACAGATAGAAGACAGGAAGGGGGGGTCGGGGCCGACTCGGCTTTAAAAAACGGACAGAGCCTTATCCTTCAGGGACCCCTGAAAAACGGGCAATCTCTAAGGACATCTGGACGTGAGCGAGAAGGGGGTTAGGCAGGCCGATGACCTTCCCTACAAAAACGGAAGGTGAAGGGGGAGAAAGGTATGGGAGGAACGCGTTTCCCTGAAGGGACAAGCCGTTATCCGGGAGCAGGGCCGAAAGTCATGGCGCGAAAACAAAAGTGGGGAAAGGAAAGGAAGATCCAGCGGTGAACTAGAGTTCCCCGGGATTGAGAATTCGATCACTCTAATTACTTGATCAGAAAGGTCGAAGACGTTCGTAGCCAATTCCAGCATGGTACCAGTAAGTCATCTCAGGACTTCACGGGGTCATCAGTAGGTTCGGGGTATGCTAAAGAAGAGGCGGGCGGCTTTCTTGGAAAAGGAGTGCCGGCGGGGGGTGAGGGAACTGGGCGCGTAAAAGAGATGGGCCGGGTCAGACGGAAAGAACCGAAAGAGCATTTCCGAAGGAAGGCGGAAGTATCGGGAAAAGGGTAGTGATTCGAATAATAAATTACAAAATCGGGGATGGCTGATTTCGTGGTAAATGTCGGTGGGGGGGGATCGAAGAAAAGGGTCCAAGAAATGATACAGAGGGCACGAGGGGGGAGAATCTCGAGAACCCTTCTCCGCCTTGGGACGGAAGGGGGGCTCGGGCTCGGTTTGCTGAAAAAAATAGATCATTCGACAAGATCCTGGGAGCACCTTCTCGATGAAGGGTGAGGGAAAAATCAGGAAAACACAGAGGGACTCGAGGGACGATCGGTGGGAAGGGGGAGAAGTTCCTCCTGGGGCCATCGTGACCGTGGGGCTTACTCACATTGATAAGTCAAGTTAAAGGAATAAGAAAAGGGAATAAGTGAGTCACAGGGGGAATTTCTAGAATTCCAGACGTATTCCCTTCCCGCGACCTCTCAGGGCAAAAATGGCTCGGGGAACTGGGCTTAGGGGCTCCAAAGCAGAGAAGCCAGCGGGCGTCTAAGTCGCGCCATCCTGGGACGTGCACATTCACGAAAGACGTGCACAAGAGGAAAAACATCAAGGAAGGTTCAAAGTCTAAAGCGCTTCGAAAGAAAGATAATCCTATCAAGACAAAAACGCCTACAACGCAGAATCCCGTTTCATCTGGTCTCGACAACGACCGTGAGAGAGCAAGCATCAACTGAAACCCGAGGGGAAAAAAGGAGTTCAAAAAAAGGTTTGAATACGAGGGGGGCGGAAGCTTAAAGCCTCGGTGGCTGGGAACGGGACTCGACCTCCCGTATCGGGAAGAGAAGGACTTTTGGAAGAGAAAAAAAGTGCATTTCAAATGAAATCAAACAAAAAAAAAGTGAGGGAGGAGGAAAGAGTCAATTCCCTTTTTTAGAGGGGATCAGCCAGAGGGAGACGGCTTATGTCAGGCTCCTGAAGGTCGGCAGGGCCCAGCCAACGGAGATTGGTGAAGTCATAAACAAACTGCCCTGCTAAAAAAGCCCCTTCGGCCAAGAGCATCGTGCCGTTCAGGTTTAGGCGATTACAGCAAAGATTTCAGGGGGGGGAGGACTAGATTGAGAACGACTTTGGGGAGCGTCGTTGAAAAAAGGAATATCGCGAAGCGAATCTCGTGCACAGTAGACCAGGCCCGGCAACAGGGTCGGAGTTGTGAACCGAAGGGAGCAGGAAAACAGGGGTGCTTTAGAGAAAGTGAAAAAAAGCGGCGAAGGGCTTTTCGCCTATAAAGCGAGGTCAATCCCTGAGTCAAGTGAAGGCATAGTACGGACAGAGACATTGCCGGGAGGGCGACGAACGTACCTTAAGGCAAGATTCGATGTGGGGTTAGGGGGGGGGAAATGTGGGGGGGTAGAGAAATGGGGGATTGGTGTGGAAGGTGGGGGGCGGGGGTGTCAATGGAGATTGGGGGGGTGGGGTGGGGGTGGGTGTGAGAGTGGAAGGCGGCGGTTTATGATGAGGTGCGGAGAACGAGGGTTTGTGGGAGAATTGGAAGTTTGGGTGATGGAGAGGTGGAGGGGGAATAGGAAATGGTGGAATGAGGGGGGGGTAGGGTGGAGTTAGGGAGAGGGAAAGGGTATGAGCGATGGGGTTTAGAAGGGAGGGAGGGAGGGGGGAGTGAATGGGGAGGTGAGGGGGGGGTATATATGAGGGGAAGGGGGGGATAGGGCACAGGGGTGGGGGAGGTGGAAGGGTTGGGTAGTAGAGGGGAAAGGGAGGCGGTGGGGGGGGAGCTCGGGGGGGGGAGCTAGCTCCTTCTTAGCAACCCTGGGGTCACTGGCCATCCTGTCTGAAAACCCGTGACAAAAAAAGAGACAGAGATGATGAAAAGGCTGGAAGAAAATAAAACAAACCGAACTCCCTAGCAGAAGACAATCCTTCCTTCTCCTTCGAAGGAGCCAAGGAAAAAATCGCGCTTTAACGCCCCCACAATTCCGCGCAGGGCAAGGAACTGGGGCGGATAAGGGAATGACTCAATCATCCGAGCAAGCGTCTCATCCGGGAAAGAGGGCAAAGGTCTAGCCCCGGAGAAGAGAAAACTCAGACAGAGAAAACCGAAATCGTGCTCCAGAATACTCTGCGGGAAGGAAAAAGGACCGCCAGAGAAGATGTGGGCTGGGCAGGGAGCCGTCTCACTTCATTATAGAGCTAGGACATCGGAGAGAAAAAAAAGTACAAACTCTCCTCCTGAAAAAAAGGTAATAGAAACGAAGACCTTGAATAAGTTGATAAAGTGATGCTGGTATCTAAGAATTCGCAAGAGGGCTTCCCGTACCTCAAAAAGGGGCCAAAGAAAAGGGGAGGAGGAACACTTCACCGATTAAAGACAAAAAGTTTCACCTAAAGTGCTCAAAAGAAATTAGGGAGGGCAACAAGAAGGGTACCGGGAGGATACTAGAAAAGGCAATATTAGGGGGAGAATAAAAAAGACCTAGGAAAAGAAGTAAGACATGGACCTAATAAAAAAGCTAATCCAGGGGGCCTGTACCTTTCGAGACGAAGGCTTCTCATGCAAAAAAGAGAAGCGAATAGCTTAAAGGAGTCAGGGGATTTCAACGAAAAAGGAGCAGGGAAAAGGGGATGAGGTGGGTCCAGAAGGGAGGAAAAAAGGACCTAACTTAGCGCTCCCTGGAACTCGCAGGGCTTAGAAAAAAAATCCTTCTTCGAAATCCCAGGGCTACGGCCAAAGACCGCGATTGTTGTAAGGACAAAGACTCAACGGGAGCCAAAATGAGAGGAACCGGGGACGGAAGTTCGGGAGAAAACGAGGGCTGGGAGCTACTTATCAGGGCTAAAACACTCCACGACCGCAGGACGTAGAGCGAGGCAGAATGGGAAAGGAATTTCAAGGAGGGCTATTTAAAAAAAAAACTCGAAAAGCATTCTTTCGAAGTAAGCGCGAAAAATCGGGAAGGCAAAATAGGAGAACGCGCAAGGGGAAGCATATGGGGTACGCCTATTTGGCTAGGGGAGAAAGGGAGGGTCCAAGAACTGGAAGAGGGATTCCTGGCGTGCATACCGAGCTGATGCAGCCCTAATCCTAAAAAACAGTCACAGGGGTTGGGGGGCAAAGTGACCAAAAACGTAACCCTTCAGCTGAAAAGAAAGGGGTGGAAAGCAGCGATCGGAAAAACCAGAGGGGAACAGGATCGGAGATGGGTCGGTCGTCGAAAGGCGCCTGTCTCGACGGGACTTCTGGGGAAGAAGAAGGAGAGGCGCCTGTGGCCCGCCGTGGCGGGGGGAGAGCGTTAAGGTGGCGTCGGCCCAAGTTAGAGAAATAGGAGGCTTTTCAACGAAGGGATTGAAAATGCCCGAAAAGGAAGAACCTGCACCAGGGGCGATGCGCCAAAAAAATTAAGCGGAGACTGGTTCAGTGCGAGAAGCAGGTTCTCTTTCTGAGCACTTCATGCGCCAGAAAGGGAGGGGCTGGCGCCGGATTTTCGAAAATACGAAAAAGTTCAGGTGGACCTGGGAATTTAAAGAAAATTTCGAGAAAGAAAAGACCGGCGGGAAATCGTCGCGATTTCGCGCCATGCTAAGGAAACAGGACTGGACGCAGAGGCCTGAAAGAAATTGAACAGGGAAGATCGAAGGGCTCTCGTTGCGAGACCAGCGCGGACGGAGAACCGCCTATGGCGTGAGCTCCCGGCATAACTTAAGAGGAAGAGGGAAGCGGAGAGTACGGGCTTAACGAGGAATAAACTGCCGGAAAAGAAGGAATAGGTGGGGCGCTCTGTGCTCTAAAAAATTTTCTCGAAAAAAAGGAAACTCATTCCCCTTAAGGCGATGACAAAAGCAGGGAAAGTTTACAAGATACGCCGACAGACTACAAGAGAACTCATGTCATGGACGAAAGCGCTCAATCATTCTGCTCCCGGGGTAGGCCAATCGGGGGTCTTCAGGAAAAAGGGCGAGGTGGGAAAGAAAAAAAATTTAAAAGAAGAATAAAATTAAGGGGTCGGGGGACATGAAAGGGGACCGCTAGCACGCTCTTTTCCCGCATAAAGGGGAAAGGGATTCCGCGGACCACCTAAAAAGGTTGGAGAGGGAGACCACTCCTAAGAGGGGGGAGTGCTTCGTTCCCGGCAGGACAGATGCTATCCGCGAACCAGGAAAAAGTAATCTCTCAAAACAAGGGAGAATTGATAGTCGGTCACTCACCAGGGACGCCGCGGCAGATAAAAGGGAACGAAAAAAGGAAGGAAAGACGCCATGAAAAGAAAGGAGGAAGTGAGAAGAAAATCCGAAAAAGCGGAAAAATAGAGAATAAGAGTGCCTGTTATTATTAGCAAGGCAAGGAATCGGGAAGGACTAGATGACTGAGCTTTACTTAAACTAGGCTCGCGCACCGTCATCAGGGCGTCGATCTGGTGCCGATAAGGGAAAAGAGAAAAGGGGGTTACCGAATAGTTCATTGCCATACTGGGGTAATAGAGAAAGACCAGAAAACTCCAAATCGGGGATGCCAGAGGCACCGCGCCGGGAGGGGGAAGCGAAAGAGAGAAAGAACGTCATACAACGGGACAATTTAGGCAAAGCGCAAGACCCGTCAGAAATCGAACAACTGGGAGACTGAGTAAGGAGAAAAAAGGGGCGCTTAATGCGCTTAAAATAAGCTCTCAGAAAAAAGGGGACCTCTCAAAACTTTAGCAGGATGGGAAAAAGCGGCCAGCGCAAAATTTGTTGGACCGAAGGTCAAAGGAACGGGGGAGGGGAGGATTTGCAGAAGAAAGCCGAATAGGATGAGAGAAAGCAAGACAAGATCGGTATGACCGCCCAGCCACTCAGAATGGCGCATTGAGAGGAAACGAGCAACACGAGCAAAAATGCCAAGCTAAGACAGTGGAAAAAAAGGTAAGCAAAGGGGTAACTTTGCGGGGAGGGCTGAGCGGCTGAAAAAGACTCTCTGAAGAAAAGGTGAATCTCCAAAAGAAAAAAATGTGTGGGCGACCATACTGAGAAAAGAAGGGACCAACAGCGCACAAAACAATGAGTCCGGAGAAAGAATCCCTCCAGAAGCGTTAACGAAAAACGAATAAGGTCGCCATCTTGCAAGAAAACTCAAGGATTCAAGATGTATCACTGAAGAAGGGAAAAAAGGGAAGACCCAAGGGGTTATGATCGTGCTGCAAGGAAAGGGATCGAATCGACCCCAAACGATTGGGAGAAGTTTGGAGAGAAAAGCGAAGGGGCATATTCCAAAAGCCTAAAAGTAAACCTTCATACCGGGGCATGGGATGTTGAGAGGGGGAAAAGCTTCGACAAGAATGGTCGAGGTTTTGAAAAAAAAAAAAAAAAAAACATAAGCGGGGAAACGTCCGCTCAAGAAGGGTCGGGACAGACGATAGCGTCTGGATTTGAAGAATCGCCGATCGACCTAAAAAAATAAAAAAGCCAGCAAAACGGCGCGGGTTAGCCCGAAAGGTCCTTCCATTGACGATGGGACCCTGAGAAAGTGGGCGGCGCTGGATAGAAGGAAAACTCAATAGATGGGCCGTGGGTAAAATCAGGACAGATTGGGGCGCGAGGCCCGGAGGCGGGGAGACCCCGGGACGGTCTCTACAACCACAAAAAACACCGAAACCACCCTTTTTCATGTGGCCTGGCCGTATCGAATACAAAACGCCCACCGAAAAGGGAACCGGATCAGGCGAACGGTGGTAAGCCATACAGAAGCATCGCTCAAAAGGGCCTTACATTAAAGAACCGGCATGATCTATCTGGGGGAGGTCGGAAAGAGTGCAGAGGCTACATTCTTGCAGGGGTCAGGCTCAGTTCCTATGATCAGAAGGTTCTCGAAGGGCAAAACGACATGATCAAAAGGGCGCTCCGCTCCGGGAAAAAAGAGACGATCAGGCTGAAGGGGAAGGGGGTCTGGTGTTGAGAACATCGTGAGAGAAGGAAGGGCCGGCTAATTCGTGCTGATACAGCGAAAAAAATAAAAAAAAAAGAATTACAGGGAATAGGAAAACCTGCGGAAGCGACTGGAAGGGATCTAAAATCTTGGGAAAACTTCTTGGCAAACCGGCGGTTTTTTAGGGGGAAGAGTCGGAATGCCGTAGAGACCTGAAGCAGTCAAAATAGGGGGCCGATCCGAGAAACAGGAGATCTTGCAAATTGCGTTGGGAAAAAGAAGAATGGAAAGTAGAGCGCTAGGACGATATTCTGTGTGCTCTCGACCGAAAAACATTTCCGCTCAGTGCGACGACGACAATGCGGGGGGAAAATCGAAGGGATCAAAGGAGCCGCGTGAAAGTGGAGGCATCTGCCTAGCGCGTCATGAAAAGCGGCACTAGTCGACGAAGAATAGAAAGGAGCCGCGAGGGGAAGATGGAAGAAAAAGGGGAGGAGGGGCCGAAATCAACTCGGGCTGAAAAGGGGCAAGGTTCCTCGGGCGTTTCCAAGAAATCTTTACAGGGGGGGATACGGAAAGGACAGGGATATCCATAAAGAAAAGGTATCCTGTCAAACCGTCGGAAAGGAAGCCAAGCCAGACGCACACCCGATCCTCATAGGATGCCAAAAGAAGGTGGGAGCTGATTGCAAAGGATCATGCAAGCGGTTCCCTCCAGGTAGAAAGAGATGAACGAAGAAATCGCCTTCGTTCTGGGAGACGGAGACCAGACAAAAGGGAAGTCAGGAAACAAGTCGTAAAAAATTTCAGGGGGCCGGAAAAGGTATCAAGGAGGAAGACTTCTGCTCAGGTCTAAAGTTAAAGGATCTCAGGGGGACAGGATATAGGGAATTCCTCATCAGGAGAAACCTTACCCAACAAGGGAAAAAATTGGCATTGAGAAAGACGAGGGCAGTTGTTATCGTAACATAAAAGCGTTTCTGGTCAGTGAACATACTCTCTCCGTCAGATACTAACGGCAGAATCCATACTTTCTTATACAAGTCACCAAGGAAGGTCAATCAAAAAAAAAGAAACCCTAAAAAGAGAGAAAAGTTATGCCCGCCGAGAAGGATGATGAGATCGCCGGAAGGTCAACTAGCCACAAAAAGGGGGGGGAGATGGGTAATTCCGTAGGGCCCTTCATTCTAAAGCAGGAAAAAGGACAGCTCGATTAAAAAAAGAAGGGGAGTGGGATTCGAATTTGGGGCGCATTGAAGAAGGAAGTTTGCAGTGGAAAGGTTGCCGCAAGAACGGGTTGGGAGGAGTGATATCATAATATCGGGGGCCGGTCATGCATGGAAGAGGTCGGGAATCAACCTGAGCGCGTGTACTGCGTCAAGAAGTTGCGCCGTTAAAGGGTAAAAAATCCTTGACAGCACACCAAACATCCTTGCTTGGAGAGACCACGATGGAAATCAGGCGAGGGATAACAGTGCGCTGCCGATAGGGAAATTTGCAAAAGGAAGACTGGACAATTCCTGGGGATGCTTCCCCCGAATAAAACAGACGAAGATAGCGGGAGGCACTATTGACAAGGATGGAGGGCAAGAAAACCGATTAACCTTCAAATAGACTAAGCCTAGGGAATAGGGGAAGAGTCCCAAAATCGCCACTGAAAAGACCCGAGAAGTTGACAGCAGGGAAAGTCATAGGTCCTTCGCGAGGAGTGAACGAGCACCGACGGGGACTGCAGGGATACCTTAGGAACTTTCACTGAAGGTGTGTCGCAATTCTCATCCAAAAGGAGCCCTCTCGGAGATGAGACTGTCGGAAATGTCCGACGGGGGTCAAGAAGAGGCAGCATCCGGAGACAGCAAGATTAAAGAACGCCGGTCTCAACTGGAAAGTAAAGCGAAGACGTTTCTTCCCTCTTTTGTTCTCTATTCTTCCTATTTTGGGGGGAAAAAAAGAAAACAAAAAAAAAAGGGGGGGACGCGGCATAGGGGGGAAATCAGCTCACCCATCGAACAAGCACTGGAAGGAAGACCGATCGGTTGAAAAAAGAAGGGGATAGCAAAAGGGGCGCATCCGTCGGTACTCAAGGGGCAAAATAAGCTGCAGATAAGAACACGGGGACCGCACATAAGGGGATGAGGTAGGGGAAAAAAAAAATCTCAAGGAGGAACTCACAAAAAGGTCAGGATGCAGTAGGGACCTGGCCGCCTGGGGGGAACCGCGAGCAAGGGGAAAAAGCCTGGGGAGGGGCATCGGAACGAGCAGCGTACGAAAAAAAAAACCAGAAAGAATAAAGAAAAAAAAAAAAACCAAAAAATAATTGACAAAAATGAAAACAAAAAAAAATAGTGGGGAAGAAACGAAAAATACTACAATCTGTCAAAAAAATAGTCCAAAAAAAGATCAGAACAGCGATCGATCCGAAGATCGAGAACACTCAGAGCCTCTAAGCATAATAGGCAGGGTCTAGTCTTTCCTGTCAGGAAAAGGCTCGCCTCACTCTCGAAAGCGGATGGCCTGGACGTCTCGAAAAAGATCTCTCTGCTTCAGGGCGGGCCCAAGTCCCGCATGAAAAAAAGAAATGCCGTGTCCACTGGAGGAAAGGAGCCAAAAAACGGGGGGAGAGGCTTGAGGGGGTTCGTCCGCGAGGAGGACCGACCATCCTTTGGAGACAAAGTCCGGAGAAAACGGGAAAAATTCCCCGCCTGAGGAGAACCCAAGGGCGAGGAAATCGCGAGGGGAGGGTAGAGCAACGCGACATTAAAGCCGCAATAAGGCACATCTCAATAAAAAGGGGCGATTACACACGGATAGGCCAGCAGCTGAAGACGCACACGGGAACGGGGGTTCGAGGGAGATAAAGAACTCAAAAAGGGAGAATAGTTCAAGAAACGGCAAATATTGGGAAAAGAAGGGAAGTCGGCGGGGGAAAAAAAACTCCGACTCAACTTGGGGGAACGGGGAAGTCAAGTCGAAACGGGCCATGCTACGTAGGACAATTAGTTGGGGAGGCAGGGAGAAAGGGGAAATGGCGAAGGTCTCTTCTATCCCCTCGAGGGGGGCGCGGGCTCGATGAGGGGGAAAATTGAAAAAGGAGCACGCCCTCCCAAGAAAGGTGTGGATGCACAAAGGGGGGGGGGGAAGACAAAAAAAAGACCCTACTTAACAGCCGGAGGAGAAAAGAGTGAGAATGAGGGAAGAGAGAATTCTTGGGAGGCTGAACGAAGGGGATCAGGGGGGGCCGTCTTTCCAACGAATCTGCGCCGTTTTGGGGCAAGGGAAGAGACGACGTATAAAGTCCGCGGGAGAACAACATAAGAAGGGGGACTAAAAAGGGGGGGGGCAAAAGAAAATTGGTCTGGGAAAGAGCTCTGCGCCGCCAGTACAATACTGAGGTACAAGGCAAAGGAGTCTCGAGGGGGCACGAAGGGAAACATGTTGCGGGGAAAGACTGGGGGCACACGGCTTGAAAGAATTCATTCTCCGATCAGGGGTTCGCCGTTAAAGGAAAAGGGCCGATTCTGGTGCGGATTGATAGCCTGTCGCATACAATAAATTAGAAAAAAGTTCCTCCTATCTGAAAGAAACTTCGCTTCCAGCACGAACCAGAAGAACAAAAAGCGCTCGCCGGACAAAAAGAAGACAAATCTCGCCTCCACAAGGAATGATCTGGATTCGGACTGATTAGTTGGAAGGCAGGAAGGAAGGACCTCGAGAGGAGAACGGAGTAGGAGATAAATCGTTCTTGGAAGAAAGATAGGGTCTTGCACTGCAAATCAAGCGCTGGAGCGACTAGAGGGTGTTTGTGAGCTACTTGGAAAACACCGAAGGCTTTGCAGGGGAGAGGTCAAATAGGAGCATAAACAAACACTCTACCTGATCGAGTTCTGCGTCGGCTTGAGGAAAAAGAAGAAGTGGGAAAACCAAACTTCCTAAAATCACCATTGCCACATGGGAGGGGAGGGGACATCGGGAGGAAATAAGGATTCTTCTAAAGGAAGAGGCCGCAAAGAGGGGTACCGCAACAAGCGGAAAATTCGTAAAACCACCAGCACACCAAAAACAAAAAAAAAAAAAACAAAAAAAAAATCAAACATACGTCCAATTGTCTCAGAAAAAAAAGGAATAAGCAAGGGGGTACATCAGAGAATTGATAGAGGGAACCCCTTCCTGAAATTCGCTTTCTTGACGGTGAAAAGGAAAACCGCCCCGCGTTCACTATGTCGGTTACCGCCTGAGTGCGGAATCAGGCCGGTCGACGGGGTCGATCTAGGAAATCGAGGATGTCTGCTGAGTAGTCCATCTTCTGGGGGGTGTGGGGGCTGTGGGTGGATGGAAGGGGGGGGGGGGGGGGGGGGGGGGGTGGGGGGGTGGGGGGGGGGGGGGGAGGGGTGGGGGGGGGGGGGGGGGAGGGGGGGGGGGGGGTGGTTGTGGGGGGGGGGGGGGGAGGGTGGGCTCTGGGGGGTGGGTGGGATGGGGGAGGGGGGGTAGAATGGGGGCCCCAGGAGGGGAAGGAAAAAGAATTCTCGGGGGGTCCCTAACAGTGTGTGAAGCAGGCAGTCTAGGTCGGGGGGGATGGATAAGATGGGGGGGAACGTGGAAGGTGGTGGTGGGTAGGGGGGTTCGGGAGGTTAAAAGGAGGATGGAAGGGGGGAAGGGAAAGAAAAATACACAAAACAGGGAGTATGGAGGGGAAGTGCGGGGGTGAAGTCAAGGCCTGAAAGCTCCGCTGCCTGGGAGCAGGATACAAGGGCCACCCAGGGTAGTGGAGGTGGGGTGAGGGAGCAGAGGAGCGTTCGGGGAGTAGGAGATTTGGAGGGAATGGGCTGTTGGAATGTGAGGAAAAGAAAAAAGTTCGGCAAACGGGGAGGGGGAGTCGCCAGGGGGGGGTGTGGTGGCGAGTGATGGCGATGGAGTGGGGTCCTGGGAATTGGACGAAGCAGAAAGGGGGCGGGTACAAACGAGGGGGTGAAGAAAATAGAATCGGAAATCTCCAGCAGCAACATCGCCTTATTATAAAACGGGAGAAGCGGTACACTTCTCATGCCAAAAGAGGAAGGGGAGGTCTTTGGAAATAGAGGCAGATCCGCCAAAATAAGGGAATTAAGTTTCATTCCGTTCCTAAAATGGAAGATTGCTACGTGCCATGGGATGGAGGTCGGAAAGGGAAAAAAGAAAAACAAGAATCAAATAAAAGGGTGTCGCCGGGAACGAGGAACGCCCAATCGTTGCAGCCGCCAGAGCGCCAAATCTCAAGAAGAGCTCAAAAAGAGGAGACCATCGCAGGAATTCCTGCAAAGGGTCTAGGTCCCTACGCCATAGTCAGGAAAGGAGTTAGAGAGGAAAATAACTCAAAAAAATGTCACCAGGCGCACCTGAATGGGCTAAAGTCTGTGTTTGACCTGATAATGGCGGAAAGTAAAAGCCATTGCGATCAGAGCAGGATATGAAGGGGAAAAAATCAAGAGAAGAATGATGATCGGGATTGGATGAAAGCAATCCTCCTATCAGCATGAAGGCTAAAAAAAGCAAAACGAGAATGCTCGAAGAAGCCATTAAAATTGGTCCTAAGGAAGAAGGGGGGGGGGGGTCGGGGGGGTGTTAAAAAAAAAAAGATGTAAGGGGCCGGGAGTCAGAAGAAAAAGGAAGATAAGAAATGCGTGAAAAGAAGACTTAAAAATAATGGCTCGTGGTTTCAGAGCTTCTACCAAGAAGGAGGAATCGGTCCCCGAGAAGAACGTCGGAGGTCTCGGGGACAATAAGAAGATAGAAATCGAAAAAAAAATACCGAGCCCGATCATTTAAGGGGAAAAGGAAAAATCCAGGCTCGCCTCTTTTCAAAAGGAGAAGAGGAATGGGAGATCGAAAAAAACCCGGGGGAGGAGGAGTTATGGTCAAGCAGCGCGAACGAAAAAAAGCAGACGTCTAGATAGGAGTTGTACTTCTTAGAAGGGAAAAGAAACTGATAGACCTATGAAAAGGCAATCGCGGCACGTCATACGGGGAGCAGACGGAGCGCCTGATCTGAAAAGTTGGTATGGGGGGACAACGGCGGAATAAAAATCATGGGGAGCCGAGCTCTACTAAAAGAACAATGAGAGTTGGTTTCTCAGAAAGGAAGGAAGAGACACAGTCAAAGAAAAAAGACACGAACTGCTACACGAAATGGCCTGGGGAGGTGACATGGGGGCTTTTAGGAAAACTCGTGGGTGAGTTCTTAAACTCAAAAGGGGCGCCAGAAAGGAGGCCCGAAGCGAAGGAAGGTTCTTGAATGCCTTCCTTCAGGGAAGAAGAAACCGGAATCGATGAAGGGCCCACAGAGGGAAGGAACCCGTTTTAGCCGACTTCCTAAAAAGGTCCGAAGGGGGGCTATCAGGCAGGATCCTTCGTGACAGAAAAAGGTCCCTGCATCATAACAAAGAGGGTACCAGGCCAAGAGGGGGCAGAGCGTTGTAGAGCATGTTCCATCGACAGGGAGGCATTGATGCCGGCGATTAAAACGAGCCGGTCCGCAAGGGTATCCTATCCGGGGACAAGATCATACAAGAAAAGAAGGGTGCAAAGATCCGGGCTTTGGCGAAGGTCAAAAAGAAGGGGGCGCTCGTGTGGCACTCAAGGACAAAGAAGCGGAAAGAAGGACCCGAAAAAAGGAAACGAAGACCAAACTTCTTCAACTGTATGGGCATGGGGGAAAAAATGCGTTTCTCGAAAGTGAAAGTTCGTGGACGGATGAAAGGATGGTCATGTGTGGAAAAGAATCGATAAAAAACGAAGGAGAGGCCGTAAAAGATCGCATCGCTGCAAGAGAGGCCCTCTCTTCCTGAAGTTAAGGGTGAAAAGAAAGAGAAATGGGTTATCTAAGAGGAAGGGTCTTAAAAAAAAGATTTCAAAATCCGGGGAGCTAAAAGTTTGAACCCCCTTAAACAGCGCCCGGCTGGAAAATAGGCCGAGGAGAGAAATAGGAACATAGATCAACAGAGGGGACTTCAGCACTAAGCGCTTCAGGACGTTACACAGTTCGAATCATTAATGTCGCCAAAAGTATAGAAAACGGAAAGGGGAAGGAGGAACTAGCGCGCATGAGATTCCCCCCGTCTAGAGGCAGGTTCAGTGTTTTCAAGGGAAGGGCCAAAGGGGGGCTAAGAAGAGTATAGCCCTTAGAAACCATGGAACGCAAGGGTACGGTCGTCCTAAAAGTATTAGAGGCAGCAGAGGACCTAATCTCCTCAAGAAAAGTCCTTTTGAGGAAGTAAGAAAGAAGTCTCAAAGTTAGAAGCAGAACGCCATCTCACGGGCCACCTTCTAAAAGATCACCCATAGCCAGTTGAGATCGAAATAAGAGAAAAAAAAGGGATTTAAAGAGGGAGACTTATCAAGCAGGCGTACAACGCAGTTAAACAAGGATCTACGAAGGAGGATGGACGCAATATTCAACATTACCCGCAAAACTAGTGAACCCAAGAAAGGAAGGGGGGATGAATCAACCGGACAGGGAAAATCCGAGGTGTCTTGCGTACCTCCATTCGAAAGACTCAAAAAAGAGGGTAGGACCATCTCACCATGGGGGAATCTCAAACAGAAGGATCAGACAGTACATTTGGTTTGGAACACACCAAAAGGTAGGAGGTGCTAAAAGCGACGGTCTTGTCAGAAAAGTAACCGGAGGTAACTAAGAAAAAAAAAGGGGAAATGCATAGAGGCTTATACGAATCCAGCAGCAGGCCCGGTTCAGGAAAGGTAGGAAGTTATCCGTGGCCATTCCTCTAAGGTTGTAGGAAAGGAGACTACTTTAATGAAGCTAATGGGAAGCAAAGCGGAGCCTGAAAGGGAAAAACTTAAAAAGAACACCTGTCAGGAGGCTGGAAGAAGGTGAAGAGCCGGGACTAAATGGCCTTCCGCTGCCTGTCATTGGAGAAATAGAAGGATGGGGCAGCCTTCGGGGAAGGATTGTCAGAGAGAGCATTGAACGAAAAGCTGTGATTCCTTCAGTGAGATAGCAAACATCGTGAAGGGCAAAGGGAGGGGGAAAAGGAAAAGACACCCGATTACGCCCCCTATCTCCTAAATGAAAAAAGCGCAGTTCTTAAAAAAGGGGGAAGAAACTAAAAAAAGAAAAAAAATAAGAAGGGGCAAGGGAGAGGGCACTAGGAGATCGGAGCGCTTTAAACAGAGAGAGAGGGCCGAAAATAAAGTTCACGAAAATGGTTTTGATGGGGAGGCAACTAATATCTACTGCCATGGGAGGGGAGGAAGGGGTTGAGAGAAGAAGCTCTACAAGCAAGCCACTCTATCAAGGATTTCGGAAGGGGATCAGGACGTAAAAAAAGTCTTGAAAGGGCGGACTAGGGAGGGCTCGAAAAGAGCGCGCACAATAATCTCCAACCCCTGTAGCGCGGAGGTGAAAGGGGGGGGGGGGGGGAAAAAGTAAGGAAGTGCGGGGAGGGGGAAAAGCTAAAAGAATAAAAAATGAGAAGATGCCTTTACATGGGCAAGCTCGACGGAATAATTCGGAAAAAAGAAGTGAACTGAAGAAGAAGGGAATGCAAAAAATCTGTCACCTCAAAGGACTAGGTCAAACTATCCCGTGGAGAATGGATTCAGGATACCGGAAAGGAAGACCCTAAGCGGCACATCAAACAGGCCCGACCTAGGAAGGAGGGGGAGGGAATGCCGTCTCCGAAAAAGAAAATCATGGAGGAGGGGAAGGGCGCAAAGGAAAGGGCTGCAAGGGGATCCAACGAGAAACCGCAGTCAAAGGTGGGGAGTTTAAAGAAAAAGATGGACATTCGAAAAAAGGGGCCAAGGAAGGGGGTGTAGGAAGGAGGGACCGAAAGGGGGTGGGGAAACCCCCAAAAAAGAGGACTAAAGAAAAAAGGCCTCAAGAGGAAAACAGGAAGGGAATGAGCCCAAAACTCGGGAGAGCCGAAATCTCAAAAAGGGAACTCATAAAAAGAGTAAGGCCGGAAAAGCGGAAGCCGAGGAAGAGTCAAGGTTCTCTCTCAGTAGAAAACACTGAAACGGAGATCTCACTGCGACAGTTCTGCGGGGAAAGGGAGGAAAAAAGACAAATATGAAGAGAAAAAGGTCAACTAAACATCCCTAATGCTACAACGGGGGGAAAGTTAGCCATTTAGAAGTTGCGGCGAGTTTCAAAAGAAAACAGATAGTAGCGCTCGAGGTAGGCTCGAATCACCGCAGATTCAAAGAATCTCAAAATATTCACAGGGGGGGCATCGGCAAGAGCACGAAAAGACCTTAAGGGCATAAGAAACCGACTAGATAGATCAAAATCGACCAGGATAGGCGCCTAGAAAAGGGACTTAGGGAAGAAGGATGTACTCTCGGAGCTGGACTATTCGTGCCAAAGGGTGGGGGGCTCGAAAAATCCTACTGAGGCAAGGTAGACTTAGTCTGCCCACAAAGGATACATATTTGGAGGGACAAAAGTACTTGCCTTCTAAAAGGACTCAAAGCCGGCACCGTAGTAAACGTAGGAAATCCGCAAATGATCTTGAAGGGAAGTCGAAAAGTTGTGCTCGTTGAAAATCGCCTTCAAAGGAAGCTGAGAGGCGCCGGGGATTTCCGCCAGAACCGAAGTGAGTCGTAACCGTTTGAAAAAGAGAACCTAAATGTCTTCGTCGACAAGAAGGTCGCGCAGCTTTCCGGCTTAACTACTAACAAGGGACGCGCCTCCGAGGCATCGCCCGGAGACACGTGGGGGGGGAGAAACTTGTGACGCTTAAGGAGAGGAGAAAAGGAGCACTATTTTCTGGACGATAGCCGGGCTGCATTAGGAATCTTAAAGAAAGGGACCAAAAGTGTCGGCGAAGAGCCAAACGCGCTGTAGAAAAGAGACTCAGCTGAGTTTTGGATCGCTCTGCCCACGGGGAAACAATCGAAGGAGATAAAGGGATGGGGGACTCCTGCAAGGGAGTGAAGGAAAAGAAAACTCAGCAAGGCCCATTGGGAGAGGAAGCGCTCGTAACTTTCAGGAGACGAGGGCAAAGAGGAGGAACTGATAAAGGAAGGAGCAGAAAAAAAAAAAAACTAGGAGCCCTAAGGCCTTGCCTTGCCTAGGGACAAAGAATCAAAGAAAGAATCACGCTCTCTGGGGGAAATCAAAAAAAAGAGAGTGGATGGTCCACCGATGTCGGATGACCCCTTCGGCTTGCGTTCTGGAAAAAGGACCCGGTGCGCCAGATAGAAAATAAAGAAAAAAAAAATCAAAAACAGGGAGGAGGGGGAAAGATAGAAGGAAGAAAGGGGGTTCGGGAAGGAAGAAACGGCGCCGCAACTCACGAAAGGAACGACTCCATATTCCAAAAAGCCGGCGTCGTGACTGGTCGAAAAAGCCTAAAAAAGCGCCGCATCAGTACAAAGAAGCGTCAGGAGCTAAGAGGCTAGAAAGGGAACATTCTCGCGGGAAAGGCTCGTGGGCCGGCGATCGGTGGCAGAGAAAGAAGGGGGGACCGGAGGAAATGCAGGCACTATGGAAGTAGGGAAAATGAAAGGATTGACAAGGTGTCATATAAGTTCAAACGGGGAAAAAGAACGAAAAAAGACAGGGCAGCGACCAGAGCTAAATCCGCGAAGAAACTGCGCCGGCTGTGAGGCTCAAGAGGAGAAAATCCTGGGAAAAGAAGAATGTAAGGAGAAAATAAAGCTCAACTAGAATCATTCTCTTAGTAGGGAAGAATAACACAAAGACACAAGTTCCCGAGCAAGAAGGGTAGGATGGAAACGGCGGAGCTGAAATTGTGAGGCGTTAACATTGCTTGGAGGGAAGGAACTATGGAGGACATTAGGAAAGGCAAAGGCGAAAGATCAAAGGAAGACGGGATGGGGAAAATCCCGGGGAGTCAGCACGAAGAAAGATCGGAATGACAAATGCGAAGCAGAGCAAAAAAGAGTAAAACCTCATTAGAGGGAAAGTAAGGAGACGTTCCTTTCCGATTTCGTCGCGGAAAAAAATCGAAGGACGTTGCCGAGGGGGATTGGGGGCTCAAGTGGGCATGAACGAAAAGGAACCATTAACTCTGAGACATCGTCCCTCGCTGAGGAAGTATGAAAAAAAAAAAAAGTAAAACCCGAGAATTCCATCGGAGCCTAAAAAAAAAAAAAAATAAGGACGCCGCTATCCTTGGACGGTCTTCTACTCCAGGGATTTTAAAAACACCTGCTGTAGAAAAGGGGTATTATAGGGGGGAACAAAGAAAAGAGTTAGGGGCGAGATAGGGGGAGATGAAGAATGACCTGTATCGAAAGGAATTTGTACAAAGATAAAGATGGAGAAAGGAAAAAAAGATTGCAAGACTTGAGAGGAATACGACCGTTGAACATTCCCTTTCTGGGGAGCGGGGCTGGGAATAAAAAAGACGTTAGGAGAAGAAAGAGGAAAAGTTAAAGGAGAATAATTAGGGAACGATAGAAAGCGTTTTGCAAAAGAGCCTATCACGAAAAGAGAAAACCAGCGCGAAAATGGAGGGAAAGAAAGACCTGAAAGGGGGGGAAGCGAGATTTCGGGGAAAAGGGTTTATGTAGAAAATCCATCTCTCCGGGAAAAAGGTTTAGAAAAATTCTACCCTAAACACAAGAGCGTCGGGAAGAAATGAAGTCCAAACTATACGCAACCAAGTGCTGGGGGGGGAAGGCCAGATCAAGTGCTGAAAAGCGATAATTGGCCAAACGGCAGCATAAGGAGATCGGCCGACCCCAGGGCCAGTCATGATAGCTAGGGGAGAGAGGAATTTGAAAACAGCTACGCCATATCGGCACATGGAGCCCGGAAATGCCCGATTAATCAGATCGACAAAAGAAGGTACTGTACCAAAAATCATAGGTCGCCGCTAAGCGAGACGAATCCGTCTTGGGGAGGATAAAGCAGGAAAGTGGGCGCTTCGTCAGAAAAGAGGAAATGACAGAAGAAATTGGAAAGTCGCACAGGCCAAAAGAGACAAGGAACATCAGGCACTGAAGGAGGGGGAGCTCCTGGAGGTCTGCTCAAAGGGCTTGGTGCGCGTTTCCGTCAACGCGGCTGTTGTTATAGTGGAGGAAGGAGGGGTCGTAAAAAGAAAGGAAGGGTCATGGTCCAACTACTCTGCAAGGAGAAGAAGGAACTTAGCGGGAGAAGCAGGTGAACAGGAGAAGTGAACTGTGCTGTCGGAGAAACCTGGGGTTATCTACGACCTCGGGTGTAGGCCAACAAAAAGATAAAAGAAGAAAAGGGTGAATCGTAACATCAGTCTCCGCCTTGGGGGCCTCCGAATCAGGGGCGAGCGGGGCGGTGAACGCGCAAAAATGGCGCCTGACTACAAATGGGGGCTAAAGGATGGAGTCGACCAGCGTGTACTGGAGAAGGTCAATCAACTCACATCCTCGTAATCGGGTGAGGGGTCTCGAGATAAAGTGGAACATGGGGCCAGTACCAGGGGTCTACTCAAATGAAAGGATATCTGAAAGCATGGTAACGAAAGTTGAGGAGAGAGGAGCAATGGAAGAAACTGGGATGGACCAACGAGAAGTTAAATCAAAGGGAATATAAAGAGGGGGCAAGAGCAGGGGGCGCTGGAAAGGGATCAAGACAGGATAGGGACGCGTCCGACCGTGGAGGGCACTAAATAAAACGGATCCAAAAGGGAGGGAGGTCCTTGCTTCATTAATCAGAACAGAAAAGAATACAAAAAAGTAGAAAAAACAGAAGAAGCAAGAGAAAATACACGCAAATGAGGACACAACAGAAGAGGCCCTATTCTTAGCACAGAGTCGCGGATTAAGACCTTCAGCATGGGGAATTTTCAGGGATAGTTCCTAAAGGAATAGAAAAAAAGATCGTCTCAAAGAAATATCCGGCAGAAAGAGGCTGACCACTCGGAGAGAAATTTCATTGCATTCCAACAACACGGGATATGAAAGGGTGAAGAGGGAACAATTGGAGACGAGGGGATACTATATTTGTGTTGGTTCAGAAAAAGAAACAGGGGGGTGGGGACAAAGCGGACTTCAAAAAACGATCTGACGTTGGAGAAGAATTTCGGGGGGTTGCGAAACTTGTTCCATGCAGTTCAGGGTTGGAAGCCAATGAAGGGAAAGGGGGAACGGGATGAGGAAGTGAGCAGGCCTCCGGGAGACCTAATCAATCAAAGTAAAGGGGGGTCAAAAAGACTTAATTCAGAAGGATGGAGGTTCGATCTGGTCTACTGCCCAGAATATACTTCTGGAGCATACGGCGATGAAAACAAGGAAAGGTCCTTCTCGATAACACGAGAGGATCCTGATCGTCAGGGCATGGAAGAGCCAAAGCCGGACGATGACAAGCACAAGTACCTTTGAGTGGAACCGATGAAACCGAAGCAACGTAGAGGGACATGGGGCCCGATTCAAAAACCCGATAGACCGACACAGAGGAGCGTGCTTTCAGAGCTGGCAAGAAAAGGTGCAAGGAAAAAAAAGGCCCGCCGAGGAGGAAAAATCGAAAAAAAAGGAAACCGAAGAGCCGAGCCTTCCAGTGAAAAGGCTTAGAAGGGATGTCCGTGAAAGAAAGAGGCCGCTCGTCGAGGGCGAGACTCGCGCACCAGAGAGAAACCAGGCGCATCTAAAGGGGTCCAAGAGAGGAGACGGGACTCAAAACTGGGGAGAAAGAGGGGGGCACCGAAAGGAGGTCACAAAGGATGAAAAGGGTCGGAGCACTGCGCGGAAAGAGACGGCCTTTCAAATCGCGCAAAGAAAAAAAGACGAAGCATAAAAAGCGCAAAGAAGGAAGGTCGAGGAGAGAAAGGATCGGGACCCATACCGGGATGGGAAACGGGGCGTCAAAAGTCTCCTGGCCCTGAAACACATGGAGCCATCCTGGACCGAGCCATTGGGGAGGTCAAGGAACTTCGAAAGAAACCGGAAGATCACTGGGATAAGGGGGACCCTCCGGGGAGAAATTACGAAAGGTCGGGAGCCGCATACTACCACACTCCACAAACCAAAAAAAGGATTTCAAGGAGGTAGAGCCTGCTCCTAAGAAGAGCAAGAGAGATTCAAAAGAGATGGCCTGACCGCGAAGATTGAGGAAGGAAAACAGGGCGAAGGAAGCCGTCAGAGAGAATCTAAGATGGCACTAGATCGGCCAGTTGAGGAGTTCCCATGTTCCGAGGTCGGTTTGGAGAAGGGTAGTCTAGGGGGGGGGAGAAGGGCTCACGAAGAAGGAAATAACTAGAGGGGGGGCGACATGAAGCCGGGCGACGGTAAAAAAGGACGAGGCTTAGGTCCCGCTCGACAACGGCATTAATGACGGATGGAAAAGGGTCAACTGGAGGGGCGTACACACGCGGTCTGCTCTAAAGTAAGGTAATTCGAAACACAAAGACGATCGAAGCGACGGATTGCGAATGGTTACAAAATAGGGATTTAAAAAACGGACTTTTTTAAAGAGGGAGGAAAATCAATGGACGGAACGTACATTAACAAGAATTAGAAGTGTAGAGAAGGGCGATTTCCCGCATGAAGTTCTAAGAAAGAAATTCGATCCAAGAAACGAGTGTGAAAAAAGGAAAGGATCGCAAAGGCAAGGAGCGAAACAATTCCACATTTGGGGATGCCCAAAGGGACCAGCACAGAGTAACCAAAAAACTGAAGAAATGGGGAAAAAACGGGGGGGGGTTAAAATACAAAAATTAAATAGGGATCCGTAGGTAGGTTAAAGATCTCTCGCTGGAAAACAAGGTCGAAGTGTAAAAAAAGGGGGAGCGTGGTCCAAGAATGATAATGGGTTAAAAATTCACAAGTTTCTCTATTTTCCGAGAGTAAAAGAAAGCTGGATGAAAAAAAAAGAAGGGAAGCCTTAAAGACCCTAAGCAGCGATGCGAAATCCTTGCATTGAATCGTCGCAACATGGGGGATCGGAGAAGCCGAGCCAAGATCTTCGGAAAAGAAAAGGGGGTGGTAGAACACACAACTCCCGACAGGCGTCAGGTGGCCTTGGATACGCGCAAAAGTTGCTGTGATATGAATAACGACTCGGGAAAGAAGGTCAAGGAAAAGGAAAAGAGGACTCAAAGACGTTTGCAAAGGGAACTGTTACGGGGTGGGACCGCGAAAGAGCATATATGCTAGGAAAAACGGAAAAAAAGGAAAAAAACCCCACGAAGTCAAATTAAGGGCGCTGCGCAGAGCGCCGATAGAAAAGGGGGTTTTGGCCCAGAGACGGGGGGGAACCACGTTGGCTCTAGGGAAAGAATCTTAAGAAGGGTCGAGAGGTGAAGGAAGGGGGAATATGGGAAAGAAGGGGAAGCATAAAAAACCGGTCAGAGAGGAGAGTCGGAAAAGTGAATGCTTAAAGATGATCGCCTCACGATAAAGTTTCAAAGAGAGTTCAGAAAAGGGCATGCGAAAAAAAGAAAGAACTCGGAAGTACGAAAAAACAGAAAAAGAAGGTTCCAGATCACGCATCTCAAGTCCCAGACTGCGCTGGTTTCCTAGAAAGAAAAAAAAAGGACGTGCTGGGAAGCGTCTAAGGCGCCCCGAAAATAATCTCGTATCAAAAAAAGAAAGAGAAGATAAAGACTAAGTCTCGGCGCGGGCCATCTAACGACGGGAACGACGTCAACGCAAGAGGGGGAATCCCAAGAAACAGTCAACTGGAGAAAAGAGACACAGAAGGATAACAGCGTGCCGGGGAGAGGTAAATTCAAGGGAGACATGCCTATTATACGAGAGTGCTACTAGAGTCATCGTAAAGTGTGGGGGAAAAAAGGGAGATCAAAAAGCTCGGACGAAAAGTTGTCAAAGTGAGGTCTGGGCTATAATCAGAACTGAGGAAGAGAGCATTTTGAAAAGCCGGGAAGAAAGATTGGCAGCTAACAAACAGCATCGCCTCTCAGGTGACACACAGCGCAAGATTGTCTCAGCTAATGCAAAGACCTGGGACCGAAAGGTTGGAAAAAATGGCAGTCCTTAAGCGAAATAGGAAAGTGTGCGCGGTAGGGGGGAAAAATAACGCGAAAGCAGGAAACCACGAAAAAAAAAAGACGGGAAAAAGGCCGCGGAGTAAGGAAAAGGGGGTGAACTGAGGAGGGCGCTTCGATTGCTGGAAGATATTGGTCGCGCGAAAAAGCACTGATGGGGAAAGCCCGAAATAACAAGATAGAAAGTTGTCAGACGATCAAAACAAAAGGCTTCCAAAAAGAAAAACAGTTTGAAGAAAAGAAAGGCGAAAAACTGGGGGGCCACTTTTCCTGAATGGCAGGCATAAAAAGGAAGTAACCTTCGGCAAATATAATTGAAAGAGAGGTCTAAGAACCAAAGAACGAGCAATGATTACTGGAAAAACAGAAAGAAAAAACGAGGTGAACCCCCGAAGAAATAAGGCTCCCAGAAAGGGGGACGTCGGGAAAGAGATTCGGGAAAGGAGGGAAAGACTGGGGATGTCCGATGGCATCCAAAGTTTTGATGGGGAAGGGCATTCCTCCATTAGGAAAAAACCCGAGGGAAAAGTTGTAAGAAAAGAAAGAAAACGGAAGAAAAAACATATTGGTGGGGGGGGAACGGCCAGGACGAGCAGAAAGGGATGGGGACGACCCCAGACGGCGAAGGGATGATTCTATTGTGGTTAAACAGAAGATTCCGAGAAGCCGAAGAGAGAACGGGAACGAGAATAGCGAACCAGAGAGGCTCGACAAAAGGGATCGGCCAAAAGTTCCTACATCGAAGAGGGAGGGGGTCGCGGGGAATCCGAAAAAGGGGAGTAAGAGGAAATATTGCGAAAAGTCCAAAATCTTTTGCTTGAAACCCTAAAGTTGATCTCGAAAAAAAGAACTAGGAAACTTGGCACAGGT
>Ga0179593_1532177_pt1 | contig 27889 bp, 34 predicted proteins | sample CZODoug2_1_08_16_FD_185931 | JGI IMG/M metagenome (GOLD analysis project Ga0179593, IMG submission 185931) | Vadose zone soil fungal communities from Angelo Coast Range Reserve, California, USA - CZODoug2_1_08_16fungal (PacBio error correction) | ecosystem: Environmental > Terrestrial > Soil >...
ACAATAACCGATTGCTTTGGGTAAAAAGAACATTACCGTTCAGACGGACCCCGAAAGCGAAAGGAAGCCCGGTGGGACGAAAAAAAAATGGAAATGCTAATGAGGCGGAGTTCGTCTGGGTCGCAGGGAAAAAGGCGATAAAAAGCTTTTCAGCGTAAGTAAAACAAGGAGGATTTAAATTCGAACACGGTGTCTTGCGACATCAAAAATTGTGGTGAGGATGAAGGGTAATAAGACGACCGAGAGAACGAGCTTGTAAAGAAGGGGAAGCATCCATAGATGCTATCACAGAGGCTCGAAGGGAAAAAGCATCTGACGAGAAACAAGTCGAAAAGGAAAAAGCAGAAGAAGGGACAAAGAGAAGGTGAAAGTATTGGAACAGCCGACGAGAAGCGCAGGTTGGTGATGCAGTAATATTTAAGGCACGATTACATGCGAAAATTGGAACTTTTAAAAACGTGGAGAAACACGGAAGGCCCGTGGTTGAAGCACGAAGAGGTCTCACTGTGATTTAGCACAGTTTGACGCTCGGGGGGGCGGGGTTATCAACTAAATGTTTCGGTTGTTTCGGCCAGGGGCAGCAGGAGAAACGATGCAGAAGTTCAAGAAGGGAGAATTGCAGACTCGGCGAGAGATGTCTGTCAAGGACGTATAATCGAGCACAGAAATGTGGAGATCGCAAGGGGAAGAAGCCAGTGGGCCAGTAGAAACTAGACGAGACGGGCAGATGTGAAAAGACACCAAGAGAGAGACATAAGAAGAAGTGGGCTGGCGACGGACAAAACAAACTATGGGGACGTCTGGGAACGTCATAGTATAACACATGGCAGGTGAGAGAGGTACAGGTTGATGGGAAAAGGCAAGAAAAAACGCACGCTGTGTAGGCGACGGACACATCAAAGAATCATGAATCACCATGGTAATTACGCGATAGAGGAGGCAAAAGGCCGAGAAATTGAAATACGAAAACCAAGATAGCAACGAGGAAGGAACGAGGAAAAGAAAATCAGCTGGATGACTGTGACTCGCTTCCATCCGATCGGAAAAAAAGTCCATAGCGGGTGAGAGAGACCTTTAAAACCAAAGGCATCTCAAGAACCCGAAGCCCCAAGCCCCAAGACACAAGGTATTCTCCGACTCTGAATGGCGAGAGATCGTTGGGACGAACTGTCTCAAACGCAATTGAAAAAAAGATGAAAGGTGGCGACCACGATGAGGAAGAAAGTTATAGAGGGAAACAAAAAAGTGGGAGAGGCGCTGAGTAATAGGAGCCACGACAATAGGAGAGGCGCAAGAAAGAAAAGAAAAACGTTATGTTGAGACTGGGAGGGGTGAGCGTCGGGAAGTAATAACATGAGCAGAGGTTGAGGGAAAGGGTGTAGTTCACTTAGGAAGTCGATTTAAAAACAAAAATAACCTCGATAAAGGGGGTTAGAGGGAGGGATCAATGTCCCATAAGGGCGAAACTAAGTGGGGCAAACGTTGTGGCTCTGCGAATATTCGCGACCAACAAAAGCTAGACAGGACCTTGGGAACGGAGGCAGTCCAGTGAGCGCGTGGGTGGGAGAAACGGAGAACACGTCATTCGGTAGGGCAAAATGCAGAAGCAAAAGGATCCTTTGCAGACCGTGCTCCGTCATACAAGGGAAGGAGGGCGATGGTTCTGTGCGGGCGCTAGAATCTTAACACAAAGTTGACCATGCAGGGGATTGGGGGGAACGGCACTATAAACAGAGGGAAAGAGAAGCTGTCGGTTGGTGGGGGAAAGGCTTAAGGGGAAAACTAAAAGGCATGGGGAGAGTGTGAATCTGAAAATTTAATGGAACCAAGTGGATGAGCATAGGCAATGAAGTGGGGAAAAATTATAACAAGGGAAAGATCCGCATCAGGCAGCACAACGGCTGACTAAGATATAGTCCGGAGGGTCTGAGGTCGAGGGAAAAGACTGTTAAAAAAAAACGCGCAACTGGTCGGGGACTCTTCTGTGGTCCAGAACGAAGGAAAGAAAAAGGGTTCAAGGGATCTTAGTTGTGCTTCAGTAAGCGGGACAACTGTAAGCTGGTGAGAAAGAAGCAAAGGGGAGTGGCCCCGAAGCTCCCTGGTGAGGCGACCGCTAGGCTGGTGTTCACTGACCACAACGGGAACCATATATGGTCGCGAAGAAAAAGAAAAAGTTCAAAACGAGCCGTTGCGGCACTAGTGCGAGTACATAAAAGGAAGATTTGACGAAGTGTAGGCGAAATATCATCAGAGTTTGTGGATGTCAAACCTGAAGTGGGTTACATCAGGGCAGACCAAAAGGGAACTGGGCGAAAGGCTGGGCGTCTGATGAGCTGTCATCCGATACAATAAAAGGAGTCCACTCAGGCAACGTAGGGGAACTGTGCCTGGCCTAATAGGGACTGAGTTTAAAAGACGAAAGGCCGGGACTTTCCAACAAAAAAACAAAAGGTAGCGGTGAAAATGTTGTAACCCTTGTGACGGGCTTTTGGTTGAATAAGGGCCAATAAAGGCAGGGGGGTTTGGGGACTAATGAATGGGAGGAGTGAAAGATGCAGTTGGGAGGTGGCGGTTTTGGAACTGAATGCACGGTGATGATGGGAAGAAATCGCGTGAAAAGAGAAGGAAGGTGCGGACTGATACGGATCAGCCTTGCCTGTCAAGTGTTGGATGGATACAAAAAATGGGAAAGGGAAAAAGGAAGGTTGAGCCAAGAGTGCAGAGCTAATATGACTACTTGGTCGTGTAAAAAAACACAGGCAGCAGACATGGTGGGCACTGCGCAAGTAGGCTCATAAATTGTAACAGGGGGTGTTGGACGCAGACTCTGGATATTCAGACAGTGAGTCGCAGTCATGTCGTACGAGGAAGGGTAAAAAGGGGATACAACTCGTGGGAGCATGGTGTGGACTCTAAAATTTAAACGCGTTAATGGCTTTATGGGGTCCGAAAGGGGAACCGGAGATTCCGGCAATGTTACTTTTGGAAGTAAAGGAAGACGAGAACAATTTCCGGGCCGCCTGTAGGGCGCGGATTTGTTAGTTGAAGGCCGCAGCGAGCCGGGGAAAAAGGTCGAGGGAAATTAAAGGCGTACGTCCGGCAAGGGGAAGGGGGGGAAGTGGGGGGATGCTAAAAAGTGTGCGATGAGAATCCTTAAGCCAAGAACGGTATTTCCGTGGGGTCACAAACTGACAGGAAGACAGGGAGCAGGTTGAAAAAAATGCAATCGGGCCCTTTGATTGTGAGAGGGGGAGAGAAGACTATGAGGACACAAAGATCATCAGCACTTGGTTAGTAGAATAGCAGGACGGCGAACTCGTAGCTTGACACTGCCCTGGAGAGCCTTGAGCGGGGAAGGATTGGGGGATTGTCGAGGGAGGAAAAGAACGGATTGAGAAGAAAGGGGAGAGAATACACTTGATCTAGCATGGGGTTACAGGGCACTTTTGTGAAAGACGCGGTCGAGGGGTAATATCTGATGCTCAGGAAGGAAAGTGGAGTTGGGGGGAGAAGAATACGCTAGTGTATTTGGTGCATTCGGTATGATCTGGAGAAAAAAATTGCAGACGGGGGCCGGTGCGAGAGGGTCTCACAGAGAAAATCCCTTCTGGGGGGGTATCGGTGCAAGACCAAGTGACAAAAAAGGGGGGACACGTTCAAATTTGAGGAAAACATTCCAAATTCGGCGGAGAGTGAAAAACGCGAATGGGAAATAAGGCATCACGGAGGAATATAGAAAGTTACAGTTGTCATTAGGTGTACATCAGGGCCGGGACGCAGCGGACAGGCGAAGGAAAAGCGTTTGAAGAAGCAAGTGCCGGGCAGAATGTCGGACAGAGCGCGGTACTTTCGGAAGAAGGATACAAGATAAAGGGGCGGTGGTCCACGAGAAGGAGACCGAGCTAAGTCCTGTAAGCTCCTTGAAAAAGCAAGGATGCGTGAAGATAGGTGTGGGGAAGAAAATTAGGGGTAAAAGGCAAAAGGAAAACAAAGGTTTAGAAACGGAATGGGGGGTTCACGGGGGAAACTGGTCTGAAAATGTACAAAGAAAATGGGACGTCGGGGGAACTGAAGAAGAAATGGTGAGGTTCAAGAAGAGCTACCCGAGCTTTCTCATAGGGCAATAGTGGTAGGAAAAAGGGAAGAGGGGGGGTGGTCTCAAAAAGGATTACGCACGAAAAGGCAGGCAGGGGAGGGGGTATAAGCAGGGTTTTAAATAAAGCAAGAAGAAGGTATATATAGACTGTAATTTAGACCAGAGGTCGGATAACTCGACAACAAACAAAGGTGCAGAATAATCAGGTGGCGCGGAAGTGTAGGTAGCAAAGACCAAAAAAGTGAAACAATTCCATACATTCTCCCATTCTTCGAGGAAACCAAGGAAAGAGAAATAACCACTGAGGAGATCGAACAGGGTAAGAACCCCAAGACCCGAGGAGGACGAACGTAAGGGGAAGACTCTAGGACGCTCGAGGAGAAATGCACCATAGAGGAGGGGACAAAAACTAGTGAAAACCTGAACCAGTTCCTCCAAAAAGCACGGGAATTACACTGCGGTGCGACATCTGGGAGAAAGAAGTAATTCAAGCAGAAGTCGAGAACCAACCGTGAAGGAACATCATCACGGAAAAAGGGGTAGCTCGGCGAGATTAAAGCGGGGTTCATTAGATGCACAGGGGGGATAAAAAGCAACTTCAGACCGGGGGGGGAAAAAAAAAAAGAGCGGTTTGAGATCGGAATACACGTGCATCCGAGCGACGAAGCCCGGTGAAAGCGCAAGAACCAGAAGGCATAAAGACGGTTCGCGGTTGCCCGTCACCACGCGGTGGGTGTCTCAATAAGTTCACAAGTCTTTCCTCATGGGGGAGGAAAAAAGGCTGCACGCCCGTGTTCCACGCAGTTTTCTGGCTTGACACAGAAAAATCAACCGTGTGTGGAGAAATGAGGTCGGCAGCATCGAAAGATACTAAGCGAGGTATCAAAGAAAAGGAATCCTACAAAAAAAGGGAGGAGTATAACGGTCGTTCGTCCCAATAAACAAGAGAAGCCAGGCAAAAAAGGAGGGCGTGCTAACTCTTGGCGAGAGACGTCGGATCCCACCCTACAAAAAAAATGGTCTCGACGCCAACCGGATGGGGTCGAAGGACGGGGGAAGACGGAGCAGGAGGCAGTAGTGAGGAATACCGTAGGAGGGGGAGAGAAGACGCCGGTTTCAATATCTTCAGTGCACCGGTCCCTACCAAAGAGCACAAGGGGTGCAGACGGGGGGCAAGGAGCGATAGACAAATAAAAGGGACCACACAAAAAATAAAAGGGTAGTTCGCTGCGGGGGGAAACCTTTACAGGAGGAAAAGACTGTGCCCAACAGACAAACCGGGTGCCTCGCAGAAAAGAATAAAGGCAAAACACATGAGCTGTCTTCAATGTGCAGCTTGCTAACAAAGGAAGGGAGAATTTAACCGAGTGGGGTGGGGTAAGAGTGTGGAAGCGGAGCCAGGGGAAGAGAATAAAACCGCCTTCCTAGATATCGCGTAGGAAAGTCAATGGATATAGGTCCCAAGATACTTGCCAGAGAGTCAAAAAACAGAGTGAAAAAGCAATAAAAAAGAACGGTATAGACAAATTCAGAAAAAAAAAACAAAAAGGAGAAAGGGAGACAAAAAATAAAAAAAAAAAACAAAAAAAAAAGATGGGAGAGAATGGAAAACATTGCAGGAACACCACGACCAAAGAAAATACCAAAAAAAATGCGAAAAGACCACGGGGCGTAACAAGTGAAGGATGCTTTTTGGCGGAATACTGGAGGAGACTTTGAAAAAGAGAGGAGAGAAAAGTAAGCTATAAAGTAGACAAATAGAATGAATCATCGGACCACGTACTACAAAGGAACACTAGCTCAATGGGAGGGCGGATATGACGATGTCCTGACGTAAGACTAACAAACTATAAAGAATTTGGTCGGAGGGCTGACCAGTAGGAATTGTCCAATAGGAAATAGAGGAGAAAAAGTAAACGTGTGGTGCAGAAAAATATGCAATAATCAATTGTTTGTAGTACCCTATGAAAATATAAGGCCCCGACGCAAATAAATTATAATTGGATCGGACGGACAGGGGGGTACATTCGGAGGCAGAAAAAGACTGGGATCATATTGCGAAAAAAATAGAAGCAGGATCACACGGCTATAACAGTAAAAATCGGGCGAGGGGGATGAGTTCTGTCAATCACACGTTTCGGGGAAAAAGAGGGCCTCAATAAGAAGTATAAAAGGGAAAGTGATAGGAGCAGTTGCCGGAATGAAGAGGGAGCAAGACGCCAAAAATTGTAGTGGTTAAATCAACGGGAATAAGGTTCTTGGACGGACTAAATCACTCGTAAGTGGCCAGTACAAGAAGGGTGAAAAAGAGCATGGGGATGAAATCAGGGGAACCACGACGCCAAGGTTTGAACATCCAGCTGTGAAAAAATACTTCTCAACGAATCTGGCGCAACTGCGGGGAAAAGGCAGGACCCACTAAGCATTGCAAGAATCTATGGGTCAGAAAAAAAGGCAGGAGGGGGAAAAAAAAAAAAAGGGGCCTGTCAGGTAAAGATTAGGCCCAGAGACTAGGATATATGCGCAACCAGGACAGAATGACCAATTCAAAACGTGAGAAAGAAACACCCCATCTAACCCCACGCCAAATCGCCCTCACCAAACGGGCGGAGAAGGGGGGAAAATGGACTCAAAATCCTCTCCTACGTCATATCATTGGAACCGCCGCAACGAAATCGAAGAAGAAGGAAAGCGAGAGATCAAAAATCTAACAAGTTACAGAAAAACAGAGAAACCAAATCCAAGGCCCACACACGGATCATAATCGCCTTCGGGAAAAAAAAGCGCAAACATGGGGGATTAAAAGAGAACAAAAAGAACTTGATTTCTCGACGTCGAGAGCGAGACAGAAAGGAAAACTATGGGAGTCAGGGGGGGGCAGAACATCTGGCACCGGCGGTTTGAAAAAAATTCCCTCCGCACCGATAAGAAAAGCTAATGAAAGGAGGCCCTGATCAAATCGCGTACGGGGACGGGGACATTTGGGGACACAAATGAGCTTGCCGTACAACAGGGGGAGAATGGAACTCTGACAACTAAGAAGGGAAATAAGGGTCACCTATTCAGAGCTGTCAGCCTCACGCCTGAAAGAGAGTGGGAGGGTCGTCAATCCAAAGCGGGGAAGAACGGTTCCAAAAACTTTTCTCAGGGCAAATCAAACGAACGAAAAAGAGGCAAAAAGAAAAAAAACCCGAAAAGGAAAAAAAGTAACAAATCCTTAACCAAACATTTTTACAGGTGAAGCCTCGGAAAACGGCCATGAGGAGTAAATGGGGCCACCCTGAGAGGAGGGAAGTAAGCGCAGCTTAAAAAAGAAGGAAAACAAAAAACGCTAATATCAGGGTCAGGGTATTAATTTCTGTTTAGAGGAGGAAGAAAAAAGAGGGAAAAAAGGACAAACAGGGGTGTGGAAGGGGGGGTACCCCCCCTGCACGCTTGTGCGCGGGAGACTACGCTGTCCGTAACTTTGAAAAGAAAAACCAACCAGCAAAAAGGTCCATTTCCTCGCTTCTCAAAGGTGGGGATGAAGGAGAGCCATGGGCAGAGTTCAGGAGCGAAAAAAAAAAAAACAGCATTTGTGCAAATTAAGACCGGCGAAAGGAGTAGGCTCAAATGGAAAAAAGGGGTGGTGCACGCTGAGACGTCGCGGGGCATTCGCCGGAAAAAAAGAGTCCTGGGGAGAAGGGTGGAAAAGAAATAATCACGAACAAAGTTAAATGAGGGGAAAGAAAGCAGTTTGGTCGGGGGCCGATGCGGTTTGGAAAAATTCGGTATTCGCATTGACCAACCAATGGGGGGAGGGAAAAACGCTGATAAGGGATTTTGACCTCTTTCGTGGGGCATGGGGAGGGGGGGGGTGGAGGTGGGGGGTTTTTGGGTTGGTTATTTGGGTGGGGTGTGTGGCGGGGGGGTTTGGGGGGGGGGTTGCATTTGGGAAAACAGGCAGAGAGGGTCCCTCCTATAGGCGATAAAGAATTCGGCTGCAGAGGGGGGGGGGAAGACATAGGGTGTCTTAAATATCCATTCATGACACGTAAAATACGTGAGCTACTAGGGAGAACAGGAAATGTTCAAAATAAATGTGACGAGGGGGCGAGGCCAAAAGTCCGAGTACGCGGAAAGGTATTTGTACATCGCTGAGGGGGGGGGCTGAGATCAGTGGGGGGGGGAGGGAGGAATTTTATTGCCGTAAAGGATTGAAGGTATTATGTAGGAAAACAAAGGGACCCAAAGGGAAAAGAGAGTGAAAGGCCATCGGCGTCGTTGGCCGCACATGAGGTGACCCTGGGAACGCAGAAAGGGAAAAAAACTGAATTCGACAAAACCTGGGAAAAAAAAGGTCCCGTTAAAGACAAATGGTAAGTTGAAGCGGTAAGAGACGCAAAAAAAATGTGAAAGGGAAAAAAAGGCAAAAGCATAGGATCCGAAAACAAACGGGAATTAAAATTGGGAAGAAAGAATGCGGCGAAACTATTCGCAGCAATAGATTGCGAGGGACGTCGAAACTGCCCGTTTAAGGGCAACAATGACTCGCGCGGGGGGACTAAAAAGCCTAGGGAAAGCGGAGAAAAATATCCGCAAGGCACAGCTGAGGGGGGGTGGGGGGGCTGGACCGAGCAATGCAACGCAGGGAGGAAACCCTGAAGGGGAACAGAGCCAATCTAGAAAAAAAAAACGGATTGCGGAACAGAATGGCGGCTCAGATGTTTGCGCGAGGGGAAAAGTTTCCCTGCGGCAGGGAAGTCAGAAAAAGGTATTGAAGGAGAAAAGTAAAAGAGGGGAGGTAGGAATCGCACGAGGAGTCTAAAAAAAAACTGCGAAATTCGCGTTCTGGAGGACGAAAGGGTCAGCAAAGGACGTCTCCCACACTTACTGGGAGGCCCAAGATCTCAAAAAGTTTAAGGAAAAGAAACTCCCCTTCACGGGATGGCGTGCCCAGGGACGTGGTTACAAAGCGCAAGCCGGGGGGTGTTTCAAGGGCTAAGTTCGTTTTAAGGAGGGAGGAGAGGTGGAGTAACCCGTTCTAAAAAAAAAGAACCGGAAGGTGGGGACCCAAGCAAACGTAACTGAGCAGTGACACGGGTTAAGCGGAGCGCAGGAAAAAAAAGAAAGATTTCGCTACTAAAGAAGAGGAAAGAACAGGAGCCGGGGGGCAACGAAGTTTGCCGCGCAGAAGCAAAAAAGAGGGCGTCTAAGAAAGACACGAAAACGAATGACGAAAAGGCACGAATGAAAATGGAAAAGAAACAATTCCGCGACAGACAAAAAAGACTGTCCACGTCGGCACAATAGGTACTGGGAAAGAAAGCCATGGAAAAGCAGCTCAACCAGAGACTGAAAAATGGGAATCGAGTTACAACGAAAAAAAGAGATCCGAAACATGTGGGGGGAAATCGGGAGCAAGGGAAGGGAGCCCATCGGGCGAGGGGGAGAGAGGGGCGAAACGGAAACGCCACAAAAGCACCTATCATGCATACGAATTCTGGGGGGATGGGAACAGTCTAAGTGAAAAACTGGAGGTGTGGCCACTGAATGAAATGCTGCAGGGCGAAAAAGGGAAGGGGGGGCCGCGAATTGGTGTGAGGCAAAAAAAGGGCCGGAAGAAGGTCCGATGTTCTGACTGGGGGGGAGACCTGAAGCTACGTGGGTGGGGAAAACGGAGAAGGAACACCGCACACGGGGGCGGGAAGGGGAAGCGTATAAGGTTGAAAATGGGGAAGAGGGGTATGCGCGGGAATCACGAAGAGGGCGGTAAAGCAAACTGAGAGAAAAACGGAATGTCCGGAAAAGGAGGTGTTCCAGATTAAAGGCTAAGCTGTAAGCGCATCCAGCAAAAATCAGTTGTCCGGTGGCGACCGGGTGTGTTCCCTACCCACATTCAGGGGGAAAGAGAAAGGAGGGACAGACGCTCTACCAGAGAGAGAGGTGGTTCCGGCTAAAGGAGGGAAAAGGGAAAGGGAAGTAAAGACGGAGGGCAGGTCACAAAGTCAGGAATGAAGGGAATCGTCAAAGACGGAGGGTTTGGAAAGAGTTAAAGGTGGGTGGGCGGTTTTTTGTTACTTCTTTTTTGTCTTCTCAAGGGTTGGAAGCGAAAATTGTTTGCCTTTGCAAGTTGTGGGGAGGGAACCCCACCCGCGCAGTCCGTTGCGGTGGTTCTTGCTCAGCTCTGCAGATAAAGGGAGGTGAGGGGCTTGTTTTCAGCGGAAAAATGTCGTCTTCCAAGATAACAAAGGGGGGGTGGCAGGCCGTCCTGCTAAAGATGGGGGGAAAATTGGGGGGAATTGCGGAAGGGTGATTATCGAATCGCTTACGCGTGGGCGACTGGTTGGGGGAGTGAAGAGGACAATCCGGTTGGAAAAAAGCGGGACGAGGGAGGCTTTCAACTTGAGAACGTCGGTCGTTTCTTGAAGAGAGTGGGGGAGCGAAGACCGAAAGAATTTTTTTGGGGGGGGTTCGAGTAAACGGAACTTTTTTGGGGGTTGAGAAAAAGGGGAAGGATGAGGGAACCGATCCATTTAGAGTGATTATGCCGAATTTGGAAGAAGGAGTTGGGCGGTTCGATGGGGGGGGGTGGTACCTTTTCGAGGGGAGAAAAAGTTGGCGGAGGTGTGCGGAGGGGGTGGCGGCGAGGGGGAAAATTGTGACCGGAGGGGGGATGCGGGACGAGAGATCGGAGTCCATCGTCTTCGGTGGGGGTGTCGCGGGGGCGGGAAGGGGGGCTTGGGGGGGGAGACGGGCGCGGCGGGGAAAGAATGGAAAGGGCAGGGGAAAACAGGTTGATATAATTAGAAGAGGGGAAGAAAGTCAAAACCTTGGGTAAGGCGAAGGAGGCTTGGGAATTCATTAGCTTTGGAAGTTGGGAAGTAAACCTGTTACAGGTTTGGGGGGGTTGTGGGGCGGAACGAATCTGGAGGGGACGAGGGTGATCTCAAGAAAAAAAGAGAAAACACTGTTGTGAAGAGGGTAAACATTCACTCGGATGTACCCTAGTGGCACACTCTGAAGACAGGGAAAGTCCCCACTCCTTCCGTTCTTGGTTTAAAATCAAGGAAGTCATCAGTCTAACAAAATGCCCTCCCTTCTTAAACAAGTAAAACCGCCGACCTCCCACCTCTGAGAAGAAGACCTCTTTGGAGGCGCACTGCCGATCACGTCCTCAGGATACGGGAACGCTGTGGGGAGTCGAGACGGACACTCTTTGATGTTAGGTCGTTTTCATGAAAATGCTCCTATACGAGTAAGAACGGACATATATATGGGTCCCACGACCTATACGCTGAAGGACTACACACCGAGGGAGAATTGGCCGGGGGGTACAGGTTTGGGCTAGAAGGGTTAACGGAAACCGTACTCGGACGAATCAACAACGGTAATGAAAAACACAATCGAGAGGACGCAAGCTGGGGAATGCCGCCGGGTGTGACTAAGAATGAGGAGTTGTGGCACCAGGAACATCTCAAACAGGTCACCAACACGGAGGGAGTCGTGGGAACTCTCTCCCTTTTCTTTACGAATTGGTTAAAAACCTCAAGAAATCGAGAAACGAAGCGGAAGCAGCCAGTTCGGTCGGGAGACGTTGTAAAAACAAAGGTCTTCCAGAGACTTCTAACAGCAAAACTGTAAAATCAGGCCCGAGATAGAGTATGCACCCTGACGCCGAAAATAGAACCTCTATATTTCTTGAAACAAAATGTTTCAGGAAAGCTCATCGGAGAGAATGAAGGAACAACGACAAGAACGCATCGGATCGAGAATGACCCAAGCCTCGGTGTGGGCTGATCAAGGAAAGGCAACATGCTAAGGCCGTGTAGCCCGTGAAGGGGAGTGGGGTATCCTAGGGCGCCTATAATGGAAAAAGGGATTTCTGGGGCTGGCCTGCAGAAGATTCGGTAGGAGGCAACGATCCAATCAAAGTTGTCAGTAGGTAGGTGATGCGAAGGGCCAAAAGCTTGCAAGATAAGGCCTGCAGGGCCGCATCGAAACCCGGGTGATACAATGGGGACTCACACCGAATTAGGAAGGAGGGAGGGAAACGCCCCAACACAAGGCAATGGGGGCTCTTTTCAAACTTCCCTCTCCCGCCTTCAAGCAAAGATGGGGGAGTGCATCGACAGGAAATCCTCGTGCGCACATCTCGCTCCGCGGTAACAAATGGAAAGGGCTTGGCACATGTTAAAGCTGGACAAACTGCCACTCCCACGAAGACCTAACTAGTCGCTGCCTTAGAGAAAAGGACCAAGCCACGCAGGGGGGGACTCCGAAACTCTAATTTCACATAGCGGGCAAAAAATTGACCAGGCCCTCCTCAACGTAGAAACAAATACGCCGCAAGAAATTCTAGCAAGAAAGACCCTTACGAAACGCACGAAAATTTCCATCGGCATCACATGGTGTGGCGGAAGCCTTAGCACGGCACACTCGCAAACCAAATCGTTCAGAGAGCGCACCAAAAAGAAAAAAAGGGGGGGACGGGACCAGACGTGCGGGGGGTCTCGGGGTGGGGGCGGAGGAAAGAGGATCACGCGTGGTGTGGTGGTGGGTGTTAAAGGGTGGTGGGCGTAGTTCTGGGTAACCGCGGGTTTAAAAATCAATGAAACACGAACCCACAGAAATTCGCCCAAAAAACCGGAAGCATAGGGAAGAGCGAGACGACAGGGAGAACAAGTGAGCATAAATTCGCAACTTTTGGGAATCTCGAAAAATGGTGGCAACTCGAGAACAACATGAAAAGCGGTCGAAGCGAAGCACAGTACCCGCGCTGGGCGTGGAGAAAAGGACAAGCAAACTTGCAAAAAGCGACAGTCGGACTGAAGCAAGGGGCCTAGAACAAAAAAGCCCGACGGCACAAAACCTTTACAATCTTCAAAAACAGGGCAGTGGAAGGATGGGCGCTCATGACGCGGAAATGGCGGAGTTGAATAGGGGCATCCCCTCCGGGGACTCAAAGTAGTTTGAAAGAAGGAAAAACGAAATCGGGCAGTAACCGAAGGCAGGGATGGAAATGGACTGTTTGGGACAGGGATTACGGTAACGGCCACCGGGAAACGCGGGGCGCAGAAGACAGATTAGAATGGTCACTGTGTAAAAGGAGACATGAGTACAGAACAGGAAAAGAGGAGGCCGGATGAGGCTGCAACGATGCAGGACAGCGCAGCAAACCGGACCAAGTGCGGGGGTGAAAAAAAGATACTCCTAGAAAGAAACCGATGGAGGTAAAGGTGGTAGGTCCACCAAAGTCTCGTGCAGGCCAGATCGACAGATTGCCGAGGAGGTTTTTCATCAAGGGAATCTTCAAGCCGAAGGAAAGGAACTGCCTTTGGCGAAGCGACTTCCACCAGCTTTGAAAAAGGGGCCTTCAGTCAAGGTGAAGAACCATAGTGGAAAAAAAAAGTCGCCTAAGATTATCTATGCGGGTTGTACAAAAGGTTGAGTGGAAGTGAAAGCACGGAGAAGATCACTGGAACCTATCGGCTGGGCATCAAGATTAGGCGACATAGCAGGACGCGCGGGAAATAGGGTTCAGCAGAGTCAATACGGATCGAGTAAAAACCAGCGAGAACGTTCATAACAGATAAGGACGGGAAAAGCCAGAGGAACCGCAAAGTGTTTCGTTTCCATCGCTGACTGAAGGGGAAGTGGGGGGGGGGGGGGTGTGGGTGGGTGGTGTGTGGGTGTTTTGGGGTGGGGGGGTTTTGTTGTGTGTGGGAGGGGAGACGAATTTTGGGGACCTGGAGGAAGAGCCTAGGTATCGCAGCTTCCGGTAGTGGAAGGGTACCGTCTTCGTTTTCTAGGTCGTCGAAGGTACAAGAGAAAAACAATCCTCAAGCAAAAGAGAAAGAGAAAGGATTACGTAAACAAATGAAGGAAGGAAGGGTCAAAGGGAAAGAAGCGAAGAACCAGAAAAAAAGAAAAATGTAGCTAAAACAACAAAAAGCCAAAAGATCCAAAGATGAGGACAAAACTGGAAGGAGAAAATTGTTAAAATAGAATCGCCGAAACGACGAAGCCATGGTCGTAAGGGCAGAAGTGTCGCGCAAAACTGCCAGGGGGGGGGGAGCACCAACGTGGTGTCCAGTGTTTGAAGCCAAAGCGCCGCCGTATAAAGACCAGAGGAAAACCCGGCAAATCCTGGGGCACTGCAAAAGAGAGGGACAATACAGCTACTGTTGCAGACGAAAAAAATGATCCGACAAATCTCCAAGGGGGGAAGAGAGAGGGAGGGAGCTCAAGTAGGCGACCGTCAGGAGGGGGAAAAGAATGTCTTTCTCTGGTCCAGATGAAGGCGGAAGTAACTAGGGCTGATTTATCGAGCCGGAGAGTAAAATAGAGACAAGAGGCGAAGTGGCTGGGGCGAGGACAAAAAGGGCAAGTGAAGATGCAAAGCCGAAAGCATGAATAGGAGGAAGAAAAGGTTTATATGAGTCTGAAGGTAGAGGGAAGTGTGGAAGCTCCGGATTGGGGACGCGAAGGGTGTGGTGGTCACAGGGGGGGTTTGGGCCAGAGCAGGTTCGACAAGAACGTAGGGCCAAGGGGGAAAAAAGGAACCGTGGATTTTGGGGGCACAACCCAGTAAAGAGGCAGTACGGGTAAGCGGCGGACGCAGGGGTTCGGAATCTCAAAAAAAATACGCAGGGAGGGCACTCACTTAAAGAGCGACGGGAAACCGCTGTTTTTCTCTCTAGAAAACAAGGAGGATCGGAAAGTCCGAGGAACAACTAAAGCAAGAGTCCGTCTCGAGGGGAACGCCCCCAATCCGTACTAGGATTGGAATTTTGATGGCAGTCGTCACAATTCGTAGGAAAGGCATGGGGAAAGAAGAGAAAATCAGCTCAGAAGGAAGGGGGGGGGGGGAAAAAAAAAACTACGAGGTCGGCGCGGGGGGTCGTCCGGAATTAGAGGGGTAAAAAGGCTAGACGAATAGAAGACGCTGCAATGAAACAAGGACTCATCCTATCATCGAAAGGACAGGTTATGGGCACAGGCGAAGCACCTAAGAAGCAGTGGGGAAACTAGCGCGCCGAAAAAATTGCGGGGTTAAAGAGGCTCCGAACAAAAACCCAAGAAGTTAGTGGAATGGAAAACCGGGCTCTCCGAAGAGCTTGCGGGGAGCATGTACGACGTGTTGGGCACTAAGAGGTGAAAAAGGGGGACGCCTCGGTGAAAGTTCGGAAAGTGGTTTGGAAACAAACAAAAAAAGGAAGGATGGTTGCTCTTAGGACCGGCACGCTAGGAGAAGTAGCAACTTGAGACGCCAGGGGGGGGGGACTATGGAAAAGGTTTTCGGTGGGAAAACGGGAGAAAGCGCAGAGGCTCCGAGGAGCAAGAGTTCCGGGGCGGAGCAAAAAGTGTCCTTTCCAAAAAAAATGGAAATGCAATACGCAGGTGACTACGAGAGATCAAGAAAGCCGCAAAAAATGACTGAAAGAAGGAGAGGGGGTGTAAGAACAAAACCCATGTGCCAGGCCGGCAGAGCGAGTCGGAAGAAACGGCTTGTTACCTTAAGTGAAGAAAAGGTGTTTTGTGGCCTGCCTGAAAGGATTTACATTGCTTTGTTGTGGGCGGTTGCTAGAACTTTGTTGAGACCGGGGAAAAAAGCTGGAGGGACCTCCAAGCGAAGGGGGGGAAAGGTGCGGCGGACAGACAGCTCGACTTGAGTCACGAGGATTGTTTCAACCTCAGGGGGCCAGTGAAGAAGGAACAAGGAAGGAAGGACAGTAAGGCTCATTGCCGGACAAGGAGGAAAACGGTGGAAGCAGGAAGAAAGGCTGTACGGAGGGGTGTCCGGGTGCGGAGAGAATTGAGTTGAAGGAGACCCGCGGTTGAGATCGGGAGGGAAAAACAAGAAAAAAGGCGCTTTCGGGGGGGGGGTGAGAGAGAAAGGGAAGACTAGTCTTCCCAGCATTATTTTTTCTCTAAGAGGGCCCTCGGTTTTGTTTTCGATTTGGCTTTACTCAAAAGCGCTCCCTTTGTCTGATGCCTAGTAAGGGGGGTGGGGGGGGGAGGGTCGTCGAGAGTGTGTTATTCAGAGGGGCTTGATGCGATGTTGTGCTGACTATTGTAAGGGGCGCAGGGGACTGAAAGGGGGAGAAGGCAAAAGGCTAGAATCGGGGACCGTGCAGTCCGTTGGTCCGGTAAATGGCGAGGCAGAGCTTGGCGTGATGAGGGTGGAAGTCGGGCGTACGGGAAGAAAGGGCCACGAGGTGTCCTAGGACGGATAGGCTTTCGGAAGGATGAAATGGTGCAGGTAGGGCGGCTAAAAAGAGGTCTTACTTGGGTAAAAACGGAGCACGGGTGTCAGGTTTGGGAACGGGTCCGGAGAAAAGAATGGTCAAGATAAATCGTCGGAAAGGGACAAAAGGAGATAACCCGGGTTTTCGAAAAAAAAAACCGCAACAGTCTCTCAGGCAAGCGTTGGAAAAAGAAAAGAAAAGAACACCTCCGGAAGGGGATTTATGGGGGACTCCTGACACGAATCTGGAGGCAAGACGAGCCCGAACTCGTCGCCTCTATACAGGACCGAAAGCTGAAATGGGCACGTAAAGAGGAATTCGAACTAGAATACCGAAACACACTGCGGCGGTGTGGTAATTCGACACTCCGCGGTATTCTTGGTACGGGGTGTAATTTCCGCTGAGAAGGGTAGAGGCAGGAAACGACACAGAAGAGGGGGAATACCCCCAACACCGCTCCATTTAAGGGCCTCTCGACAGAAGGGGGAGATGTGGTGGGGGTAGAACGGTTTGGGGATCGGGGGGGGTCGCGCATCCCTAAACGCCGGACAAAAGACGTAAATAACGAGATGGAAACGCGAGGGTGCGTGAACGATGGAGGGCGTTGGTCCCAGGAAAACTACAAGGAGCAAGGGGAAATGAAAAACAACAAAAAAGGGGAGGAGAATATACAGTTGTGCCCCTGGTGAAAAAAACCAACGCCTCAAGTCGTACTCACACCAGAGCTCGGGGACGAAAAAGGGATTATATTTGGTAGAAGGGCCACAACCGAGGAGAGAGAAAACGATAGGAAAACCGAAGACAAAACTGTAACCGGGCACAGCCTCACACAAAAAAAAAGGGAAAAGAGGGGGACATTTGGAGGTTCCTGATCTCCAAGAAAAAACTCTATAGGGCGGTCGGTGAGGGAAGAAACGCGGGAGTAGAAACAGACAAAATACGCAATCTCGGGGAGAAAGAATTAAAGACCAGTGGTTGGGTTGGTAATGGAACTGACTGTCAACTCTGGTAAGGGCCCAGTTAACTTTGTGGAGCGGTATATTGCAGCAAGAGTATTGGAAATTTGTCGTCTGCAGCAAGGATCGAGAAACTTCTAAGAAATACAGGGGGAGGTTTGGAGGAATTGGGCTATTTGAAGGCTTAAAGCCGTGGGAGAGGAGACAACTGCATGCTGCAAAAAACCCGAGTGATGATATACACGTAGTGTTACCCGTGCTGAGGTGAACAGCCTAAAAGGCCGTTCCCAAAAAGGGCTCCGGGGACTCATGACACAGATCCCAGAAAGAAGACACCAATGACAGGCCGCCTGAAACCCGGAGCCGCAAGCCTCCACCTGAGGGAATCATCTCGCCCGGACGTAAGGGCAGAAGTCAAGATCCCAGAGAGATACAAAAAAATCTAAAGAAACTTGGACAATTACGTACAAAGCTGCTCGAGAAAATTCAGTTCTGGGGACAGGAGGGGCACGCCAGAAAGGGAAATCGAACAAACACCGGCACATTAAAACCAAAAAAGGAGGGAAAAAAAGCGACGAAGCCACCAACTCACAGTTACAAGGAACATAACCATCAATCTGGGCAGAGTTAAAGGGTAAAAAAGGCTACAGAGGCCACAGGTGAAACCACAAAAAAGAAAAAGAAAAAAAGGATCTCCAAAAAATGCGCCCTCGCAAACAAACGACAGCGAAGTTAAGTGAAAAGACAAAGGTCACCGCGGTTGTAGGAAGAGGGAGTACCAGCCACGAACACGGACAACTTACTCAGATGAACTCAGCCGGCAAAAAAAGAGAAAGAGGGACATTGGAGGGCAAAAAGGAGAAGTCGGAGAAAGGGGGTATCGGTGAATGCTCGGCAACGTCTAAAACGACGGCACAGGTACATAGAGTAGAAGAGGTCAGGGCCTCCCGCACCGTAAACATTTTCTGGGAGCACTCAACCCTTCTGAGGATAGGGGAGCAAAGTTCTCGCACGGATCAGCGCAACAAAAAGCCGTCAAGCCTACCAGGGTAAAAAAAAAAACCGTTGCAAGAAAAGAATGAGCACGTAACTGGGGACAGCCTTGATCTTCCTGCCCCTTCCTTTGGGGGACCGTCCTGACCCGATGGGCAGGAGCGCGTCTGCACCTCCTCCACGCATAATATAGGGTTCAGGGAAAATTCAGGGAATTTAATGTCATTCAGGGGGAACATTTGACGTCGGGCCAGGACACGCTTTGCCGGGATGACGGGGGGCGAAAAGGCGCGGGTGCCTCAGTGAAGAAGATTTCGCAGTCAAGTGAACGGCGCTTCGGAAAAGGGGAGGGAGGAGGCAGGGAATCGCTCACTCACACGAGGGGTGGGACAAATCGAAAAGCACCTTTGCTAGAACTTGAGTAGTGGAAAGAAGAGAAACACCCGCGTGGGAGGACGCAAAGAACGAGGTAAAAAGTTTGCTATTGGGGGGAAAATATTCGCTGAAAGGAACAGTCGAAAATGCAGAGGTTGGCGGGGCGCGCGGGCCAGGGAAGGGGGTGCGCGGGACGGGCTGCAGTGAAACCATGTGAAAGAAAAACATGAGATCAGTCAGGACATGGCACGGGGGAAGGGAGGTGTAAACAGGAGCATATCTTCAGCGCGATAGGGCTGTAAGGCGTCGGAAGCGAAAAGACGGTAGGAGTAAAATCAGAGTCGGAAGGGGAGAGCTTCTCAAGGAAAGGACTGTTCCATACATAGACTCAAATTGGGGGAAGAAAAGTCAAGAAAGGACGGGCTTTCATCGGAAGTAGGTGACACTTGCCGTGGGTGGGCGGAAGGGGAATGGGGGGCCGGTAAGGGGGGGGCGAAGCCGAGTCCGCGGAAGATTTCAAGGAGGGTGGGGTGTCGGATCGTGGGGCAAAAGAAAGTCACCGGTTACACGGCGCGCCAGAACCAGCAGAGAAACTCGGGGGAACTTGGGTCCACCGGTTCCTCAAATGGTAACCTTGGAAAGAAACGGAAAAAAAAAAAAACGAACAAAAGCGAAAACAAAAACAAAAGGGCAGTCCGCAACAGGCAACCAGGGATAGGAAAATTGTTCACACAGAAATCGAGAATACGGGGGGCTGAGCACCCTGCGCGGCATGAGGAATTGGCGCCCCACCGGAAACATGGTTGGACGACTTCTTCACCACTAAACGGGTCAGGGGGGCGACTCCTCGGGAAAAAAGAGAAAATCAACGCAATAAGTACCTGAAACATAGGTTTTACGCTGGACCAGGCAATGCAACGAAAATCAAGGGTGGCGGGCGAAACGAAACCGCTTGAAACATCTCTCTAAAAACAAAAAGGGGGGGGCGCTCAAGATGTTTTCTTCTGTGCGGGACGAAGTGCGGGGGGAGCAGGAGAGGGGGGACTGTAAGGATGACGGCAGAAGTACGCTTGCGGGTTTAAGAAAGAGAGGGGAGAGTAGAAAAAAAAGGGGGAGCGCGTCTGGGGGGGGAGGAATGGAAGCGCGCAATAATGCGTACCGGGCTTGAGAAATAGTTGCGCAACGATTGGCCTGGGAAAGAGTTTAATACTGGGAAAAAGGCACTGAGGGAAATGTTTTTTTTTTTGAAACATTGGTTTGGGTGCAAACGCATGGGCGGCAATTTACCATTTGGGAGAGCGGGATTGGGGGGCCAAACTGGTAGTAGGGTAGGATTTGCGGGCCAGAATGCAGAAAGAACCTGACCTTGGGAGGAGACTAAAAAAACGAAAGAGAAGCAAGTAAATCTCCGACGTCAACAGGGTTTGCAGGGAGGAGAAAACCGGCTTAAACTACAGCATAAAATCCGAATTGAAAACGAAAGAGACTAGATCAGAATTTCAAGAACAAAAGGAGGGGCGGAGGCGGGACTTGGGGGCCACGAAGCGGGGACTGTATGACGTACGGTCGCATGTCTTAGGGGCGAAAGTAGACGTTGGCAGGACTGAATGAAGTACGCCGCTCTGAGCCGTCTGTTCTGCAGGAATCCGGAGAGAAAAAAACAGCCGGCGCGGAGAGAGCGTGCCAAGGCCCTCCACGTAGTGACTAGGCAGCCATAATCGAAAGGAGACGTGGGACCTGCTCAGCATCACTTGAAAACGCCCAAAGGCAATGTCCCTATCAAGGGGGGAAATTCTGCAGGGGTCTCATTTTTTTTCATTATCGAGGTAGGGGTCCCTGATCAACCGAAGTCACTTTCTTTCTTCTTCGAAGAAAGGTCACGCTAGGTTGTTTTGGAATTGACAGAAAAGAAAAGAGAGTCGAGAGCGCATACTGCGGGCGGAGGCTTAATAGTAAAAAAAGGGAGGCAGGGTGATGCGCTTAATGGCATCGGGCAAAAGGACCGCCTCATAAAGTGAAGCAAAATGGCGGGATCGATGAGGGGGCATGAACGGAAAGCGGAAATTTATCCCAGCAGCCAAAGCGTGGCCAGCGAGGCAATGTGACAACCTGGACCCAGGAAAAGAAAAGAAAAAAAGAAAATGCACTACGCTGGAGACAAATATTCGCGTGAAGAAAATAAGGGGGCGAAACGGATGACAAGCCAGCGGGGGGTGGAGGCAAACTCGGCACCCCTACTTGGATTAAAATGCTCTCTGAAAGAACGGGGAAACTGGGGGAATCCTTATTTGATGGTGGGTGGGTTGCCGGTCTTTGGAGTTTTGGGTGACATGAGGTTTTTTGGCTTTTGTAAAAGCAAGTTGCGCGAGGCCCCGTGGGGGGGGGTTCTGCTTCATGGGAAGAGCGTGCCTCTCCCTGAAACCAGTCTGAGGGGATGCTTAGATAGTGAAAAGACGCTTCGACTTGAGGTAGGGGGGGGAAACGAGGGTCCAGGTGCAGCTTCATAATACCCCGATAGCAGGCCTGGGCGAGCTAGAAGGGAAAGGTCCACGTCTGCTACCGCGGTGTAGCAGGAGGGATCCAGGAAAGGCTATGCGACTAGTGTTTAGATTCGGAAAAAAAATACGTTAACCGACGGGGGGAAGGGCTTGCGGGACAAGAAAAACTGGCGGGTCGTTTACGGGAGATGGGAGCATCGGGGCGAACGGATTTGCTGGGTGCTTACGATTGAAGAGTGTGTTTTTTGGAGAGTGAAGGGGGAAGAAAAGGCGAGTGGGGTACCATTGCGGGGAAGGGAGTGGATTGGGGGGTATGAGGGGTTAAGGAGGGGGGTAGAATCTTTTCTTGGGGGGGCTGAGGGAGAGTGTCGTCGGACCAGGTAAAGGGGGTACAGGTAAAAGGGGGTGACCGGCAGAAAAGAAAATCCGGAATTCGGGGGGGTTTGTCGCGGGAATGTTCGAGAAGGGGGGGGGGCTAGGGGGCTCGTGGAGGCTCTCAATGGTGAACAAAGAGAGATTAGAGAAGGAGACGAGGGATGTGAAGAAAGTCTGTACGGCCTTAAAAAGATGGAGGGGAGGGGAGGGAGGGAGTGAGGTGGGGGGGTTTGGGGGGGGAACGGGGTTTTGGCTCCGGCGCACGCTTTTCAGACTCAAGGAAGGTTGGGGGGACTCAAAAAAAATCTACCAGTGTCAGGAGGGGGGCAGAGAGGGACGTCGCCATATTTGAAAAGTCGAGAGTAAAAAGGTGGATTTAGTCAGTTGGGCAAGGGCAGTCTCTGAGAAAGAGAAATTGTGCCAACTCTCTTCGTAATCGAGAGCAGAAAAAAGGCTTTTCAAGTGGGAAGTGCCGGAGAGTGGGAATAAACATTCCCTGGGGAACTCATAAAGTGAAAATCTTCTTTGGTCGTCCGACGAGAACAGAGTCCTGCTTGAGTTATATGGCGGCAGTTAGTTCCTGAGTAATTCATTGACCGGAGTCTTCTAAATCACGAAACGAAGGGCAGAAATAGCTCTCTGTTTCAGGAAACTCTGAAGTAAATCCTCCAGCAATGCGGCATTGGGTCCGGGGGGGGAGTGGAGGGGGTTACGGGTGGTAAGCAGAATAGAAGGGGAAAAGGCCGCCTAAATGGGGAAGAAAGGAACCACTGGTGTGAAGAAGGGGATCGGGTGTGGGACGATTCGTTCGTTGGAACCAAGAAAAAGTCGTAAAGACCAGGTTATCTCTAAACAGGGGAAGAAGAAGAGATAATCCCGGCTGTAAAGGTTTCTTTGCCCCAACGCCTCCGATCGAGCAACACAAGGGCAGCACCAGCTTGGAGTTCAAGAGGCGGTTAGCCAGTCAACCGTGGTTCGCCGAGGAAGTTCCAGGACCCGCTAAGACAAACAGGGCACAAATGCCGACCTTCATGATAACCTAGGCGCGAATTTGCAAAAGGTCGGGTTCTGTTCAGTCAAGAAACAGAAATGGAAAAAACGCGACAATATACGCGCGAGAAGAAAAAAGAAAAGACCCAAGCGTTTGGGGGTGTCTGCGTCAGGGGTCCATGAGACGTGAAAAAAGGAAGGGAAGGGCCCAATAAAGCTTGGGGGGGGTTAGAGAGGGCCGAGAATTATTTGCCAGTTGGGGAGAGGAGAGTTCCTCGACGACGGCAGGGAAACTGAGAAAAAAAATAAATCCCTAGGGTTTCTTACGTTTCTTCGGGGCGTCGGAGGGGCGATTGAACTGCATTGCGACGGAAAACCGTAGGATTTCTGATCCCCACCCAAAGAATTGGAAGGAAAGCTAGGTCAGGAATACCCACCCAACGAAAAAGGCCGGTGAAGGAAGGGTAGAGAGTCACTCCTCAAGCCTGGGAAAAGAAAGAGGGAGCAGCCTTAAAGGACACGGGGCTTAAAGACATCGATAGCTCTGGAGAGAAAATCGCTTCCGAAAGAAGAAGTCTTGCCCCGCCCGCCGAAACAGAATGGGACAATAACTCTCAGCATTCGACCATTCACGCTAAACGGGACTCCGCCTCAGAAGAGAACTGCAAAGGAAAAAATTCCCGGGCGGGAGGCCGCCACGTCGAAGCACCCACTCTCCGAGGTTCTAAGAACAGTACCACTCTCGACGACAGAACAAAAAGGGGAGAAGACAACTCATAAATGAAGAGAAAAGGATTTCTTCGCCGAAAGAGGGGAACCATCCGTTCGAAAAAAGATTCCAGAAATATTAGAACAAGGACAGACTGCTCTAAGAGAAAGAAAAAGGACGCGAATGGTGAAAAGATGGGACAGCAAAACGGGCAAAACAACACAACACAACTTCAATTGAAAAATGACACACCACGAACGAGTCACCGCAGAAAGCGCAATGCTAAAAAAAGAGCGTCGGACGTGGGGCATCGAAGAGGGAGGAGAAGGAAATGCGCGCCGGGGGGGATGGATCTGACCTTTGTTTCCCAAAAGAAAGAAACGCACCTAAGCCGAGGTCGGACGAATAGTCACCTTAAAGCCCAAAGGTTGGGGGGAAATCCAATCCCATATTCGCAAGGAAAGATTCTGAAAAGGGCAGAACTTCGCCTATCAAAGGAAAAAGAAACCCGCCGGCAAAAAAACGTGCAAAATCCAACACTGTGAGTAGAGGGAAGTGAGGTTTTCTCTGCCTGCCTCGAGGGATGGGTGGGGTTCCTCCCCAGAATTTCTTCGTCAAGGAAAAAGACCAATGAACACGCGAATATCGTGAGGAAAGCGGCGGATTTCATTGGTCTTGTTCGGAAGTGGAAGAGGAACGGTGGGGAAATTGAAACCGAAATTTCCTTTGAATTCAAAAAAAAAGAACTGCTGTTGCAGGTAAAGGAGGAAGACTCTAGGGTACTCAGCGACGTACGAAGGCTGAGAGTGACGGAAGGGATGAGTAACGCGCATCAACAGAAACAGCAGTGTTTTGCAAACGAAAGCGAACGGGAAAAATGGGGCGCTCCTGTCGAGTGGAAGAAAGACAAGTGCAGCAAAAAAGTCCTAAAAGAGGCAGGAAGGATGAGAAAGTGGAATCGGGGGTTGCCACCTGCAAAAGAACCGGAAGAAAAACCTAGCAGTGAACGGTTGGCACATGCTGGGAGCCACCTGGGGATGGCTGAAAGAGACAAATTGCGTCGGTGGCAAACGAGGAAATCCGTGTCGGGGGAAATTGTACATAAGCGGCGCAGGGGGGACTCGGAGAGGAAGGGATAACGGCTTCGACACGGGGGGGGGGGACGCTGGGATGCCCGGCGGGGCGTAATCAGATCAATGACGATGGAGAAGGACGAGTCAATAAGATGCTAACCAGATAGTTCAATAGGGGGAAGACTGCAAGGAGAGGGGGCGGGGGGAAAGTCAGTAACGAAAATTTGTGCGTCAAGCTGACAGAAAGTTGCCTTAAGGTGGGGGGAATTCAAACGGACAATTGGGGAATGCCTTTCTTCCAAGGTCAGCGTCACAAACGCGATGAACGAGGCAAAATAAAGGGAGGGGAAATCGGGCGCGTGGGAGGAGAAAGGTCCATGTTCCCCGCGCAAAAAGGTAAGAAAGGGCGAGAAGCGGATACGTCCTGGGACCAAAAAAAAAATTCAAAAAGAAGTTTAAGGCAGTAAACAGAGCAGAGGACATAGGCGACAACCAACCAAAATGAAAAATCGAAAGGGAGAGCAAACGAGCGAGTAGTTAAATTGTTCAAAAGAAAAAAATGAACTGCGCGACTATTCAAAATCAAAAGAATTGGGGACCAGTGACGCGCGGAAACTTCCAGGTTGGGGGGGAATGCAGAAAAGACGCGAGAATGGGAAAGTGGGGGGGATAACCGCGGCGGCGGCGTATAGAAGTCTTCCTCGCCCATAGAGGAAGTGGGGGGGGAACAAAGGCAACTGGGCTGCCAAAAAAAAGGGGGGGAAAGGGCGGGGAAAGCAATCTTGAGCCGCGAGATACCAACACCCCAAACTTAGGGGAAGAAGACGGGCTTCAAGATGTTGGCGGCAACAGTCAGGTTGCAGATCCTTGGGAGTAGAAGGGCGTGAGGGATCCTGTGCATCTTAAGGGGAAGAGCATTTAGGCTGATGGATGGTAAACCAAATGCAGGGCCAACATGGGAGGGGGCTTCGAAAAAGGGAATGGCGCAGTGGGAGAGAGGTGTGTTCCCTCAAACTATTCGCCTCGAGTCCGGACATTGTAAGGGGGGAAAAATTTAACTACTGCACCGCTAAAAAAGGGGGCGGCCCACCAAAAAAAAACCGGGGGGGTGTAATAACATTGTGCCAGTTTTGCCGGCGCGTTAAAAAAAAAAGCCAAAATCAGAAAAAGACAAGGAACCGGTTTGAAAAACACAACCGTATCGCGGGGGTCGCAGGGTTGGGTTAGTCCGCGGCTTAGCCGCATTGGAAAAAAAAGGACGATAAAAAGCTAAAGGGAGCAAGCTTTCCCCTCAGACTAAAAAAGGGGGTGAGGAACGACTGGAGGACAAGTTAAATAGACAAAGATGTAAACAAGCAACAGAAAAAAAGATTCCGTCAGCGGAAAAAGAAGGTGCCGAGGGAGGGCGCTGACTGGCCTAAGGAAACGTCGGGAACCTCGTATAGAGAGGGGAAGAGGGGCGGATGGTAGGAGTCTGCATATGGCAGAAGATGACTGCATCTAGGGGACGCCGGGAGGGGAATAAAGCTCGATGTCGCAAGCAAGGGAAACCCAATACTGCTCGTAAGAGAGAGAAAAGGGGCAAAGAAAAACGCCACCGTAGAAAAGAGCCAAGAATACGAACAGGAAAAACGATTCACGTCATTTTAGCGGAGCCAGGGACCACGTATGAAAGAATGGCCAAAAGGGAGACGGAAAAAATATGAGGGGGAGAATCTCAGGGGGGGTTTTCGCGAATTTATTGGGGGGGGGCAAAAGCGAAATTTCTCCCGAAAGGGAGATGGGGAGGAAAAGAGCCTCCACGCGACGGGGGGACAGTGAGCACACGGGGGGAAGGAAGATAAAGGTCTCAGGCGTATTTGAAAAAAATGCGGGGGGACGGGGGTTGGGACGCGACCTGCAGTGTTAAAGGGTCCAAACATGGAAGAGGCACCCAAAGAAATTCGGGGGTACGTAACGTTAAAAAAGGAAAGCGGTCGCCGCCGCGCAGAACAGGAAGAGGCCGGTGGTGCGCAAAATCCTCACTAGGCCGAAAAAGGAGGAAATATAAAACTCGGTGTAGCTTAACACATATCGAGGGGGGTTCAGAGGTGCCGCTGCCGAGGTCAGGGACCTCAGGAGAAGGCCAACATAGTCACGAAAGAAGGCGAACGGGGGGAGGGCGAGCGCAAAGAAGCGACAGCTGGCCGAAGGGGGGGGGGGGGGGGGAATTTTGTAAACGTTGGGGACTGGGGAGGGGTATGGTGGTGGTTAGGAGAAACTGGGGGGCGCTGAGCCTGTACCCTTTGCGGTTGCACGAATGATTGTGGTTTACTATACCCAAGAAGAAGAGGGAACGTTACGCGGAGGAAAGGGAAGCTAGGGGACTTGGGAATGTGTTGCCGCGTGAGGTTGAAAAACCAGGGCAGAGCTATATAGAATTAACTTCAATGGAGAGGTGGAAAGAGCTTTGACCTGTAAAAGGGGGACCACGGGGGGAGGAAAACTATAGAAAGACTGCGTACAGATTGGGCGAAGATCGGGCTGAAATTGTCACTGGGGCAAGAAGTTAGGGGTTTTGGTGTACTAAAAGGGGGGGAAAAAAAAGGCAAAACGTGGAACGTAAAGATGATCGTCTTACTTGACCGGTGTTGGGTAACAGGCGGGGGAAGGTCTGTGTTGGGGGGACGCGGTAAAACCAGAACCAGTTTTGGAAGTCTAGGGTACGGACGGAAGGTTCGATGAAGACCCGGGATTTATGATTCCTAGTTCAATGGGTGTTTGGAGGCAGAGGATGTTGTAATTGTGGGAGCCTAACTGATGTTTGCCGCAGGAGGTGCGCCAGGGCGTTGATTGGGGTGATGTCGCTTCCTTGCCAGAAGAAGAACGCGGGGGGAGTTTTGGGGTGTGTGAAGGGAGTCGGTGCTTAGGTCGCAGGGGGGACTAGCTTTCAAAAGAGTCCGGAGACTACAAGGCGTCGCTAAATGGCTGTGTAAATGTCCCTCAAGACTGGTAACAGATACCGTCTTGTCCTCCGGCTAAAGAAGGGGAAAAAAAAGAGCACCGGGTGGACAAATTTTTGGAAAAGGGGGGGGGAACGGAAGCAGGTCCAAAGAAAAGTGTGAAGCAAGGAAATACCCGGGGTGGAGAGAGGAACGGGGCAAATGAGCTGCTCTGCAAGAGTTGCCGAAGACGGGAAAAAAGAATGAAAAAGGGTTGACAGTTTGCGACCCGGGAAGAAAGATAGAAGAAAGGGAAGAAAAGCCGGCTGCCTCGAACGAACAAAGCAATCTATTCAATTGGGAAAGGGGAAAAGGCCAGCGCAATGTTGGAAAAGATGGAAAGGAGCATCCACACAAAAACCGGAACAAAAAACCAATTTTAGTCGGGAAAGCTACAAACAAGGTTGCCGTGTTCATGGCATAATATGCAAAAAGGGAAACACCGGCAATATAGGGTCGTCTCAGAATGGGCGAAAGGGTCATCCAGAAGGAAGGGGGCAGATGTGCGTTGGGGGATGGGACTTACGAAAAGTCGCGAGGTTGATCGTCCTCCTTCCAAACGGAAAATAGAAAAAAGGTACTAAGGGCGGGGGGAATGTAGTTCAACCATTAA
>Ga0179593_1615482_pt1 | contig 27877 bp, 22 predicted proteins | sample CZODoug2_1_08_16_FD_185931 | JGI IMG/M metagenome (GOLD analysis project Ga0179593, IMG submission 185931) | Vadose zone soil fungal communities from Angelo Coast Range Reserve, California, USA - CZODoug2_1_08_16fungal (PacBio error correction) | ecosystem: Environmental > Terrestrial > Soil >...
ACATTCTATGGATTAACTGGGACAAAGGAGGAAAAGGGGCAAAAAAACTCGAAGGCACTTGGTCCTCGACGGGTTAATAAGGAAAAATTGGGATATAGGAAAAAGGCTCTAGCGGCCGGTAAGTTACGTCGCCTACACGGCTGACAATCAAGTTGGATACTAGACGGGACTCGTCAGGAAGGGAAATTTCAAAGCACTCCGAAAGAGGTCCGGGCAATTTAGGTAGTCGAGAGCACGCTCAAGAACAGCATTGAGGGACAAACAAGCAGCATCGGAACGGTCTGATCATGGCTACAACTACGAAAAAAACACGAATAGGACGAAGAGGACGACCATCTTCAAATAGGCTCAACGAGGGAAAATGGACCGCCGGCCACGGAGATCTGGGGTAATTATAATTGACGGAGAAAAGTCGGAAACAGGCGCTGACATCCTCGCTTATCAAACTCAAAGACCAAGACCGTCTAAGCGCTACACTCCGCCGCTGGCGGGACCTTGCTGGAAAACAAAGCTACAATAAGGGAAAAAGACCAATGGAGCAACGTATACCTACGACGCCGTTCAACAAAAGAGTTTGACACGAGCACTGAGGGGTCTATGGAGGAGGCCCATGACATTCACACACTACGGTGTTCAAAAAAAAAGGGGGGGAAGAAACCATCGCCACGCGCAAGTTGAAAAAGGGGGAAAAGCAGCTCAAAAAGAAAAAAGTGGGGAAAAGAGAAGGAGGGGCTTGAGTGGTATCAAGTAGTTTCCTAACGAGCCTGGAATGTCTCATGATTGAATGATCGCCATGTAACTTGACAACATCTGGATCGATATTGTCTCGGAGGGGCAAAAAACGGGAAGATGGGTAGCCATCACGGTGCGTAGGTTGGCGGGAACAAATGTGGAAATTACCAAGAGAGTCGCCGTCTGCCCGAAGACTTACGCAGTTCCGCGGGGACTCACAAAGAGGGGAAAGAGGGTAGAGAAATCTGTGTTGACGTTGGGATGATGAACCGTGATACCGGGGGCTATACAACACATCTCGTAAGCCCCGAAGAGCTGAGTATCGCAGTCCGAGAGTATCAACCGGGGAGGGGAAAAGAGCAACCACTGAAAAGTCAGGGAAAAAAGCGACCAGATCGGCGTCGCGTCATGATGACCTAGACTCGGCTGCCGGTGGACCTCCCAAACAAAAAAAAAACAAAAAAAAAAAAAAGAATAAAACAATCACCACCAATAAGGAACAAATTTTACAAGGAAAGAGAAAACTCTGGAGAACTAGGGGAGAAGGCTATACCTCAAATGGACTTGGAGGCCTACGGACTGTCCTTGGTCTTATCGCAGAAGAAACAAGATAGCAACCCAACCTAGGGGATCCGGAATGGCACGATGAGTTGTGAGAGGGTAAAACGAAGAGCGAAGCAAAACACGGAGGTGAAAAGAGAGAGATCGAGAACGTTCTCAGTGGTCGGGGCGATGCACCAAAAAAACGTGAAATAGGGAATCAGTAGGGTTGGGGGGTGCACCCTAATCACGTATCTGGGTCGGGGGGGGGGTCGAGATCACCCCGTTGATCAGGACTGACATATCCTAAAAGTCCACTGGGAAGCCCGAGAGTTGACCAAGGTAACCTTTCCGGGCTGATGAATCGTTTCTTTGCCTAAGTTTATGGGGGGGGTGAGAGAGGGATTCAGGGGACAGGAAGGTTGCCTGCCCGACAACAAGCGAGGCCATGACAGAAAAAACGCGAAAGAAGGGGCCGTTGTTAGTGTCGTCGAAGCCCCAGGAATAAGGGAGGGGGGTCAAGGTCAAACCGGACGATACGCCGTAAGTACAAACACCCTGGAGAACCGCGTTTGTTGAAGGTATCACGGGGAAAAAAATCTTGATTAGGATTGCCAGGAGACCGCAAAGGGAGGGAAATCCACGCGGGGTAATGGTCTTACCGAAGCCGGGCGAACGATGGGCTGGAGGGGATAAATTGATGTGCAAACCTGCCTCGCCGTGCTGGAAACTAACGAGAAGGGGGACAGAGAAGAAAAGTTCGTCAGCAATATCGACCACGCTTGTGCCAGTTACCAGGGGTGCCATAGAAAATTGTCGCCAGAGGAATCAAGCCCGCCTAGGAAACCCGAATTGAAAAACTGAAAGCCGCAGTTGAGAAAAGGAGGTAGAGGAGCGCAAATTGTCACCGGGCGTCGTGGCAAGTCCCAAAAGAAAAACCCCCGGGGTGACGTTCGCATGGGATTCAACGAAAGATACTACTAAGGGGGCTAAGTTATACTTAAAGAAAATGAGGCGGACGTAGGTATAATTTTGCTCCATGTTTGGAAGGCGGCGCCTCGTAGACGTGGGGAAACGACTGTCGTTGGGAGAGGGGAAGAACGAGAGAGGGATAAAGGGATGAGTGCCGTTAGGCTGATACGCTACCAGGGGAGAGCCTGTTGAAACCATGTCGACATTCCCCAATCGCGATTCAGCCGTGTCCAGCCGTACAAAAGAAAAAACGTAAGGGGCTGTGTTCGTCGTGCAGGAAACAGAATTGGGAGGGGGGGGGGGTGGGGGATGGGGAGTGTCCTGTCGGTGTTGTAACATGCTCCAGGGGGGTGGGCCGTATGGGCTGGCTGTGACACCGGACCGGCGGCGCTGGAACAAGCCGGACGACTCCATTGGGAAAAAAACTCCCGGCCAAATTGAAAGAAAAGGGGTGTGAAATCCGCGTTTCTGTTAGCCGTACCAAATTAAATTTTTTTCCAGGGACCCGGAACGGGCCCAAGAAGAGAACTTGAGAGTTTGTTTTTGGGGGTGCCAAGCCGGTTTGGGAACGTAAACCGAAAAAAAGGGTTTGATGAGCCCAGAGGGGCAGGGTCCATAGAGCCCCCCCCCCAGTCCCCCCCAACCCCCACCCAACCCCCACCCCCACCCCCCCCCAAAACCCCCAAAATAAAACTGGCCCCATCGGGGGTTTGTTTTTTAACATTTGTTTTTTGTTTTTTGTTTTTAAGGGAGGACCACAAAAGGTGGGGGTGAGGGCCCCCATTCCTGACCCCCGTTTTTTGGCACCACAGGGGGAAGTTCCCAAAAAAGAACTGTTGGGGTGGGCGGATCCCCTTCCCTCCCCTTGAAACAACACACGAGAGGGCAGCGAAAAACCAAATTTTAGGGGAGGGAAGAACTGTTTTCAGGGAATTCCACGCAGGCCCGAATTCCCAAAGAGAACAACGGGCCCCCCCCCGATGTGTTTTGTTTCAAAACCAACGGGCAGGGTAGACAAGGGGGCGGCAAAGGAACACGATTGCCCTCGAGCCCCCCGAGTGCCCCAGTAAAAAAACTGGACCAAGAAACACTCTGCCCCACCCCTAAAATTTTTAAGTTTTTTTTGGGTTTGATAACTTTTTAAAGGAACAGCCCTTTGGCAAACTTAAGGGGAAAGAGGTTTACATAAACCTCAGGTGAATTTTTTTTCGAAAAAAAACTGGAAGGGGGAGGGTGGGGGGAGGTCCTTTGGGGCCAAAGGGAGGGGTTAATCGAAAGCATAACTGGAGGTCAAACAAAAAAAAGTCCAGCCAATGAGGCAAATTCCCCTGGGGGTCCAAAAAATTCCGACAACCCACAAAAACGGGGGGGCACACCATTTTTGTGGGGGCCTTCCATTGTTTTGAAAAGTAACGCCACACAAAAAAACCCTGAATTCTATGGGAGGCGGTCAACCAAAAGACCGCCGGCCTTCAACTCGGGGACCCAACAAAGAACCCAAGTGTTTAAAAGAAATGTGTTTTTTTTCCGCCAATTGGGGAAAACCGGACCCACCCTATAAAATCGCGCCGGGGCAACGAGAGGGTGGGAAATTCCCCGCATAATTGTGGCAAACTGACAACAAACCAGGCTTTGCACCCTCTGAAATCCGGTAAATCCAGCCCAAGACGGACCCCCCCTCCCTCAAACGCAAACAAAGGAAAGCGGGGGGGGGGGAACACATGCAAGGTTTAAAAGGGGGGGGAAAACCAACTGACAATGCAAGCCCCCCTGGAAAATTTACACCCAAAGGGTTAGAAAACCATTTGAAACCAACCAGTAAACGAAGGGGACCCAAAACCCCGACCCCCGCAACCGAAGGGAAAAGGTTCCACAGAAAGCTTGAAAATTTTTCGACAACTATTGAAAAGGTCATGAATCCCCATTTTACAGGTAAACAAAGCTTTCAAAACCCCCAGGTTGGGGGGGAAAAAAGTAAAAAGTACCGGGGCCCAAAAAAAAGGGCGCCAAACACTAGTGGCATTTTTGTTGGGTGAAAAAAAGCCCTTCTTAAAAACCAGGCCTTTGACGTTTTTTTGTGGAGAAAATGCTGGGCCTCAAGGGGGGTTTTCCCTAAAAAACGGGAAGGGGGCCCCGGGGGGCCGGAAGTTGGGAAATTTCCAATAAACCCCTGCTTTGGGGGCGGAAAAAGAGTAACTTTGTTGACAAAAAAATAGGCACGAATGTTTTTTTTGTGGGGTGGGGGGTTTTACCTGAGCCCACGGAACCCTGTGGCCCAAAGAAAACCCCCCCCGGTTGGGGAAGAGTTGGTGTGAAGAAAAAAGGGAAGGGGTGGTCCCCGGCCAGGAGAAATCAAGATCCCAGTGGGAAAAATTGTTAAAACATATGGGAAACCAAAGACTTTTTCGCCCTCTCCCAAGGGGAGAAAATTGGGTGTTTGCCGGGAGTGGGAAAAATTTTTCCCCCAGGGGGTCACCCCAAAACACACCCTCCCCCCTGCCCCATTTCCCCCCCAAACGCAAGTGTTTTTTTGTTCCCTCGGGGCCTGTGAAAAAGGGACCTCTTTTTTTTTTTAATACAAAAAAAAAACCAGCACAAGCGGTTTGTTTTTTTTTTTGGTGTACCCGTAGTCACGCCCGAAAGTAAAAACCCAGAGGTTAAAACAAACCCACCCCCCAGCCCAACAAAGATGGACCAATGGGGCAAACCCGAGGGGGGGTAAATTCCCAACTGTCCCGGGAAAACAAAAAAAAGGATGGTCCCATGGTCCCCCATGGGGATGGGGTGAAAAAAAGGGGGGGAAACCCAACCAATCCCTGGCCCCAGACGAAAAAAAAAGATTTAAAATATCACCACCAATTACAAAAAGGTTTTAAACCCGAAAAAAGAACCGGGAAAGAGTCAACCCTTTTAAATTTATTTTTTGTGGTTTACAGAGGGGTTCAAAGCAAAGCCCGGAGATTTGCCTCCACAATTGGGGGCTTTTGGGGACAAAAATGAAGTCCCCCCAACGGGGATCACATGGAAAAGTGGGCTTTTTGATATCGAAAAAACACGGAAAAAGTGCCAATGAAACTCCTACAGCCCTATGGGCCCTAAAAATCAACAGAAAACTGGGAAAAGAAAGGGATGGGCCCACGAAAATTTTGGGAATGGGTGGGTGTTGGTTTGGAAACAGGGGAAAAAAATCCCCCCCCCCCCCCCCCCCCAAACACCCTCGACCTCAACCGGAGGAGGAAAAAGAAAAAGGCCCCCAAAGGTAGGTTTTGTGGACCCTTTTTTTCTCCGGGGTTGCACAACAAAAAAGAAAAGGGGCCACATCCGTGACATCAAAAAATGTGGCGCATGTTGTTGGGGTGACGTCAAAGGGAATGGGGTGGAAATTTTTTTAAATAAGGCGTTTTTTTGGCCAACAAACAGGGAAAGTTGAAGATAATTCCCACAAAAGGAAGAAATCCAGGGCCCAAAAAGAAGGTCCCCACACCCACAACCCTGTTTTGAGGACAAATTGCACAGCTGAAACAACAAAGCCCCAAAAGGGGAAATACGTTGAAGTAGGAGACAAAAAAATACCCCCCCCCCCCCCAAAAAGTTGTCTTTTGGCACTGTTTAAAATTTTTGGAGTGGAAATTTTTTCCCTGGGTGGATTTTTTTTAAACGGAGGTGCCCGGGAGAGGGTTGAAAAAAAAAAATGTTGCCCAACACACGGAACCGGGGGAAGGCAAGGTAAAAAAAAATTTTCAAAAAATACCGAACGACCCTAAGGTATTGGCGGTTTTTGGGTGGGGGTTTAATAACCAAAGCAAAAATCCTGCTGACGAAAACCCATGGAAGAAAGGATGTTGTGTGGGTACAAACCAAAAGGTTGGGGGAAAAAAAAAAAGGGGAAAAAGGCAAATAGAGGCCGCCCAAAACCCCAAAAACAAACCTGTTTTTGATTAAAACGAGCTTTTTGTTGGGGGGGGGAGAAAGGGAAAACCCCACGTGTTTAAATCAGAAAACAAAAACACCATTTTATAAAAAAGTCCCCCCCCCAATTAACCTGCCCAAAATGTTCACAATCTGAACAACTCCAAGATTGGTCCAAAAAAAAAAAAGGGGACTAAAAAGACCGTCTCAAAACAAAAGGAATTTCAGGAGATCCAAAACTGGGCATTCCCCTAAAAACCTTGCAAAAAACCTAATCCGCCCTTGTAGGGCACATATGAAAACGTTTTCCCAATCCTGTGTCCAGTGCAAAAGGAATCAATGGAAACGACAATCCTGGGGGTTCCCCCAGTGTTTTACTTGACCTGGTATGGGAAGAACATTTCCTTTTTTTACCCATTTTTACCACCCACCAGAATAGCGACAGGCCCCCCATCCCCCGAAAAACCGTCCCCTGTTGGAAAAAACTAAATGGATGTACCACTTTGGAAAAAATAAGAGCCAAAAGGTAAAACAGATTTTGGCCTTGTTTCCCCACAGGTCCAATTTTGGAAAAAAAACCAAGTGGCCTAATAAAGTTGTTTTTTTTTGCAAAAAAAGACCAAATTTGTAATTCTGAGTTAAGAGGGTGTTGTTCCCACCCCATGTGTGGAGGCAAGGACAAAGTCCCCCAAGGTAAAACCGTGAAGAGACTACGTGGGTTTGGGAGCCAGCAAAAAGTTTGCGAAGAGTTTTTTTTGCCATCGGGACGTTCAAAAAGGGTGGGTTCATCGAAAAAAAAAACTGTTTTTTTTGTGTGTGGGCCACCACGGAACATGTTTGGGGTGGTGACCCGCATTTTCCCGGCCCAATCAAGTGGACGCGTAAGTTGTGTAAGAAAGGGTTTGTTTTTCAAACGCCAATCCCCGGAGGAATGTTACAGTTGCCAGGGGGTTTTTTTTTTCTGAACCCCCCGAGCCCCCCAGTGGGTGTCCCTGTACGCCACCCTGAAAGAAGTCCCGAGACAATTTGGTTTGATTTGGCACACCCCATTAGTTAACACAGGAAAAAGAAGAGATGACATCTTCCCGGGCCCCCCCAGAAAACGTTTACACTAAAAAAAAAGAGAGTACAAAAATTTTTCTGTGTTGTGGAGGCGAACCTGTTGGACAGGGGTTTTAACCGGAACCACCCGCAATAATTTTGGGTTTTTTTTGTGTTTGCGTGCCAACAGGGGAGGTTGTTGATTTAAAATACCATGGAATGACCGTGTGAAGAAAAGCAAGTGGTGAACCCCAAAACCGTGAAAAGCCAAGTTGGGGGCAGCCGGGGTGGAAGCCTCCCCCGTCCAGGACGAATCCCCACAAAAAAAACCCCACTTTTGGGCCAGGGGGGGGGGGGAAGAAAAAAATCCCCCCGCCTGATTAAACCTTTGGGAAGCCGCCCACCCCCCCCCCCGCAACCTTTAGTGGGTTAAAGAACAGTGTGGTTGATTGTTTGGGAACAAAAAAAGCCCCCCGTTTGTGAAAGGCAACCGGTACCTTCCTTACCTGCCCCCAATGGGAAAAAGATCCAAGGTAAAGTCGAACCCATTCCCCACTGGAACCAATAACTTTAAATTGTTTTTTTTGACAAGTTTTCGAAAAAAATGTGGATCCCTGGTCCTTCCCTGTTACATAATTGTTGGATCAGAATGAACCTTTGTTTGGAATTTTTTTCTGGAAAATTCAAAAAACAAAACAAAGGCCAAAAGGGGAACAAAGAGAATTCCGCCAAAACCCAGGTGGGAGGTGCTGTCCCCCCCACCTTTTCACAAGGGAGAAATACCCCCCAAGGGAAGGATTGGAAAAGGTTCCGCACATTCAAATGTACCAGGGGAAAATGACCAGGGGTTTACACAACTAAGAAGAACTGAATGGGAAGCCGATAAAAGAATCTCTTCCAACCCAAGGGTTGTGGTTGGGACTCTGGGACCCAACCCTGCAATAAAACCTTTTCCAGGGTGTGAAATGAGAAGAACACCTCGTTGCGTTGACAAATATGCCGGTAATCGGACCCGAATATAAAAAGTGGCCCCCCACACAGTCCCCTGGGGCAATTGAAATTTAGCACCCAACCCCAAAAGACTTGCCAAGCCATAAGCAACAGAGAAGGTTGTCCACAAAGAATCGGCAACAAGCTGTGGAAATGGGTTGACCAACGAAAAAAGGGAAATTTCCCCTTGGAGGGCCGACCACGAAAGCCTAAGAGACAAGACCAATGAAACCTTACAAACGGAAAAAAAAATTTTTTGAAAACCCGCAATTTACAGGGCCCTAAAAATACGCCAAATTTTTATGGGGAGCAAAAAGTTTTTTTTTGTACTACAGCAACCCTGGGGATGGAAACAGGACCCGCAGGAAGCAAAGAATCTGGAAGTCACAATAAAACTCACGAAAACGACAAGGGCCCTTGACACCTAATACAAGCGGGAGGAAAAGGAAACTAGGGCCCTCCAACAACCCGTTTTCCTACCTATTACTAAGCCGGTATTACACCAGTGAAATGACCCGATAAAAAACGTACGGCAACGCCCTATGGGAATCCGCAATGTTTGCCTAGACAACAGAAAGGGGAATGTTCCCCCACTAGTTTCAGGGGGGCAAAGGCCCCAAGGGGGACCATGCAACCTTTCCCCCCCACCACCAATCAGGGGGGTGGAAAAACATAGGTACATTTTTTTTTAAACGAAAGGGGGCAAAAAAAAACTCACCCGGAAGGGGGTTGAAACAATTTGGTTTTGAACAAGCCCCTCGTAACAACGGGACCGACCACGTTTTTTGGTGGGCCCTGAGTTTTTCCAAAGGAAAAACTGAAAGTAAACATTCGGTTTTTTAAAAAAAAACTAGGCGAAGGTCGATTGGATTTCCAAGACTGGAGAAAATTTGGTGAGACCCATAAGGGGGACGGAAAAATTCAAAGACTGGGGGGAGGCGCTAGTGGCCAGATAACGGCAACGGAAAGCCCCCCCGAAAAAACGGGAATGGGTTGGGAGACCATCCCGAAAGTTAAGGGTTGGAGAAAAGCAGAAATAATCCCATTTTGCAACGCATGTAACCACAAAATATCGCCGCCCTTGCCCAGTGAAATGTTTTCCACAAGCCTGTGGCTCTCCAACGGGAAATCCTTTTAGAAATGGGATTTCTTTGGCTGAAGGGGAAACCCTTCAAATTACCGCTTTGTTTCTACACAAAGAATCCGGCAAACTCAGGGTGACTGGGACGGAGTAAAAGGAGCCAAGGGTAAAACATTCACACCCAGAACCCAACAAAAAATGCCCCCACCTCAGGTTCCACCTGGTGGTCTTTTTTTACGATGTTTAGAAAAATTAAAGGGGGAAGCAAAAAAATTCTGGAAACCCCTTTCTTCCCTGGGGCCCCAACAGGGGCAATAAGAAAATCGGAAAAATACAACAACAAAAAACAAATCATAACAAATGAACAGCATAAAAGGGCTAAAAAAAAAAGTTTATTGACAAAAAGGTAAACCTAAGGGTTTTTTTTTCCATGCAAACTTTCAGGCGGGGGGACCCATTTCAAAGTTTGTGGGGGAGGTGCTACCATTCCCCCATGTCCTGGTCAAAAGGGAGAATGTCTGAACATCCCGACCTCCCGCGCAAAAATTCCAGGTCTAGAAAAACCCCACCTCAACTTGGATTGTTTACCCTGATGGCAACGGAATTTTGGGGGGTGGCACGAGAGAACAGAAATAAAATGAGGAACAAGGTCGTCTAAGGAAAAACAAAAAAGAGGGGGAGAAAAGTATGCAGAAGATAAACCCGGTTTTTTTTTTCTTCAGGGATTTTTGTGAAAGGGGCCCAATGGGGGGACACCACTCCATCGAAAGCCGGCTTAAGAACCAGTGGGGGATGTTTGGGTTGTTGCTCAAGCCCCAAATGTTTTAAGTGGGGCCCGGGACCCGGGAACCCCCCCACTTTTAAAATTCTTCAGGAAGCACCGGAAATACAAACGGGGGAGGATTCTCCCCCTTTACCAAGACCTTGCCGGAACACCAAAAGGGGGGGGAGATGCGATTTCCCCACCTTTTGTCTGTGGCCCAGGGTGTAAAAAGGGGGGTTGGATGATGCCTGGGAAGGACCCTTTGTCTGCTTAGGGAATAAAAGGGGGGAGGGGTCAAACACCGAACCCACCAAAAAATTCCCCAAACAAAAAACAGAAATCCTTGGACGAAATTTGGTTTTAACATTTAGACGGGTGCCCAACCTAAAGAAGGGGGTGAAGTTGTGGAAAACCGTCTTTTTAAACAAAAGTCATCACCGAGAAAGAAACAGAGTGCCGGAGACTCCCCACCCAAGGAAAAAAGTTGGAGGGATTAACGATTTTTTTTTTGTTGTTTTGTGAGATAGGGGAATTGTTGGAAGCCCAAAGCAAAACAACCCGGAACCAACATTTTTATAAAAGGCCGAAAAAGCGTTAAAAACTTCCGGGTTTAATTGCGGGCGGCATAGAACAGAAGAATGAAAATGAAACCAACCCCCCCCTGGTTACTCCCAGCCCTTTTGATTAATTTAATTAGAATCCCCCCCCCGGGGGCCCAAACACCAAAAAAGGGTGTGTGCCCATTAACCTATTAAAGGAACCCCGGGGGTGTGGACACTTGACGTTGCCCCGAAACAAAATGACCAAAACCCTTGGGATTTTTCACCCCCCAGGTTTTGGTACTGTGGCCGCAAAAGACAAAATTCTTAGGGTGAAGGGAAGGAGCACCAAACCTTCCAGCCCCACGCCCCGGTTTTCACACGAAAAAAAAGAGCCCGTGTGGTGTGGTTTGTTGGTATAAGAAACGTCCGCTGGGGTGTTGGGAAGAGGACAAAAACCCCCCACCTGAAAGTGGGGGCCGAGGCGGGTTTTAAAAAACAAGGGTGGAACCAAAGGCCCCAGGGGGGGATTGTTTGCGGCCAAAAAAAAGGAGAAAATCCCCCTACGCCCATAACTCCAAAGGGTAACCGGTTTTAAATCAAACCAACATCTTTGCCGATCACGGTTTGGGTCCCCAATAAACTGAGGGGAGGTTTTTAAATTGTCCCAATTTTGGGGGTTGAGAATTGAAAAGTCCCCCTTGTGTTTCAACACCAAGTTTGGAAAAAGGTAGACCCAGTTTTGAAACCCCCGGAGGGGTCAATTTTTGTCCCTCCCCCAGTCAAAAGGTTGGGTGAGCCATGGGGAAATCCCCCGTATGAAAAGGGAGGTTGTTGCCCAAGTTGTAAAAAACTGGTATACCCTTAGTTTTTCAAGCAAAACCAATCGTTCCTTTTTTTGTTTTTTTGGAAGTTTAACCAAAATTTCCCCAAAGGACCGTAAGTGGAAAGATAGCAAAGACCACCCCAGTCACGGATTCCCAAAAGGGTGGAAAAACGTTTTTCCCAAACCCCGGGGGAAGACGTGCCCGGGTTGTTCCCTTAACCCCCCCAACCCCGAAAGGGTGGACACCTTGGTCCCAGGACCAAGAACTCATGAAAGTTTTTTTTTTTGCACCCCCCGCGTTAATTTTAAACAGCAAGGGGGGACCGATTGCTGAGGGGGGGTTTGCCCTGTCACCTTGCCCTAGGCTTTGGAAAAGATTTTTTTGGGAAACTTTTACAAAAAACTTGAACCTCGACGAACCAGCACCCCATGAAACTGGGGGTCCGGATTGGGTGAAACGGGTTTGGGGGGGAAAGAAAGTACCGGTTTATTGAAAGAAAAGGGTTAAAAAAAAAGAAGGAAACGGAAGAACCCCCCTTTTCATTTAACCTGAAAAGGGGTGTTTGTGAAGAAGGGTTTTGTGTAATGAGACCCTCCCCCCCCACGAACACCAAAACCGCAGTGGGACTGGGTCACCACACAACAACCCGCTGGTGGTCCAATTTTAAAAAGCCGGACCAAGGTCCAACCTCCCCCAAGAAAGGGGTGGGGGTTGTACGTTGTTTTGTGGAAAAAGCCCAAATTTTGGGGCATACTAAATTTGTCTCCCCCCGGCGACGAGGGATAGGGGTTCGACAATATAACAAAGGGGGTGGCCCAGGGAAAGAATGACAGTTCTTCAACAAAAAGGAGGGTGGGAAGAAAATGAAAAAAGAAAGTTTGTTGTCTTATTGGGAAAACTTGGACCCGTAATGATAGGGGGAAATCACCCGTTTCCTGGCTGCTGGACACAAAAGCAAGGTTTGACCAATTAACGCCCCCAAAATAAGAAAAATACAAAGCGGAATTTTTCCCCCTGACTTACCAAAACGGGGGGAAAAGTCATTCAACCCCCCCAAACCCTCCGTTTTTCCGGGTGGGAAAACCTTGGAGAGGGAAAAAGCACCCGGCAAGACTCATGAAAAGGGGTAACAGATTTTTTTCTACCCCAAACGGCCACCAGTGGAGGAGAAAAAAAAAAAGGGGAAGGATTCGGATATCAATCCAAAGACCAACAAGCAAAAGGGGGCAAACCACTTCGCAAGCGTGAAAACAAAGGCAAACACAACTTGGAAACTTATTCATGTCCCCCCCTACCAGAGGAAGAAAAAACAGCTGAGGGCGTCGCCGTCTTTTTCAAAGAAGGAAACAGCAAACATACCTTTTACAAAATGAACCCGGCCCCCCAGGGCCCCCCACGGAAAGAAAACAAAGGATCTGGGGGGGCAGAGGGGCACCTTTTTTAAACTTCCGACCTGGGGGAAAAAAGGAAACCAACAACCCAATGAACATCTGGCTTCAGCAGCAACCAGAACCAACTACCTAAAAAACTGCCCTTTTAACGCCCGACCCCCCACTTTACAAAGCGGGCCCCCGGGGTAGACAGCAACAACGTCCCCCAACCACCCTTAAAGATGCCCAAGACCCAAAAAGTAAGGCCCAGACCAAAACCCAGGTGGAAAGTTTACGAACCCCCGATAAACACCCCGGATGGACAAGTTTTTGTTGGTTGGAAGGTGGCTGACAACCCGCAACTGGCACGTTTTTCGGGATTGGAAAATCCCAAGTTTGGAAACATGCAAGACAATTTTGGGGGGGCCCCCAAAAGTTGACATTTTTTTGGCCCAAAAACCAAAAAAAAGGGTAACAATGTGTTAAAGCCATTCTAAGACCGCCAAAAAAGGTTGGGGGTAACTCATAAACGGGTTTTTTTTGTAAGGGAGTGGGAAAGGAAAGGTAGTTCCTTTCCCTTCTCAGGTGGGGGGCAAGAATGTGGGGGAGCGCAAGAAATACAAAACAAGAACTGTATATTTGTGGTGAAAAAAAAATTTCCTTTTGTTTTCCCACCACAAAGTGTGGGGGTTACAATCCCACTCGACAAAGGGGTTTTGTGGTTCAAGGAAAGCAACCCCCCCAACAATCCCATAAAGGTTAAAAAGGGACCCACCAAATTCTTTTACCACCAGGGGGAGGTAGAAGAAGAAGTCAAATGGGTTCCAGCTTTACAAGGTTGTGCGGGAAACCAGGCCACACTGGTAGGGGGGGTTGTTTCCCCCCGTTGATGGGAACCGATAACAGAACAAACAACCAGCCTCCGGCATCAAACCCTTAAAAATGGGTGGTTTTTGTTTGGGGGTGAAAGAAAAAAACAACGGACACCAATTGCCCCAATTCCAGGGAAGGCCCCGGGGGGAAGGGACCGAGTACAAGGGAACAGGGACCAAAAGGAAACCTCTTCCCCCCTAAAACCCATTGTTGCCCCCTGATTTAACCACCCCCCCGGCACCGGTGGACGGTGGTTGCACAAGGCCCCCTTTCCTAAAAAAAAACAATTAAACGAACAACAAACAATTGATTTTTACCGCAAAGCACGGAAGAGGGAATTATCCAGGGTTGGCGGGGCAACTAACGGGAAAACTAATCGGTTCCCTAGGTTCCCCCTCCACAGGCAAGGTTGGCCACTAAAGGATCCTTGGAAGAGCTTCCGGTAGTCCGCAATCCCGCTACCAGATCCTACATCCCTTGAAGGGGCAAACCAGAAGGCAACATTTCAAATTTGACACCGGAATGGCAAAGAGGGAGGTGTTTGTGTGCATCGGAACAACTAACACTGTAGAGATCCCCTAAAAAAAAAGGGCGAATAATTATCGACTAACCGTACTCAGGTGGGGGGTTTGTTTTCCCCGTAAGGCCCTTAACAACCGAATTCCAGGCCCCCCCAACAAGGATGACGGTGGGAATTACAAGGACTGGTTGTTTTAGCGGGGGGGAGAAATGAAGGACGGTCCAAACGAAAAAAACAAAGGGAATCAGGACTGAAATCCTAAAAAAAACGGGAGGGGAGGAGGAATCGCCCAAGACTTGAAACAGTAGTTTTTAAAAAATTCAAAAATATCCAAGGGCGGAGGGAAGGAGTCCCCCCCCCATAGTTGGTGGCCCGGAGGGGATTGATTTAAAATAGGGAAACCAGGTGTTTTTTTAAATTCCCCTTTCCCCCAGTAAAGTGGCCAGGATTGGAAAAAACCAGCAGGGCGAGGGTTCCCCCATAAAACATGTGGACGAAGAAGTCTTGGCAACCCCCCGAAAGTGAGGAACAAAAGCATAGGAAGAAACCAATGTGGGTTTTGTAAGGCGGGGGTTGAAGACAAGGACCATACCCACCGGTGCCTGGTGGCCTCCCACAAGGAAAGGGAAACAACCCCCGCTGAGGGGATAACGGGTAAGGATTGGGGGGTTGGTGTGTTTTGTACACATAAAGATCAAGGGGTCCCAATTCCACAGCACCAACAACAACAGAGGGTCAAATTAACATTGGCCCACTGAAAAAACCCAAGAAGCCCAGTTAAATGGCCCCACACCTTTCACTGCCCCCCACAGACAATAAGAAAACAAACCACCAAAAAATTAGACCGCCCACTGGGGGAATTGAAAATGAACAAAGTGCTTTGAAACACCCCCGTCCCAAAACGATCCGGCCCCGGGGTGAACCCTTGTCCTAAGAAAGTCAACGTCCAAGGTTTATCTTTTTGAAAAAAAAAGGGCAAATTTACCCAAGACAATACGAACAGAGGCGGGGGGTACACAAAAAACCCCCCCCCCCCATTTAATTTGGTTAACGGGGGGCAGCAGAAAAGGTGGAACCCATCCCCCCCACGGAAATGCAAAGCCGCCAAAAGGAAAAGCCCCAAAATTTTTTAGGGGCAAAAAACAAAACATTGTTATTACCACTTGAAAGCCCCCTCTGGCAAAAAACCGGTGGAAAAAGGTAATGTTTTGTTACCGAGGGAATTCCCCACAAAAATTGGGGGGGGGAGATTGAAGGGTCCAAAAAAAGAGGAAGACCAGTCCCCCCCTCTGGGGAAAAACGGTGAAACCAATGAGCAATTTGAGATACACCCGCTAAACCCGTACCTAGAGGAAATTTTTGAAGACACCCAAAATCCCCCTTTTTCACTTAGCGGGTTTTTTGGACATCTGTCCCCTGGGTCCCCCCCCCCCCTAGGTTAAAACCGTTTGTTTTTGCTTCCACTTGTTTTGTTGGACAAAGACCTTGACCGGTTCGGAACCCAATCCGGAAGTTGTTTTTTGGGGGTAAAACCGCCACGTTCCCGTTGATAAGCACCAGGTGGAAGACCAAAACCCTCCCCCCGTGGTCGGGTTTGTATGGGGGGCTTTGAGGGGAAAGTTGTGTTGCAAGTGGACACACGGGGTTGGGATTTGAAAAAAAGATGGCCATGGGGTTTGAAGGAACTTTTTTTGTCCCCAGGGAAGTTACCTCAAAAAGGAAAAACAAAAATTTGCGAATTTCAAAGGCAAGGGTCCCCAAGAACCTTTTTTTCAAAAAACAAATACGGTCAATTGTGTGGTGCCGGAACCCCCCACCAAAAATTTGGGGAAAGGGGAAAGAGAGCGCAGAAAATGCCAAGGTGGGTTTTGGGTGGAGAAGGTAACAAACATTTTTTTTTTGGGTAACGAATACCCCCCCCGTGTTTGGGGAAAAAGATGGTTTTTTGAACCAACAGAAACAGCGGAAACCCTGACCAGGAGAAAGGAAGGTGTGGGGTTGGCCCTTGTTGGTGCTGTTACCCTCCACCGATTAAACCACGACCACTTTTCCCCCCTGGATTGCGTTTGGTTTTTGGTTAATAAAATCCCCCCCCGAGGAAGCCGAGGTGGGGGGACCCGGCCCCCCCCGTCCAACCCCCCCCTTAAACGGAAAAAAAACCGCTAGGAAAAGGAACGTTTATTTTGGGGGGGTGGGGGCAAAGGCGTTTGGTGTTTAAGGGAAAAAACCCTCAACAAAAAACGTACCGGACAAAAAAAGGGGTGAAATAGCTGCACTCCTCTGTCCACCCAGATAGCCCCCTACCCGGAAGGGGTTAAGCCTCTCCACTTTCAAATTTTTGGGTTGTAAGTGGTTTTTTGTGTTAGAAAAAGCCCCCTGGGAGTCGATGGTCCCTGTCCCGCCTGCCCGAAAAAGGAAAGAGGAAGACGTCCCAGGTTTACGAACCCTTGTGTTGGCGAGAGTCCGAAAGTTGGAGAAAAGGAGGGGGGGGGAGAAGGATGGAGAAAACAGGGGGGAAGTGGGGGAGGGGGGGGACCCCTTTCAAGGGAATTACCCGACCGGAAATAAAAGGAAAGGCTGGGGGGGCCCCCCCCCCCCCTATGGTTTGTTGTTGACCATAAAAAGTTGCCGGGGATAAAAGCCCCCCTTAAAACACAATGCCCCCCCTATAAGTCCCCACGAAAAAGGAAACAGACCCTACGACAGAAGGCCTTGCCCCCAACTCAATTAAATTTCCCAGTTTTTGTATTAACTGGAAGAAACAGACGGCGGCCTACAAAACATGGGGGGAAGATACGAAAGGAACCCAAAGGAAAGCAAAAGTTGTGTCTTGAAGTTCCTGGAAAAATGGATTAGTTCAAAAAAAAGGAAAAGAAAACAAGAAAACAAGAGGGTCACAGCCAGCTGTGGGGGGACAAAAGCCAAAATCAAGAAAGAAAAACACTTGGAGGGAGTCAAACGGCACAACACTTAAATATCTTTGAGAATCCAAAAGGAAAAAAAAGCCAGAGGGGACAACGCCCAAACAACTACACAGGACGAACACCAAGTTTGCTGTTGTGAAAAAAACCCGGCCCCGGGGGAACACGGCCAAAAAGGAAGAACCTGGAGACCTGTGAATCTTTTTTGAAATATCCCCCTGGTGGCAACTTTCACCTCAAAGCCGCCTTGAAAACAAGTCTTCAAAGCAAAAAATACAAACCCCAAACTTCCCACGGAAAAATAAACAGGCCCCTGCGCTACACCTAACCCCTGGAGGGAACGAAATGACAGGTCCACCCCCCCACAAACCTACCGGTAAAACACTTACGATTGCCAAAAAAAGATGACATTCCCAGGAAACAACCAGGTTGAAAAAAAAATAATAACCGGAAAATTGGCCAAAAAAAAGGGTAAGATGGAAGGAGTTCGAGCCTGAGTACAACTCATCATTTTAGGAAAGTGTAAATCCCATTTCCATCACCATGAAACCCAAGCCCCCCCCCAGACACTTTACACTTTTTTTTGTTTTGGGAAAAGGGAAACAGCAGCAAACCTCATTTTACAGTTTTGGGAAAGAAGCCACCTCTACCTAAGAGAAGGGTTTTTGACTTCGGAAAAAGAGAAAAGTTTCCCTCACCCGGGCGGCCTGGAAAAAGACCCCCCAAGAAAAACAAAGGGAAAAAACAAGAAAAAATTTGGAACAAAACACGTAAAACCAACCAACCTTAAACCAGGTTAACTTGACAGTGAGGGGGGTGTTCTCCCCTGACGTCCCACGGAAAGCCTGGGGCCCAAAAAGCAATTTTAACGGGGTGGACATCCCCTTAAGGCCCCCCGGGGTGGGTTTTTGGGGGATGCCCGGAGAAAGATTAGAATTACCCGGCATGTGAGAAAAAGGTATGGAAAAAAAAAAACCAGCCCCGTTAATAAACCCCGATCCCCAAGTGGGGGAACCGAGGGATGACCCAGAGGGTGAGAAAAAAAGGAGGTGCCCAGGAGAAATCAGTTTTTTGTATTAGAATCAAGGTGGGAAAAATATTAAAATTGGGAAAAAAGTGGGAATAAGGAACAAACCAAAGCTCGGGAACCCAGCGACGGGGGGGGGGTTTAAACCGTAATCGCAGCCCCCCGGGAAAGCCCGGTTGGAGAACACGGAACACCAAAGAAGGGGTAAAAAATTTAATGGGGGGTGTCAAGCTAGACGTGGGGCCTACATCGGGAAGGCAAAGCGTACAACCGAAAAAGGCCCCCCGTCCCGTTGGGGGGCCCAAGTGCAACCCAAAACCTTTTCCTGGAAAAAGAAAAAGGGAAAACACCACCATATCCAACCACCCATGGGATGGGTACAAATTGGCCTGTCCAGAACGGGACTCCTGAAGGGAATGTGGGGGTCCCAAAGGTAAAACGGGTTGTTTTCACAAAATTCCAAGTGTGACCAAATTTGTGGAAGGGGGCCCCTAACGCCCCGGGGGCCTGATTGGGGAGCAGCTGTCCCTGCATCCCTCTTTTTTCTTCGACAAAAAGAAGGGCGGAACTACTTATGAGAAAAATGGCGCACGGGATTTTGAGGGGGGGAAGCCCGAGAAACTAAAAAGAACACTGAGAAGTCCCCCCCCAAAGGAACCCTCAAAAGAGAAAGCCAAGTAGCAAATGACGAGAGAACACCCTTTTAGGGAAGGGGGTTTTTTTTCCCCGGTTTTTTTTTCCATCAGTTGGACACCGCCAATCGAATCCAGTGTTTTGGTTGTTTAAAAACTACCCACACTGGAGCCTTTTAAGAAAGGTTTAAAAGCGGTGGGGGGCAAAAACAAAAGTCAAAAAAAACAGGTTTACAAGTCCAGGGTGGAACCCCCTTTGAAGGATAGCAACCCCCCCCAAAAAGACAACTTGAAAACGATCCAAAGTTGGAATGGGGTCCCCCCAAAATCAATGGCGTGAAATGAAAGGAGTTCCAAAAACGGGGGATAACATTTGAAATTAGTTTTGGGTTTTTGAGTTCATGGGGGGTTGTAAAGGGGAAACCCCAAAGGAAAAAACCACCCGTCCCCCCCAAAGCGCCCCAGTACCCCCACCCCAGAGAAAAAGAAGAACAAATCCCCCCCCTAATCAAACCCGACCTTGGGGTAGGTATCTGAAGGAGAAAACAAATTAATAGGGGGATGGGGTAAAAATACGGTTTTTTTTTTAAAAATCCCCCCAGGGAAGGGCCACAAAAGGCTGGATCTTCCCGATTTAAAAAAACACCCCGCTGAGGTTTTTACTTTGCATTGTTTGTTTGGGATTTGGTAGCCTGGATCAAAAAGAAGGAAGCAAAAAACACACCCATAATCTTTAAGGATTGTTCCACAAAAAGGATAAAATTAAAAAGGTAATCCCAAAGAATTTGTTCACAGTTGCTGGCCCGAAAGTCGGGAAATTGGGAAGACGGGGGGAAAAACTGGGGGGTAATTGAGAGGGCCCCGAAAATAAAAAAAAAACCAAATCCCTTTTTCAGTTTGTGTTTTGGAAGAAAAGGAAAGTTGGAACATCCTGAACGTGCCCAGTCCCCCCAGACAAATCAACAGGAACCCAAGAACTGGGGGGGTGAAAAAAAACGTTCTGTTAATTTTTGCAAGTCATCAAGGGGAACCGAAAAAAATTCCCCCCCCCCTTTTGAAATTCCGCGGGCACCTTCAGACACGACCCGTGTAAGAAAAAACAAATGGCAATCCGCAAAAGTTTTTTGTTAAGAAATAAACTGGGGTTAGCAGGTTGCCCCCGGAGTACAAAAAATTCCACTCCCGTGAAAGGGAGAGGAACGTTTTTTTTTAGTCCGGCAAAAAATGTTCAAATCGTGAAGAAACTTTTTTTGAGCCCGTCCCCAAAAAGGTTGTTGCCGCAATGGGGGACAATTCCCACCTCCCACCCCCCGAGAGAAAAGTACTTCATTAAAGGAGAATGAAACCCCCCCCCTCGGTGCGGGGCGACTGTTAAGGCGTCAGGAGGGGTTTGCTCCCTTTTTTTTTTGGTGTGGTGTTCCGACCGGGTTAGGAGGGGGGGAAACGAAAAATAACCCCTGGAGTGTTGGGACAAAAGAAGTCACCCCAAACAGGGGGTTGGAAAAACAACAGGGGGGGAAAAAGACAGGGGGAGGTTCTTGTCGCCGACTTAGCCGGGGGGTTGAAGGGGGACAGTTGAGGGGTTGGCATGGGAACGCCCGGGGGGGTTTGAAGAGAAAGGACCCCCCTGGGAAGAAAAGTTTTTGTTTTGGCCCCCCGGAAGAGTGGGAGCAAAAAACCATTGTTTAATCCCATTAACCTTAAAGGAAAAAAAAACAACAAATGGAGCTTCAGTTAAATATGCCCCCGTGGCCGGGCCAAAGGGGTTGAGAACTGTACATTGTAGTTGGGTGTTAGCAAGGAGGGAGGGTGAAAAAGGCCTCAAAGAGAGTGGGAAATTGGGTTTGGTTTTTTTCTTTCCCAGTGTTGTGTTAAAAAGTAATTGGGAAACCCCCCGAAAGACCTTTTGGGGTGTTGTTAAACGCTACCCTGGGCATTTCTGTCCCCCGTGACAGCCCACTGTGGGTTTGGAAGAGGGGTAATTGCTTCTTTCCGCACAGAAAGTGAAAGAAATACCTCCCCCCATAAACGGATTGGGGGACGTTTGGGAAAGCCTGTAAACGCCCTAAAGGTTGGGAAGAAAGGCCCACAACGAATTCCCCTTTTTTTATAAGAGGAATGGGGCAAAACGCGAAGGTTTTGTTCAAAAGGACGGAAGGTTGAAACGGACGCCCCAACGGAAAGGGTGTGAAATACGTGAAGAAATCCCCTGGGCCAGTCCCACAAAACCAATGGGGGGTTTTTTGGGGATGTTTGTTAGAAGGAAACCAAAGGGCCCAACAGAGAGTGGGAAAATTAAGCGTCCCCCCCGAGGTCAATGAAACCCCTTGGTTTGGTGTTGACGAACGAACTTCCAGACTAAAAAAAAAGCAAAGAGAATCCGCTCCCCCCCAAAACAAGGGTTTTCCCTGTGGAGAAAGTGGGGAAAGGAAAAGGCAACGCCAAGGAAAATTTGAAGCCACACCTTCCCCTTTTCCCAACCCCTGGTTAAAAAGCTCCAAAAAAAGGCGTTGGAAAAAAAGGGGGACTGGCATTTTAGGACGTGAATAGGAAAAAAAAGATTAGATTAAACCCGTAAACGACCGACAACGCCCACCCCCAAAAACATAAAGTTTGTTGAAGGAAAAGGGGAGCCCCACGCCGGACGTCTTGGTTAACCCTATTGGGGAAGGCCTAATTTTCACCTACCCCACGGAAAAAAGGGGGGGGGGAGAAAAGGGGGATAAAGTTTTTGAAAAAAACCCGAAAGTGGCCCAGACGTTCAACAAGCGGGCTTTTTTTCCCCCATCCGCACAGAATTGGGAAAAAACAAGGAGATCCGAATGGGGACCCCCCTTTTAATCATGTCCCACACTAAACGGACCGCCGGCTGTTATAAAAGGTAACCCCCACCCCCCAAGGCCAGCAGCCTACAAAAAATCACTTGGAACCGGCAGGACGGAAAACAAAAAACGTCCCTGAAACGGCCTTTTAGGGATCCATGAGAAAAAGGGGGATAAAAGGAAAAATTACGATCCCCCGGGGGGGGGCAATACATTTCAAAAGCCCCCCCCCGGGAAAAGGTGCAAGGAGCGCCCCGAACACTTCCCCCCCCAACTCACACCCGGCCCCGAGCCTTTACCCCCTACAAACCCTTGGAAGAAAGAAAAGTACAATACCCACCACCCCCCCCACCAAAGCCACCCTACTAGAAAAAAGTATCACTTTGAAAAAGTAAACCCCGAAAAAAAAGGCGCAAATTTCACCGTTTAAATACGAATGAATTGATTGTCCCCCTACACAGAGAAACCTGTGGTTACTAAGAAAACAGTTGTCCGTCAAGGACCTTGCCCGAAAACCATTAACTTCCAACCCACAAAAAGAGGACCGGGGGAAAAAAGGTACATTTTTTTCCTAACGCAAAAAGATTAACTAGGTGACAATGTTTTTTAATAACCGGCCCCCTCGGACAAGACCCCAAGGGGGGGTAAAAATTCTGCCCTTTTTCAGTTGGTGGACCCAAGGGAAGGGTTTTAGAAACTGGAAGTCGTGTGGCAGAATTTCCTACCCAATGGAATTAAAGGTTTTGACTGACAAATGAATGGGGTGACCCCCAAGCGGGATCGTTTATTTGGTGTTTGGCTAGGGGAACTGGGCCTGCGGGAAAAACCCCAATTGTTTGAACAAGCCCTTGTGGTTAAAAAGTTCCGTGAAGTAGGTTGCGGCCAGCCCCAATCCAAAATAATAATGGGGGTACAAACCCTCCAATTCCCTGGGCGGCCCCAACCCGGAAAGTTAAAATTGAGGAGCAGTTTTTAACGGGTGGGGAATGAAAAGCGGGAGATTTTGGGGTTTTCAAAAAAGGAAATGCCCATAAATTATTTGGGTGTTGAGTAGGGGGGAAGTTGATTCCCCAGCCTTTCGAAAACAAAAAGAGTTGCGGTAAGACCCTCCCCCAACGGTTTGGGGAAAACTGTCAAACGGGAGTAATCAAAGCCCCGTGGATCTACCTCGTTCACCAAAAAAACCCCACACAGTCCTTGGAACCTGTTGTTGGTAAAAACGACAAGGGGAAACAGGTCCGGCCCCCTTTTCCCGTGCCAAGCCGTTGACGATGCGCCTTTCAGAAGACAAGGTTGTGAAGCAACTTCCTTGGACAAAAGGCGAAAAAGAAGACACAAAGAATTAAAGACCTCCATACAACTGGTTTGTCCCACAAGGAAAAGGTGAAGAAAAGAATCAGCAAAGGGGGTTTTTTTGGTGCAAATGTACGTTTCAAGCAAAACCGGGCGATGGAATCACACATGGGGGAAAGGGGAAAGTGCCATTTCCCCTGAAACAAGTCAAACCCCGGGGCTTTGGGGGACGGAAACCAAAAACGAAGAGAGGGGGGAAAATCTCCTTAAATTAGACCCAAGACCAACCCCTAAGGTATTAATCCGGATGCCCAACGCTTTGTCGTTGGGCCAGCGAAGAAACAACAAGAAAGGAGGGAGAAAAGGCAGGAAACTCAAGAAAAAAGACCGTCAAGGGGTGGGAAAAAAAGAGAAGAGTAGGGGATTTCCCTTAAGAAAAAGGGGGTTTCTGATTTTTTGCAACGGCCAAATCGGGAACAAAACGCGGGTCACAAAAAAAGGTGTGTTGGGGGGTTTTTTTTTTTTGCGCGCCACCCGTGGAGGTTATAAGGATTTTAGCGGGGGCGGCCCTGGAAAAACAGCCCCCAAAGAGTACATGGCTGGAAAAAGGCATACTCCCAAGTTCCCCGAGCCCCCAGAGGAAACCCCGAGAAAACCAAAAGGAGACTATTAAGTTTTTGGAAAAGTTTTCGGGGGTGGGTTTTGGGGGGGTGTTTATTTCTGACTTTGTTTTTGGACTTCCCCTTGAAAGAAAAACTTGCCCCACCGGCCCCAAGCAAGGAAGAAATTAAGGGTGGAAAAAGGAAAGAAACACACAAATACCCACGAGAAAAGAACCGGGGGACCCCGAAAATCCCCCCCACACCAAAGAGGTTTTTGCCCAAAATTGTGGTGGTTGAAAGAGTTGGAAAATCAAAACAAATGGAAACGGCCTTGCGATTACCGCCCCAAGTTTAACCAACCCGCCCGGGACCGAGATGGTGTAGAAAAAGTCGTTTGCAAAAGAACAGGGAAAAAAAACCTCAAAAAAGAAAAGAAAAAAATCTTGAGACCCGAAGGAAAAAGGCAGGCCCCCCAACATTGAAACTGGGCATGTGTGTGTGAAAAAAAAAAGTACCAGGGGGGAATGATTGTTGGCCCACAAAAAAATTTGACAATTAAATTACAACCAGGGAGATTTTGAACCAACAGCAAACCCAGAAAAAAGCATATCCCCCCGAGGTAATCCGAAACATATTTGAAAAAACGCAACAGTGAACCAGCTTGGGGACCCCTGGGAATAGGAACAGGGAATTTTTCCCCCGTCCCCCAGTGAGGGTCCCCGAAAAGGATTTTGTCCCCCCCCCCCCCCCCGAAAGAAAAGCCAAAAAAAAACCCCACCCAAAAAAAAGGAAACCCCTAACAATTGGGAAAAGTTTTTACCAGTTAAAGCAGCAGTTAAACCGTCCGAGGGTAATGTAGAAATGGCTTCTCAAAACAGTTGTACACCACCCCTGGGAAAGATGAAAGTTTTGTTGCGGGAAAAGTCAAAAGGAAATTTCCCCCCCCCCCCCCCACCCGCATTTGGTGGGAAACCGCCCTGAATTACCAAGGGTTCCCCCCCAACCGAAATAGCCTGCCCAAGTGTGGTGAATTGAAAAAGAATTGTGGAGATACGGTTTGGGTAAAACCATATAGACGGGGGGGGACAAGTAGGTATCGTTTGTATTTTCCCACAGTGTTTTTGTTCGAAAAACAGTGGTGGAAAGGGGCCAAATCCCCCCCGGTTAAAGAACCCCCCCGTAGTTTTTTGGGGGGTGTTTTGACCCCCGTGGAGCTTCTTTCCCCCCCCCCCCCCCAAAGGGTTCCCCAAAGGGAAAAGGGACGTCTTTCTCGGGGGCCCCCGGTGGGGTGTGACCACTTGGGTGGGATGAAAAAGAAAAGACGGAAAGGGCCCATTTGCCCCACAAAAAGGTTTTTTTTTGGCCCGGGGGAGAGAAGAACCCGCGGCGGGTCCTAGGACATTTGGCCAAAAAAAAAAACCCCGTGGTTAAAGGCCATAAAGGAAAAGGAGGGGGGGGTTGCGGGTAGGTTTTTTTTTTAAAGGGGTCACTGAAGACGAATTCCAGTAAGTGTACCAGGTTTTGTTTGGTGGGGTTTATTTTGCTGTTTGGTTTTTCCCCCCTTCCGGTTTTAGAGAAGGAGTCCCCCCTAGGGGTTTTTTTTTTTGCACAATACTCAAGAATCTGTTTTTTAAGCCCGGTTGGGGGATGTCCAACCCCCGCCCCCCTAGAGACCCTTTTTAACCCCCCCGTTTGTTCCCGTTTGCCCCCGTTTTTGGGGGAGGAAGGAGGGGGGGGGGGGGAGATGCAAAGTTTGTGGCCCGGCCGCGTCCACAACAGGTATAAAAACCTGAGGTTTTGTGTGGCAACGTAAGTTTTTGTTAGGCGGTTACAAACCCCCCCCAAAAAAGCCAGGATTTAGAGCAAGATGTTCCAAATAGTCGGGCTCGAAAAACAAGTTCATAACAGTTTGGTTTGGTAACCGTTTTTGTCCGAAAAAGAAGGGCCCAATTCCCCAGGAAGGAGGCCACCCAGGAAAGGAAAAAGATTGGTAAAAAGACAAGTGCCTCCCAAACAGGGGGGGAGAATCCTCTCAAAAACCAACACAAAAAAGTGGCAAGAGAGGAACCCAAACCCACAAGGTCTTATTGGAGAACTGGGACCAATAAAACCCCCCCCCCCCCATGTGACAAAAATTAGGGAAACCGGAAAGTCACCTTCCCTCTCGACAAGCCCCCACTGGGGATGGGGTCTCGAGACACCAATAAAGTAAAAAGAGGCCAAACCGAGATAAGAACCGCCCGAATGAAAAAAAAATATCCCCCGGAAAAAAAAGGCAAACGTGAAAGGGAAGTCGCAGAAAACCACCCTTCCCAAATTCCCCCGTTTTTCTTTTGGGAAAATGAAAACAAAGAAAGCCCCCGTTGTTCCCAAAAGCCCCCACCCCACTAACACTTATGCGTAAGTAACGCTGAAATGAGACCCAAAAGCATGGGGGAAGCGTGGGGGCCCCCCCCGCGAGAAATCACAGAACAAGCGCTTTGAAAGAAAAATAACCGGGGGAAAAACAGGAAAAAGGGACACACCTTTCTTTCAAAAGTAACCCCAAGAATTTACCCCGGAAACAGGAAAGATAAGCTGCTCGCCCTACCCACTTTTTCCAAATAGGACGCCAAAACAAAGGGGAAAGAAGTGTAAACCAGTTTTTGACCACGCCCCCTTGGTCAGAGCAATAAAAGGGGAATAAGAAAAAGTGGATTTGGGGTGGAAATTACTAAACATTTCCCCTGGCAAACTTCCAGGGAAAACAAAGAGGGAATCGGAAAAAAGAATTGAACACCCGGCCAGAAAAAACCGACTTTAGCCGTCCTTACAGACGAAGCTGTGCTGTGGGGGGACCTTGCCCCAAGTGCAACACAAAAATCCCATTACGATTTGACCGACAGCCGAAGAAGAACCCCACAAAAAAAGTTTGGTTTGAACGGAGAAAACTGACAACCCCGAAGGGGAAACCAAAAGGCCGAAAAGATGGGCTCTCAAACTAGCCCAAACTTGGAACGATGAAAAACGGGGGAACCCCATTTGCCCCGGAAAAATAAACTGGTAACCACTGGGTAATGTGGAAAAAAAAGATTTACCTGTTTGCCGATCAAAAAAGAGAGAGGGTACAATTTTTTTTAAACCCAGGCCAAGAGAGACAAAACAGGAGATTCACACCTCTCAAACTGAACTTTTGCAGTTTGGTTAAAGACTTGACAGTAACCTAGGTCAGGCAGAACGCCCAAAAGGGCCCACAGATTAAAACGGGGGAAAGCAAAAGGTACACCCAAAGAAAAAAGAATCGAATCATGGGTGGTATCAAGACGGAGGAAACGGGGTTTAACCGTCGTGTAAAGCCCGGTTTTATACCCAAAAAACGGTGGCAGAGCCGGTGGTCGGGCAAGAAAAAATAGGTTTAAGACTTTTGGCCAATCTGTCCGGAACAGGGGGAAGAAAAAAGAAAGAACAAGTTTTTTTTCCCGCTTTGCAAGTGAAAAGCTGTGGAGTTCAAAAACAATTTAGTTTAATCAAGAAAATCTTTGGTGTTTGAACCGGGCACTGACTTGGGAACCCGAAATTGAAACCGCCCCTGAGAAACCAAAAAAAGCTGTCCGGTTAAATATTTGACCGGAAGCCCCTTAAAAGCCCGGTGGGGTATGGAAAAAAGAGAAAAACACCAAAATAACGTGGGACCTGGGTGGGGAAAACCGGGTCGAAACGAATGTGTTTAACCACGGCTGACAAAAGGAAGAAAATCTTCCAGGCTCCTGGACCAGAAAAACGTGGGGTGAATCCTGCCCTACGGCGAAAAAATAAAACAAATCCAGGAAAAAAACCCCAGCACACATCATGTAACCGCAAACAGTAAAACTGGTCTGAATCGACACTGGCAAAAAATTTCTTGTGGGGAAGTTGACTAGGACAATGCAAAAGACCCTAAACTTGGGTACCCCTTTTTGGAGGGCCCCCCTAAGGCAGCGAGGAACAACCACAAAAAAGACCTTGGAAAAGCTCGCACAAAGCAATAAATTCTCTTTTTAAAAGCCGTTTTTTTTACGGGGTCAAAAGCAAAAATCACAAGGGTAGGGGAGGTCAAAGGGGCAAGAGAAAAAACATTGAAAACCTAAGAAAACGCCCCAAAACATCGACGAAACACCAGGGTAAAGGAAAAAGGTAAAAAGAGAGATAGAGGAAAATTATTGAGTGTGGTTTTATGACGTTTTGAAGAAAAGAAACTAAAACCACGCACATCCGTTGGGGGGGGTGGGGTGGAAGCAGGAGACCACAGGGTTTTGGTTTTGCTTACGCCAGAAGGCGTTTTTTGGTAGAACAAGTTTTTTTGGGAACGGTTGGCGGACCACGGGGAAAATCATCCAAAACGGACACCAATAGAAGAACGACAAGTTTCCCCCCACGAGGGAGGGGAAGAGGCCCAAAAGGAGGC
>Ga0179593_1292969_pt1 | contig 27875 bp, 30 predicted proteins | sample CZODoug2_1_08_16_FD_185931 | JGI IMG/M metagenome (GOLD analysis project Ga0179593, IMG submission 185931) | Vadose zone soil fungal communities from Angelo Coast Range Reserve, California, USA - CZODoug2_1_08_16fungal (PacBio error correction) | ecosystem: Environmental > Terrestrial > Soil >...
CCTGATAAACGACAAGGTGAACGATAGAAAAAAACACTCGATGTAAAAGCCTCGATTTTCGATCAAAGGGTCGTTGCATTCCAAAAAAAAACCAGAGTGTATGGGGTGAAGTCCCGTTCGTCCGTCGAGGAGGAAAGCACAAATCAGGCCGTAACAACGGTCATCGTGTCGGGAATTTGAAAAGGGCTCAAGACCAAAGCCAGATCATCGGCGACTTGAGAGAAGCAAACTCGAGAAAGTGGTGGCCGGAAAAAAAGAAGTTTGATATCTAAAACCGTAACAAAGAAGAAAGCGTCCTGGGAAGGGAATCGACCAGGGCCGAAAACAGCGCCCAGCAACAAAAAGGAACAGCAAAAGCCATCATGTACCGGCGGAACCAAGAAGACACCAGGGGAAGGGAGAGACCAGCCGGCTTTTGAAAAACAAATCCATCCCACAGCGAGCGCCTTTACCGGCACTGTAGAGGAAGACAGGGCATACGTGGTAAAAACAACTCAGCTGGTGCGTTGTAAGGCCAAACATCCTAACCGAATAGGGTAGCGGGCAAACTCCGAAAGGAATAAGCACCGCACAGGGAGAGAGGCGAAAATGGAATCGACGACGCGGGCGCAAAGTGGGGCTCACCGCGCCGCCGGATGACCTCTGCTGAAAACAAGCGCAGCAGGTAACTCGGGATGGTAAGTCAATGGAAGGCCGATCAAACCTTCCATAAACGCAGCAACGAAGGAACGCGGTGAAAAATCGTCCCAGACGCCCCCGTCGCCAAGGAAGGGTCAAAAACGAATCCTTCCGGCGAAGGAAAAACGACAAAAGGGACCATCAAGGACCCCCTTGAAAACGCCCAAGGGTCAAAAAAAGCTCGAGTGCGATGCTCAAAAGTCTTATCGCGAGGTCACCGGGAAAAGTAAAGAAGAGAACCTGTAACCAGTCCAGCAGGAAGCGGAAGCAAGAGAACGTGACGCTGGCGCTCAGAGCCGGAGTGTTAACGGTGACATTGTGCCGTACCAAAAAAAGGAATGAAGCAAGAAGAGCACCCGGGGCGAGAACCGGAAAATATAATCAGGACATCGGCCGTTGGGGGCGCAAAAGAAAAATTGCCGAAAGTGGCCCCTTCAAGAGGGCACTAAAAAGAGGGGAAAACGGAGTGGTGAGAAACAATCTATTCGGTCGAAGGAAAAAAACGAGGGGAAAACGGACCTCAAACATTCGACCTATACGGATGGTGAAGGGGAGCATTCGAGTCCAGAAGGAAAGACACAAACAAGCGCCATCCTAGGACAAAAAATGTTTGGTGAAAAAATAAGGCAGGCGAGCACTTGGGAAACTTGCTGTGCCGCGAATCGGATGACACCGGCATTGTCGTGCCAAAAAAAGAAACCAGCGGCCTTCTATAGCCAACAAAAAAAGTTGAAAAAGCCTCGCTTTGGTCACATTTGGTAAAAGTTCATTACCACAACCGCGCGATAAGCCCCAGTCCGGCCGGATCCTTCCGGTCGAACTGAAGAGGGAATTCGGCCTGGGCAGTTTCCGACCCAGAGTAAATTTAAAATTTCACCCATCGCCCAGCAAGATCGGCCCAAACGTCAAAAAAAAACGATATAGAAAAAAGAGGGGATTGAGGAACAGCAGTCAGAAGTCGCTGCTCAAAACCGAGGGCGAATGTAGATCTTCAATCACGCAAAAACTTGGGAGGAATCTCGAGGCGCTGAAGCTTATAAGAGCGGAAAGGGGCACCGACAAGACGGAGCGGACGCCGATATGGAAACAAAAACCCGCAAAAAAAGACCCTAAAAAAACCCGAACTGTTGAAACCTGAAAAAAAAAAGGCGACAGGACCAAACGCCACGAATAGCGAACCTCTGAAACAGAGGAAAAGTAGAAAAACGAAAAAGCAGCCGCCAGTGAGCCAGAACGGAATTCTGGCGGTCAGGAACGAACGACTAGTTGGGGGGGGACGGCAACACGTTGGACTCTCTTCAGAAGTGTAAAAAGTCACACGGCTGGTCACACCGAGTTCAGTCGACAATTTGAAATAGTATAAGAAAGGGCAAGGCAAAGAGCGAAGGAAACGCTATCCGTCAAACGGACCCAGGCCAAGCGTTCCGAAAGAAGAATCCCTCAAAAAGGTAAAGGGTCCGGGGGTGAGCCCTCGGAGGGGTGCTGATCAGAAAGGGCAAAAAAATCACTGGGGGGGGGGAGCAACAGGACGAGGCAGAAAAAACTCGGGGGCATCATGTAACGCTAAAGGCTCATACGGGGTCCGTGCAAAATGAAAAGAATTAAAAAAAAGCACCGCTAGATATATCGTGGCTTGGGGCGCTCCATTTTAAAACGAAGAAGAGTAAAAAAAAAGCCCAACGGCTTGGGATCTGCTTCCGAAGGGTATACCTGAGTTTGCAGCTTTGATCCGGAAAATAAAGCCTGGCTGTTAATCGGCATACCGCGACCTCAGTCCAAAAAAAAGGGGGACTGGGGACCATTGAAAGTGGGTAAGGACTGCACTTCGAAGGAGATGGAAGGAGCCAAGGAAAGTCTGGGAAGGACGGCGCTCCGAACTCCAAGGCTCAAACTTGGGGAACATTTGCGGCGGCGAAGTGGCATGGTGGGTGGTCTCACTACAAAAAAAACATCGGGAAAACCATCCGTATTGATCAACGGCACACCGAGACTAGCGATTCCGCACAAAACAAGTGGTTTTTCAACAGACAGGTCGTTCTGCACAATAATCTGAAAGGGGGAAAGTCCTATTAGCAACTGGGCCCGCGCCGATGCCGGAACATTCCCCAAGCGCGGGAAAACATGAAGGGTATTCTCTCTCAACAAAACAAAAGAACGAAACGTAGTTGCAACGAACGAGGAGCCTGTTTCGGCGACGGCGCGGGCCGCAGGCTCAAGAGAAGAAGGCACCAGAGGAGGAGACAAGCGAGTATATCGCAAGAACAATCATCTTTTAACTGGGAAAGTGAAGAAGATAAGCTAAAACAGGGAGAAGCAGAAAAAAATATTGGGTTAATGCTGACCAGCCCCATGGGGCCTTCGCCGAAAAGATCACATAATTGGGGGCCTCCAGGGCGTTTAGCGCCGGCCCCGCCAACCTGGGAAAGATTGCTCAGCGCTGTCCAGGGTCAGCGAAAAAAACACGTACCCACTTCAATGGAAAACAGCACTTGCGAAGAGAAGGTACGAAAATAGACAAAGGGAATGGGGCACAAAATGGAATGGCCAAAGGGAAAACAAACTCAGGGGCATGCACCGGCACATGTGAGCCAATTGTAACAGGAAGCAAAGGGGTCGTCGTCTGCTCTTTGGCGTCAAAGGATCAAAACGAAAACCTGAGGAAAAATTATAGTGGGACAGGGGGGTCATTCTGAAAAAAAAGGGGGGAAGGAAACCAAAGCAAAAAACAAAAATGATCCGATCTGATCATTGTAAGGACTGGATGCCCCACTCATCGCAATCCGAAGAAATGCGCGTCTTCATGTAATATGCATGAGGGAGGAAAACCGGCAGCGCTTAAGCTGAAGCACGAAAAGGGGGAACAAAAAGTGACAGACTGCTGCGGAAAGGGATTCTTATGGGTCAAAAGAACGCGGATGGCAAGGAAAGGGCTAACGGGAACGTTTCTTCGCTTGGGGGGGGGCATCAAGGACAGGACCCAAATTCAGGATACATCAAAGAGCAAGAATCGCTGGGTGACAACATAAGGGCACGGCTCCAAAAAAGACCAAAAGGAAAGAGCAACACGTTTGGAAGCCACGAACGATAGTCAAGGTTGAGGGGAAGGGAAAAGACTCTACCCGGCTAATGGGGGATGCTGTCGGGTCAGACGTAAAAGAGGGGGACGGCGGTTCGCGTGAAAAGTTGGGGACCGGGCAGAAAAAAAAAAGGGCAAGCGAGGACTAACGCGTACAAAAAAAGGAGGCAGGGGGCGGTTGCAGTCTGAGCTGCAAAAAAAGCCGAAAATTTCGGTGAGAAGGCCTAGGACGATATCTGAAATCGCCGCGAAGCCAGAAGGGAAAGGGAAAAAGAGGCTCTAAAATTAAGACTAAGCAGCGAAGAAAGACGCGAACGATTCGGCAAAAAAAACCTCCAGAATGGGGGGATAGAGCGATGGCCATAAGCCATCATGGTGACGGACAAGATCTTGTCGGAAGCAAAGAACTGGGGAAGGGGAATGGGAAAGGCGAAAAAATGGAACGAATAGGAAAAGGGGGACTCTTCAGTGCTGCCGGACGGGAAGGGAGGGGAAATGGATCGGGGACATTTGGGGACTGAGGGCGGGGGGAGGGGGGCTCGGTAGGGAAGATTGTACTCAACATGGACCAGAAAGAAAAAACCAGTGGCCGATACGGAACATACCAGGGGTGATGTGGCGGGGAACGAACCAACGGAGAAAAAAAAGGTGCAAAAACATCGAAGAAAAACCCCGTTGAAGGGGAAAAAAAAAACGGGGAAAAAAACCAAGGGCGGCCAAAAAAGTGAGAAAAAGGGGGGATACCAGACGGCATCTAAGCGACTCTATGGGGCGTCCTGGCAAGAAGTCGAATCGGTCTCGCTGATCAAGCCATGTCCTCAGGAGAACGGGTCAATCACTAATAGGATTTTTGGGTAACCACGTCAGCAGCCTCTTGACGGCCACTTACGGAAAAGGGGGAAGGTTAGAAGAAACCAATAAAAGAGGGAGGGGGGGGGGGTTTCAGGGAGCGAAAAAAAAGCGCCCGTCTGGATGGAAGAAGGATTGTTTTGCAAAGATCTCGCCGAGGAAAAAGTACACCGCGACCGTTTGAAGCAATAGCAGAAACACTCGCGAAAAAAGGACGGAAAGGCGAATGGGAGTATAAGGGGAACCGATGGAAAGGGTTACCGGTTACCATCACTATGGCAAGCCCATTAACTGAAAAAAGAAAGAACCTGAACTCGGAAGATAGGTTCACGGCGGGGGGGATAGAAAGGTGGAAAAGCTTGGGGGCGCCGGAATGGAGCTGGGCATTACTGCCGAAAAGCTGGACGATTGCGAGGGTACTCTTGACGGGCAGGCTATGTAACGGTTTAAGGGAAGGAACACTGAGAGAAAAACAAAACCAATAGGGTCCCCAAAGATGAGGCGCCGTTAGGAAACGAGCGTCATTCCAGGAGAGTCAGAAAATCCACTAAAACCCGAGGGGCGGAAAATCAGAAGTCCCAGCCGGGATCATATCGTTCATCTTAAAATGGGAGGATTTAACGAGAGGGTGTTCCGGGCCGCAAATGGCTTCGGGTTGGACGAAAAAGCAAAAAGCAGGAGGAAAACCACCCCGGGCTGCCTCGTCCAATCTCGTAAAAGAACGTAGCGCCGGGGAGCAGAACGAAAGCGGCTGAGAGCTTGGAAAGACTTAAAAAACTGGATACCTGGGGGGGAAAAAATAAGGGCGCTTGCCTTTGCGTGGTGATCTGGCATGGCATAAACTGGATCAAGGACCCACAATCGGACGTGGGTAAAAAAAAAGGGAAAAAAAAAACGTTCAAAACGGCAAAGGGAGAATCAGATCATCTACTAGAGAATAAGAAAGGAAGAAGAAAACGGCAAGAGTGAATTCTCAATATATCAGGAAAGCACTCAAAAAAGTGAACGGGGGAAGGACAGCCGGCTTTAAAATAAAGACGACACAGAAGGCGACAATTCACAAACCATAGCTCGGTCAAAAACGCTGCTTGTGAAGGAAAACGAAGATATTTTTCAAGGGTCGAGGTCAGGAAAAAAAACGGAGAAGGTGAAAAGAGCCGGGAAAAACGTCGGCCCGCAGAAAGAGCTCTCAACAACGTTAAAGGGGAACTGAGGAAAGGCTAACGGAGAGGGAGGAACAAAAGCGGTTTCCCTCATCGGATTTAGACTGGGGAGGGTATAACCCAGCGAGGGAGAAAAACAATCTGTATGGGGTGGTACGAAAGCTAGGGTTCGAGTCTTCTTTTAGAAAAGCTGCGTCCGGACTAAGTTATCGTGGGGTGGCTCCATGCAGAAGGAAGCAAATAAGTGACAAGGGATCTCCTAAAAACATTTGAAGAAGCGGGCACGATCTCACCTTTTGCGGTGGGACGAAAACTCGTGGGAAAAGCAAAATCCGCAGTACGAGACCCGGGCGACTTGTAACTGTTCTCGATAAAGTCAAAAAAAAAGAACAGAAGGCATCACCCGAAGCGCTGTCAATAGAAGGGAGAGCCAGTATGGCAAAAAGGGGGAAAAGGAAAATCATCTGGAGGGTCGCGCATCCGCAACGGCGCTACGCGCAACTGGGGGTAAAAAGGGGGAGAGGCAGAGATTGTGTATCGGGGCAAAAGAAAGGTGCGGTAACAATCCCAAAGATAGAAATGGAAGGTAGCGGAACAAAACGGATCGTTTCTCTGGGAGAAAAAAAAGATGGAAAAGAAAAACCTTATTTAACGAGCGGGCTTCGTAGAGGGGGGGGGGGGAAAAAAAAACGCAGCAAAAAGTGACTTCCAGACTGGAACACGCATGTCTCGCGGTATGCAAGAGAGGCATAGGGTTCAGCTCCACCGGGGAATCCAAACCGTAAAAGAGGTTGACCACTATTCCCCAACAAGGGAAAAAGCGCGGAAAGGAAAAGGTCCAGGCTGAAGCAAAAAGTCCACGCGAGTCGTTCCCCCCCAAGGAAAAAGGAATCAAAAGCCCAGACAGGATATATCCGAGGACATCCTGTAGACGTGGTAATCTCTACGGAAGCGTGCACCAGAAAAGAAATACCGTAAGGAAACCATCGTACCGATACCCGAGCCCAGAGCAAAAAAAGGGAAAACCGGGTTGCGCGACGTGCGTGAAACAAATGTCATCGAGAAAAAAGGACTAGGTAGGGGTCCAGGGCCCGACCCAAACAACAATCTTTAGGAACCCAATCCAGATCCGGAGCTGCGGGGGAAGAAAAGCAGTCCCCTCGAGTGTGTGGGGGCTTCGCTAGGAAAAAGAAAAAGGAGAAGCAAGAAAATCTGAAAGGTCCCAAAATTGGTGGGACGAACAATCGATTCAAAAAAAAGGGATGCCTACATAGAGCGCGGCATGGAGAAGAACGACCCGATCGACGCCATAAGTCGGATTTGCCCAGGAAGTCGGGGCGAGATGCGCCTGTAAACAAAGGGCAAAAAAACTTCCGAAAGGGCAAAAAGTTGGATTATAAGTGCGGCATCCCGTTTTGGGGTTTGGGGGGGGGGGGGTCAAAAGGTTGGGGTGTGTCTTAAAATCTGGGCTGGGGAAGAAACGAAAAAAAAAATGGGACCACCGCCGTTGGACGGTTAAACCCAATCACCCAAAAAGAAGGAGAAGATAAAAACAAACGTTGTTGCAACCGGCTTGGGGGGAAGTGGGCCCAGAGAAAATAAAAACCAAGATAAACAGAAAACAGTCCCTAACAAAAAAAAAAAGGAAAACCGGTCCAAAAGCGCACTAAACGGCGTCGGACAAATGGCGTTCCGAGATTAACCCAAGGAAAAAGGGGAAAAAACAAAGATCGTTCGAAACAATATGTGTCCTTTGGAACATGCGTTCGAAACACAGGATGAGGGGGGGGGAGAGGTCCAATAGCTGGCAAAATAATAGGATGTAGTCATTACCTCGCACCCACAAAGGTGCTGCTATGGGGAGAAGACTGCCATCTCCTAACAGGAACGGGAAAAACTAAGGGAGGGGAAGGAAGGGAAACAAGGGTTGAAAAAGAGACCCAACGAAAAAAAAGCATCCGGTTGTAACTACCTCAAAAAAGGGAAGTTTCACTCGGGAACCGCCACAAAGGGGGGGGAAAGCGCCAGCCTTCCTTCTACTTTAAACCCGACCAGGAAAAAAGTATAAGAGGATCCAAACTGGGTCAAACGGCCGACAACTCAACTCAGTCGGCCCACTGTGTTAATCAGGCTCAAAAAGGGGTGATCACCAGGCACGGGGAGGTGTCAAATTCCGTCGGGGAGTTAATTAAGGAAATGGCAGGCAAATCATTGGATGAACAAAGCGAGTAGCGGAAAAAAAGGTATTACAAACAGCCAGTCAAGGTTCCGACCCATAAACAAAAGCCCTGTCAATAAAAAAAGGTTCACGGATGTGGGGGTGAGCCCTAATGTCGGGGGGGAAAGGTGGGGGAAGCTTAGCAGAAAACGAACTGATACGAAGCGCGGATTCAGAGGTTGAACATCATTAATCAACAAAGGCTCATATAACCGGGTAGAGTCGCATTACTCCTTACATAGTATGTTCGGGGGGGGGAAAGAAGAAAACAACTTGCAAAAAAAGCGTCAGAAGAAAAGATCGTACCGCTCAAAAAAATGAGGCGGGTACAAAAAGTAAAACACTGTATACCTGAGTGTAAACGGGGGGGCTCCATGAGGTTCCACGCTGAAAGAGGTGGATCATAAAGACTTACTCTTATCCGCAAGTGACTGATTATTGAAGGGAAGGGGTAAGGTCGTAACGAATCGATAAAAAAAAACGCATGACCGAGGGAAGAAATGGGGCGGTCGAAATCCACGCCCTGAAAGGTTTAGCCCGGGTTGCGAGAAGAAGGAAAAGAAGTCATCCGACGCAGAACTCAACTCCGGAGAAGCGACTTACCGAAGGGAGTGAAGGGTTTAACGATTTCGCGCAAACCTAGCAAATAGGGGAACCACGAGGGAAAGTTCGGTAAAGAATCAAAAGGCAAAGGTGACGCCAAGAGCCTGACGCCCCCGCCTGAGAAAAAAAAAAAAAAATGCAACAAGAGAAGTGAACGTAGATTTCCTCAACCAAAAGGGGAAAAAGATAAAGAGGTCCACTCTAGGGGAAGACACCGAAGGAGGTTCCTGCATCGGCGCGGGCCGTCAGGGCTAAGAAGAAAGGAAAAATTGAGTCGGCGCAAGATTCACCGGTATATTCAGACTAGTTGAAACCTCGCTCTTGCATTTTTGTGGGGGACGAATCGGAAAGAAAAAATCCAAAACATGGGGAGGGTAGTCGTCCGGGTGCTGCAGAACCATCCGGAGTTGGTTGGGAACCATGGTGGCTGACCAGCAAGAAAAAAAGCCAGCAACAAACGGAGTGGGGCCGGGGCGGTGAGGGGCGGGAGCCAAAGCCAAGACCGGGTTCCATGGACTGGTGAAAGGGGGGGAGACGCAAAAAACCAAGCACTAAAAGCTCACTTACATCAATTGCGGAAGGTAAAGGAGGGGAAGGAGTAACAGAGAAAAGAAATGGGGCCCCAATGGTAAAGGAAGCAGGTCAAAATCAGTGTCTACAGTGAGCCGGTAAAAAAAAAACCGCGATAATCCACGACGTTCAAGAAACGCGACGTCTTGGGAGGGGGAAAAAAGGTTGCGTGACAAATGGCGCACTACCTTTCAAAAAAACACATAAAAGGAGGTACGGGGGGGTAATGCTTCAGACGGAATCTTAACACTTAAAGAAAAAGGAAAGACTTAATTGTCAGCGATTAAATTTCAGACAGCGAGCCTAAGCGCGGGGTCTCTTCTCTGCGGGGTGAAAGGGGGATACAAACTTTGCCATTCATAGTAAAAGCACTAAAACCGAAGAGGGCCTCACCAAAGCCTGAAGGGGCTGCTTGCATGACCGAGGGAGGTATGGGGAGAAAAAAACTGGGGCCGGAAAGAAACGAGCAATTAAAACTTCGCTGGAATCGGGACTGATTTTGCCTCCCTGAGCTTAAGAGCGCATCAAAGTGTCACTGAATAGAGGGTTTGGTGACCACGGTGAGGAAAGTAGGAAAAAACCGGGTAAGCGAGTCAAAAAGTTGGTGTCCAAACAAGAAAGAATCACCAAACAGAAATGCCGGCTCGGACCTCTTCATCCCCTGTCTGGCGGCCGTAGGGAGGGCAAAACGTCCCAAGAAAGGGTTAAGGAAAAAAAAAAAAGGGGGGTGGACGGAGACCAGAGAACAACAAGGGGGTCGCTCGGATGCCAACCTGAGTGGGGGGGGAAGTGGCGGGCGTATTACAACCGGGCAGCGGGAAGGACGAAAGAAAGTGTTAGGGAAGAGTGTAAGGGAAATGAGATATAGAAACGATCGAAGCGACCGGGCAAAGGCCCGGGGGGGTTTAGGGACTCGGGCTTCGGAAATTTCCCATTACGGAGCAGAGGGGGAATTCTCAACACGGATCCGGAAAAAACCACCAAGGGGGGGAGGATATCGCGAGGGTACAACCATAACGAACAGAAGGAGGGTTCGACCGATCTGGGCGGAACAGGTGATTGGGCGATTCTTAACTGACCAAAAGAAACGTCTCGTGGAATGCAGGAAAGGAAAGGATCGGTCTGTGCTCCTGGGGGGGAGGGATGCGAATTCTCGAGAGGGGGACAACAAATCCTACGAATTGGCCAAAAGGGAGGGCTATAAGAAAAGGAAGGGGTGTCGCCCGACAACGAGTGGTAATCACTCGACCAAAAGCAAACAAACCGGTTATTGACCAAAACGGGTCCTCGAAAGAGAAGGGGGGCGGGCATACTGGAGACTTGGGCGAGGGGTTCTAACGGACATCTCAGCACCTAACGGTTCACTGCAAAAGTAGGTCGGAGGGGAAGAAGGGTAAAAAAAACGAATAAAGGTAATCGCGTCTCTATTTCGAATATCAAATTGGTTTACCCACAAAAGGGCGAGGAACACTGACGGGAAAAGGACGTTTTTAGCAGAGACAGAAACACCAAAGAGGGAATTATTGGGGTGGGAAGGGGCTCATCGCTACCCGCGGCAAGGGAAAAGGATGATTTTTGCAATGGGTCGCGGGCAAGTGCACGCGGAAAAAAAGGGACTTTTCGTAAAAAAAAATCAGAGAAGAAGTCTGTGGTCGGGGTAGAGGAACCGATGGAAATTTCCCTTGACCAGAAATGGCAGCCCATGTAGATCTGAAAAAACTCGTCTTGAAGAATCGGACTATAGGAAAAAAAGGGGGGAAGGGAAAGGGGATTCAGGGGTCGACTCGGGGTGGGAAGGGGAAATATCTGGGAAGTTAAAAAGGGAGGTTCCTTGGACGCATTACTGCAAAGCAGGGGCTAAGGACTGGAATAAGAGTTCCGGGGGAAGCGGAGGCACGTTTGGATCGTAACAAGGAACTCTCCCTCTAACCATCCCTCGATTGGGACTGCGGCGTTTGGAAAAGCCGAGGTAGCATCAAGGCGAGTTGAAAGGAAGCCCTAACCACCCACCGCGTTCAGGGGAAGGGAGGAAATTCCGGATCATTCGGCTTTACCACTGAGGGAGGGGGGAGACGTTTAACGAGACTTTTTTGAGGAGAGAGCCAAGGTGGGGCTCGAGGAAGGGGGGTAGGAGAGGACCCACCAGCTCAGCCGAAAGTAAAAGGAACCCCCCAAGGCCTGCCAGGGGGCTAGACAATCAACAAACCGCGGTAAGCGAGGCTCTATGGCGTAAAGCAAAGAAGAAGAGGATCGTCGTTCGAATCCTTCCAACCTGGTCAAAGAAACTTTTTCGGGGGGCTGCCGAAGTGCGAGGAAGGGGAAAGGTGTCCTTTCGTGGATCAGCGCTGGAGATAACCTGTAGAATCCCCTCCTAAAGGAAAAAGGCTTCGGGAGCTGGAAGAAAAAAAATTCTGGGGAAAAAAACAGGCGAAGCAGCTTCTAAAAATCAAGGGGAAAGGGTGATTAAGGAAAGATCCTGAATACGAACTCAACCGAGAAAAGGGGGACATTACTCCTTGCTCTGGGATACCTCCTACAGCTCGAACTAATGAAAACAAAAAGCGGCTCTCGATAGGTGGGGGGATTATCACCGACAAAACTCTATTTTTCGAAACGAGGGGAGGCAAAGAATTGGCTATCAGGGGGAAGAGGAGGCGAGTCAGGAAAGATCAGAAAACACAAACAAGGGGGGGGAAGGGAATTAAAGAAAAAGGAGAAGAGTGTCGAACAATCGCTCAAGATGAACGGCTCAAGCAAAAGCTAGTTTTCACGGGGAGGGGGGGGAAAAAACTGAGAAATGTTCGTTGAACATTCAACCACAGAATCGAAGACTGGATGGGGGGGACATTAGAGAGTTCGTAGACGGTAGCCAGCAAAGGAAAGGCCGATAACACCGTGTGATCGGAGGGAAAGGGAGGAGATGGCCAGGGAAATCACTCTGGTGAAAAAGCTACTAGGGGAGAAGAGATAGCAGAAATGGGGGAAAAAAGACCTCGGGTTGGAAATTCCTCGAACTCCGAAGGGAAGGACAACTCGACTTCGAGTACCTCTTTAGAGGAAAGAAGCATGAAGGAGATCACCGAACGGCAAGGCCATCACGCAAAAGGGAAAAAGAGGGAGGAACACCAGGGAGGATTGTTACGTATTCTAAAAAGACAGAGAGGAATTCAGCAAGAAGCCATAGGGAGAACAAAAGGAAAAGGGAAAGGGTAGAGCCCTGAAAGGCAAGACGGAGCGCGCATGTCAAGGCTGGTGCGTTTCATGTAAAAACATCATCGAGCACCAATAGAGGGAAGAAAAAAAACGTTTCTCTGGATAAAAGGGAAAAAACACAAAAAAGGGAAAGAACGAATTATCCAGAATGAGTCGAAAAAAAACGCGGTCTTGGTCGTGGGAGGGGGGAGCAACTTCAAGGGAACGGATGAAGCGAGGAAAAAGACCGAAACGGAAAAAAGGCATTTGAGGGAGTCCTTTCAGTTGCGATCCAACCTGCAAAGAAAAGAAGCAGGGGAAACGTACCCGACGACCATCAAAAACTCGCAATTTTATGCGGCCAGGATAAAGAAGGTCAGAGTCCAAGCCACTGGAAGTTCCCACCAACAGAGAAAAACCACTCATCCATAATGAGGGAACGATTTCAGGCAGAGACGATGCGGGTAATCGAGACATTAGAGTGGGAATCGTCTAATTTCACCAAAGGTCAATCGGGGGGTTCACCGAAAAAGCAAAAAGAAAACCCTCCTGTCGGAAAGGTTGCGCTAGAGACGTGAGGACGCAGATGCTCAGCTAACCCTTCGCGGGGAGGCGGGGGGAAAAGGGCTGCTACAAAGCAAAACATCCTTGGACATGCCGAGCCCGCGGGGGGACGGAAAGGTAAGCACTCAGGGAACGACGGAGGGGCTTGAGGAAAGAGGGACATTAAATTGGCCTGTCAAGAAGGCTGCGGAAAGTCACTCCGCATTGGCCAAGACGAGAGGGGCTAGAAGCGATTAACATGAGATCCGAAGGGGAATCTAAGCTAACGGATTTGGCCATCGAAGAGTCGCGAGAGGGCGAAGGGAAAACCGATAAACAAAGAAACGACGGCGCTGGCCGCCAATGGTGGACCTTATCTCCGTAGCTTTTTGGGGGAAAAGGACACGGGGGATTGCCGCTATATGCGATCACTGGTAATGAAACGAACGCACCCGTAGAATGTCTCCGTGCAAAGGAAGAAAGGGTGTTGAAACAACCTGCGGTTGGTCCAAGTTTCAAATGATGAAAGGGAGAAGACAGATACCAAGACCACCTACCTGAAGAAAAGAGCAAAGCTACCTGAAAACGGCTAGAGGACTATAAAGGGCTTTCGACAGAGAACATTGTCCCTTTCAACCCAGCGAAAAAAATCGAACCATGATGGTGCTTTTTTACCGATCTAAAACAGGAGGAGGGGACCGGCAATCGGGGGAGCGATTAATGCCGAGGGGATCCGGGGGAGAACGCGCATCCTCGGGACCACACAGGGGAATGGTCATTTCTCTAAAATCGGGATGGAGAACTCGGCAGTCGCTGAAAAGCACCGCACACTTAGGAAGCCGGCGCGTGGGGAAAAAAAATAGAAGCAAACTAAAAAAGAAGGTTGGCGGAGTAGACCCAATTAGGGAACTCAAGACCTCCAACTGGAACTACCCGACGAAAAACTCTTCACACAGAAAGCAGCGAAGTGAAAGGTAGGGCTCTCTTTCTTGGCGAATAGGAAGGAAGGGAAAGACTCCGTTTAAAAGGCAACACGTTGGACGCTCTTAAAAAAAAAAAAAGAAATGTTGGTGGCGAAGCATGCAAGGAGCATGGCACCCAGAAGATTAGAGAAAAACTTATGAAGGCGAGGAAGCGAAAGGCTCAAGACGTCGGTGTGACTAAGAGAACCTCTCTCCTCGGACGGGGAAAGAGGGGAGGCCACAAGATCAAGAAAAAGTCTGCATAACTTTTCAAGCGGGGTTCCCTCTTGGGACGTAGTGGGGGATGAAGGAGAGATCGATGGAAGGAACGCCTCACTGATCAACAAAAAAAGCGCGCAAGCTTCCGGAGAAAGGGGATTGTGGCACATGGAAATGCTAACAAGGAGAAAATCGGGGTACGGTTTTACTCATATTTGGCAGCATTAAAGAAAAAAAAGGGGGAATAAGATCAGGTGTCGGGGTTGACGGACTACATGTTTCACGCAGCGAAAAACAAGAGAGTCCCCTCCACAGTCCGGACATGAGCAAAGAGGAGTCAAGGAGCCAGGTATACAAGGAGGGTTGAAAGAGTGGCTCCATGAGGGGAACAGAAGTGCTCGGTAAGAGGGAAGATTACAGAGAACCGAAGGGAAGAAGGAAAAAGGGGGAGGAGTGGGACGTGCGCTGGGAGGGTACATCTATAAGACATGAAGTTAATAGCGGCCGATCCGGGACTCAAGGGGAAAAGAAGGCTGCGGGCGGAGTAGTAAAGGGGGCATGGTCCAGCAAACTCCTGACGCAGAAACAACTCCTGATTTAAGCAGGGGCGACTCAACCTGGAATTTAAAATGGCAGCTTCTCGATTTCGCCGCCAAAAAAACACAGCACGGAGCAACAAAGGGAAAACGGGATCCTTCATATCGAGTGCAAAGGGAAAGAAGAGCACCTAAAAAAAGAAGGAAAAAAAAGCAAAAGGCCCTTGTTTGAACATCGAAGTGGGAAAAGGGGAATTATCAGTCTCACCAACAAAAAGAGGAAGGAGACATCTACGGTTCCAGGTTATTGTTAAAAAAAAGCGGGGAAGGCCGAATCTGCCAGTCAGGACTCAGAACGGCCCAAAGAAAAGAAAGGGGAAGCAACTGTGAAGTTGAACCACGTTAGAGTTGGTGCGGCTAAGTGGGATCGCGACGGGAAGGGGAGAGGGAGTCAATGGGCGATGCTCCATCCGGTTTCAGAGGGAAAAGGGAATGATGACAACCAAAGCCCCTTGCAGGACCGCGCCGAAAAAGAACTTAGGGGGAGCGGGGCTGGCGCCGCCAGCCAAGGATCAAGGGAATCTGATCCTTCGCTGTTTCCGATCGAGGGCGCGAAAGAGCCACGGAAACAGAGAAATTTACTGATCATTCAAAGTGCGAAGAAAGGGACTCAGAGAAAAAAGCACAGCGATGTGAAGGCTCATGGCCAAGAGGGGACTTAGAAGGGATCCGGCAGCAATGGACAATCCAGACCGTTGTACATGCTTGTGCGCTGGGTCGTCCGGCATGGAGAGAAGGAAGACACGAAAAGAGGATCAGGGAGGTCAGATTGGGTAATGCGCAAAACCGCTTAGGGGAGCAGAAAGGACGAGAGAGCATTGGGAAGCGAAGTTAAAACTCAGAGGATCTCCGCCTGAAAAAATCTTGAGAGAGGAAGGTTGGAGCATGGGAGCGATTGCCGCGGCTTAAGAGAAATCCCTACTTACAACAGGAACAGGCCTCAAAACCGAAGAAAAGGCTGGGGAGGGAGAAAGATTTAGCCTTAGGGTCGAAACGCGAATTCCTTTCCGGGGAGAAAAAAAAGGTTTGACCTTCAGGAGGGGGCATCCCACGTGCATTGCATAAAGTCGATGTAAGGAGAATTAAGAAAAGGGACGAAAGGGGAAAGATTTGTGTGACCTAGAAGGGCCTGTGCACGGATGCACCACAAAAGGCGGGGAAGGAGCAGTGTGAAAGGAAAAAAAAAAAAAGAAGGGAAAAAAAAGGGAGAAAGTCAGGACCAGAAATGCGGCGGACCGGAACGTCTTAAACGAGGCCTGGGTAGGGAGGGGGAGAATTCAGAAGACGACGTTCGATTTTGATTTGTAAGGAAGTCCGAAGAGTGCACTTTTTAACGGCGGAGCACAAGAAAGGGTGGGCAGGGGTTGCGGGCTGTGACAATGGCCTCGGGCCAGAAGGTGTCGTTCTCAAGATCTGACAAGACGTAATATGCCAGATTCTCGCGACATCCCGAGGTGGTGGGGGGAATTTCATCTGCAGCTACATTAGAACCTTGAAGAGACAAAAGTACATAGCGAACGTCTGCCGTGCGACAGATCCTCCAATGTGGGAGGTCCGCGATTGACAAGAAGAGAAAGAAGGGGGGGGTGAAAGGACTTGGCTGGCTAAGGAAAGTGGAAGGGGGATGGTCGTCCCCTTGACTCGAACCTATTCAGAGGGGGAAGGGACAAGGTATGATCGGCTAGTCTGAAATGGGTGGGCAGGGGACCTCTCGGGGGCTCGGGGGTAGAAGTTTCCAACTGGACCAAAAGAAGGGGACCGGGGGGGGGGGGGGGAGGAGAAGAGACAGAGTAAGACAGGGGGTGAGGTTCCGCCCGTAAAAGGAAAAGAAGGGCGCCCGAGAGAGCCGGCAGCGCCTGGTGAAGTGAAATAAAAAAAAACGGGGAGTCGCCTCTATAATGGAAAAAGACATGCGGGAAAGGCAGATGCGCTTTTGGGAAACGGGTCTTACCACGGCATCGCAAATCGATCTTTCTGGGAAATCCAATGCGTCGAATCGGGGGCTAATCTCCAGAATCTCTCTTGAGGTCGAAACTAGCGATTGGGGGGGTACCAATAAAGAGGGTCTCAGAAAGAGGGAAGGGCCACGTTTCGTGGGGATGGGTCAGGAAAAGACGCCACAAAGCCAGTTACTGAGTGGTAGGGGGTAGTCGAAGAAAAAAGCAGCGCGATAGGGGATTGCCGGCAGAAAGGAGGGGTTGCGGGAAGGGACTCAATCCCAGGGGAGGGGATCAAGAGAAAAAGCACGCAGCGCAAAGAGGAGATCTTTGATCGGCGGTGGAACCGATGGGACTTTCACGGGGGGGGGGGGAAACTCTCCAGGGCGCTGTAAACGTAACACCTAGGACGTCCTGAAGAGGGAAGAGATGAACTGTTTCTGTGTCAAGGGGGATGCAGGGGCGAAAAAGAGGGGGGTTTTAAAAACGGAAGAGGAGTGGAAGACGAAAAAGGGAGCCTGGAAAAGAGGCCCGACAAGGCCTTGTTGGGAATTTCTTGTAAAGAATCGAGGAGGAGGCACGGGGTATCTTAACAGAAATGAACTCTCAAGAGCAAGACACGCGATCAGGCGGAGTAAGCAGAGGGCAGTCATCACTGAGAGGAGGAAAAAGCCACTCACCCGCCAGGTCGGGAGTCTTTCCATTCACTGGTCATTCGGGAGGGAAAGATTACGCTGCCGGGGAAGGGGAAATAAAAATAGGTGTAAACAGTTTGGGTTAAGAAGCTACCAGCCTCATGGGGGGGAGTTATTATTGGCAAACGCGAGGGATACCCCCTTCCGGCAAGGCCGGGAGGTAAAGGAAGAGAGAAGAGGAGGAGGGAAGGTCAGGAAGCCTCAGGCTTCTTGTTGGACGGAATCCTTCAAAAAGGGGGCAGACCTGGGGAAGGGAGGAGCATGCTCGTGCCTTGCCGTTCGGTTTCTATTGGAGGAAGATAAACTGTTAATCGAGAAAAGCAGGGAAAGAAAAAGGAGCTTGGGGAAGGCCGTACGGCGTCTGAGTACGAAAAACGTGGTCGGAGAAGGCAAAATTTCTATCTGCAAAGAGGAGCAAAAGAAAGAGAAGGAAAAAATCCATTCAAAGAGTGGAATTCCTGAACTTCCAGGAAAAGAAAATAAGGAGAAGGGTTATCTTCATTACGCAGATCGGGCGACCAGCCATCGGAAAAGAAAAGAATCATACTATGAGAAATCCAAGCTAATGGGTCGACAGAGTATGATGGGGAAGTACCCAGGATTTTTAAAAATCGGCCAAAAAATCGAAGCTGGCTGGCGCCCGTCACGGAGAAGAGTTTCCCGAAACTTGCAAAAGAAAAAAAACAACTGGGGACAAAAGAATTTCGACAATAGACGCAAACAAAGCTCGAGGTGCCAGGAAGAGACAGAAAAAAAAAAAAACTCGGAGAATTCGTGATAGTCCCAGTCAGGTAGTAGCAAAAGAGGGGAGTTGGGCCATAGCTGGTCTCCTGCAGAGGCGGGGAAGTAGAATGAGTATCCGTAACAATTTCATCGGAGGGGCTTATATAAAGAAAGGGGGAGGAATGCTTTAACGCTTCGGAAATATCCTGCCACCGATGAGGGAAAGGAGAGCTATCGAGAGAGAAGGGCCAGGAGACAGAGGGGCTTCCGCAGCGAACGCTCCACAAAGAAAAAGGGGGGAGAATTCGGTCCCTTCTCGATACCAAGGCCTCAGTATATCACCAGTCGAATTCCATCTCCCAGAGTGAGTCCGGAAAACAAAAAAAGGTCCTGTCCACAATTGGGAGGATGAGAAGAAGATCATCCGCTTGCGCTCCAAAAAAGAAAAAGAGGAGGAGCATACTGTACCGAGGAATGGATCCGCGAATAAACGGGGGGAGCGCACTCGAGGGGAGTTCTGAGGGGCCTATCATCGGACAAGAAAGTCGAGCGGAACACACCTGATAGTTAGATTCTAAAAAAAGGAAGAACCGCAGAAGGTGGGTAAAAAAAAAGGAACGTGGAATCGTACTCGTTCAGTTTCTGGGAGGGGAGAGGAGTAGGCTACGAAACGCGAACGCCCGGGTGAAAAAGGCAATCGGCTTATAACCTTCAAGCATTCTCTCTGAGGGTAAGAGGGAGGAGGAAGGCTTGAAGGCAAACCGGGTCCAGCCCGCCCTCCGCCAGGAAGCTTACAGAGCAAAGCCCACAGAAAAAAAGGACCTCGTCGCGGGATGAAAGGCCGTTACCCGTCCTGAGAAACGTCAAGGAAGCTTCAGTTCCCCCAAGATTGAACAAACGAGAAAAGACCAAACATTAGAAGTCCGATTGACAGTAGGAGCGATTGGGTAAGATTTCTGAGGAATAGAGAAGGGGAAAAAAGGGGAAAAAGAAAGTAGGGACGATACCGATCAAAAGAGAGAAGTAGGCCGTTTTGAATAAGTGAAGCCATGTCTCTCTAGAGGTGTTAACGCGGTTTAAATGGGAATAGGTCAAAAGAAAAAAACAAATCCTTGAAAACGCCAGAAAATCCCGATGCTGCGGCGAAGGAGGAAGGAAAGGTTCCAAGAAGTGGGGGGGCTCCGGGATATCGAAGAAAAGGTTCAAAAATTCAAGGCTGAGGAGAAAGGCTAAAAGGGGGTACACATCGAGTGGATGCGACAGAGCTGCATCTACATGAGCAGAGAGACATAGACGACCCTAATCGGAAGTGGCCAAGGGTAGAGGAGGCGAATATGGTAGACAAACTCACAAGCGCCATAGGAGTGTGGTCCGAAATGTTTTGTGGGAAGGGAGAAGAGGATTCCTTGTTGTTTGGCTCCCCAGGAAAAAGAGGCTTTGGAACTCGTTAAGAACCAGAGACTTTGTCACGGCGAAACTCACAACCTTCGAAATGTCTCCGGTGCAAAAAAAAGGGGGTCCAGGGGAGGCTTTGGTAATTGTCACAAGAGTATGACAGAAGCCACCTCTCGGAAAAAAAGAAAAACACAGAAGAAAACAGGCCTTCCCGGGCAGCGAAGTAGAAAGACAGTGTCTTTATTGAGATTGTGTTTCCGAAAAGAAAGTTTCCTTGAAAAAGCGAGCCCCCAGCCCAGGAGAAAATATGTTAAGTTAGGGTAAGAGTTATCTAAAAACCCCCAAGTGAGTGGGAGGGAGACCGCATAGTTGCTGATTCCGAGGAGCAAGCATTTAAGGAGAAGATGGAAGAATGAGAAAAAAACTGGCATGGGAGGGCGCGGGGGATAGCGCTGTCCGCACAGGAGGCAGGAAAGTCCATCTGACCGGAAAAAAAAAAGCTGTCCGGCCGCCGCACAAGTGTAATGGAGAAAGAACGAAAAATCCCCAAACAGCCCTCCAGTTTCGCAGAGTAGACCCAAGGGACGGCCTCTCGGGGTACTAAGGAAACCATTTAAAAGAACCTCGCCGGAACGAGAGACGAACCAACAGCAGGCCAAAACTTTTCTCCTCTGGAGAAGAGCCAAGGCGGGGGGAGGAAAATAGTAAGAAGAACAGATCGCCGTTTGGTCGTGACAACACGGTGGAATCGCTCGAACCTTTTGTTTCTCCGAAGCCAGAAACGGAGGGGAAAAAAAAGTCCGTAGACAATGGGATGGCAGAAGGGAAGAGAAAAGGGAACACTCCGTCTTTTAAGACAAGCGAGGGAGAAAAGAGAAGAGAAAGTCCAGGGACGAGTTTGACGGGAAAAAGAAACATAATGCCCGGGGAAGCAAAGCAGCAGTCACGGGGGAAAGACGGGGGCCGTGAGAAGAGAGGGCAATACTCTCACTTATCAAAGGCAGAGCAGCAGAGAAGGAGGATAGATGGGAGGTGGGGCTCATGGAAAATCGCGAAATGAAGAGCGTCAGGGCTGATGAATAGAGGTTGCAAGGGAAGGGAAAAGCAGGAGCAAGGAATAAGAAGGGGTCGTGGTTTCACGTTTCAGGGGAAAACAAAAACCCTCGGACGAGAAAAGAATGACAAGCTTGGTATCGGAGGATCCACTGTCTAAAGAGGGGGAAGTTCGAAAGAAGGGGGGGGCCCTTCTGAGACTTTAGGAGCCGCAAACTAGGAACACTGAAGCGCAGTGGAAATAAATTCCAGTGCACGTTGCATCTGGTGACGTGGAAGGAGACGTCCCTCTATCACTGGAACACGGAGGAGAATTTGAAAGGGAGAGGAGGGCAGGGGAGGAGCCGCAAAACTAAGGGTGGAAGCCATGTGCGGCGCGGTCAAGGGTTGCAATGGGGCAACACCATTTCCCCTAAGAACGAAGGAAGGGAAGAACGCTCCCCTTCCGGAAAATTGCTTCGGTATAGGAGACGTTCTGTTGAGCGGAAAACCCACCTGCTTAAGAAAAAAGATTGTTAAAAAGACGAGGTGGAACCAGTGTGGAATAAAAGAAGAAAAGATTGCGCCTAAGGGGACACCTTATACTCGCCAGAACGGAAAGCACGCAGGACATGGATCCCCAGAGATAAGGGTATTGAAAAAGAGGGAAATTGAATATTATCTCGCTAAACAAAAAACCCCTTCTTCTTGGCAAAGAAGATCCTCTAACGTACACTTACGTCTTAAAGCAAAGGCAGAATGCGGGGACCGGTGGAAGAATCGCGGGCCGGCCTAAAATACTAACAGGGAAGGTCACCTCGGCTCAAGAGTCTATTTTATTAGAGACGAAAAATGAACTAGGGAACCACTCTTTGGAGAAGAAGTGTTTAGGGGGGAAAAAAATCGGAGATCGAACCTTTCAAAGGGAAGGGCAGGGGTACCGAGGAGCAATCCGGATTTGTTCGAGGCCATGAAGTTCTGACCATGGAACCGGGGGAAATGCCGCACCAGTCAAAATTTGGAGCTCTTTGGGGATGGAGCGAGAAAAAGAAGAAGTGAAGTTAACTCTGCGCTGGGGGTGAGGGGGAAAGAGATGCGACCGAAAGTCACCGTAATCTCCTGTAAACGAGCATCCCGGCGGGAAAGTGGGAAAGAATTGTGACAAGGAAGGTAAAAAAAGCCAAATGCAGAAAGGGGGGGCAAAATCAATTTATCCAGAGGGCAAAAACTAGTATACGTGCTCCGGCTAAGAGAAGCAAGTCACAATGCTGGGGGAGATTAGAGCGGGGAGTCTGGGATTTGGAGTGCAATGGTGGAGAGGACCAGGTAACGACACCAAAGGAAAGAACTAGAGAGTCAGGAAGTGTTTTCTGGAAACCTGTTATGCATCCAGCAAAAAGATGGGAAGTTAGCGATTGAAGGAGGCCCAAAGACAGCGGGCCTCCAGCGCCAGGAGAGAGTGCCTTGTTTTGCAGAGGTGAAGGAAGTTGAAAAAAGGATTCCCTTCAAAAGACGGAGGAAACAGGAGGGGCATCACCACAGGGAAAGGACGCTGCCCATGAAACGGGAGGGGATTCTTTGGTAGGGGAAAAAAAAGCGAAAAGGGCTGACAGGGTAACGAAGGAGAAAATGTGTAGCTTTTTCAAAAGTTCCTGACGTGGATGGGGAGGGATCGTAATCAAGTTCAGGAACGTCCTGGGGGGGAAAGATTGCCTTTCCCTGTAAGAAAAACAGTTTCTATCTATGACAACACAGTGGGGGGAAAGAGCGGAGTAAGAGGTCTGTTCAGAGACTGAAGACAAAGAAAGAAAATCTCTAACCTCAGAGTACACGGGGAGGGGGAAGAGGAGTGAACGTCGCCAGGAAGGAGAGGGGCTCTTTATGGGGGGAAGAGCTCCTAAAAAGGGAAAGGGATTGGGAAAAAGGAGCCAAAAGGTATCGGTTGGGTCGGGGTTTCTGGTGAAGGGAAGAGTTCCAACCTGCAGGCGGACGAGAAGTGGCGTCTCAATTGGCAGGAATGACGATAGCTTACCGCGGAGTAGCACCGAGAACGAAAAAGGGAAAGTTTTGGTAGGAGTTGCAGCTCCTAAATTCTCCATTACGGAATCCTATCGAGAACGAAAATACAGGGAATAATAAAAGAGGTTGGGGGAATAGTTAAATTTCCACAGAAACGTAACATAATGGGGGTGAAAGGGGGGGATCTTTTGCGTGCGCGGTGGAAAAGGGAAATGGGGATGGTCTGGAAACGAAATTATCCAGACGCAGAAGTAGTGACGTGCTCAGAACCGAAGAGAATACTTTCTTTTTACTGGGGGGGGGAGGGGGGACTGTCGTGGCTTCCTTAAAAGTTGTCCAAAGGACCAAAAGCACTACTTCTTTGGGGAAAACAACTCGGGGGGGAGAGCCTTAAAAGGAAGCAGGGGGTGATGTTCATCGAACAGAGGCCCCGTGTGCGCCAGTACGAAAGAGAAAAGAGAAAGCCGGGAAGTGGACACAAAAAAAAGGGCACGCTCTTAAAAGCATGCGGCCCGCGACGGAAAGGTCTCTGTGGGATCGGCTACCAAGGCGAAAGCTAGGAGACGAAATCAACGTTAAAAGGTAATCACGGGGGATTTATTGTCGAATCAGTTTTAGCTGAGAGAGCCATTATAAGCTCGAGCATTCACTCCAAGAAGAGGAGGGGGGTAAAAAAAGGGGGCCAGCGTCGGAGCGAATGGCACTCTTTACCTAAGCGGTTACGAAAGGTTTCTGTCTATATACCGACGCCACCACAAGCAAGTATACCTTATTGGATTGAAGGAAGAGGGGGGAGGTACATAGGGGAAGGAAGAGGGGAAGGGGCTTCATGCAAGGATGGGTTTGACTGTGAAAAACAAAAAAAAAAGGGAGGGAAGAGGACACGCGAGAAAAAACAGGAGGGTCTATTGAGAGAACGACGGTACCGAAAAGAAGGACGGCGCTCGCGGGAACCGAGGGGGAATTTTCCCGTTTAACTTAGGAAATGGGGCAAGCCTCATGTAGAAAATCAATCCAGGAAGAAGATTACTCTCCGGGGAGAGTGGGCGTGTTGGAAGGCAGGATCAACATCTGGTTTGTAATGGAAAGGGAGAAGGGAGTGATGGGAGAGAAAGGGGGAGATTTATCATTGGCCAGTTTCCGGTTCTGGCACGGGGAGCTTTGATAGGACGTACCCTGGCGGGGGGATTGGCACAGGTGGGGGGATCTGAAACCACTGCAATACTAGCAAGCTCAATACCAGGCGGCATCGGGCGTCATCCAAAGCTGAGAGGTGCGGAGAAACTCCTAGAAACAAGAACAAGCGTATCGTCGATGGCAAGTAAAGGGGATCCTTCGGTGGAAAGAGCTCCGCAGGGGGTCTACTTTTAAAAATAGAAGATACGTTATCCGACCGTCAGGAGGAGGGAATGGGGGGGAAAAAACACCCTCGCAGGCGCGCAAAGAAACCATTCTGAAGGCGGGAGAGAAGTCTAAAGGCGAGGATTGTCTAGGGAGGAAAAACCTTCCTGGAGTATTGAATCAGTCCAAAGGGTGGAAGAAAACCGGGGGTAGTAGGCAGCACTTTCATGGCCTGTTTCTGTGAGCTGGCGCGTTCGAGAACCCTGGGATCGAGAACACCGGGGACTCGAAGGAGGGGGTGGAGAGGGAAGGGCGGGTCTTCGAAGAAAAACGATTTTAGGAAAAGTTCGAGATCAGAAGCGGAGAAAAAGAAAAGCTATAATAAGGGTCCAAAAGACCGTTGTCCTGGGAAAAGAGGACAAAGGAATCAGCACTACCTGAACGTGGTAACGGCAATGAACGCCCACTGTCTGGAGAAACACCTCGACTAAAGAAGGGAGAAGAAAAAAAGGCCATACTGCTTCATTGCTGGGAATTTTCAACAACGCTCGGGGGGGAGAAAGAAAAATGGAGGGGCAAATTCGAGGATGGAGTCCTTTAACTTTCGCGTATTGAACACTCTAGAGAAAAACCCAGCGGGGGAGAGGACAATCTTCCTCCTGAAAAAAGTCAATCTCGCAACTGAAAAATACTAACAGCGAGAGGGTGGACCTCTCGATTTGTTCCCATCTGAGAAATGAGGATAAAATTCAACATAGATGGGACCGAGCCATGTAGTGGGGGAAAGAGTCCGCAGGTTCGTCGTCGGAATTGAAAAAAGAAAGGCTGCGGCAATTCAGATACCGTGAATTCGGGCAGGGATTCATGGCCAATATTGGGGGGAAAGGGAAAGCAACGACACCAGGAGGTCCGGCGATCCGTTGGAAAATGCTAGCTCCTTGCAGGGTTACCTATTTACCCGACACGACCAAAGCAGTTATCCGCAGGCGAGCAGAGTACTCCCAACCTGGAAAAATAAAAAGAGAGAGAGACGGGGGAAAGAGAGGAGGGGGAAGACGGAACGGGTGTGAGATGAGGAGAAATGGGGGGGGGGGAGAAACTGGGAAAGGTAGGTGGGGAGAGGGAGGGAGGAAGAGGGTCGGCGGGAAGGAAAGGGGGGGATGTTGGGGTGGGTGGGATGATAGAGGGAACTGAGGGTGGGGGAAATAGAGAATGATGTGGAGGTTGTGGGAAGGCAAGAGGGGGGTCTTACGACTTCGAGCTTCCGTGTTCTGGACCAGGCGAGTCCTAGCCCGGGGTATGCGCCATGACGCACCGATCCCGCCAGGCAATGCGACACATCATTAAAGCGGAACCAGCATGGGAGAAAGAACCAGGTGAGGATCCCGAAAAAAAAAAAGACATCCAATGCTTTTCGCTGAAGAAAAGAAGAGGCCTACGCCTTTGAAGAGAAAAAAAGGGTTCTTTTACGGAAGCCAGAAGGGTGAGCCATGCGAGGCTTTGGGGAGGTCCACAAGCCCATCTGAGGGGTATTTCTCGGAACACAACAGTCTCGGTCTCTTCTAAATAACCCGCGAAGCGGTGTAATAGGGGATCCCAGCAGGGCAGGAGCAGAAACGCGGGTCGAGGGGATTTGGACCCTCTCCCCGTGATGACGGAAACGCTGAAAGGCCCGCAGGGTAAAAGCAAGGATGGGTGGAGGGGTCCTTGTCAATGGGTAACAGAAAAACCGTGAAAAAAGAAAAGCGCCAGTAAGCGCGTTAACCATGCAATAGACCAGAAAAAGGCACGCTCTGGCCGGGGGAAGGAGCGGACTTTCCCGGCGAAAGGAAAAGCAAAAGCGTCAGGAAACCCTCTTGGACCCACGAAGCAAACGCAAACGGATATAGCCGAGTTCAGAACATCTCGTGCGTTTTGAGAGAGAAATGGATGGCCATCGCGTAACCAGGTGCAAATCGTGGTAAGAAGAAACTCGCAACAGAGCGCCGTGCGAAGGGTTGAGGACGTCGGGAGAGAAAGTGTGCTCTAAACAGGAACGGGTATATCTACATTGGAAGGATAAAAGACCAGCCAAAAAAATAAAATCCTTGCATTCGAAAGAAAAAAAACTTAAGTCTAGGCCCTATTATCAAGGAAATACAGAAGGGAAAGAGGAAGGGGGTGGCGGATGAGCTCGAACATACCAGGACGAAAGGGGAACGCAGGGTACGGGCGTAGTGCAGCTGACGTTGTTACCCAATAGATTGGGTGGGAGTCGACAAGAGGGGAAAGAGGGGAAAATACATGGAATCCGCCGAGAAACTATTGGCATAAAGGCGGATCAAAGTGACAGGCAAGGGGAGGAGAAAATTCCTCATGTAAGAAAAGGGGGGACAAACCCATACGGAGACCTCATGGGGTGATAGACAGAAAACCCTTTTTTTGTGTTGGTGAAGGAACAGGGGAGGGGGGCAAGAAGCGATCTGGACAGAACAGGCAGTGTGAGTTACAGGGGCGGCGAATACCCCTGCGGCCAGGGAGAGTAGAGCCACTATTTGCAAAAAGGAGGATTGGAAAAGGGGGGGAAATCAGTCAACGGAAAAAAAAATCGAGATACAGAAAACAGACGAGAAAGAAAAAAAGAATGAAGGGCAGGACTATATACTTCTTCTTATTAGAGCAAAAAAAAACAAAATGGAGGAAAAAGAACCTATGGAACGGTCAAACAGAATCCAAGACAAGATAGGAAAATGAATGGGGTTAGGGGGGAAAGAGCGGAGATAACCCAACAGGGGAAGGGGGAGGGGTTAAAAAAAGGGATTCATGTTCAGGACTGCTCCGTAGATTTGAAGGGAGGAGCCGCTTTGCAAAACCCCAAAAGAGAAAAAAACAACCTTGCTTGGCGGAGGGGGGGGGGGGGAAGAAAGCGTTTCTATCGGCAGGCAGCCCTCTTGAGCACCGAACAAGTCAGGGGGATCCTTCAAGTTGCAAATAGGAAAACCAAAAAAAAAAGAATCCGGTGGGAGAGAGGAAAAAACCCCCTTGAAAAAAAATAGATGGACGCAGGAAAAGGGGGAAAGAACCGCGAAGGAACTAGAGGAACAACATCACGCTTTGAAGACCGGCCTTGATGTCACGCCACCGTCCCAGACACGCGGGGTGCGGCAACGCGTTTGGGGAAAAGAGCGATTTTTGGGCGAAAGGGCAAGGACCACTGCAAACCCGAATTTCAGGAGGAACTGGGGGGAAGAAGAGCAGGAGCGAAAGGGGAGTCACGAGCGGGGTTCTTCAAAGCGAAGGGAAACCGCCTCCGTGCCAAGGGGGGAAACATGAAAGGAGCACGGGTCATGAAAATAAGAAAATACTCCCGGAGAGAGAGGTTCACGAGTGGTGGGGATAAATAGTAGGGAAGTATGAGGGAGGAAAGCTCTTTTACCAAAGGAAGAAATCAGGACATTAGAAGAGCGGGGGAAGGCTAGGGGGGGAATCCATAAAAGACGAAAGAAGCAGTAGGGTCAAGGATGGTGATAATGAGTTTGAAATAGGAACATCTGAAGGAGGGAAAGATCAGGTGTCTGGACGTGACTCACCTTTGGGAAAGAGAAAGCTACGACAATATTTCAGACCAACATCGACAAAGGAGTTAGAAAGTAAATGCTGCCGACACTAAATACATGAAGGTTAACATCTTTGCGAAGGGGGGGGGAACATCGCTGTCTGTTACTCAGGCCGTAAATCTTAACCTCACAAGTACTGATTCCAGAAGGAAGCTGGGGGGCCTATTCGGGGTAGAGAGAAAGAGGAGGTTGAGACACAAAAGGGCATCTGATGACGATTTAAAAGGATAAGGGCGAGCATCACAGAAACCCCTGCCAACTAGTTAGCACTTGTTCTTAGGAAATGTCGCCCTTTGTTCTGGTCACCATACCCCTCAATGGATCATGAACCTCCGGATGAGCAGAGTCGCTACATTGAAAAGGTTCAGGCTTTAGCGTCCGATAGGCCCCCACCCCAGAGCAAAGAGTTTTTCACAACGAGTGACAGTCTCGGGGAAGATAAATCGCTTGCCCGCAGATTGACCCTCG